>Ga0123354_10000971_pt1 | contig 32492 bp, 25 predicted proteins | sample TergutLab28metaG_2_FD_97872 | JGI IMG/M metagenome (GOLD analysis project Ga0123354, IMG submission 97872) | Labiotermes labralis P4 segment gut microbial communities from Petit-Saut dam, French Guiana - Lab288 P4 | ecosystem: Host-associated > Arthropoda: Insects > Digestive system > Gut ... | reverse complement strand
GCCCTGCAGTTATTAGATGAAAATGTAAGCAGCTGGGATACAAATACATTGTCTAAATATTCCAAACAACTGCTAAAATCGGCAAGCGGATTGGTTGACCTGCTCCAAAACCTGCTGAACTGGGCGCAGATACAAACGGGAAGGGAAGACTACCGTCCTTTTCTGTTTGACCTCGTTCTTACCTTAAAACCCGACCTTGAACTCATAGGAAGTATGGCAGTGCGAAAGGCAATTACGCTTGAGACGCACCTGCCCCCAACCGCAATCATTACCGGCGATGAAAATATGCTCCCCACCGTGGTGCGCAACCTGCTCTCTAATGCGGTTAAATTTACAGCAGCAGGAGGACGGGTTACATTGGAGATAAAAGAGATAAAAGGCTACGCCGATAAAGAGATAAAGGGGATAAAAGAGATAAAAGGCTACGCCGATAAAGAGATAAAGGGGATAAAAGGCGGTGCCGATAAAGAGATAAAAGAGATAAAGGGGATAAAAGAGTATATTATTTCGGTTAGCGATGATGGCGTGGGGATGACGCCCGAGCAGATAGATAACCTTTTCCGCATTGACCGCCAGCAATCTCATCTTGGCACTGCCGGCGAAAAAGGCACCGGCTTGGGCTTAATCGTGTGTAAGGAGATGTTAGAGAAACACGGCAGCACACTACACGTGGAGAGTGAGATAGGGAAAGGAAGTAAATTTTGGTTTGAGGTATAAGACAATTAGTGCGAAGGATTAACATTATTTATGTAATTATTCAAAATATTAAACTATTACGGGTTAATAATCCCATTGTTTTTCGTGGCATTAGCCTATTTGTTAAATCGCAGGTTTTTTTTACAAAATCATTATAACAAACATAAAATCTATTATTTGTAAGGCTTCTTTAAATTTCATACGATTATTTTCAAAATGTTGCAGCAAAAACTACGCAAGTATTACCACTAATTGTGAGTTTTCAAATCGAACCACTTTTACTTCGGTATCTTTTTCAATGACGCCAAACTCAGACACTGCGTCGTAGATTTCATCATCAATTTCCACTTTTCCTGCGGGGCGCAAGAAAGTGGCGGCGCGTCCGGTTCTTCCCACCAACTCATTCATTGAAAGGTCTTGCGAGATAAAACCTGTTTCTTTACCAAGTTCTGTTTTCAGGGCTATAGTTCCCAACCTTGAATTAGCATTAATTAGTTTCATTCCCAACCATATTGAGGAGAGAAATCCGACTGTGGAAAAACCCAAGACGATGGCAATTTTTCTTATAATTATTGTAGGTGATGAGAATGAAAAATCAAATCCAAAGTTGAGGGTCATAGAGAGCACTAAGGCTGTCATTACCAATATTATGCCTGATATACCGGCTACTCCGAAGCCCGGAAATGCAAATATTTCCAAGATAATAAGCCCAATTCCTACAATAAAGAGTAAAATTTCCCAATGTTCAGCCAAACCGTGCAGATAGTGCGGTGCAAAATAGAGCAAGGCAGCTGCTAAAGCGGCAATTGAGGGGATTCCGATACCCGGCGTTTGCAGTTCAAAATATATCCCCCCAACAATAACCATAATCAAAATACCTGCTACTAAGGGATTTAATAAGAAAAGTATTATTTTCTCTATTATGCCGGGAGATTGTTCAATAAAATAATAATCATTTATGCCGGCTAATTCCATTACTTCTTCTTTAGAATGGGCTTCGCCTTCGCAAAAGCCGAACTTGATTGCTTCCGTTGTAGTAAGTGTTAACACTTTTCCTTTTTCGCTAACCCCTTTCACTTCCACGTCGGGGTCAACCATAGCCTGCGCAATATCGGGGTCTCTGCCGTTAGTGATAGCAGTAGCACGCATCATGGAGCGCATGTACGACTGATATTTGTCGGGCATTATTTCGCCTGTTTGGTTTACCACAGAGGCAGCGCCAATAGATGCGCCCTGCGACATATAGATACTGTCGCACGCAATAGAGATAAGCGCTCCGGCAGAAGCAGCGTTCTTATCAATAAGCACAAACACCGGCATAGGGGCATCTAACAGTAGCGTGCGAATACTTTCAGCCGCTTCCAATTCTCCGCCAAAGGTATTTAAGTGCAGAAATAGTATGTCGGCTTGCTGTTTATCTGCCTCTTTAACCGCCAATTCTGTTTTTCGTTGCGCAGGTTTGGCAATAGTTTCATCAATAGAAAAACAATAGACTTTGGTGCCGGCTTGTTGCGCATTAGCAGAAAGAAGAAAGGAGAAAAGGAGAAAGAATAAAGGGATAATGAATAACCTCGCACCTTGCACCTCGCACCTTGCACCTCTTACCTCGCACCATATTCTGTTCATCGCGTAATAAAAATTAATGTTGATAGTATGAATCTACTTTGGTTTGCAACTCATCTGAAACAGGCAACATTAAACGAACAAGTATTTGACGAAACATAATATTGTGCTCCTTGTCTTCTTTGTAAATGTTGTATGCTTTTTCCGCCCAAACTGCTGCAACTTCTAAGATTTCATTAGATTTATCGAGAAGATCTTTGGCTGCTAAGTATTTCTTTAATTTCAGTTGTTCGTTTTTAAGATCATCATAGTCAGCAGCTTCATAATAATAACGATAAGTCATTTGTTGATTTAGTTCAAAACTATTAGAATCAATAGCCAATCCTGCTTCTATTATTTCTTGAGCAGTTAAATATTCTTTGTTATTTACCAAGTGTCCTGCCACAATATTGATTACAGCAAGATTGTCTGTATATTGTTCATACATTTTAACAGCGGCAGTTTTAAGTTTTAATGTATCTCCTACCATGTTATAGTAATCTAATTCATAACTTCTTAAATTAATTGCTAAAGAATCGGGAATTACTCTTCGTGCTTGGTTTATGATTTCGCCGCATTTTACGGTATCATTACTTTGTCTGTAGATGTCATATAAATTCAGATAGATTTCTGGCTCCGGAACATTTAATTTTGAAGCATCTTGCAGTAATTTCAGATTATTTGCATCATCGCCAATAGCCTTATAGCAATTTGACAAATCCAAGTAGGCATACGCCAAGAATTGCGCATACCCTTTCGGATCAGCCTTATAACTACGAATTACAATATTGAGCAACCTAATGGCTTCCGTATAGTCTTTCTTTTCCATAGCTTTTGAAGCCAATTCGCTGATAGGGTACGCCGAAAGGAGCTGCCCATCCTTTGGGTCAAGTAAGCCCACGGATGCCTTAATATCAGGTTTTAACTCCAAAGCCTTATAAAATGATTCATTGGAAATTATTATTGCATCTGGCCATTTATGTACATATTTAGGATCTTTAATTTTCCTTTCATTCTCATAATCATATAACTGAATAAATACATTGGCACGAACCAACCACACATCTGCGCTTGATTCATTGCCGGGGAAACATTGTTCCTCCATCATTTTTCTTGCTTTTGGGACCTCTTTTAAGCTCACCAAAGAATAAATAACATCCTTAATACAAGCTGGTTGTGCATTTAATAAATGGCTAACAGAAAAGAATAAGATTACGATAAATAATGATTTTTTCATTTTAGATGATTTTAATACATAAATTAATAACGTTGCAAAAAAACACTTTTTTTTAATAATACCTACAATATTGTCTAACTAAGTTTTTTTCTTCGCTTTCTTCTTTGCTTGTTACGAAAGAGAAATGCTCTTTCTGCTTCTTTTTCAACTTCATCAAAATTGAGATATTGGCCGGGTAGAGGTTCCAATCTACATATAATAGGAACCCCTACCCATTTTTCGGGCAAGCAAATAATTACCGTATCGGTTTTGGGAAGCAAAATAATCTTCTTCATCACATTGTTAAATTTTCTCAATAATGTTCATAAGAGCTTCAATCCTAAAAAAACGCATTTTTATACTATTTTTCTGCATTATTTTTATCTTTTTCTACATTTTTTTAAATGGTCATATTTCTATAATAGTGTTTTATTTTTCAAGCAAATATATTATTTTTCAAACATCAGTATCGTTTGGCAAAAAACTTTACCAAAAAATTAAAAAAATGTTTTTAAACCATTAATAATAAGTATTTTAAAACAGATATATAAAAAAAAGGGAGGGAATATGGGAAACTCATTGGAAAAACTATATTTTTGCCGCCTCAAAAACAAAGGCTGTTTAAGTAGCTCAGCAGGTAGAGCACATCCCTTTTAAGGATGGGGTCCTGGGTTCGAATCCCAGCTTGAACACAAAATTCTCGAAAACCAATCAAAACCAACAGTTTACGATAGTACATTGTTGGTTTTGTGTTAAAATCAGGTTAAAATCGGGTCAAAATCGGGACAAAACAACTTTTTAGATTTATCACAAAGTCTAAAAAAAAAATGTCAAATTTACAGTTTAAGCCCTGCAAAATATCTGTTGAGCATTGGTAAACGTCCACCATTTTGCCAATATAGAGTGTAGCGTTATCGCCCAGCACGTCTCCCATCGAAATATTGATAACATCCGACGCTTCTACAAATTGTTTTACCAAATCTTCTGCGCTGATGCCGAGTTTACCGGCAATATAGGCAAGGTTGTTGAGTTGCTCCCGGCTTGTGCGGGTATCCATCTTCTTGAAACTGTCGTTCAGGTTTTCTACCTGCGCCAAAGAGCATCATCTTTCTTTGCATGGTATCCCATGAATTTGCCACCGCTCCGATATTTTGGCTATGCTCTTGCAGGTAGCCGCGAAGTGTCTGTATCTTCTTGGCGTGGGCAATATATTGGTCTGAGCCGACAACCATTCTATTTTGCTCATTAATGAGTTTGTTCATCTCCGAGCGGATACTCTTAACGGTGGCTTCTACTTCTTTGCCGTTAATATAAATATTGATACGGCGGGTGCTGGATTTTGCCATAAATGGTGAAATTTATGGGCAAAGATAGGGCGAGGGGATGTGGGAGGATAGGACAAAAAAAGAGGCTAATCTTTTGGAATAGCCTCTTAAAAAAATATACTTAATATCTCACATTCCGAATCTTAATCCAAAGAATCTCCATTTTTAATATGCCTGATATAGGGGGTGCTGTTTCTTCACCGTTCTCAAAACGTACCCACATTTCAATGTTATATATTCCGGTCTCGAAAGGCTTGCTCCATTCCAACAGGTCTCGTGCCGGTACGTACTCTACACCGTCAATAAACCATTTTATTTCTATGTAATTCTCTACTTCGGCTTGGAAATACACGTCTTTGGCACAGAAAACAGTATCCTGCAGGCTTTCAGAATGAACATTATTTGCATAAAACACAGTCTCACACCCTATTTTAAAAGTGCCCTCATACGTTTCTGTGCTTTCATCCATAAACAAAACACTCATTTTGATGGTATAATTTCCAGTAGCGAAATTTTTACTCCAAGTTAACAAGTCTGTTAATTCCGGTTGATGTACATTGTCAATATACCAATTCAAACTCCCCGCATTTGTGTGTATCCCCTGAACATCGGCAACAAACGTTATGTCACGTTCACAAAAAACATGGTCGGACAGTTCAACGTATGGGATATTGTTTGCAGTAAAGGCGGCAAGATTGCGCATGGCAGAACCCGCAAGGTAGTAATAGGTTTGTGTATTATCATACCCATAACATAAAATTATCATGCCTGCCGGATTGGTAAAATAATATGCTGCTGTGGCATTGGTAAGCGGCATTTTATAGAACGACATCTTTGCAGTGTCATTTTCTATCCAATCGCCACCGGTTAAACCGTCTGGTAAAGCTCCTCCAATAGAAACTTTGGTGTTACCCCTTGTGGCTGTTGGCGTAAGTATTACGGCATAGTGAGAATTAAGGACATAACCGTCTGATATAAAAGGAGCAATGAGTGCAGCAGTAACACTTTGCTCTATAGGGGGAAGCCAAGCCATTGCACCACCTCTATAATCCCCAAAACAAATCATCCTCTTTAATTCAAAACAAATCATCCTTTTAAAGATGAGCGCACACCTGAACGAGGGTGTATATCTTCTGTTTAGTGGTGCGTCCACACCTTAAATATTGCTAACAGGGTTGAGATACTGTTTACAAGCGAATGGGGGCTTTTTTTATGCCCTCATATTAGTAATGTTAACATATATAACTACGCCATTATAATTCCCAACGATATCATTACCTGTAAAATTTACGTCATTGGATAACTCTTGAAATGTTACTGCACCTGATGATGATATGGGCGGATTATTAGTTATACGAGTAATTACCGTTGATTCCCCTATCTGATAGACACACACATCTACAGCTTGTTTGTTATAATGATTAACCACTTTCCCATACCCTATAAACCCCTGTTTGGCGTATCCGGTAGGAAATACAACGCGTGTATTGCTTGACATCGCATTATTATTAAGTCGTACTCTTAAAATCAGTGTCTGGCAAAATCCTGATGCGATCAGGCTTGCTTCAAATTTGGTATATTCGGTTGAAAAACCAAGATTTATATCCTTCCCGTAATAATCTGCCATTATTAAGCTGTTGTAACCAACACCTGCAGTCGGCGATTGAAAAATATTCCACTCCAACAATTCTTCCCTATACGCCGGCAGCGTATTACCGCTCTTATACTCTTCATTAATGATGACACTCTTGGAAATTAAAATGGCTTGAGAAAGTACGCCGTCAAAAGAAAATTCTGATACGGTCGAAAGTATATTTTTATAAAAAATTACGCCTTCTGTTATTGTGTGTCGATCTTTTCCTATGCCACCGCCGCTTGCAGTTATTATGTGCTCACATCCTGTGAGTACGTAAGCATTTGTGTCAGAATTAGGAAAAAGGGTTTGACATAGAATAATAAGATTGGTGTGCATTTCGCCACTAACATATTCAAGAAAATTCCTGTTAGCAGGAAGGCGATACTGCAAATAGTCTAAAATTATTGATTTCATACGTATTGGATATTAACTGTTTTTACTATGATTTTATATTGATTAAGTATAGCCCTTAGCAAGCTCATTGATCCATCTTTCTTCTGTAGTAATGAGATGATTAATGGTTAATCTTAAAACCTCTTAATTCTTATTTTATATAAACTACCCCGTCGCCTTTCGGCGACACCCCTTCAAATTTTGAAGGGGATAGTTGGGCAGTAGAGACGTTGCGCGCAACGTCTCTACAATCACGGCATGGGAGAAAAGTTTTGGTTAAATCCTAACAAATCAATATTTTGTCATATTTCGAAGTAATATGACGGCCACAATTCAGGCAAATTAATCGAAGTTCTTTTTAATACAGTTTGTCTATTATGATTTTCCTCTGCTATTTTTAATTGCTTTTTGTTATTTCCTAATAACCCTGCTATTGATGAAATAAAATAATATAATCCCAAAAATGCAATTATGCAGGGAAGAAATATTACAAAATAGCCATCAATAACATAACAACCATATATGCCACCTGCTCCAATAGATAAATAATATACCGAGCTAAAATCAAAAGTTTTATAGACTAAAAAAACACCTAATCCTAAAACTATTATTGATAATAAAAGAAATAAAATACTGTGGTTGGATTTTTTTTTCATAAAAAAGACTTTTATCGACAATTAAATTATTAAAAATAAGAACATTATCTAAATTAAAAAATGATCTTAATTTTGCTTCCCACCCGATTTTCGGACTGACTCCGTTTTATCGGGATTCTTTCCCATAAAACTCCAAAATCTTTATTCTAAACAGAAAATCAAATTTTGCCTGAATAAGATTGGATTGGGCTTTTAAATACTTGTTTTTGGCATCGTTATATTCGTAATTGGTAGAGGATCCTGCGTTATATTTCACCTCTTCATATTGGTACGCAATTTTTGTTGCAGTGCTGGCAACTTGCGAAGCCAAATATTTTTCCTTTGCCGCCACAGCGTTTACAAATGCCTGTTCAATATTTTTAATTAATGTTCGCTTGGTCTCTTCTAATTGTAACTCTTGAGATTTTACTCTAAGTTTTTGTTGTTTAACATTATAGTGGGTTGTCAATTTATCAAAAATGGGAATATATAATGAAACACCTAATGATTCTCTTGCATTGTTTTTAAATTGTTCTCCAAATGGTTGATTGGTATTTGCAACCTCATTAAAACGATAGTAGTATCCGGTTCCAAAGGAGGCATTTAGCCCAAGTGTAGGATACCATCCCGATTGTGAGACTTTAATGTCTCGTTTGGCTTGTTCAATGCGGGTAAGCGCCGCTTTAACCGCAGGACGATTACTTAGGGCATGCGCTACCACTGAGGCTACCTCAATATTTTTACTTAATATTTCATCAATATCACTCTTATCATTATCAATAACAATATCAAAATCAGCAACATTTGGATAGTTCATTAATTGCGATAAATCTAATAACGACAAACGCACGGCGTTTTCAGCTTCAACAACCGAAAGTTGATCTGTTGCTAATGTGGAGTTTGCTGCATACAACTCGGCATCCGAACTTTTTCCATTGTTTACCAAAATTTGAATTCTATTTACCTGTTCTTGATCCAACTCAACTTGTGCTTTGTAAATTTCCAGCATCTCTTTATTTAGCAATATTTGAAGATAATAGGCTGTAATCGTGAGTTCTATATTCTCTTTAGCATTTTCTATATCGAATAAAGTAGCTTCTATATTCAATTTATCCGATTTTAATTGATGATACGTGCGCAGCCCCTGAAAAAGATCCATACTCATTCCTACTGCCAAACTTGTTGTTGCTTGTGTAGTACTTACAATGGTTGCGTCTGCTAAAGGCGCACGCCCAAAGTCGAAATTTTGACCCATATTAACACCCAAAGAGGGAGAGATACTTGTTTTTCTTGCTTTTAACTGAATATAGTTTGATTCCTTCTCCAATATTTTCAGTTTCACAGAATAATTATTTTCAAATGCAAAATCAACACATTCTTTCAGCGACATTTTTTTTTGTGCATGTAGTTGGTTAACAAACAAAAAGCAGAGAATTAACGAACTTAAAAATGAGATTGTATTTTTGAATTTCATAGTAAAAAATTGAAGTTACAAAGAAAGAAGTTTTTACGAGATATTGCCAAAGAGATGTTGTTTCTTCATGATTTCCCGCAAATATCTTCCCATAGATTGATTTTTAGCAAGTTGCAAGTCAGGGTCTTCCTCTAATATCTCTTTGGCTAAGTTTCGGGTAAAAACTACTAATTTTTCATCTTTTGCCAAATCTACCAATTTGAAGTCCAATTCTCCACTTTGTCGCGTGCCTTGCAAGTCGCCCGGACCACGCAGCCGCAAATCAATATTGGCAATTTCAAATCCGTCGTTCGTATCGGTCATCGCTTTGAGGCGCTGCTTGCTCTCGGTGGAAAGTTCGTGTTTGGTCATCAGTAAGCAGTAGGATTGGTCGGCGCCGCGCCCTACCCTACCGCGCAACTGGTGCAACTGCGACAAGCCGAACCGCTCTGCGTTTTCAATCACCATCACCGAAGCGTTCGGCACATCAATACCCACTTCTATCACAGTGGTAGAGAGCAAGATATTGATCTCCCCTTTCACAAAACGGTTCATCACAAAATCTTTATCTTTCGCCGGCATTTTGCCATGTACAATCTCAATTTGGTATTTCGGAATGGGAAAACAATCCGCCATGAGGTCGTAACCTGCCATCAAATCAAAGAGATCCATCTTTTCCGACTCTTGAATCAGCGGATAAACTACAAACACTTGCCGTCCTGCAGCAATCTCTTTTTGCATAAAACCGAACATTCCCAGACGATTTTTCTCATATAGATGTTTGGTAATAATCGGCTTCCGTCCTTTGGGCAATTCATCAATAATAGAAACATCCAAATCGCCGTACAGTGTCATGGCTAATGTACGCGGAATGGGTGTGGCAGTCATTACCAAAATATGGGGCGGAATCTCGTTCTTCTTCCACATCTTGGCGCGTTGCTCTACGCCAAAACGATGTTGTTCATCAATCACAACCAACCCCAAGTTATTGAAAATTACATTATTTTCCAACAAGGCATGGGTACCGATTAAAATATCAATTTTACCATTTTGCAAATCTTCCAATAAAACTTTTCGTTTGGCGGTTTTTGTAGATCCGGTTAAGAAACCTACTTTTACCGGCATCTCTTTCAGCAGATTAGTAATGGAATCATAATGCTGTGTGGCAAGAATTTCTGTAGGCGCCATTAAGCACGATTGGTAGCCATTGTCTTTGGCAATGAGCATTACCAACAGTGCGGTAATGGTTTTGCCGCTCCCCACATCGCCTTGCAGTAGGCGGTTCATCTGCTTGCCGGTTCCCACATCGGCACGAATCTCTTTAATCACACGCTTTTGCGCATCGGTAAGTTCAAAAGGGAGATAATTTTTGTAATAGGTATTAAAACAATCGCCTACCATAGAAAAAAGATGTCCGCTACTTCTTTGTGTGTGAATTAGTTTTTGGGTTAACAAGCGGAGTTGCACAAAAAAAAGTTCATCAAATTTTAGTCGTATCAATGCTTTGGAAAGTAACTCTTGCGAAGCGGGATAGTGCACGTTTATCAAAGCCTCTTTCAACGATAACAACTTGTATTTTTGAATAATATCGTTAGACAATCGCTCTGTAATTACATCTTGAATCTGATTTAGCAGCGTAATTACCAATTTTGATATGTTGCGTGAGTCTAAGCCCGATTTTTTAGCTTTTTCAGAACTGTTGTACAGGGGTTGGTACGCCATTGAAACGCCGCTATTCGATTGCTTTTCAGGATCTAACATTTCGGGGTGGGTTATGTTCCAGCGGCGGTTAAAGAGCGTAGGTTTACCAAATACGATAAACTCCCGTTTTTCGGCAAGCAGGTTTTCTACCCACTTCAAGGAATTGAACCACACGAGTTCTATCGTTCCGGTGTGGTCGGTAAACTGCGCCACCAATCGTTTGGCATGGCGTTCTCCCAGAATCTCGAAGGAAGTTATCCTGCCCTTAAACTGCATAAAGGCTCCCTCCGCCTCCAAAGAACTGATAGTATGGATTTTCGATTTGTCCACATGCCGATATGGATAATAATGTAATAGATCTTGAAACGTAAAAATTTGAAACTCTTTTTTTAAGAGTTCTCCTTTTTTGGGTCCCACCCCTTTCAAATATTCAATAGGCGTTTCTATGAGATTTACTTGCATCTTTATAATTCTCAAAAGGTTGAAAAAATATAATGGTCTTTAAAACAAGGTAAGTTGCGCCCACTCGTCTTCATCTTCTACTAAGGGGGCTTGTGTTACTAAGGGTTTAGTTTTTTTTTCCGTTTCCGGAAGCAGTGTTTCAGTTTCTGCTTCTTCAACTTCCGGTTCCGGCAGTGGTTCTAATAGGGTAATCTCTACGATATTTTTAAAATTAATCCGCTTTCCACGCGCTTTGATACTCATAATTTCAACAAAATCGGAGCAGGAAATAGTAGTTTTTTCAGCGTTTTCGGGTTTTTTCTCAAAATATTCTACTTCAATATGCGGAAAAGCATCGTAACTGATAAAAACAGAGCGGATCAGTTTTTCATCACCCAGAAACTCAATTTTTTTATCGGTAGGTTCCGGAATGAAGCGTTTTATGTAAAATTTTCCCTCTTCTTTATTTTCGTAGATGACAGTTAACGGTTTATTGGGATTAAATTTTTGAATAATTAAAAGATTATCTTCAAAGTGGGTAGAAAGATCGAACCCTGTAATTCTATAATAACCATTTTGATAAATAGAGATTACCTTATCATCTTCTTTTAATGCGCCCAGGAGTTCGCCACGTTCATCGGTATTTAATCGCATTACCACTGAATCAAAATAAATGTTAATAGCACTTAAAGTAGAAACACCTTTGGAGATGATCTCAATTTTTCTCACCGGATTTTTCGACAAAATATTGCCTTGCGATGCACGCCCTTTTATAGCTAACGTACTAAAATCGAAATCAAATTGTGTTTTTTTAAGTTTGGCTTTTGCTTTGAGGAAAACTTTCACTTTTTCAGCTTCGCCATTGGGGTTTGAGGTAAAGTAAACCACTTTTGATCCGGCGGTTCCTTGGGTCAGGTCATAAGGTTTATCTCTTGTAACGCCGCCAACAGAAAATCGTTTTACCATCGCTTTACCGTTATATCCATCCGCATACACCATGTTGTAAACGGTTCGGTCGTCGTTTCTTCTAAACACATCTACATGCAAAATATCTTTACCAAAAAACTGTTTCTCAGAAACTTTGCTTACCATAAAGGTACCATTGTCGAGAAAAACCACAATTTCGTCAATATCAGAGCAGTCGCAAACAAACTCTATATCTTCATCTTTTTTGAGGGCAGTTCCCACAAATCCTTCTTTTTTATTGACATACAATTTCTGATTGGCAACCGCAACGGTGGCAGCCACTATGTTGTCGAAGTTTTTGATTTCGGTTTTTCGTTCTTTTCCTTCGCCATATTTTTTCTTCAAATTTTCAAAATACTGGATAGCATATTTAACCAAATGCTTCAAGTGGCGGAGCACTTCATCAATTTTTTTTTCAATTTGGGCAATCTTTTCATCGGCTTGTTTAATGTCGAATTTAGAAATTTTACGAACCGGTTTTTCACAAAGTTTTAAGATATCTTCCCGTGTAATCTCTCTTCTAAACAGATCGCGATAGGGGTCAAACGCTTTTTCAATATTATCAATCTGTTTTTCCCATGTATCTGTATCTTTTTCAAGTTCTTTATAGATTCTTTTTTCAAAGAAGATTTTTTCCAACGACCACTTATGCCAATCATCTTCTAATTCAGAGAGTTCTATTTCAAGTTCGCGTTTTATAAGATTGAGTGTATTTTCCGTATTGATACGCAGAATCTCTTTTACCGACATAAATTGCGGTTTTCGGTTATGAATAACGCACGCATTGGGAGAGTAGGACATTTCGCAATCGGTAAATGCATACAGTGCATCAATAGTTTGGTCGGGAGAGACACCAGGTTGGAGATGGAGAAGAATTTCCACTTTTTCAGCGGTATTGTCGTCAATTTTCTTGATTTTCAACTTTCCTTTTTCAATGGCAGTGGCTATTGAGTTTGCTATTAATGAGGTGGTTGTCGTTCCATAGGGGATTTCATGGATGACCAATATTTTTTTATCTACGATAGAAATTTTCGCGCGGTTTCTGATCTTTCCACCTCTTAGTCCCTCGTTATATTTAGAGACATCCAGTGTTCCGCCGGTAGGAAAATCAGGATATATTTCAAAATCTCTATTTTCAAGAATGGCAATAGAGGCATCAATAAGTTCTAAAAAATTGTGGGGTAATATTTTCGTATTCAATCCCACGGCAATTCCTTCCACCCCTTGTGCCAACAAGAGTGGAAATTTAACCGGCAGGGCGATCGGTTCTTTGTTGCGCCCATCGTACGACATTTTCCACTCGGTAGTTTTATGATTGAAAATCACTTCCAAAGCAAATTTCGTCAGCCTTGCTTCAATATATCTAGGTGCTGCAGCTTCATCGCCTGTAAATATATTTCCCCAATTTCCCTGTGTATCAATGGCAATATCCTTTTGCCCTAACTGCACCATAGCATCTCCGATAGAGGCGTCGCCGTGCGGGTGATACTTCATAGTATTTCCAATAATATTGGCTGCTTTATTGTAACGTCCGTCTTCCAATTCATTCATAGAATGAAGAATGCGACGTTGCACGGGTTTTAAACCGTCGTAAAGATCGGGAACTGCCCTATCTAAAATCACATAAGAGGCGTAGTCAAGAAAGTAGTTTTCAAACATAGATTGCACGAAAATAACTTTGTGCAAATCGGAAGTTTGTGGACTCTCGTGCGGAATTGATGAATCTTCATGAGAAAATTCTAAGGGTTCGTTAATTATTTCTTCTTCATTCATTACAAGTTACATTAAGCGTTTTTAGACAAATCAGCGGCAAATATATAGGAATTATTTTATTGAAATAATATTATTTCAATTTCATATTAACTTTTTTTAACGCTAATGAATGAGTGTTAAAAAATATTAATTACATTTGCGGGCTTAAAACAAGATTTTGAAAAATGACTTCATTTGAACTTGAACAATTTGAAAACCAATACATTCCTTTGCGTAAGAAGAAATCACGGATGCGGTATCGCGTAGTTGTAATCGGTGGAGGAACATGGGCAACCGCCATCATCAAGATATTATCTACGAATTTGGAACACATCCATTGGTGGGTTCGCGAAGATGAAATTGTTGAAGGAGTTACTAGATATGGGCATAACCCGCTTTTTCTAAGTTCAGTTTTTATCAATCCTAAAGAAGTAAAAGTTACTCAAGATATTCGTATGGCGGTTTCGAAAGCTGATTATATAGTTATCGTAACCCCTTCGGCATTTTTGAACGAAACACTAAAACCATTACAGAAAAGCAAACTTAACAGAAAAAAAATAATTATAGCCGTAAAAGGGATTGTTCCTGAAACCATGCAAGTAGTTACGGAATATCTTCGCACAGAATTTGCTATTCCTTATAACAATATGGCGGTAATTAGCGGTCCTTCTCATGCAGAAGAGGTAAGCGAAGAAAAATTATCTTTTCTCACTTCTGCTTCTCCTAATCTTGAACTTGCTGAAACCGTTGCCCGTTTTTTTAAAAATCGCTATGTGCGAACTTCGGTAACGAATGATATAAAAGGAATTGAATTGGCGGTTGTTCTCAAAAATATTTACGCGTTGGGAGCCGGCATCTATTCCGGGTTGGGCTATGGCGACAACTTTATTGCCTGCTATGTTTCAAATTGCTTAAAAGAGATGAAACGTTTTGTGAACCAAATGTACACCAATGAAGAGAGGCAGCTAACGGATTCTGTTTACTTGGGCGACCTGCTGGTAACCGCATACTCAAGATATAGCCGTAACAGAATGTTTGGAAATATGATTGGGCATGGATTGTCTGTGAAAGTAACGTTACTCGAAATGAAAATGGTAGCAGAAGGATACTATGCCTCAATGTGTGTGCATGAGATTAACAAAAAAATTCAAGCAAATATTCCTATCGTAGAGGCTATTTACAATGTTTTGTACGAAAACTACTCAGTTCCGGCAGAAATGAAGCGACTTTCAGAATATTTTGTGTAAGAAAACTATTCTGTTATCCCAAACATCTCTCTTAATTCAGGAGTATCGTCAATATTTTTGGCGTCGTCAGGAAGTAGAAAATCAACATCTTTAATCTTCTTTGGAGTTATTTTTATGGCTTCCATCGTTTGAAAACATTCGTCACAATATTCCGGTAGTGGGATCATAGTTGCAAGTGGAAAGCCCTCTAAACCGGGAAATTCCGATCCATTTAACTTAATTGTACCAATCTCTTTTGTTACGTAAAGAATAAACTCTTGTGTTGAATCATCCTCTAAATTGGTTGCTGTGGCTACTACTTTCTGGCACTTATATCCACAAATCTCTTTAAATTCATTTTCGTAACTAAAGTTGAAATCTTGTAATTTTATCTTATCCCTGTACTGCTCGGTAGATGTTTTTTTGTAAAATTTCCCCATTCCATTGATTTCAATCAAAAAAATAGAAGTTTCTTTATCGCCATCCCAAATCACTATAACTGAATAATTTTCGTCTGATTGTGTGGTTTTGACTTTGTTGCCTAAGATAGAAACCGTTACAATCATTTTGTCAATACTTGAAGTAAGATTAGGATCGTCGGTGCCTTCGATTTTGGTTTGAAACTGAATCTCACCGGAAAATGTTTTTTGCGCTTGGAGAGAATAGGTTGCTGCAAATAAAAAAGTTAAGAAGAAGAAGAAGAGATTTTTTTTCATGTTATTAAATTTTTTTAGGTTATTTTATGGATTTGTTAATAATGCCGCAAAAATAATCTTTTTCCGATGCCAAGAGTAAGAAAAAACGATATTTTTGCCCACCCTAAAATCTAAAACATAGAATCAATGAAAGGAATAGTATTAGCCGGTGGCGCCGGCACACGCTTACACCCGCTTACCTTAGCCATGAGTAAACAACTAATGCCTATCTATGATAAGCCGATGATCTATTATCCTATCTCAACATTGATGCAAGCCGGCATTTGTGAAATATTAATTATTTCAACCCCTGAAGATTTGCCAAATTTTAAACGCTTACTGGGAGATGGAACACGCTTTGGGTGCAGATTTGAATATCAAGTGCAACATATCCCCAACGGTTTGGCACAGGCTTTTGTGCTGGGTGCCAATTTTATCGGAAAAGATAAAGTATCGTTGATTTTGGGAGATAATATTTTCTACGGCGCTGACTTTGAAGAGAATTTAGCGCAAAATAATGATCCGGTTGGAGGAATTGTATTCGCTTACCACGTGTCAGACCCTGAAAGATATGGTGTGGTGGAGTTTGATGAAAATATGAACGCTATTAGTATCGAAGAAAAACCAAAATGCCCTAAATCAAACTACGCCGTGCCCGGTCTCTATTTTTACGACAATTCTGTGGTTGATGTAGCAAAAAATATTAAACCGAGCGCCCGCGGAGAGTATGAAATTACCGACATAAATCGCTACTATTTAGAACATCAAAAACTGAAAGTTTGCAAAATGAACCGAGGTACCGCTTGGTTGGATACAGGTACTTTTAAATCGCTTATTGATGCTACCCAATTTGTGCAGGTAATTGAAGATCGGCAAGGTCTTAAAATAGGCTGCATCGAAGAGGTGGCATATCGGAAAGGTTTTATTAAAGCGGAACAATTGGAAAAAATTGCCTCCCCTCTTTTGAAAAGTGGTTATGGGCAATATCTCATGGGGCTGTTAAAATAGCGTTTACAGTTTAAAGTTTAAGATTTAAAGATTTAAAGATTTAAGATTTAAAGAATTTAATATTTTCGCCGTCAATTTGCTAGACATATAAAGACATTATTATGAAAAACGAGAAACTCTTTGCAGGAAAAACCTTGGCAATTTTATCGGGGGGCGGCGATACTCCCGCCATTAATTCTAGTATTGAAGCCATTAGAAACAGAGCCTCCATGTTAGGCTTTAAAGTGTATGGCATTCTTCGCGGATGGAAAGGATTGCTCGGAAATGGCGATATTGTTGATCTTACTAACATTCCTTACAATGGAATATACGGAGGAACAGGATTGCTCTCCAGCAGAACAAACCCCTTCCCCGGTAAAAAAAATAAAGAGGACAGATCCGAACAGATTCTATACAATATTGAGCGCTACAAAATTGACGTATTAGTAACGATCGGTGGTGACGACACCAACGGCGCAGCCAAAAAAATGTACGAAAAATACGGAATACCGGTCATTGGCTTTCCGAAAACTATTGATAACGACCTGCGTACACGTACCATACATAATTATCAAGGAAAACAACATGAAGTAGTGTTATGCCCCGGTTTCGCTTCCGGCGCTATGCAAATTAAGAAACTTGCAGCCAAATTACACACTACCAACGAGTCGCACCAACGTATTATGGTGTTGGAAGTAATGGGACGAGACGCCGGTTGGCTTACCGGGACGGCGATGTTCGGCGGAGCACAAATGGCACTCATCCCAGAAGTAGTGGTTACCAAAGAACGTAAAGATTTCTTTTTCGAAAAAGTAAAAGAAAAATATATGTCGAACCCTAAACGCAGCTTAATTATTGCCGTTGCCGAAGGCGTGCGCTGGTATAACAATGAAAAAGAAGAGATTGAGATGGTTTATGCCAGTTCGGAATTAGACGAGTATGGACACCCGCGCTTTGGAGGAATTAGCGGCGTTATTGCTTCCGAAATCAATAAAAAACTGGGTATCGAAGCCCGCGGACAAATATCAGGGTATATTCCCCGCTCAGGAAAATGTTGTGAGTATGATCGAAGACTTACCTCAACCTTGGCAGATAAAGTGGTGGACCTTTTACTCAGAGAAGACTACGGGAAAATGCCGGTAATGCACAATATCGTTCCCTACTGCGAATTAGAAGAGTTTCACACCGACGCTATTGAAATGGGAAATATCGGAAATTTTCCGCTTCCGAACTTGTATTATAATCATAATGAGTTTCAATTTTCCGATCAATATGTTGATTTTCTGACGAATATACTCGGAGAACCTTATCGAATGGAGTTTAACCACCAATTTCCTGTTGTAATCCCATAAAAATCCATGAAAAAACATCAAAAAATACCTTGCACTTCGCACCTCAAACCTCGTACCTCGTACCTCCTTTTCACCTTTCTCCTTTCTCCCTTATTTTTCATCCCCTCCGCCTCCGCCCAGCGCTTCATCGGTGGAGTTGCTGCCGGTATTAATGTTTCGCAAGTAGATGGAGATGAGGTGTTCGGATATTATAAAGTGGGATTTAACGGAGGACCATTCGTGAAATTAATGTTAGATAAAAAACAACGCTTCTCATTAACCATGGAACTGCTTTATACGCAAAAAGGCGCGCAGTTGAAAAATGGAACTTTTGTAGAGTATATTGCTTTAGGAGATACCGCTTTAATTGATCCTAATTATCCTGATTATAATAAAAAGTTCTTCTATAACTTACGTACAGATTATCTTGAAATTCCCCTATTGGTACATTTTGAAGATCGGTATTCAAAAATCGGTATTGGAATAGGTTTCTCATGGGGAAGGTTAGTATATATTAGAGAAATGCAGATGGACTATAGTACCATGAGGCTTGATTCGGGTGCAAGACGTCTAACTACTTCGGTTAGTTCGGGAAGATACTATAAAAACGACTGGGGTTTTATTGCGGATGTGAAAATCCCGATTTATAGAGGATTGAAACTTAATTTCCGATTCCAGTATTCAATGGCGCCTTTTGGAAAAGCACGCAACTTCTATTCTCAAAGCCCTAATGCTACTGCACCTGTTAAACGTTGGCCATTTCATAATACCTTAACCTTTAGAATTATCTATTCTATAAATGAAAAATATACAGAAAATACGAACTACGATAGAGAAGGAAATAGAATCGGACCAAAGTGGATACGAGACCCCGATGCAATGAAATGGTGATGAGATGATTAAATGATGAGATGATGAGATGATTCATATCCCCCGCTGGCGGAGGATTAAGGGGAGGGATAATTAAGAATTAACAATTAAGAATTAAGAGAATTAAGAATTAAGAATTAAGAGAATTAAGAATTAAGAATTAAGAGAATTAAGAATTAAGAATTAAGAATTAAGAGAATTAAGAATTAAGAATTAAAAGAACTAAAAACTGATAACTAAAAACTTTAAACTTTAAATTATTAAATCTTTAAATTATTAAATTATTAAATCTTTAAATTATTAAATCTTTAAATTATTAAATTATTAAATCTTTAAATTATTAAATCTTTAAATTATTAAATTATATGAAATACACCGGTTTATTATATGGAATTTGTTTGGGATTCCTGTTTATGGCTTGTAAGCCTGATTTTGATTTGAACGCTCCCTATAAAGATGTAACTGTGGTTTATGGAATCTTAAACTATCAGGATTCTATACACTACGTTAAAATCTATAAAGGTTTCCAATCTCATAAACAGGGAGGAGTATATATTGATGCTCAAAATAAAGATAGTATCTATTACTATGATCAAATTGATGTTGTTTTGGAAGAGTATAATAATGATCGAAGAACCTCACGTTCAGATATTAAGTTGGGATATACACACGATTTTGACAGAGATACAACAGGGTATTTTTATAGTGGCGAAGCAAAAATCTTGTACTATACTTCAGAAGCGCTCTCTAAAGATTATTCTTACAAGATTAAGATTAAAAATAAACTTACCGGAAAGATAACAGAAGGGATCACTCCCATGGTAGGTGACTTTAGAATTACTGATCCCGGACAACAACTTGACATTACCCGTATAAACGGTAACTTAGCTTTTACGCCTGCTCCTAATGCATCCGATTCTTGCTATGAATTTCATGTTAGTTTCTGTTATTTTGAAGTAGATAATGAAACAAAAAAAGTGACAACAGGAAAAATCACCAAAAACTTAACAACCATTGGCGAGAATTATTCTCCAAATAATTTTGGTGACTTTACTAAAAGATACCCCATGACTTTTTACGATGATATTGCTAAAACTTTAACACCAAATAGTAAAGTAACCCGTTATCAGGGGTCTCCTGTGGGGACGGCTAGTCAATCAACATGTATTGAATTTGAAGGATGGGCAGCTGGGGAAACGATGTTGAACTATTTGCTTTCCAACAAACCATCGTCAAGTTTCGTACAGGTAAATATCATTTATACAAATATGGAGGTTTCTGAAGGCGATGGACTTGCTTTCGGATTTCTTTCCTCCAAAGTAAAATCTACAACCAAAAGAGTAGGTATTCTTCCTGCTTGCGAAGATTCATTAGTGAGAGGATCTAAAACCCGTAATTTAGGATTCAGATACAGGTCGGAATATAAGCCATAGTCAATTTTCATATCATGATTCGTGTTCGATTTGCCCCAAGCCCCACAGGTCCGCTTCATATAGGCGGAGTGCGTACTTGTTTGTATAATTATCTGTTTGCCAAAAAATACGGCGGAAAACTTCTTCTTCGCATTGAAGACACAGACCAAACACGATTTGTGCCCGGAGCCGAAGAGTATATTGTTGAATCTTTTAAATGGCTGGGTATCACTTTCGATGAAGGTGTGAACACAGGGGGAAAGCACGCGCCATACAAACAATCGGAAAGAATATACCTCTATAAAAAATATGCAGACCAATTAATAGAAACAGGTTGGGCATATTATGCATTTGATACGCCCGAAGCATTAGAAGCAAAACGCAAAGAAGCTGAAACAGAGAAGAAAACTTTTCAATATGATATGACCACACGGAATATGATGTGTAATTCCTTAACTTTATCTGCTGAAGATACCGCACAGAAATTACAGGGAAGTTATGTAATTCGTTTTAAATACCCTGAAAATGAAGAAATCTATATTCAAGATATGGTTCGCGGAGAAGTTAAAATAAATGCTCGTTTGTTAGACGACAAAGTGCTTTTTAAGTCTGACGGTTTTCCTACTTATCATTTAGCCAATGTGGTAGATGACCATTTAATGGAGATTACCCACGTTATCCGTGGGGAAGAGTGGTTGCCTTCGGCACCTTTACACGTGATGCTCTACAAGGCTTTTGAATGGCAGTCGCCGCTATTTGCCCATTTGCCTTTGCTGCTCAAACCGGATGGAAACGGAAAACTGAGCAAAAGAGATGGAGACCGGCTCGGATTTCCGGTGTTCCCATTACAATGGAGAGACCCTGTGAACGGTGAATTCTCATCCGGCTACCGAGAAAGCGGATATCTACCCGAAGCCGTAAACAACTTCCTTGCACTGTTAGGTTGGAACCCCGGAACAGAAGAAGAGGTAATGAACATGGAACAGCTTGTGGCACATTTCTCGATAGAAAAAGTGAGCAAATCGGGCGCAAAATTCGATTTGGACAAAGCCAAGTGGTTTAACCATTACTATATACAACAAAAATCTAATACAGAATTGGCTACCATACTCACCCAACAATGGGTTGCATCAAATCCCCTCCCTACCCTATTTAAAATTGAACAAGCTCTCGATTTAGTGAAAGAACGTCTCTATTTTACAACTGATTTTTGGAATCAAAGTGCTTTCCTGTTCATCCCCCCCGAAACTTACAACGCTGAAGTGATAAAAAAACGATGGAAAGAAGATACCCCCACTCATTTAAAAAGAGTTATTGATATCCTTACCGCTATTGTTCCTTTCGATAAAACTAAAGCGCACCACAAACTGATAGCATTTATTCAAGATAATCAATTAAATATGGGACAAATTATGAATTGCCTACGCCTTGCCTTAGTGGGAGATACTAAAGGTCCCGATCTGTTTGAAATTATTGACTTTATAGGAGTAGAAGAAACGATTCGTCGTATCGAAACTGCTATAAAGGAAATTTAAACTTTAAGATGCAAAGTTTAAGTTTAAAAAAATTCCTCCCCTATTATAAACGCAACTTAACTCTTGCTTTTCCCATTATTTTTGCACAATTAGGACAAGCTACCGTTGCCTTAACCGACACTTTTATGGTTGGTTTTTTAGGAACGGTTGAATTGGCTGCCGTGGCTTTTGCAAACTCTATCTTCATGTTGGTTTTTATCTTTGGGTTAGGATTTTCGTTAGGGCAAACGCCACATATTGGTAAGTCATACGGAAGAAAACAATGGTGGAAAATTGGAATTTTCTTACAAAATGCGTTGTTAATCAATACAATATTAGGTATATTCTTGTTTGGAGTAACACGGCTTTTAGTGCCCGCGCTCTATCATTTGAACCAGCCTGAAAATGTGGTCGTTATAGCAATCCCTTTCTATAATTGGTTGTTAGCCTCCAATATTCCTCTTTTGATTTTTTTCACATGCAGGCAATTTTCCGAAGGCGTTGGCAATACAAAAATTGCCATGTGGATAACCTTAGCAGGGAATGTTATCAATATTTTTTTTAACTATGTACTGATTTTTGGAAAACTCGGCTTTCCTGCTTACGGGGTTGAGGGCTCAGGTATAGGCACTTTTATTGCCAGAGTAATCATGGCTGTAATCTTTATAATCATCATATTCAGACATCAGGCGTTGAGAAAATTTACCCAATATTTTGCATGGAGCAAGTTTCAATTTTCTGTACTGAAGCGATTAATAGCTACCGGTTTACCAATTTCCGGGCAGTTGTTGGTAGAGGTGTTGGCATTTAGTTTAAGCGCCATCATGATTGGATGGATTAACGAAGTGAATCTGGCTGCGCATCAGATTGTACTCCAGATGGCATCCACTACTTTTCTCGTAGCTTTGGGGGTGGGTTCCGCCTGCACCATTCGCATTTCACATCAGTTTGGTTCTAAACATTATAAAGCTACACGCATGGCATCAATGGCTTCCCTACACTTAGTAACCGCTTTTATGGGAATCATGGGGATTTTACTTATTGGCTTGAGATTTCAGATCCCGTCGTGGTTCTCTTCCGATCCGGAAGTGATACATGTAGCTGCGCAATTATGTATTATTGCCGGAATTTTTCAACTTTTCGACGGTTGGCAAACGGTAGGATTGGCCACTCTGCGCGGCTTGTCTGATGTTACTGTTGCCATGTTCATCGCATTTACATCCTACATGGTTATTGCCCTGCCTGTGGGTTATCTGTTAGGGTTTGTTTTTAATTTCGGCAGCGTGGGGGTGTGGATAGGATTGAGCATCGGTTTAATCATCGCCGCCATAGCATATCGCATAAGATTTTTGCACGTTATGAAAAAATACTAAAAATTCGTAAAGGGTTAGTATTCCCAAAGTTCTGCTTCATAATTGCGGATTTCATTCAAAATCCTTTCGGATTCAAGGCGCTGGTCTTGAGGATTTTTAATATAATCTTGTATCTCACGATTATTTTGTTGATCGCCTGCTGCAATGATATAACTTGAGAAATAGCGTTTCCATGTCATCACATCATCATAAGTAATTTTTAAAGCAGAGTTTTTTGGATTAAAATAGAGTTGTTGCGCTAAATAGGGTCGTAACTCATCATATTTAATATAACCCAGACGTCTTTTTGTTTTTAAATTAGCCACATCCTCTTCATTTCCACCTGTTGCTTCTTTTTCATATTCAAAGAAAGGTTCAATTTCAAGAATACGCACACCCAGTTCGCCTCTGTTTTTATCAAAAAACCATACTTCTTTAAGGCGATAGTACATAATTTGCGCTGCAGTAAATGGCTCATCAATAATAGTTTCACCGGTAGGCTCTCCGGTATCGGGATCGTAAGTAGATATTTTTCTGGTATTTCCCAGTACATTTTTTATTTCACTACGATCTACTTTCACATTACAATATTCATTAGTATAGATGGGGAGGGCAGTTTCGCTATCCGGATTACTCATGTCAATGGCATCAAGAATTAACTGTCCCAAACTTTTATAACTTCCCTGCGGTTCGGTAGGGAAATATAAAGATTGGTTTCTTTTTTCACGCAAATCTATTTCCCTCCAAATGTACCTTTCCCACATTACATCATTTTGTTTAACAACAGGATATGGAATTGGACCGGGGTTTTCAGTAACTTCAACAATTTCCCAAGGCGCAGTAAGCGGCGGAGGAATTTGAGTATCATCCGTTTGTGAATAGAGAAATGGAAATGATACTAACGAGAGGATGAGAATGATTACTTTTTTCATTATGTTATTTTAAGATTACGGTTATCGAATTAAGGTTTCTGCCCCCTGCAATACAAGAGGCTTTAATATCTGAGAAATAGATCACAGTACCTGAACTACAAGAGTTTATTTTATTTTTAATAGCATCGGAGAATTGTCTGTTATTGCAAGTAATTGGCGGGTCTTCAATACCTTTTATAATAAATGTAACTTGATAGGAGTTTACTGTCCATCTAAGATCATACACAAAGTCGGTGCCCATATCAGCCAGAACAAAAGGGTTTGCAAGCAATTCCGCTTTTGTAGTTTTACCGCCTTTGATATTACCGCCAAGCACAGCCACGGGGTCGGGAACACGTTTGATACGATACACTTTAGATCCCATAATTTGTTGTTTACCGCCAATATCCGCAGAGATACTTATCGTAATGGTTTTCCCCACCAATGATTCAGGGACACTAATATCGTATTCTCCGGGTCCTGTTTTAGTATAGGTACCGCCTGTCAGCGAAATGGAGACTTTTTCAGCGGCAACAGATGCGCTTACGGAGACAGGGTTTTCAATACCTGCATAAAGCACATTCATTTTAGTGGCAGCTACCGTAGCGGAGGGTTCCATTACAGTGTATCTGTCCGTAAAACTATGGGTTTGCGGCAATCCGTCCGGTCCAACCATTTTTATAAGTCCGGTATAATTGAAATCGCCCACTGCATTAGTTGAGATCTTTAATCGTGCAATTCCATCATCTCCTTTTACCACATTAGCGCCTTGGGTGGATGCCATTACCCCTGTTCCCATACGCCAAAAGGCTTCTATCGGTCGCTTGTCGTCAAATGCAGCCACAATAATTTCCGCTTCATAGGGTTCGCCGCGAAATACGATCTGCGATTTAGGAATCACTTTTGCAGAAACATTAGAGAAGTTGAAGTCATTTTTAGTGATGGAACGAATGACATATTTTAAGACACCGGATTCGGCGTTGCGCACTTCTCCAATAGTTTTGTTTAAGAGCGTAACACCGGCAGCAAAAATAACCCCATCAAAATAGTGGGTTTCCCAAGATTCTGAAGCGCCATTCGCATTTCTAAATTTAGCATTTACATCTAAGCCAACGGTTTGCATCATACTTTCGCGATCTTTGTCATCAACAAAACTCAACAGTTGAGTGCGATAGTGATCTAATTTTTCTTTGAGCTCTTTGGCATGCCCTTCATTGATCATAAAATTGCTTGCTCTGCTCGTATTATCTTTTTGTTTGAGTTGAGAAACCATCTTAATAGTTCCATCAGGATTTAATGCAGATTCTCCATCTACATATTCAATGAACTGTTTTTTAAGTTCTTCAATATAAATAACTATTTCATTTGAAAGCGATTTGATCTGCATTGCTTTTTGAAACTCTTTCTCCACTTTATCTTCGCCTAAAATCTCTTTTTGCCTGTTCAATTCTACATAGTCTTGCGTATTTTTATTCTCTGTAATTAAATTAGAAGTATGTAATGTTTCGTCCACAATAGAGAAAGCATTGAGAATATCTTTTGATACATTTAGAGCCAATAAAGCAGTAAGCACTAAATACATCATTCCAATTAGTCGTTGTCGTGGAGTTTCCGGACAATTTGTTGCACCCATAGTTTTAATTTAAGATTTAAGATTTAAGATTTAAGGGTTTCTTATTTATTGGTCATTGCTGCAAGCATATTGGCATATATTGCATTGATTTGTGCTACGTTTTTAGAAAGTTTATCCACTTCTTGTTTGTATTTTTGGGCTTCCTGAATAGTATCATTCATTGAGTTAGCAAGTGCGGCGGTACTCTCTTGCATTTTTTTGTAGTTATCAATAATAGCTTGGTTTCCTTGATCTTGGATTTGCGAAAGTTTTTGGATGTTTTGCAAATTAGTTTCTTGTAACTTTTGGGCATGTTGTTTTTGCACATCAAACAAGTCATGGACACTTTTCACCTGCACATCTGCTGTTTCAGTAAGGGTGGTATGCAATTTTTGGGCATGTTGTTTTTGCACATCGAAGATCTCTTGTGCGCCTTTTACTTGCATATCTGTTGTTGAGGAGAGTGAGTCTTGCAACTTTTGAGCAAACTGTTTTTGTACATCCAGGATCTCTTGTGCGCTTTTTACTTGCATATCGGTAGTAGAAGAAAGGGAGTCTTGTAATTTTTGAGCATACTGTTTTTGAGAATTTACCAACTCTTCAATATTTTTCACTTGCACATCGGAAGTAGATACGATCGCATCGGCAGATTTTTCATAAACTCCGGTAAGATTTTGTACCGCATCTTTCGCTTTGGTAAGATTGGTAACATATCCTTCAGTAGCCATTACAGCATCTGTTGTATTAGAAAGTTTGCCTGCATTATCGCTCAGTTTTCTCATTCCCGAAGCCAAACTATCTATCAGTTCCGGACCGATTTTGGCTTCCACCAACATGCTATCTAACTGTTGCGTAACCGATCCTTTTGGTTTGGTTTCATTAGGGATACTTAACTCGGGATAAACCAATGCCCAGTCGTATTCTTTGTGTAAGGGTTCAAATGCGGAGAAGAAGAAGATGATTGCTTCGGTAAACATACCTACCATCAACATATAATCTGCAGCCGGCCAGTGGAGTATTTTAAAAAGCGCACCGGTAATTACCGCTGCAGCGCCCCATCCGTATAATTTTGCCATGAAGTTTTTGTATCCTTTGCTACGAACAATTTTGTAAAGACTCATATTTTTTTAATTTAAGATTTAAGATTTAAAAATTTAAGATTTAAAATTTAATATTTAAAGATTTATAAGGTTATCATCTAATCACTAATCACTAATCACTATCTATACACTTTTGATCCGCTTCCTTTATTTACATCTTTAGGATTAGCGATTGCAGGCTGCACACAACGGAATCCGATATAGGAGGTACAAGTATCTTGGTATTGATAATCTCTCATGTAAACCGTAATATATTGGCTAATATCTTTCCATGAGCCGCCTCTCACTACTTTCAGTTTTTTTCCTGCAGGGTCGTCAAAAGAAGCAGTAAATTTATAAATAGGATTGATATCGGAATTAAAAATGCTTGCAGATGGGCTATAAGCATCCATACACCATTCAGCGACATTTCCGCTCATGTCATACAATCCATAATCATTTGCATTATAGAAAGCTACAACTGAAGGATACAAAAAGCCGTCGGCTGTATAGTTTCCTCTTTGGGGTTTAAAATTAGCTACGAAGCATCCGTTTTGGTTTGCCGGATAGGGACCGCCCCATGGATAAGGGCTACCATGCAAGCCTCCTCTCGCTGCCCACTCCCATTGTGCTTCAGAAGGTAGTCGAAAGTCATGCTCTATCGGATACCCTCTACTGAGCAACCACGCATTGCGTTGTTGAGAGCGCCAATGGCAAAAGGCCTGGCATTGAATCCAGTTTACACCTACTACCGGGTAATGGTTATATTGTGGATGAGAAAAATAGTTTTTAGTCATTGCCTCATTGTCCGAATAAGTAAATTCATAAATCCACACTAAAGTATCGGGATAGATATTAACGACCTCTCTTGAAATAAATCTATCTAAATTTCCTTCGATATGGCTGGGTCTATTGGCAAACATTCCACTTAGTTCGCTTCTACCTCTTTCTTTTTTTGCCGCAGCCTCGTAGTCAAAATTCCAATACTCGTAATTAAGTTTAGCAACATTAATCCCTAATGGGCGGTAATGATAGTAACGGGTATTAATTTGGGTAAATAAAGGACTTAGGGCAAGTTGAACCTCTTCATTAGTAGATTTCCAAGGTATTTCTTCTCTCCAGTTTATCAATTTAGGTTCTATCTCTTCTCCTGCGCGCTCACCTTTTTTATATTTAAGATAATGTCCGAATTTTTCCGCATCTGTAATGGCTGCATCTCCCAGCAATACATGCGCGATAGAGTCTTTAACCCAATGCACAAACTGGCGATACTCATTATTAGTGATTTCGGTTTCATCCATCCAGAATGCGGTTATGGATGCGGAGCGGGGCTGTGATGCAAACGACAGTGTAGGATCGTTTTCTCCTACGCCCAAGGTAATATTACCTGATGGAACATATACCATTCCTAAAGGAGTAAAGGTAACAAATTTTGTTTTATTTGTAACTCCGACCAATTGCCCATCTCCGGAATTTTTACAAGCGGCGAAGCACAAAAGGATACATGCAAACAAAGATAATCTTTTCATTATTTTAAATGTTATGATTTTGGGAAACGAATAAAATTTTGGATTATTATAAATTAGTATTGATTTTTATACAAATGACGCGAAGATCCATACCCTGTGAGTGGTTTTTCTTTGTAAAAATTAAAACCATAACGAATAAGGATATCAATATCGCCCCAACTACTACTGGGTTTATATCCTGTTTTGTTGGTAACAAAACTATATGCGAGCCCTATCTCTAAGCCCTTCAAATAAACATTGGTATTATTATAAAAAGGAACTGCGCCAAAAAGAATAGCAATAGCGTGCTGGAGTTGATAAGATACTCCAAACCACAGTATTCCGTTATATCTTGCCACAGCCATCAAATCCATAGTCCATGTTGAAAAATTGGATCTGATAAGGATATTAGGCTCAACAGACCATGGAACGGGAGTTTTTAAATTCCAAATATAACCTCCTGTAATATAAAGTTGTCGTGCAGGGAGCAGAGTAGTTCCATCACCGGAAACACGCACTCCTCCTATAAGTTGGTTACCCGAAACGCCTACATACCACGTTGGAGCCTGATAATGAAGTCCGAAATTCATATCAAAATCCAAGAACGACTCCACTTGATTCAAATTGGTCAAGGTGGGATCGCCGGGTTGAAGCGGATCTAACTTATCGGCGAAACTATTAATTTTTTGATTTAAAAACCCAAATTGAAGTCCAATACCTAATTTTCCGCCACGAACAGGAAGACGGGCAGCATATCCCAACTTAAACCCGATATTGTCTTGAAAACCATTTTTATCTTTAAGAAACATGATTCCTACCGCCCCTTTAATTTTTTTGATATAAGAATCTATATTAAGAAAGACTTGTTGTCCATCGGTTTTAATATAAGTTGGTTTGCCGTTATTATTATTATTATTATCATCATCTGAAATTTGGGAGTTTTTATCATCTTCCACTTTACTGCCCATAGCAAATTGGCGTAATAATCCGGTAAAGTTAAGGTTTTGTTCTTTTTCGCCCATAGCGCCGGCATTGTAGTACGACTGCATCCAAGGGAACAAGGTAACTCTCGGATCTTCCTGTGCCGTTACCATAAAAAAAGAACACAGAAATAAAAAAATAAAAGGGTATTTTTTGTGCATAGGTGGTTTTTTTTTGGGGTGCACAAAAATAATTATTTTCTTTTTCAACATTATGTTCATTAAACTTTTTTCAGATTTTATGATAATTCTTCTTTAATTCTCTCATTTATCATAGATACGAAGTCATCAATTTTCATAGTTCCCTTATCTCCTGCTTTATGTTCGCGCACAGAAATTGTTTTTTCGGCTTCCTCTTTTTCACCAACAATGATCATATAGGGTATCTTTTTCAGTTCGGCGTCGCGGATTTTTTTTCCTGTTTTTTCGTTACGTTCGTCAATCTGAACGCGAAGGTTGTGGTCTTCAAATTCCTGTTTTAGCTCATCTGCGTATTTTAAATATTTTTCAGAAATAGGAAGGATCATTGCTTGATCCGGAGTGAGCCAAAGCGGGAAATTTCCGGCAGTATGTTCCAACAACACTGCTACAAAACGTTCCATTGAGCCAAATGGTGCTCGGTGAATCATCACAGGGCGTTGTTTTTGCTGGTTTGCATCAATATATTCCAAATCAAAACGTTCCGGAAGATTATAGTCCACTTGCACCGTTCCCAGCTGCCATTTTCTACCAATGGCATCTTTAACCATAAAATCTAACTTTGGACCATAAAATGCGGCTTCTCCAATTTCGGTAATGGTTTGCAATCCTTTTTCTTTGGCTGCTTCCACAATAGCGCGCTCTGCTTTTTCCCAATTTTCATCAGATCCGATATATTTTTCGCGGTTTTCCGGATCGCGAAGGGAGATTTGGGCTGTGAAGTTTTCAAACTTCAACACTTTGAAAATGTAGAGGATAATATCTATCACTTTGCAGAACTCTTCCTTCAACTGGTCGGGCGTGCAAAAAATATGGGCATCATCTTGGGTAAATCCGCGCACGCGGGTCAAGCCGTGCAACTCGCCGCTCTGCTCGTAGCGATACACAGTTCCAAATTCAGCATACCGCAAGGGAAGTTCTCGGTAAGAGTGAGGTTTCATGGCATACACTTCGCAGTGGTGCGGACAGTTCATCGGTTTCAAGAAAAACGCCTCGCCCTCTTGCGGAGTAGTGATGGTTCTAAACGAATCAGCGCCATATTTTTGGTAGTGTCCTGAAGTTTTGTATAAATCTACATTACCGATATGGGGACAGATGATTTGTTGATAGCCATATTTTTTTTGTACTTTTTTAAGAAATAGTTCCAAGCGCTCGCGTAGTTCGGCGCCTTTTGGAAGCCATATCGGAAGCCCCATCCCCACAGCTTGAGAAAAAGTAAACAATTCCAATTCTTTGCCCAATTTCCTGTGGTCTCTTTTTTTAGCTTCTTCCAACATCAACAAATAATCATCTAACTCTTTTTTCTTCGGAAACGTGATCCCGTAAATACGGGTTAGTTGTTTGCGTTTTTCATCTCCGCGCCAATAAGCTCCGGCTGTATTCAGCAATTTTACTGCTTTAATATTTGCGGTATCAAATAGATGAGGACCACGACACAAGTCGGTAAACGCTCCCGACCGGTACAAAGTGATTTGACCATCTTCCAAATCTTCAATCAATTCTACTTTATATTCATTATTTTTTTTCACAAACAACGCCCTTGCGTCGTTTTTAGAGATCTCTATGCGTTCAAATTTTTGGCGTGCTTGCGCCATCTCCATCATTGTAGATTCTATTTTTGGAAAATCATCCGAAGAGATAGGATAATCAATAAAATCAATGTCATAATAAAATCCATTTTCGATATCAGGACCTATTCCGAACTTCACGCCCGGATACAATTGCTCAACAGCAGCAGCCAATAAGTGCGCAGAAGAGTGCCAAAACACAGCCTTTCCTTCGGTATCATTCCAAGTAAGCAGGGTAAGATGTGCATCAGTTTTTAATGGAAAATCAAGCGCAACTACATCTTGGTTTACTTTGGCAGCGAGGACGTTACGCGCCAATCCTTCGCTAATGGAAAGGGCAATTTGATAAGGCGTTGTCCCTTTTTCAAATTCTTTAATCGAGCCATCCGGCAATGTTATCTTTATCATTGTAAATCAAATTTTTATTTTTGAAATAATGAAGCGCGAAAATACACAAAATTAGGAATGAGAGGTAAGGAATGAGAGGTGAAAAAGAAGAAGTAAGTGATGTTATGTTCTTAATTTTTTAAAGAAGAGAGATAGTAACGCTTGGCTTTCATGGGCAAGGATACCTTTTTTTACTTCTGTTCTGGGATGTAATAAAGCTGCGTTTATTAAAGAATAGCCCCGTTTCGGGTCGGACGCACCGTAAACCATCTTTCCGATTTGCGCCCAATAGAGCGCTCCGGCACACATCACACAGGGTTCTAAAGTTACATACATAATACAGTCGTTCAAATATTTTGCACCTAAATAATGAAAAGCAGAAGTAAGCGCCTGCATTTCTGCATGTGCAGTTACATCGTTCAATGTTTGCGTTAAATTATGCGCTTTTGCAATAATTTTATGATCTAAAACAACTACCGCGCCCACCGGAATCTCTCCTTTTTCAAAGCCTTCTTCTGCTTCTATGAGCGCTATTTGCATAAAATATTCGTCGGTAAAAATCAAAGGGAGGTAAATTTTAAAAATGAGTATCTCAATTTTTCAGGTGCAAAGAAACAAAAAAAATTGCATATTAGTAGTTAATGGCTATTGGTTAGTGGCTATTGGTTAGTGGTGGGGATAATCCCCTTCAAATTTTGAAGGGGTGTCGCCGCAAGCGACGGGGTAGTTTATTTTAGATTTGAGATGTTAGGAGAAAGGTTTGCTCTCGCTCTCGTAGAGAGCAAATCTAACTAAGCAGTAGCCTCAGGCTACTGTTTAAAGCAACCCGCCACTACCAAACTCGCCTGCGTAGCAGGCTAACCACTTGCTTTTGCAGTTTTTTGGTTGCCCCGCAACGCGGGGCTGTGAGCGCATGTGGCATCTTTTTTACAGTACGCTCAGCGTACTGCTTAGTTATGTGAGCACTCTACGAGTGCAAAATTCTACAGATTCCACGCAAAACCCTACTGTATAAAACGCCTATAAATCAACTGCTTAATAAATCT
>Ga0123354_10000969_pt1 | contig 32527 bp, 32 predicted proteins | sample TergutLab28metaG_2_FD_97872 | JGI IMG/M metagenome (GOLD analysis project Ga0123354, IMG submission 97872) | Labiotermes labralis P4 segment gut microbial communities from Petit-Saut dam, French Guiana - Lab288 P4 | ecosystem: Host-associated > Arthropoda: Insects > Digestive system > Gut ... | reverse complement strand
CACAGTGTGCGCCATGGACTATCCAACGATCGAAGATGTGGTGGGCCGCACGCCGCTGGTGCGGTTGCAGCGCCTGGGCGCGCAGGAGTTTGCGGCGCGCGGCTGCGTGGTGCTGGCCAAGCTGGAGGGCCACAACCCAGCCGGCTCGGTGAAGGACCGTCCGGCGCTGTCGATGATCCGGCGCGCCGAGGAGCGCGGCGACATCCGGCCCGGCGACACGCTGATCGAGGCCACCAGCGGCAACACCGGCATCGCGCTGGCTATGGCGGCGGCCATCCGGGGCTACCGCATGGTACTGATCATGCCGGAGGACCTGTCGGTCGAGCGCGCCCAGACCATGAAGGCGTTCGGCGCCGAACTGATCCTCACGCCGCGCTCCGGCGGCATGGAATACGCCCGCGATCTGGCCACCAAGATGGTGGCGCGCGGCCAGGGCGTGGTGTTGGACCAGTTCGCCAACCCGGATAACCCGCGCATCCACTACGAGACCACCGGCCCGGAGCTGTGGGAGCAGACCGGCGGGCGCATCACCCACTTCGTCAGCGCCATGGGCACCACCGGCACCATCGTCGGCGTGGGGCGCTTTCTGAAGGAGAAAAACCCCCAGGCGCGGATCGTCGGCGCCCAGCCGGCGGACGGCTCGCGCATTGCCGGCATCCGCAAATGGCCGCCCGAATACCTGCCCAGGATCCACGACCCCAAGGCGGTGGATGAAGTGGTGCTGGTGGACCAGTTCGACGCCGAGGACATGGCCCGCCAGTTGGCGCGCGAGGAAGGCATTTTCGGCGGCGTCTCCTCCGGCGGCGCGGCCTGGGTGGCGTTGCAGATCGCCCGGCAGGCGCAGGACGCGACCATTGCCTTCGTGGTCTGCGACCGGGGCGACCGCTACCTGTCCACCGGCGTATTCCCGGCCTGAAATGCAACCCCCTCTTGCGCCGTGGACGCGCCTGGCCCCCAAGCCAGCGCCCAGCGCCGTGGAGCCACCGACATGAACCACTGGAACTTCTGCCCCCGCTGCGCCACGCCGCTGATCATGATCGCCGCCGAGGAAGACGGCGGGCCGAAAGAGCGCCTGCGCTGCCCGGCCTGCGGCTTCACGCACTGGAACAACCCCACGCCGGTGCTGGCGGCCATCGTCGAATACCACGGCCAGGTGCTGCTGGCGCGCAACGCCGCCTGGCCGGGCAAGATGTTCGCGCTGATCACCGGTTTCATGGAGGCGGGCGAAACGCCGCAGGAGGGCATTGCGCGCGAACTCAAGGAGGAAACCAACCTCGACGCCACCGCGCTCGACTTGGTGGGCGTGTACGACTTCCAGCGCATGAACCAGGTCATCATCGCCTACCACGTGGTCGCCGAGGGGCAGGTGCGGCTGTCGCCTGAGCTGGTGGACTACCGCCTGTACGACCTGCCCGAGCTGAAATGCTGGCCCGCCGGCACCGGCCATGCGCTGGCCGACTGGCTGCGCTCGCGCGGACACGAGCCGGTATTTTTCAGCGCCGCCGAAAACGCGGAGCGCCGCAAGGGGCTCGAGTAACGACAATCCCCCCATGGACATTGCAAAAGAAGTCGACGCGCGCGGGCTGAACTGCCCGCTGCCCATTCTCAAGGCCAAGAAGGCGCTGGCCGAGTTGCACAGCGGGCAGTTGCTGCGCGTGCTGTCCACCGACCCTGGCTCGCTGCGCGACTTCCAGGCTTTCGCCCGGCAAACCGGCAACGAACTGGTCGAGCAACAGACCACGGGCGAGGAAATCTCCCACGTGCTGCGCCGCCGTTAGCCCGAGGTCATGCCGCGCTTTCACGTTCCGCCGCCCCATGGCCTGGCGCCCGGCGTCAGCTTGCCGCTGCCGCCCGGCGCCGCCCGCCACGCGCAGGTACTGCGCCTGCAACCCGGGCACGAAGTCACGCTGTTCGATGGCGCGGGCGGCGAGTGGTCGGCCCGCATCGCCCGCATGGGCCGCAGCGAGGTCGAAGTGCTGGTGCATGCGCACGCACCGCTGGAGCGGGAGGCCGGGCGCGCCGTGCACCTGGCCGTGGGCCTGATGGCGGCCGACCGCATGGACTGGCTGGTCGAAAAAGCCACCGAGCTGGGTGCCGCCAGCCTGCGCCCGTTGCTGGCCGAGCGCAGCAGCCTGCGCCTGGCCGGCGAGCGGGCCGAGAAAAAACGCGCCCATTGGCAGGCCGTGGCCATCGCCGCTTGTGAGCAAAGCGGACGCAATCGCTTGATGGAAGTTCATCAGCAGCTATCGATTCAGGAGCATTTGCAGCAAACCGCGCCCGCCGGGCCGGCCCGCTGGCTGCTGTCGCTGGACGCCGCGGCCACGCCGGTGGGGCCGGCGCTGGCGGCGCTGGCGCCCGGTCAGCCGGTGGAGCTGCTGTCCGGCCCCGAAGGCGGCCTCAGCCCCGCCGAGGAAGCCGCCGCCCGCGCCGCCGGCTACCGGCCCGTCGACTTGGGGCCGCGCGTGCTGCGCGCCGAAACCGCGCCGCTGGCGGCGCTGGCGCTACTGACGCTGACCTGAGCCGCCTCCCGCCGCGCGTCCGGCCACAGTGCACAATGTCCATCCACAACCAGCGAGGTGGAAAGCATGCTGATCTGGGGAGCGGTTTGGGGCGCGCTTATCGGGTTGCTGTGGCCGGGCTACGGCAGCCCATTCTGGATATTGGGCGCCTTACTGGGGCTGGCCGCGGGCTGGAGCCTGCAACGAGCTGTGCGCACATTGGTTCGCAAGGAAATCGCGGCAGCGCGGGGCCAAGCGGGGGACCCTGCGGGCCCGCCCGCGCAGCCGGCCGCCACGGCGCTGCCGGCAGTCTTGACTCCGCAGGCGCGCAAGGCAAAAGCGCCGCCATTGCAGGCACCGGCTGACCAAGCGCAGCCCGGGGACTTTTTTCTCGATGCCGCCCCCATGGCAGGCCGCTTGCCGGCGGCGGCCTCAGCCGCAGTTCGACTTCCGGACCCGCCGGAATTGCCCAGCGCGTTGAACCAAGCCATCGAAGCGGCGCGCCACTGGTTCGTGCAAGGCAACCCGATCGTGCGCGCTGGTCTGGTGATCCTGTTCATCGGCCTGTCGTTCCTGGCGCGCTACGCGGCGCAGGCCGGCTTGCTGCCGGTAGAGCTGCGGCTGGCGGCCATCGGCGCGGTGGGCGTGGCGCTGCTGGTGCTGGGCTTTCGCCAGCGCGCGGCCAAGCCGGCTTTCGGGCTGGTGCTGCAGGGCGGCGGCGTGGCGGTGCTGTACCTGACGGTGTTTGCCGCGTTCCGGCTTTATCAGTTGGTGCCGCAACTGGCGGCGTTCGGCTTCATGGTGCTGGTGTGCGCCTTGAGTTGCGCGCTGGCGCTGTTGCAAAACGCGCGGGCGCTGGCGCTGGCGGCGTTTGCCGGCGGCTTTGCCACGCCACTGTTGCTGTCCACCGGCGGCGGCAGCCACGTGGCGCTGTTCAGCTATTACACGCTGCTGAATGTGGCGATTCTGTTCATCGCCACGCGGCGCGCCTGGCGCGAGCTGAACCTGCTGGGTTTCGCGGCCACCTTCGGCACAGCGGGCGCCTGGGGCTGGATGCGTTACGCGCCGGAGAACTACGCCAGCACGCAGGCGTTTCTTATCGTGTTCATCGCCATCTTCATCGCCACGGCGATGCTGTACGCGCGCGCCACGCCGCTGCGCCTGGGCGGCAAGGTGAGCCAGGCGGTGGACAGCACGCTGGTGTTCGGCACGCCGCTGCTGGGCTTCGGCTTGCAGATGGGGCTGATGCGGCCGTTCGAGTACGGCGGGGCGTTCTCGGCGCTGGCGTTCGGCGCGGTGTACATCGTGCTGGCGGCGCTGCTGCTGCGCCGAGGCAGGGCGACGCTGAATAAGTCCGCGCGGATTGGCGCGCCCGACTTTGGGACGGGATGCGAGGCGCAAAGCGCAGCGCTACCTGAAGGTATCGCGAGCATTTGCAACGAAGCAGACCGCCCAAAGCCGGGATACGACAACCGCGACGGACTTGTTCAGCGTTGCCCCAGTTTCCGGCTGCTGGCTGAGTGCTTTCTGGCGCTGGGCGTGGGCTTTGCCACGCTGGCCGTGCCGTTGGCGCTGGATGCGCACTGGACCAGCGCGGTCTGGGCGCTGGAAGGCGCGGCGGCGTTCTGGGCCGGCATGCGGCAGGCGCGCTGGATGCCGCGCGCCTTCGGGCTGCTGCTGCAACTGCTGGCCTTCCTGAGCTATTTGGCAAGCTTCCGTGCGCCGGAGGGTCCATGGCCGCTGGCACACCCCGGCTTTCTCGGCGCCGTGCTGATCGCGCTGCCGGCGCTGGCGCTGGCCCAGTGGTCGCGCCAGCCGCTGCCGCACAGCGGATCGCGCTGGGCGCAAGGCTACGCGGAACTGGAAACCCGGCTGCCGACGCCGTTGCTGCTTTATGGCTTTGTCATGTGGCTGGCCGGCTGGATGACGGAGGTTGCGCGCCTGCTGCCGCAGGCGCCGGAACTGCGGGCCATGCACGCTTGGCCGGCGTCCGCTCGGCCCTGGCTGACGACCGGCGTTACCCTGCTGTCGTCCGCCGCGTTGCTGCTCTGGGGCCAGCGGGCGCGCTGGGCGGCGGCCACCTGGCCGAGCCGCCTGAGCCTGCCGGTGATGCTCATCATGTTGCTGGCGCAGTGGGGCGGCGACCACCACGTCACCGACTGGCCGGCTTGGCTGGGCTGGCCGCTGGCGCTCGCCCTGCACGTCTGGCTGCTGCGCCGCAATGAGCGCGCCGAGGCCAGCGTGCTCGCCCCCGGATGGCGGCGCTGGCTGGGCTGGCAACACACCGGCACGGTGTGGCTGGCCGTGCTGCTGGTGGGCGACGCGCTGACCGGCTGGGCCTTGCGCAGCGCCTTGTGGGGCACGTCCTGGGTCAGCGTGACGGGCTTGGCGGCAGCCACGGCGATGCTGCTGGCGCTGACCTTCTGGGCCGGCCGAGCCAACCGTGCCGAAACGCGTGGGCGCTTTGCCTGGCCGCTCACCCCGCACGCCGAAGCCTACTACTGGCGCGCCGCCGCGCCGCTGGCGCTGCTGCTGTGGCTGGGAGCGTTCGCGCTGGCTTGCGCCTCGTCCGGGCACACCGAACCGCTGCCCTACATCCCGCTGCTGAACCCGACCGATCTGGCGCTGCTGCTGGCCATCGGCGCGCTGCTGCTGTGGCGCGGCATGGTGCTGGCGGCCAAGCCCCGCCCCTTCGGCGCGACGCCATTGCGCCACCCGGCGTTCTGGGGCGCCATCGGACTACTGGGGCTGGTGGCGCTGAGCACCCTGTGGCTGCGCGTGGCGCACCACTACTTCCACGTACCGTGGAACGCTTACGAGCTGTACGACAGCTTCGTGGTGCAAACCGGCTACGCCATTTTGTGGACGCTGATCGCGCTGGCGCTGATGGTCGTCGCGCACCGGCGCGGGCTGCGTCCGGCCTGGCTGGCCGGCGCGGCGCTGCTGGCGCTGGTGGTGGTCAAGCTGATCCTGGTCGATCTGTCCAACCGGGGCGGCGGCGAGCGCATCATCGCCTTCATCGGCGTCGGCGCGCTGATGCTGGTGGTGGGCTATTTCGCGCCGCTGCCGCCCAAGAAAACACCGGAGAAAACCCCGTGATTCGCGCTGCCTTCGCCCTAGCTTCGGCACTCATCGCCGCGCCCCTGGCGCTGGCCGCTTCGGCGCAAACGCCGGAGGGCTACGCCGCCCGCTGGCCCCTGCAACTGCCCGCCGGCGCCAGCCTGGCGCGGCTGCCGCTGCCCGCCGACGTGCTGACGCAAGCGCAGACCGCCGACCTGCGCGATCTGCGCGTGTTCAACGCCGCCGGCCAGCCCGTGCCGCTGGCACTGGACCGCTCCAGCGCCGAAACCAGCGCGAGCGCGCCGGCGGCGGTCGAACTGCCCGCGCTGCCCATCCTGGCCGACCCCCAGACCGCCGCCGGGGGCGGCACGGGACTGTCGCTGCGCATCGATGAAAACCAGGGCGGGCGCGTGGTGCGGCTCGACGTGCCGCCGCCCGCCGCCGCCGCCAGTTCGCCGCCCGCGCCCGCCGCGCTGCTGGGCGTGCTGATCGACGCGCGCGAGCAAAAAACGGCGCTGCAAGCCATCGAACTGGAGGCCGACTGGCCCGCGGCGCGCCCCTTCACCTTCCGCCTGCACGCCAGCGGCGACCTACGGCAATGGCAGCCGCTGGGCGAAGTCACCGCCTATCGCGGCGCCGACGGCGCGGTGCTGGCGCCAGCGCAAGTGGCGCTCGGCGGCGCCACGCTGCCAGCGCGCTACCTGCGCGTGACCTGGGACGCCGCCGCCGCGCCTGATGCCGTGCAGGTGCGCGGCGCGCGCCTTGTCCCACAGCCGCCGCAGGCCACGCCCGCGCGCGTGGCCGTGCCGCTGGCCCTGCCCGAAGGCGCTGCGCGCGACCCGCGCGTGCTCGAATGGCGCCTGCCCTTCGCCACGCCGGTGGCGGCGCTCGACATCCGCGTCGCCGGGCCGGCCGCCCTGGTGCCGGTGCGCGTGCTGGCCCGCCAGCAGCGCGAGCAGCCCTGGACGCTGCTGGGCCGCCACGTCGTTTTCAGCCTGACGCAGGGCGGGCAAACGCAGCGCAGCCCGGCGCTGGAACTGGGCCAGGCCGCCTGGCGCGAATGGCGGGTGGAGGCCGATGCCGCCTCGCCCGGCTTCACCGAACCGCCGCAAGTCACGGCCTGGCTCGCGCCCGCGCAACTGGTGTTCGTCGCCAGCGGCGCGCCGCCGTTCACGCTGGCCGTTGGCCGCGCCGACGCGCCGGCGGTGTACCTGCCGCTGGGCAGCCTGATGCCCGGTTACGAGCCCGGCGCGCAAACCAAGCTGCCCGCCGCCAGCCTGGCCATGCCCGCAGCGTCCGCCGCCGTGCCCACCACGGCCGCCGGCGCGCAGCGCGATACGCGAAGCTGGATCCTGTGGGCCATCCTGCTAGCCGGCGTGCTGGCACTCGGCGGCATGGCCTGGGTGCTGGCGCGGCAGCTTGGCAGGTCTCCGCCCCACGCCTTGGACCGGGAATGAGCCGTTTGGACTTCAGGCTCACACGCCTACGGCCAGCCCGTTCTGCCAGCGCTGTGGGCAGTGAACCGATACGCGCCCAAAACTCACCAATGTCGAGAGGACGAACCAACCTGCCATCAGCGCGGTACTGCTGGGCGCGCTGATAGACTACTTCGTCCCCCTCGCCGACACCTTGCCCGAAGCGATGCGGCTGTGGCGCGCGCACCGATAATCGAAATACGAACCCTCCGGGTTTTGCAATGAGTCCGGCACGTCCGCTGCTCGCCGGATCACCCGCTTCGCATCGGAATCCATGACCGGTCCGAATACGGTCGTGCTCCGACTTGCCGTTACAAGAACAGCCCACCAAGCTGGCCACCCATTTCCCATTGCAGCCATGAACCGCCACTTGTTGCTGTTGACTCTGGCCCCAGGTCTGTTTCTGATCCACAACGTCATGTCCATCGCCATCAACGGGCGGGTGGGCTTGCAACTGTCGTCGCCCCATGGCTGGATGGCGGCCCTGCCCACAGCGGCGCTGGCGTGGCTGGCCCTGCGCCAGCCGGCGGTGGCCTGAGCATGGAATTGCTGATCGTTTCGCTGGCCTCGCTGCTGGCCGGCCTGGTGGATTCCATCGTCGGCGGCGGCGGGCTGATTCTGGTGCCGGCGCTGTTCGCGGCCTACCCCGCCACCACGCCGGCCACGCTGTTCGGCACCAACAAGAGCGCTTCGGTCTGGGGCACCGGCATCGCCACCGTGCAGTACGCCCAGCGGGTGCGGCTGCGCTGGCCGGTGATGCTGCCGGCGGCGCTGACCGCGCTGGCCGGCTCGTTCGCCGGCGCCTGGGCGGTGACGCTGATCGACCCCGGCTTTCTGCGCCGGCTGCTGCCCTTCGTCCTGCTGGCGGTGCTGCTCTACACGCTGGCGCGCAAGGACCTGGGCCGCACCCACGCGCCGCGCCACGCCCCGGGGCGCGAGACGCTGCTGGCCTGCGCCATCGGACTGGTGATCGGCGGCTACGACGGTTTCTTCGGCCCCGGCACCGGCAGCTTCTTCATCTTCCTGTTCGTGCGCCTGTTGGGCTACGACTTTCTCAACGCCTCGGCGGCGGCCAAGCTGCTGAACGTGGCGACCAACCTGGCGGCGATCGCGCTGTTCGCGGCCAAGGGCCACGTGTGGTGGCACATCGGCCTGGTGATGGCCGTCGCCAACGTGGCCGGCAGCCTGGTCGGCACGCGGCTGGCGCTGCGGCACGGCACCGGCTTCGTGCGCGGGGTGTTCATCGTCGTCGTCGGCACGCTGATCCTCAAGACCGGCTGGGATGCGTTTTTCAGGTGAGGCGCATCACAGCGCCTGGTAATACCACCACTGCCCCTCGTCGCGCACCCAGACCTCGTCCATATAGCCGTTGACTTCCTGGCCAAAGAAGTTCGGCAGCATGACCTTGGTGGTCAGGCGGATGTGCACCTTGCAGCGTTCGGCCTCGCAGGTGACTTCATGGATCTGGACGCCCTTCCATTGGCCAGCGCCGCCGAAACGCTTGGCGTAGTCGCGCTGCTTGATGACGGCGCGGTAGCCCGGCTGGGTGTAGGTCCAGGCGGTGTCGAAATCGCCGGCGATCAAGGCCGCCCAGCGCTGCTCGGCGCGATCGTGCACGAGTTCCTCGGGCGTCTTGGGCGTCAGCGCGGCGCAACCGGCCACCCCGATGGCGGCGGCGGCCAACAAGGCCGCGCCTATGGCCCGGCGCGACATCGCTCGGTTGAATTCAGCCCACATAACTTTCACTCCTTTGAAGGTCTAATCAATCAGGAAAAGCAAGGTCTCCTGGCTCAATGGTTGCCGGCTGCGGCATCGGCGTCGGAACTGAGGGTGAGGCCGCGCATGCGCTCGCGCAACTCACGGCTGACGGCACGCGCGTCCTCGTCGGAGCGGATCACGCGCGGAGTAATCACCACCAGCAGTTCGGTGCGCGTGGACGAGTTGTCCTGGGTGCCGAACAGGGCGCCGATGACCGGTATGGTCGACAGCAAGGGCAGGCCGGACTTGCCGTTTTGGGTGTTGTCCTTGATCAAGCCGCCGAGGGCGATGGTTTCGCCGGAGCGCACCGCCACCATGGAGGATATCTGGCGCTGCATGAAGGTGGGAGAACCCTGGGTTGCCGATGAGTTGGAAGAAGTATCCAGGTCGGTCACCATCTGGTTGATGTCCAGCGTGATGAGATCGCCCGCGCTGATGGACGGCGTCACATCCAGCATCACCCCTATGTCCTTGTACTGGATGTTGGTGGTGCTGACGATGTCGCCAACGAGGCCGCTGGTCGAAGTACCGCCGATGTTGACGGGCACCTGCTGGCCCACCTGGATGGCGGCGGTGTGGTTATCGAGCACCATCAACGACGGGCTGGAAATCACCCGGATGAGCGATTTGTTGGCCAGCGCGGTCAGGATGTTGGTCAAGCCAGCCGCGCCCTTGAGGGTGTAGGTGAAGCCCTGGCTGGCGGCCCCGAGGATGCCCGCGGCGTCGCCCAGGGCGCCCGTGCCGCTGCGTCCGCCGCGGACACGGTTGTTGAAAGCCCATTGCAGGCCGTACTTCAGATCGTCGGTCAGCGTCACCTCGATGATGCTGGCCTCGATCAGCACCTGTGCGCGCGGCACGTCCAGGCGCTTCAAGGTGGCCTCGATGCGCTCGTACTCGCTGGGCATGGCGTAGATCAGCAGGGTGTTGTTGATGCCGTCGGCCATGACGCGCACGCTGTCGCCCAGCACCACGGTGGAGACGCTGCCGCTGGCCTGTTGCGCGTTGCGCCCGGCCAGGGTGTTCTGCCCGATCCGGTTGTTGAGCGAATTGCCGCCCAGGGCGCCGCCGCTGCTGCCGAAGGTATTGCCAAAGCTGTTGCCGAATCCGGTGTTGCCGCCCAAGCCGGTGTTGTTGCCGAAGGCGCCCGAGGTTCGGTTGGCGCTGTTCAGTCCCGGCGCGACGCCGTTGGCGCCGCCGCTTTGCGGATTGTTGATGGTGCCGCCATAAATGCCGTTGATGAGTTCGGCCAGATGATCGGCGGAGCCGTTTTGCACCTTGTAGACGAACAGCTGCGGTTCGCTGCTGTTCATGTTGGGGCGATCGAACTGCTCGATCCAGTAGCGCATCTCATCCAGATAGGCGGCGCGCGGCGTAACCACCATCACGGCGTTGATGCGCTCGATGGGCAGCACCCGCACGGCGCCGAACAGCGGGCTGCTCTCGCCCAGGCCCGCCGAAGCGCCCGCGCCGCCGGCCTGCGCGGCCATGGCGGCGGCGCGCTGCTGCGCCGCTTGTTGGGCCGGTGACAGCGGGCGGGCCGGCGGCTGCGGACGGCCTGGCGCGCCGCCGGCCTGGGGCGCGCCGCTGCCGGCGGCGCCGGACAGCGTGCCGCCGGAAAGCAGGCGCAAGGCGGCATCCACGTCGGCGGCGGAGCTGTGCTTGAGCGGGAAGATGGCGACCGACATGCCGCGCAGCAGGTTGACGTCGAATGTGTTGACCAGGTCCATCCAGCCTTCGGCCTCGGCGCGGGTGCCGCGCATGACCAGGACGTTGCGCACCGTGTCGACACGCTGGATGGCGTCGGGTGCCACCAGGGGGCGCAGGATGTTGGCCATTTCGCTGGCGCCCACGTACTGCGGCGCGATGATGACGGCGCCGTAGCCCGGCGGCAGATGTTCGCCCGGCGTGGCCAGCACGGGCGCGCTGATGATGCTGCGCAGCGCCTCAGGCGTGCCGACGTGGTAGGTGCCGCTGCTGTCGCGCGCCATGACGATGCCGTTGGCTTGCAGGGCCGTTTCCAGCAGCAGCATGGCGCGGTCGGCGCTGACGGCCTGGCGCGTGGTCAGGGTGATGGCGCCATTGAGCGGCGGATGGATCACGTAATCGACCTTGAGCAGGTCGCGCAGCATGACGTTGACCACGTCGCCGACGGGCGCGTTGTCGAACTGCAACCGGCTAGCCGCGCCGCTAGCCTGCGCCCTGGCCGGCACGCCCGGCGGCGCGACCATGCGGTCGGAACCGCGGATGATGACCGGCTCCTGGCTGGCCTCCTCGTCGGACTGGGCCGCCTTGGGCGCCTGTTCGGCCACTGGAAGCACGGGAGCCACCTCGGGCGCGGACGCCGGCTGGGCCGGCGCGGCGGCGAGGGTATCGGCGCCGTCCTGCGGCGCCGGGCCGGGCTGGGCACAGGAGGCCAGCAGGGCGATCAGCGCCAGGACGAGCAGTGATGTGGGTGTGCGGGACATAGGCATCTGGATGCGTTGACGTGACGCCGGCCACCGGGCCGGGAGGAATCAGCGGCCCCCCCCCTTGGGCGGTGGCGGGGGCACGTCGCCGCCACCGCCAAAAGAAGCGGTGGACGCGGTGGCGGGGGCGGCCGCCGTGGCGGCGGGCGCGGGCGGCGGCACGGCCGGCGCGGCGGCGGGCTGGGCCGGCGCCGGCGGCGGACGCGATGGCCGGTTGCCCGGCGCGGGCGCCGGGGCGAAGGCGGGAGCTGGCGCGCTCCGGACGTTCGGCGCATGCGGCGCCGGCCCCCTGCCGGTGGGCGGCGCCGCAGCGGCGCCCACCGGGCTCAGGTAGGTAAAGGGCAATTCGATCGGCTTGCGCTCGCCGTCGCGCGTGAACACCGCGTTGCGCCCGTCGATGGCGCCGAGCGTCCAGTCGCCGACTTTTTCGCCCAGGCGCACGAAGCGGCGCTCGTCCTGCTCGTCCAGCAGCACGCCGGTCAGCTCCCGGCCAGTGACCAGGCCCAGCAGCTTGACCTGTTCGATGGCGGCGGGCGGCGGCGCGTCCGCAGCCGCCGCCCCGCTGGCCGCCGGATCCGGGCGGCGCGAGGCTTGCAGCAGCGGGCGCTCCAGCACGGCCGGATACGCCGCCGTGGCGGCCGGGCTGGCGTCGAGCAACGCGGCCCGCGCGTCGTCCAGGTTGGGCGCCTGCGGCGCGGGCGGCGACCACGCGCGCCAGGCCGCCACCGGGCCGGGGCCCAGCCACAGCGCGGCCAGCGTCAAGGCCAGCAGCGCACAGGCCGCCGCCAGCGCGGAGATGATGCGATCGCTCACGGGCGCCGCTCCTTGAGCACATACAGCTCGAACTGACCCACCACGGTCTGCCGGCGCCCGGCCATGGCGGCGCCCTGGACGTTGAACTGCACGGTCTGGCTGTAGATCGCCGGCCGCTGGCGCGCCAGATCGGTCAGCAGCGCCTGCATCGACTCCCAGTCGCCCTCGACGCGCAAGCTCAGGCCGATGCGCTCGAACCCCTGGTCCTCGCGCGGCGCGGCGACCTGGCTGCTGGTCACGCGCAGGCCGCGGACCGAAGCGGCGTCGCGCACGCGCTGCAAGCTCAGGTTGCCGATCTGGCCGGCGTCGCCGTCGGCGGGGTAGACGTAGTCCGTCAAATTGTTCTTGAGCGCCTGCTCCTGCTGCGCCAGTTGCCCGCTGCCTTGCAGCAGGCCGGCCACCCGGGCGTGGCGCGGCCCGACGTCGGCCAGACGGTCGGCGGCCCGACCGTGCACCAGCGCCACCGTCATCACGGCCCAGGCCAGCAGCGCCAGCAGCAGCAGCGCGCCGGCCAGCAGCCAGAGTTGTTCGGGACGGCGCGACGCTCCGAGTCCGCTCATGACGCCCCTCCCGCGCGACGCACCAGGCCGTAGCGCCCGGCGTCCAGGTTCATTTCGATGATGAAGGTTTCCTTGCTGGCGCCCTGGCTGCGGGTGGCCGGCGACGCCAGCCGGACGTCGCGCGCGCCGGGCTGGGCCGCCAGCAATTGCACCAGCGCGGCGGCGTCGTCGGCGCTGCCGTTGAGCACCAGCTTGTTGCCCTCGACGCGCAACTGAGTGAGCCAGGCGCCGTCGGGAATGGTGCGCGAAAGCATGTCCAACACCGGCGCCAGCGCCAATTGGCCGTCCATGACGCGGCCGACAGCCCGCAGGCGCTCCACGCGCTGCACCAGCGCCTCGCGCTGGGCGATTTGCGGCGCCGCCTGGCGCTGCAAATCGCCCAGCGACTGCTCGGCCTGCCGCGCCCGCTGGCGCAACAGCAAGGTCGGGGTGACGATCAGCGCGGCCAGCAGCGCCAGCGCCAGCGCCAGCAGCCCCAGGCGCAACGCCAGACCGCGCCGGACGGCGACGGCGCGCACGCCCTCGCCACAGCCCTGCAGCACCACCGGGCGCAGCGGGCCGGACGGGTCGGCGCTGGTCGGCAGCACCCAGACTTCCGGCGTGGCGCTGGCGCTGCCGGCCTCCAGGGCGACCACCTGCAACACCTGCTCGACCTGCTGGCGCGAGGTGATGGCCAGGTCCACCTGGCAGACCCCGCCTTGCGCCGGCGCGGCGGCGTAGCCGAACACCGTCTGCCCGGCGCCGAAGGGACTGGCCGAGGCGACTTCAAGCTGCACCGCCTGCGCCAGATCGGCCGGCGCCAGGGGCGGCAGCATCAGGCGGCGCTCCAGCACGCGGTCGGTGGGCAGTTCAACCGCCTGCGCCCGGGCGTCATCGGCGCCGACGCGCGGCGCCGGCGTGGCCACGCCACGGGCCACCTCCCACACGCTGCGACGGCCCGCGGTCTGCCGCAAGCGAACGCGCACCGCCGGCACCAGCCAGCCCAGAGCGGGCAGGCCGAGCAGCAACACGCCGGCGGCCCGCCACTGGCGCGGCCACTGGCTCAGGTCCAGGCCGAAAAAACGGCTGTTGTCGGCGGAAGTCAGGGCCATGCGGGCTGCAGCACAGTTGAAGTTAGCCGTTGTTACCGGCGCTCACGATCCGACGATCGGTACGCAGAATCGTCCAGGGCACAGCGCGTGAGTAAACCGCTCCTAACGCCACGTCGCTGGTCAACACGAGCATTTTGCCTTTTTCGAGGGGCACTTTGGCCCGCAGCCGATAAAGATTTGCACCGCCGCCGCCATCGCCCATCAGGGCGACGTCGAAGCCGCTGGCGTCGGCCCCCGCGCCGCTGGCGCGCTGGGCCAGATATTGTTCGACCCGCGCCGCGTTGCCCTGTGCCAACACCCGCAACACCTCGGCGGGCGCGGCCTGGGGATTGACCTGGCTGACGCCCGCCAGATCGGTGCTGACCAGCGGCGCGATGCGCGCATACAGCGGGTAGTCGACACCGGGCACCAGCAGCAGGTCCTCGGGCGCCTCGAAGCGGCGCGGCCGCGCGGCGCTGGCGGCGCCGGGGGCGATCGGATCGACGTCCGGGCGGGCGTCGCGCCACTCGATCAGGCGCGCCGCCAGGGCCTGCGCCGGCCCCGCGTCTAGCTCGCCGGCCACCGTCAGCAGCGCCGTCAGCAGAGGCTGGCCGGCGCCATTGAGCGAAATCCAGCCGTTCAGCGGCGCGACCTCCACCGTCACCTCGACCCCGCCGTAAGTCACCTGGATGGAGCCGGCCCCGGTGGGACGGTCGCTGTGCGCCAGCAGGTCCTGCAGCGCCAGGGCCATCGCGCCCTCGCCGATGGCCTGCCCGCTGGTCTGCTCGCGCACCGTGCCGGCCACCTGAATCTGCTGGCGCACCGTGTACGTCAGCCCCGCCACCATGATGCTCAGCGCCGCCACGATCCACAGCACCGCGACCAGGGCCATGCCAGCAGAACGGAACATGGGCGCGCGCGCTTTGACGCCAGCGACGCGCACCCGCTGCCTTTCGGTCTTTACCGTCAGCAACGCCCAAAACCGAAAGACCCCAAAGGCCGCGGAGCAGGCCGAGTCAGGGCGCCCGTGGCCGTGGTCCCCCCGGCCAGTGGGCGCGCCCCCTTCCAGGGGGGAGGCGCAACATCGCGCAGCGAGTGGAGCCTGGGGGTAGAGATAGTTCATTGCCCGCCCCCAAAGGAGGCGCCCGACAGGCCAGCGCCGCTGATCGGCGCCACGGCCACCACCAGCGACGGCCAGGGCGGCGCGGGGCCGTCGAATTCCAGCGCCACCGCGCCCGGCAGCAGCGTCGAGGGCAGAGCGCCGCGCGCCACGCCGAGCGGCGGCCACACCGGGCTCCATTGGCCGCTGGCGGGGTCCTGGTAGCGCAGCGAGAGCGCCCGCACCGGCCCCAAGGGCTGCGCCGTGGCTTGGTCCCAATCCGTGAAGGCGGGCGCGCCGGTCCAGGGCGCAAAGCGCAGCACCAACTGACTCCCGCCGGCGCCGGACTCCACGGCCAGCCGCATGTAATGACGCCCGCCCACCCCATAGCGCGCCGGCAGGATGCCGACCCAGGCCAGCGCATCGGGCTGCGCCTCGAAGAACGGCGCCTCGTCCGGCGCATCGGCGGGACGGTACTTGCGCGCCGACACGCGGCCCAGCACGTCGCGCAGGAAGTTCACCGCCGTGCGGTAGTCGTCGGCGGCGGCCACGCGCTGCTCCACGCGATCTTCGGTCTGTCCCATGGAACGCACGGCGCTGGTCAGCACCAGCATCAGCAGGGACAGCAGGGCCAGCGCGATCAGCACTTCCACCAGCGTGAAGCCGCGCGCGCGCTCGCGTTCCCTCATGACCCCGCTCCCGGCAACGGCTGCCGCTCGGGGCGCAGGCTGCTCAGCTCGAACGCGCCGCCCGGCCAGCTCACGCTGGCCCGCACCTCGTGCAAATGCGGCGCTTGCAGGACGTTGTCGGCGGGCGTCGGGTAGGGCTGGCTGCGCACATGCCAGTCGTAGCCGGCGGACTGCCCGGTTTCGTCCACCCCCTGGGCCGGCACCGTGGCGTAGGCGGCCAGCAGGGACTCGGCCAGCACCATGGCGCGCTCGCGCTGACCCACGTCCCCGGTCTGCCGGGCATTGTTGCCCATCACCTGGTACAGCAGGCCCAGCGCCAGGGCGGCGATGGCGAAGGCCACCAGCACTTCCAGCAAAGAAAAACCGCTGGTCCGGCGCCCGGGGTTCATGGCGCGATCGGCTCCTGCTCGACCCGGCCGGTGAACCAATCGACGCGCAGGCGCACGCCGTTGCCGGAGGGACGCAGCACGTCCACGCTGCCGCCCGAAGCGCCGCCGCGCGGCAGAAAGCGGATCGCCAGGCTGCCGTCGGCGCCGGCCTCCTCGGCGGCCATGACGGCACGCAGCTCCAGCGGCTCGGGCACCTCGTACTGCGGCTCGCCCTCGACGCCGAAGCGGCGCTGCGCCGGCGAGACTTCAAAACGAACCTCACGACCTTCGCTTTGCGCCTGCTGGCGGGCGGCGCGCATGTCGGCCACCACGGCGCGCACGGTGTCGCGGTACTGGGCCGATTCGTGCAGGCGGCCAAAGGCCATGGGCGTCAGCGCCACCACCAGGCCGATGATGGCGAACACCACCATCAGCTCGATCAGGGTGAAACCGCGCGCCCCGGCGGGCCAGCGGGCGTTGGAGCCTGTGTGCGGTCTCAATGTTATTGGACGTTGCGGATGTCGGCGTTCTCGCCCTCGCCGCCGGGCGCGTTGTCGGCGCCGAGCGAGAGAATTTCGATGCCGCCGTTGGGGCCGGGGTTGGCATACCGGTAAGGGTTGCCCCACGGGTCGTTGGGCAGGCCGCCTTTCAGGTACGGCCCGTTCCAGCCGCTGGCCGAGCCGGGGTTGGCCACCAGCGCCTGCAAGCCTTCGGCGTTGGTGGGATAGCGGCCGACGTCGAGCTTGAATAGGTCCAGCGACTTGTCCAGGTCGCTGATCTGGATCTTGGCGGTGCTGGCCTTGGCGCCGCCGAATTTGTTCATCACCGCCGGGCCGACCAGTCCGGCCAGCAGGGCGATGATGGCCACCACCACCAGGATTTCGATCAGGGTAAAGCCCCGGGCGGCGCGGCGCTCCAGCGGACGGCGCGTAAACAGGCGATTCATGAGGCGGGTCCTTTCAAAACCAAAAGCAATCAATGGGCCAGGTCGTTGATCGACAACATCCCCAGCAAGATGGACACGATGATGGCCGCCACCAGCACGCCCAGCACCAGGATGAGTATCGGCTCCAGCAGGGTGAGCGCGCGCTTGATGCCGCTTTCGACCTCGCGGTCGAGCACCTCGGCCAGCTCAATCATCATCGGGCCGATGCGGCCGGTTTCCTCGCCGACCCGGACCAGGTTGATGGCCAGTGGCTCGAACACCCCGGTGGCCTCCATGGCGCGCACCATGCGCGCGCCTTCCTTGACCAGGGGCGCCATCTTGGTCAGCGCCGCGCGCAGGCTGAGGTTGCCCACCGTTTCGCTGGCGATGTGCAGACCGGTGAGCAGCGGCACCCCGTTGCCCAGCAGCGTGCCGAGCGAGCGGGCGAACAGCGTCAGTTCGTATTTGTAGAGCAGCTTGCCCAAGATGGGCAGGCGCAGGGCGCGATTTTGCCACCAGGTGCGGCCCGCCGGCGTGCGCAGCCAGCGTTGCAGCAGCCAGCCCAACGCCACGACGGCGATGGCGGCCGCCAGCCCGTAGCTCTTGAACCCGTGGCCCAGCGCCATGATGAAGCGCGTGGGCAGCGGCAGCGCCTGCCCCATGCCGGCGAACAGCTTCTCGAACTGCGGCACCACGAAGCCCAGCATGCCCACCAGCGACAGCAGCGCCACGCACAGCAGGATCACCGGGTACAGGGTGGCCGACACCACGCTCTCGCGCAGCGCGCGCAGCCGCTGCATGTGCGCGACCAGGCGCTCCAGCACCTGCGACATCTGGCCGCTGACTTCGCCCGAGCGCGCCATGTTGATGTAGAAGTCGCCAAACAGCTCGCGCCGCGTTGCCAGGGCGCGGCTGAACGGGGCGCCGCCCTTGACGTCTTCCAGCAGGCCTTCGAGCAGCGTCTGGACGCTGGGCTTGGCGCTCATTTCGATCAGCACGCGCAGCGCGTTGTCCAGCGCCAGGCCGGCGCGCAGCATGATGGACAGCTCGGAGGTGAGGGCCAGCACATCGGCGCGGCTGACCGGCCCGCGCAGCGCGCGCCGCTGGCCCCGCGCCGCCTGCAACGCGCTGGCGCCGGACAGGCCGGCCAGCGCGGCGTCCTCGACCTTGAGCGGCGTCAGGCCGCGCTCACGCAGGTAGCGCAGCACGGCGTCGGGCGCGGCGGCGTCCAGGCGTCCTTCCAGCAGTTGCCCATCGGCCTGGGCGGCGCGCCAGGCGAACTCAGGCATCGCTCTGGTCCTGGGTGACGCGCAGCACCTCGTCGAGGCTGGTGACGCCGGCGGCCACCTTGCGCAGGCCGTCGTCGTACAGGGTGTACATGCCGGCGCGGATGGCGATGGCTTGCAGCCCGCTGGCGTCGTTGCCTTGCATGATGGCGCTGCGCATGGCCTCGTCGACCACCAGCAGTTCGTGGATGCCGGTGCGCCCCTGGTAGCCAGTGCCGCGGCAGTGCTCGCAGCCGCAGGCTTCGTAAATGGGCGCGCCGGGCGCGACGAAGCGGCCCAGGCCGGAGCTTTGCAGCAACTCGGGCGGCGGCGTCACCGCCTTTTTGCAATGCACGCACAGGCGCCGCACCAGACGCTGCGCCAGCACGCCGTTGACGGTGGAGGTGATGAGGTAGCGCTCGACGCCCATGTCCTGCATGCGCACCACGGCGCTGGCCGCCGTGTTGGTGTGCAGCGTGGACAGCACCAGGTGGCCGGTGAGCGAGGACTGCACGGCGATCTGCGCCGTCTCGCCGTCGCGCATCTCGCCGATCATGATGATGTCCGGGTCCTGGCGCAGGATGGAGCGCAGGGCGTTGGCGAACGTCAGGTTGATCTGCGCGTGCACCTGGATCTGGTTGATGCCCTCGAGCTGGTATTCGACCGGGTCCTCGACGGTGATGATCTTCTGCGTCTCGGCATCGAGCTTGGCCAGCGCCGCGTACAGCGTGGTGGTCTTGCCCGAGCCGGTAGGGCCGGTGACCAGCAAAATGCCGTGCGGGCGGTTGATGAGCTGGTTGAAGCGCGTCAGCGTGTCCTTGGCAAACCCCATGTCCTCCAGGCTGAAGCGCACGCTGGCGCGGTCGAGCACGCGCATGACCACGCTTTCGCCGTGCACCGTGGGCACGGTGGACACGCGCAGATCCAATTCGCGGCCCTTGGCGCGGGTCTTGATGCGCCCGTCCTGCGGCAGGCGGCGCTCGGCAATATCCAGGTGCGCCAGCAGCTTGACGCGCGAGCTGACCGCCGCGCCCTGCGCCGCCGGGACCTCCTCGCCGGAGTGCAGCACGCCGTCGACGCGGTAGCGCACGCGCAGGCCGTCCTCGAACGGCTCCAGGTGAATGTCGGAAGCGCGCAGCTCAATCACGCGGCCGATGATGTTGTTGACCTGCCGGATCACCGGCGCCTCGCTGGCGAGGTCGCGCAAATGCTCGACGAAGTCGCCGGCGTCGCCGTCCAGAGCGGCGTCCAGCGCCTCGTCCTCCTCGTCGGCGTGCCCGGTCTCATCGAACAGGCGCACCAGGCCCTTGTCGATCTCGCTGGCCAGGCCGACCCGAGGGGCCACTTCCAGCCCGGTGGTCAGCTTCAGCGCCTTGCGCACGAAGTCGTCCTGCGGCGCGCTCATGGCCACGTGCAGGCAGCCGGCCTCGATCTCCAGCGGCAGCACGCGGTGCGCCTTCAAAAATTCGGGTTGCAGGCCGGCCAGTTCCGGCAGCGCGTCTGGAAACTCCTCCGCCGACACGCGCGGCAATTGCAGGTAGTCGGCCAGGGCGCCGGCGGCGTCCTGCTCGGACACAATGCCCAGGCTGACCAGCACCGCATCCAGCGCGCCGCCCATTTCGCGCTGCGCGGCCAGGGCGCGCTCCAAGTCGCGCGCGCTCAGCTTGCCGCCCTGCACCAGCACCTGGCCGTAGCTCGGCCAGTCCATGGCGCCGCCGTGCTCCGGCACATGAGCGGCGGCAACGGACGAAGAAATAGAGGTGGGTGGCATGACGCTCAAATGAGGTAACTCTGCCCGCATACCCAAAGGCAAGCAAAGGCCAACTCGCCCGATCCTTGTTCAAGGGAAAAAGATTCTACTGTCAAGGCCGCGCCCCCGCGCTGGCGCGGAACAGCGCATAGGCCGGCGAAGTCCAGAGCCGGAGCAGGCTGCGCGCGTGCCAGGCCAGATGGCGCGGGTTGCGATGGCTGGCGCGCCGCGCCGTGTGCTGGACCACCGCGCCAGGCACGCCGACCAGCCGCCAGCCGGCCAGTTGCAGCCGCAGGCACAGATCGACGTCCTCGCAGTACATGCGGTAGCGCTCGTCGAACCCCTTCAGCTCGTCGTAGGCCTCATCGCGCAGCACCAGGAACGCGGCGTTCACCCAGTCCGGGGCCGCGCCCGGCGCCACTTCGCGGCGTCCGCTGCCCGCCAGGCGCGCCCAGGTCCGCGCGCCCAGCCGCTTGGGCGTGGGTAACCGGCGCTCGTGGTCCTGCCGCACGCCCCGCGCGTCCAATTGGACGGGGTACACGCAGCCCACGCCATCCTGCCGCAGCGCCGCCAGCAGGCCGGCGAACGGGTTGCCGCGCAGCACGATGTCGGGATTGAGCACCGCGAACGCGGCAGCCGGCTGCGCCGCCTGCCGCTCGCGCGCGAAGGCGCGGTTGTGGTTGAGGCCAAACCCCTGGGGCGTCTCATTGACGATGAGCACCAGCTCGAAAGGCCAGTCCTGCCCGCTCAACCGGCGGGCCAGCCAGGGTTCGGCCACATTCAAGGTCACCAGCACCCGGACCGGGCGCGGCGCCGGCAAGGCCGCCAACTGGTGCACCAGGGCCAGCACGGCCGGCCCGTGGCCGTGGCTGATGATGGAGACGCTCAGGCGCATGACGAAGGTCCGTCCTAAGCAAAATATTCCGCCTCGGCGAATAGGGGCGCCGCGGCGTCCTTGGCCGACAGCCGGGGCGCCTTGATGCCGTGCGCCGCCAGCGGCCAGGTGATGCCCAGCGCCGGATCGTCCCAGCGCACCGCCCGTTCGTGCTCGCTCGCGTAGTAATCGGTGGTCTTGTAGAGGAAGTCGACGCTTTCCGACAGCACCACGAAACCGTGGGCAAAGCCCGGCGGCACCCACAACTGACGCCGGTTGTCCTCGGTCAGCTCGACGCCCGTCCAGCGCCCGAAGGCGGGCGAGTTGCGGCGCATGTCCAGCGCCACGTCGAACACCGCACCGCGCACCACCCGCACCAGCTTGCCTTGCGGCTGGCGGATCTGGTAGTGCAGGCCGCGCAACACCCCGCGCGCCGAATGGCTGTGGTTGTCCTGCACGAAGCCGACGCCGGCCAGCCCCGTGGCCCGCGCGAACTCGCGGGCATTGAAGCTTTCCATGAAGAAACCCCTGGCGTCGCCGAACACCTGGGGTTCGATCACCAGCACTTCAGCCAGTGTCGTAGGGATGATTTGCATCGTTGCGTTCCAAAAACCGATCCGATGTTCCCCCCTCCAGAGACGGTCCGCGCAAATCAAGTCACCTGCGCGCCGCCCGCCGTGCGGTGGCCGCGAGATCACACCCGCGGCCCCCCGGCCATTAATGTTGGTGCATTATAACTTCTTTTATTCTTTTTCCTGCCAAGGATAGCCCCGATATGTTTTTAAATGTTCCGGCCACGGATACAAAGCGTTACCTTCGGCGTCCCGGATATCCCGGATCGCGCCCGTGGTCTTTGCCGGCACGCCCGCCACCACGGTTTCAGGCGCCACATCCCTGGTGACCACCGCCCCGGCCCCCACCAGGGCATTTTCTCCGATGGTTCGGCCCGGCAGGATAATGGCGCCCGTGGCTATTTGGGCAAATCGGCAAACATGCGCCCCGACCAGCTTGCCCATGGGCGGATAAGGGTCATTGGTGGTCACCACGTACGGATAGATCCAGACGTAATCATCGATCTCCGTAAATTGCCCGATATGGACATTGGAATGCAACCTCACATGATCGCCAATTCTCAAGTGGCCCTGCAAATCGGACAGACTCCCCACGCTGCAATGATGCCCGATGGTGGTGCCCTCCCTGATCGTGACATGATGACCCGTCTGCAGTCCCTCGCCAATGGTGACGCCTTCGTAAATAACGGAGTGTGACCGCACGATACTGCCTTTGCCCAACAAAGTGGCCGCGAATTCGTGGCGGTCGTTGGCATAATATGCTTGCACCGGTTCGCCAATGATGCAATACGCGCCGATGACCACATTGTCTTGCAGCGTGACATTGGGATAGATCAAAGCCCCTTTCCCGATCGTCACGCTCTGGCCCACGGTCACGTGGTCCATGACCGTGGCATCGTCAGCTATGCGATTTTTCATCCTGGCCGTTCCTGTTCTCAACTACGCGCGATGCACTGGTGAAAACGCCGGACCACCATGGTGCCCGCCCGGCTGACAAATTCGATTTCCAGCCGCACCGCCGTCAGGAGCCGCTTGCGTCCAGCGCCCCGTCTGTCATCTTCGGCGGGAAAAGGCGCGCCGTCAAATCATCGCCGCCGGGTCGTCCGCCGTTTCCAGGAACACCCGCGTCTTGCGCGAGGACACCAGCACGGTGTCGCCTTCCTGCACGCCGAGCCGCCGGTATTCGTCGGCCGGCAGGTGCGCTTCCAGGATCTGCTCGGGCTGATCGCGCGGGGTAAGTTCCAGCCGTGCCATCGGGCCGACCGTCAGGGCGCGGTCGAGCCGGGCCGGCAGGCCGGGCGCGCCGGCGGCGTGGGGCGCGATGGCCAGATCGCTGGGGCGCACGAAGGCCATGGCCTCGGCGTCCATGGCGTCGGCCACCTCGGGCGCGGCGATGTGCCAGCCGCCGGCCACCTGCAACTGCCCGGCGCTGGCGCGTCCGCGCAGCAGGTTGACGTCGCCCAGAAAGCCGTACACGAACGGGCTGGCCGGCTGCTCCCACACCTGCTGCGGCGTGCCGGCCTGCTCGATGCGGCCCCGGTTCATCACCACCACGCGGTCGGCCACTTCCAGCGCCTCTTCCTGGTCGTGGGTGACGAACAGGCTGGTGACGTGCAACTCGTCGTGCAGGCGGCGCAGCCAGCGGCGCAGTTCCTTGCGCACCTTGGCGTCGAGCGCGCCGAACGGCTCGTCCAGCAGCAGCACCTTGGGCTCCACGGCCAGCGCGCGCGCCAGGGCGATGCGCTGGCGCTGGCCGCCCGACAGTTGCGCCGGGTAGCGGTCGGCCACCCAGTCGAGCTGCACCATCTCCAGCAACTGCTTGACCTTGGCCTGGATCTGCGCCTCGCCGGGGCGTTCGCGCCGGGGCTTGACGCGCAGGCCGAAGGCCACGTTGTCGGCCACCGTCATGTGGCGAAACAGCGCGTAGTGCTGGAACACGAAGCCGACTTGGCGCTCGCGCACGTGCACGTCGGTGGTGTCCTCGCCATTGAACAGGATGGCGCCGGCGTCCGCCGACTCCAGCCCGGCGATGATGCGCAGCAGCGTGGTCTTGCCGCAGCCGGAGGGGCCCAGCAGCGCCACCAGTTCGCCGGCATCGACGCTCAGGCTGACGTCGTCCAGCGCGCGGAAGTCGCCAAACTGCTTGCTGACGTGGCGAATTTCGATGCTCATATCAGCGCCTTCCCCGTCTTTCGGGCATGTCCTCGTCGCCGTTGGACCAGCCGCGCACCACGCCGCCGGGGTCGATGTCGATGAACAGCAGGCGCCAGGTTGGGCCGTCGAGGTAGCGCCAGATCCAGATGACGCCGTTGAAGTTGTGCGCGCCCATGGTGCGCGCCGGCGGGCCGTATTCGCGCAGCACGTCGTCGCGGGTCCAGGCGTTGGCGCGGATGCGCTGACCGAACAGGGCCTCGCTCAGCGCTTGGTCAACGCCAGTGACGCGGCCATCGGCATCCAGATCGACGTTGTACACCGTCTGCCCGGACGGCTGGCTGGAGTACTGCAAACGCTGGCCGCCGCCGGGCAAGGCGTAGCGGCCCGTGGGCTGGCCGAGCGCGCGGACCACCTCGGCGGACGGGGTACCGGGCGGGATGCGGGTGGGCTGCACGCAGCCGCCCAGCAACGCGCCGGCCAAGGCCAGCGCCACCATGGAGCGGCCAGCACGGTTCACAGCAGCGGCTCCCGCGAGCGGGCGCGCTGCTCTTCGCGTTCGGCCTTGAGGTCCTCGCGCTCGGCCTTGAGCAGCCGGGTCTTGATGCGGCTGCGCTTGAGCGCCGACAGGTGGTCGACGAAGACCTTGCCCATCAGGTGGTCCATCTCGTGCTGGATGCACACCGCCAGCAGGCCGTCGGCGGCGATCTCGCGCGCGTTGCCGCGCTCGTCGAGCGCCCGCACGCGCACGGCGGCGGCGCGCTCGACGATGTCGTAAATGCCGGGCACCGACAGGCAGCCCTCGTCGCCCTTGACGAGTTCGTCGCTGGTCCAGATCAGCTCCGGGTTGATCAGCACCAGGCGCTGGTTGCGCTCTTCCGACACGTCGATGACCACCAGCCGCTGGTGCACGTCCACTTGTGTGGCCGCCAGGCCGATGCCCTTGGCCTCGTACATGGTGTCGAACATGTCGCTGATCAGCGCCGTCAGGCGCGCGTCCACCTGCTGCACGGGCTTGGCAATCTGGCACAGGCGCGGGTCGGGATAACGAAGAATGGGAAGCTGCGCCATGGATAAAACGTTTACAAGACTGTCGCTGTTTTCACCACGCCGGGCCGACGGGCGCCAAAGTGATGAACCAATTACGTTGCCGAATCAAGGGGTTGGATGCAAAATTGCCCGTACTTCCTGAGGTTGAACCCAGGTAACAACGGCAGACAGGCCGCCTGCAACCTTCAAAGATTAACATGTTGGAGCCTGCTTGCCTCCGCGTTCGAGCACCACGATGAAACACTCTTTGCCTGGCGCCGCCCGCGCGCTGGTCCTGCCCCTCGGCCTGCTGGCTGCCGCCTGGCTGCCAGCGCACGCCCAGCAGGGCATCCACGGCCCGGTCACGCCCGAGCAGCGCGCCACGGCCCAACAAGTGGCCGCCCAGGGCGTGCCGCTGTCGGAGCTAACGGCCAACGCGCCCGATCAGTACACGGTGCGCCGGGGCGACACGCTGTGGAGCATTTCCAGCCTGTTCCTGAAGTCGCCCTGGCGCTGGCCCGAACTGTGGGGCATGAACCTGCAGGACATCCACAACCCGCACCTGATCTACCCCGGCCAGCAACTGGTCCTGGAGCGCTCGGGCGAGAGCGCCGTGCTGCACATGCGCCGCGGTGCCGACAGCGCCGACGGCGCGCCGGGCGAAACCGTGCGCGTGACGCCGCGCACCCGCGTCGACATGCTGGGCACCGGCCCGCTGCCGACGCTGCCGGCGCACCTGCTGGAGCCCTTCCTCACCCAGCCGCTGGTGGTGGACGACGACACGTTCCAGCGCGCCCCGCGCATCGTCGCCGAGGCCAACCAGGACCGCGTGCTGCTGGCCAAGAACGACCGCGCCTACGCGCGCGGCCCCGCCGACGCCCCGCTGCTGATGGGCGACGGCCTGCCGCGCAATTTCCGCATCTTCCGCACGGCCACGCCGCTGAAGGATCCGGTCACGGGCGACATCCTCGGCTACGAGGGCCGCTACGTCGGCCAGGCCGAACTGGTGCGCGGCGAGAGCCCGGCCAGCGAGCACACCCTGCCCGTGCCGGCCACCTTCGACGTCAGCGCCAGCAAGGAAGAAATCCAGCTCGGCGACCGCCTGCTGCCCGAGCCGCCGCGCGCGTTCCGCAGCTACGTGCCGCACGCCCCGGACGCGCCAGTGGACGCCCGGGTGGTGACCGTGGAGCACGAAGACTCGGTGCGCTACGTCGGCCAGCACTCCATCGTGGTCATCAACAAGGGGCGGCGCGACGGCATCGAAAACGGCCACGTGCTGGCGCTGCTGTCCACCGGGCCGAAGATCGTCGACAAGACCGACGAGGCGCGCCAGCGCATCAAGCTGCCGGACGAACGCAACGGCCTGGTGATGGTGTTCCTGCCGTTCGAGCGCGTGTCCTACGCGCTGGTCATGCAGGCCACCCGCGAGGTGAAGGTGGGCGACCGGCTGCTCAATCCCAAGTGATCCATCGTCCGGCGCCAGCATGGACTGCGACGAACTGACCGCCTGGCTGCGGCTGGCGCTGACGCCCGGCGTCGGCAACGACACCGCGCGCCGCCTGCTGGCCGCCTTCGGCCTGCCGCAGGCCATCTTCGGCCAGAGCGCCGCCGCGCTGCGCCAGCTCGTCAGCCCGGCGCAGGCCAGCGCGCTAGCCATGCCGCCGCCAAAGCTGGAAGCGCAGGTGCAAGCCGCCGCCGCCTGGCTGGCCGGCGCCGAGGCCGACCAGGGCCGCGCCCTGGTCACGCTGGGCGATACGCGCTATCCCGCCGCTCTGCTCGCCATCGAAGACCCGCCGCTGATGCTGTACCTGCTGGGGCAGACCCGGCTGCTGGCCGCCGAACCTTCAGCCAACGGCTGGCCGGATCGGGCGCTGGCCATGGTCGGCAGCCGCAACCCCACGCCGCAGGGCGCGCAGAACGCGCGCCAGTTCGCCCGCGCCCTGGCCGAGGCGGGCCTGGCAGTGGTGTCCGGCCTGGCGCTGGGCGTGGACGGCGCGGCGCACGAAGGCGCGCTCGCCGCCTGCGACGAAGCCGCTGCCGCCACCCGGCTGGTGACGCTGGCGGTGATCGGCACCGGCATCGACCGCGTCTATCCGCGCCAACACCGGGCGCTGGCGCACCGCATCGCGGCGCAGGGCTTGATCGTGAGCGAATTCCCGCTCGGCACGCCGCCGTTGCCGGCCCATTTTCCCAAGCGCAACCGGCTCATTGCCGGTCTGGCGCGGGGCGCGCTGGTGGTGGAAGCGGCGCTGGCATCGGGCTCGCTGATCACCGCGCGGCAAGCCTGCGAGCAAGGCAAGGAAGTATTCGCCATCCCCGGTTCCATCCACAGCCCGCAGTCGCGCGGCTGTCATGCGCTGATTCGCCAAGGCGCCAAGCTGGTCGAAACCGCCGAAGATGTGCTGGAGGAATTGCACTGGCCCCCTGCGCCAGGAGCCGGTCATGAAGAAACGCAGGCGCGCCCGCAAGAGCCGGTGCCTGCCGGCAGCCAGAGCGGCGATGACTCCGCGCTGCTGACCGCGCTGGGCGCCGACCCAGTCGGTCTGGACGCCCTGCAAGCGCGCACCGGGTTGGACACCGCCACCCTGCAAGCGCGCCTGCTGGAGCTGGAACTGGGCGGCCAGGTCGGCCGCCTGCCCGGCGGGCTGTTCCAGCGCCTGGGCCAAGCCTAGATCAGAAGTTGTGATCGATGCCGAGGCCGTAGTTGTTGGTCTTGTCGGCGCGCAGGTAGGCGGCGTACACGTAGGTGCGCTTGGACAGCTTGTAACGAGCTTCCAGCAGACCGTTGGTGTACTTGTCGCCGTTGGCGATCCAGGCGTTCTTGGTGTCGCGGGTCAGGTCCAGCGTCAGGGCCAGGGCGCCGAATTTGACGGTGCCGCCCAGACCGAAGCCACGGCGGACGTCGTTGGTGCCGTTCACGGCCTGGGAGTACGAAGCGGCCAGCAGGAAGCTGCCGAAGTCGTACTTGCCGCCCAGTTGGTAGGCGGTCTTGTCGTGGCTGGTCTTGCTGGCCGACACGCCGGCGGCGATCGGGCCATTGGCGTACATGGCGGCCACGTCCCACACGTTCTTGTCGTTGCCGGTGTCGTTCTTGCTCACGAAGGCCGCGGCGGCGGTCAGGCCGTTGAAAGTGGGCGACACGTAGGCGAAGGCGCTGCTGGCGCGCACGTTGTTGGTGTAGCTGTAGCCCAGCACGGAGTAGTTGGCCTGGTCGGTCAGATCGTACAGGTCGTTGGCCAGGTAGCTCGGACGGTACTGTTTACCCAGCTTCAGGGTACCCCAGTCGCTGGAAAGCGACATGTTGGCTTGGCGCGCCCAGAACTCCGTGGAGGTAGCGCTGCCGTTGTTCAGGTCCAGACCGGTTTCAAAGGTGTAGCCGGCCTTCATGCCGCCGCCCAGGTCCTCGACGCCACGCACGCCGACGCGGCTGGTGAAGGCGTTCATGGTGCTGCCGCTGATGAATTGGGTCTTGTTGGTCGCGTCGCCGCCAGTGGGGGAGGAGCCGAGTTCGATCTTGCCCAGGCCGGCGTCGGCCTTGCCATACAGGGTGACGGAAGATTGGGCCAGAGCGGCGCCAGACAGGCCCAGCACGGCCAGGGCAATCAGAGATTTTTTCATTGCGAAATTTCCAGTATTGAAAATTAAGACCCGGAAATTGAAGAGGGTTCGTCTACGATTGCAGCCGATTTCCCGGGCCAACTTTCCCTTTTGGGGAGGCGGATGGTACCGTCGCATCGGGCCCAACGGTGTAACAAACGCTCTTTTTGTAAAAAACGTTACATTTATGCAACAAAACGTGGCGACCTCATGACCCAGCTGTGGACCCCCGCCGACTTTGCCGGCGACGCGCCCGAAGTGGCCCGCGCGCTGATCGGCGCCACGCTGCTGGTGGACGGCGTGGGCGGCGTGATCGTGGAGACCGAGGCCTACGACGCCAGCGAACCCGCCTCGCACAGCCACCCGGGGCCGACGCCGCGCAACCGCGCCATGTTCGGGCCGCCCGGCCATGCCTACGTGTACCGCAGCTACGGCGTGCACTGGTGCCTGAACTTCGTCTGCCGCGAGGCCGGCCACGGCGCCGGGGTGCTGATCCGCGCCCTGCGCCCGACGCACGGCCTGGCCCTGATGCGCCAGCGCCGCCAACTGCCCGGGCTCGAGGGCGACGACCGCTTGCTGTGCGCCGGCCCGGGCCGCGTTGGTCAGGCCCTGGGCATCACGCTGGCCCACTACGGCCTGCCGCTGGACGCGCCGCCGTTCGCCGTGCGGGCCGCGCTCGCGCCGCCGCCCCGGGTGCTGAGCGGGCCGCGCATCGGCATCAGCAAGGCGGTGGAACTGCCCTGGCGCTTTGGTTGGGCGGGCTCGCCGTACCTGAGCCGCCGCTTCGCCGCGCCGTCGTAAAACTGTCCCACCACGACACCAGCGCGATCACGGCAAAGCCCGCCGGCACGCCGAAAAAGCCCGCCGACACCGGGTGGATGCCCCACCACAGGCCGCCCGGCGTCAGGCCCCACCAGGCCCGCAGGCCGGGGCTGGCCAACAGCATGTACAGCACCGTCACGCCCACCCCGGCGGCCATGCCGGCGACCACGGCGCGGCCCGTGGCGCGGCGCCAGAACAGCCCGGCGATCAGGGCCGGGAAGAAGGTGGCGGCGGCCAGCGAGAACGAGGCCGTGACCAGCGAGATGATTTCCGCCGGCTTGAACGCCGCCACCGCCGCCGCCACCATGGCCACGGCCAGCAGGGCGAACTTCGACAGGATCACCCGGTTTTCCGACACCACGCCCGCCTGCGCGCGGCGCGGCGGCATGTCGTAGACCAGCGCGTTGCTGATGGTCAGCAGCAGGCCGTCGGCGGTGGACAGCGCCGCCGCCAGCCCGCCGGCGGCCACCAGGCCCGACACCACGTAGGGCAGGCCGCCGAGCTCCGGCGTGGCCAGCATGATCATGTCCGCGCCCAGGTGGATTTCGCCGAACTGCAGGATGCCATCGCCGTTGACGTCCTGCACCGAGATCAGCCCCGGATCGACGCGCGCCCACTGGGCGATCCAGTTGGGCAGGTGCTCGAAGCTGCTGCCCACCAGGCCCTGCATGATTTCGTACTTGACCAGCACCGCCAGTGCCGGCGTGCTCAGGTAGATGGCGGCGATGAACAACAGCGACCAGGCCACCGAGCGCCGCGTGTCGGCCACGCTGGGCGTGGTGTAAAAGCGCGTCAGCAGGTGCGGCAGGCTGGCGGTGCCGACCATCAGGCAGAACATCAGCGCCAAAAAGTTCAGGCGCGCGGTGTCGAATTCGGCCCGCTCGGCGGGCGTGCCGTCGGGGTTGCCGGCAAACGCCTGGCTGTGGCGCGGCAGGCCGCCCAGCGGCTTGGCGCGCTCCTGGGCTTCCAGCATGGAGCGGGTCCACAGCTCGCGCGCGGCGGCGGCGTCTGGCGGCAGCGCGGCCAGTTGGCGCTGCGCCTGCAACGCCAGCGCGAAGTCGCCGTTGCGCCCGCGCAGCGCGCGCAGGCGCTCGTCCAGTTGGGCGCGCTCGCGCGCCAGCGCGGCGGCCGGATCGCGCAGGCGCTCGGCGTCAGCGCGCGCGCGCTCGGCATAAAAGCGCCGCACCTCGTTTTCGGCGGGCGCGTCGATCAGTTGCTGCTCCAGCGCCTCGATCTTGTGCAGTTGCGCCCCGTAGACCACCGGCGCCAGCGGGTTGCCGAGCTGCTTGTAGGCCAGCCAGGACACCGGAATCATGAACGCCAGCAGCAGCACCACGTACTGCACCACCTGGGTCCAGGTGATGGCGCGCATGCCGCCCAGGAAACTGCACAGCAGCACGCCGCCGAGGCCGAGCAGGATGCCGATCTCGAACTGCACCCCGGTCAGCCGCGAGGCGATCAGGCCGATGCCGTAGATCTGCGCCACCACGTACATGAACGAGCACATCACCGCCCCCGCCGCCGCCAGCAGGCGCGGCCAGCGGCCGCCGAAGCGCCGGGCGAAGAAGTCGGGCACGGTGTACAACTGCATGGCGCGCAGGCGCGGCGCGATCAGCAGGCCCACCAGGCAAAAGCCCCCGGTCCAGCCCATCACGTAGGCCAGCCCGCCCGGCTGCGCGGCGGTGCCGGAAAAGCCTTGCAGATACAAAGCGCCGGACAGGCTGATGAAGGACGCCGCGCTGATCCAGTCCGCCGCCGTGGCCATGCCGTTGTACATGGGCGGAATGCGGCGGCCCGCGACGTAAAAATCCTCCGGGTCGCTGGTGCGCGCGTAGATGCCGATGCCGGCGTACACCATGACCGACAGAAACAGAAAGATGGGGCCGATCAGCGCGCGCGGCAGCCCGGCCTGCTCGGCCCAGGCCATGAGCAGCAAAAAGACCGCGAAGCCGAGCACGAACAGCAGCAGATGGCGGTGCAGCCGCCAGAGGTAGCGGCGGCTGAGCGGCGACGGGCCGCTCACGGCGCGGGGTCCTCCGGCGCGGGCGGGGGCGCTGGCCGCGCCTGCTCGGCCCGGTTCATGGTCCATGCATACGCCATGACGATGCCGATGAACACCAGCACGCTGCCTTGCGCCAGCAACCAGAAGTTCAGCGGCCAGCCTCCGGCCAGCGCCTGCCCCAGATCGCGGGCGAAGAACGCCACGCCGAATGACGCCGCCAGCCACAGCGCCAGCAGCGCGGCGCGCACCCGGCGGGCGGCGGGCGGGGAGCGGGGTTGATCGTCGTCAGGGAGCGGCATGGCGTTGCGTCACCTCACTAGGCCACCGCGTTGCGCGTGCCCCACGTCCTCCACTCTTGACCGTCCGCAGCCCTTGGCACCGAAAGAGCCCAAAGGCCGCAGAGCAGGCCGCGCCAAGGCAGCCGTGGCCGGGGTCCCCTTGAGGGGGGAGGCGCAACATCGCGCAGCGAGTGGAGCCTGGGGGAGGGGCTCATTTCTGCGCCAACAAGGCCCACGTGTCGATCACGCTGTCCGGATTGAGCGAAATCGAGACGATGCCTTCATCGGCCAGCCAGCGCGCGAAGTCCGGGTGGTCGCTAGGGCCCTGGCCGCAGATGCCGATGTACTTGCCCTGCGCCTTGCAAGCCGCGATGGCGCGCACCAGCAGCGCCTTCACCGCCGGGTCACGCTCGTCGAAATCGACCGCCAGCAGCTCCATGCCGGAATCGCGGTCCAGCCCCAGGGTGAGCTGGGTCAGGTCGTTGGAGCCGACGGAAAAGCCGTCGAAATACTGCAAGAACTGGTCGGCCAGGATGGCGTTGCTGGGGATCTCGCACATCATCACCACCTGCAGGCCGTTGTCGCCGCGCTTCAAGCCGTGCCCGGCCAGCAGGCCGATCACGCGCTCGGCCTGGCCCAGCGTGCGCACGAAGGGCACCATGACCTGCACGTTGGTCAGGCCGATCTCGTCGCGCACGCGCTTGATGGCCGCGCACTCCATGGCGAAGGCCTCGGCGAAGTCCTCGCTGATGTAGCGCGCCGCGCCGCGAAAGCCCAGCATGGGGTTTTCTTCCTCCGGCTCGTAGCGGCTGCCGCCGATGAGCTTGCGGTATTCGTTGCTCTTGAAATCCGACAACCGCACGATGACCGGCTTGGGCCAGAACGCGGCGGCGATGGTGGCCACGCCCTCGGCCACCTTGTCGACATAGAAGGCGCGCGGGCTGGCGTGGCCGCGCGCCACGCTTTCGACCGCCTTTTTCAGGTCGGCGTCGACCTGCGGGTAGTCGAGGATGGCCTTGGGGTGCACGCCGATGTTGTTGTTGATGATGAATTCCAGCCGCGCCAGGCCGACGCCGTCGTTGGGCAACTGGGCGAAGTCGAAGGCCAGTTGCGGGTTGCCCACGTTCATCATGATCTTGGTGGCGATCGGCGGCATCTGGCCACGCCGCACCTCGGTCACCTCGGTTTCCAGCAAGCCGTCGTAGATGCGCCCGGTGTCGCCCTCGGCGCAACTGACGGTGACCAGCGTGCCATCCTTGAGGGTTTCGGTGGCGTTGCCGGCGCCCACCACGGCGGGAATGCCCAGCTCGCGCGCGATGATGGCGGCGTGGCAGGTGCGCCCGCCGCGGTTGGTGACGATGGCGCTGGCGCGCTTCATCACCGGCTCCCAGTTGGGGTCGGTCATGT
>Ga0123354_10000968_pt1 | contig 32532 bp, 24 predicted proteins | sample TergutLab28metaG_2_FD_97872 | JGI IMG/M metagenome (GOLD analysis project Ga0123354, IMG submission 97872) | Labiotermes labralis P4 segment gut microbial communities from Petit-Saut dam, French Guiana - Lab288 P4 | ecosystem: Host-associated > Arthropoda: Insects > Digestive system > Gut ... | reverse complement strand
TCACTCTCGATATAGTGCATACTCCCTGAGGATGATCCCGTATGGGGATCGAAACATGTAGGAGGAATATAAATATGTTTTAATGTGAAACTTAGAAATGTGATTTTAATGTTTTACGTATATCGTGCAATTTGTTGGTTTTAAACAAGTATTGTATGGCCTTTATTTCTGCAAGTAGCATATCTATCCTACCTGATATACAAATTATTTTCAGATAGCTTTCCAATGCCTACACTGTAAAATAAGTTAATATACATACCAGTCATCCGCGCATGGACATTCAGTTTAACAATGTACTGTTGTTTTGAAATTGCAGACTGCATTTCCAGTAGAATTCTTTGGGCATGTACCAAAGCCCTATCACATATTGGCAGTACATGACTTGAATTTGATAAGATACCATCTCCTAGTTGAGTACTTATTTCAAATAATGTAACAAAACTGTAAAGAAATACAGCAAAGGATAAAATGTATTGACAGTATGAAACAACTTACACGTTGGAACTATCTACTCCATGCACTTTGCTTGCACACATGTTACTCCTACTTTATTTTACTTATGTTTACTACAGCCGATCTTATACTAAGCTAAACTAATAGTCTGTCTGATAGTCAAGAAAATTCCACACATTTTACAGAAGTCAAAGATTCATTACCCAGTTCACAAGAGCACACCAATCCCTCTCCCTCTCCTAAGCCATCTGAATCCAGACTGCATTACTTCTTTAAGATTCAGTTAATTTCTCTCTTTCTATACATGTCTATGTATTCCAAATGATCACTTTCATTCAGATCTCCCTTCTAGAGTCCTATATGCACTTTGTCTGATGCAAGCAAAAAAGTTTAATTTTTGGTTACATGTACAGAACACAAATTATAGTTTTTGAAGTTACTTTTTTTAATTCATCAGATTTTGTCCATCAGTGTCTGAGATAAGAATGTTATAATGGAAGTCTCCGGTCAAAGTACATGATTGGAGAAAGATTTGCCATCTGGGATGCAGCTTTATTGGTTATGTTCCTATTTTATTCCATTTTTGAAAGGTACTGTTTTTTTTTTAATTTCAACTTTATTGGGCGTTTCAGTGTCCTGTGCACAAACAACATTCATGGAACTTTCGAATTCTGCTATATACCTCGGCTCTTACTATGAAAATATACTTACTTTACTGTGACAGAATAGTGCTTCATTTCGTTATCAGCTTTTATAATATCTAGCAGCTCCTCTTTATGGTGAAGAACAGCATACTCTTGGAACAAATCTGAAACACAATGCATATGAATTCTAACCTCTAAAGTTCCCTAACAACATATCATTCAAAACACACAGGTACAGCGTCTACAATTAAGAATATGAATGTCTGTGTTTACTCCTAAGTTTTGCGTCTTCGGGGTTTCCCATGCTGTTTGCAGAAACCGCTATTATGAAAAATTATGTATCACACATGTTGACAACATATTTCCCGCCCACATAGGCACAACGTACTCTTACATCGATCTGATATCGATTACCTATGCTCACAGACCAAATATCCTAAGCTGCAACCTCTATTCCGCTCTGATCCATGCTCGTGCCTGTCATTGTCGATTAATCTACGTATTCGTGGTAGTCGATTATTAAACGATATCGATAATGTTCATCAGTCAGACACTGTTCCATGCATTAGAGACGTGCTGTATTGTCAGTCTTCCGTGTTCTGCCTTCCTGCGTCGTCTAGTTTCTTTGTGTCTATTTTATTTCTAAATTTCAATTTCCTTCCATTGAAGGTTGATAGTTTTGCAAGAGGTCGAGGAAGCAGGGCGTGTATATATGACGTTACAGCAAGTATGTAGTTAAGAAGGTCTTAACGATAAAGAGGTTGGGTTTAAGCCAAGATGGCTGAGTTTGTGAGGGGTGGCCCTGCAACTGGAATTGTTATGCCAAAGGAGAAACTCCAGGGTTCCCCAAGTACTGGAAGTGACGAAGGGCATGATGGTGCTATCGGAGAAGAATTCGATCCGTTTTTAGTAGATGCAGAAGAAGCGGAAGGACATAATGTTTCAGTAATTGTTGCTCCTCCAGAAAACCAGTAAGTATATTATCGTTATTTGTGGTATTTGTTTACCCCAAAGGGGGTGACATTTTGTAAATTGATAGTTTGTGTGGTAGCAACTAGCCTGTAATGAAATGTAAATGAAAAATGTATTAAATCTCACTTTTACTCTAGATGGTATCATGGACGATTAGATCGTTACACCGCTGAAGAACGTCTGTGGCAAGCCGCGAAAATGGGGAGTTACTTGGTACGCGAAAGTGACAGAAAACCAGGGTCGTACGTCTTATCTTATCTAGGGAGAACAGGGATAAATCATTTCAGGTAAAATTTGTTAATTGGTTGTTATTCATATTGTGCCCTGTAAGATGAGAAATGACAGAACATGGCTGTTGTTCGTTGTATGAAATTATTTTTAACATATTGCTGCTTATAATTTATATTTATTTTGTTGTCACACAGTTCTGGTACAGTAAATGAAATATTAAGAGTTCGGAGCACATTGGTAGGCTTCATTGTGATGAAATGATGAATGACTATTTCAGTTAATGTGAATGTGTCACAATTGCCATTTCTTTGAAAGTGTATTGCATCCTTCGAAGCAAACCGTACTTTAAATCTTAGAAAGAGATATTCTATTTATTTTGTAAAGTGTGTGGGATTTAAAGTCAGCCATATACTTATTTCCAGGATAACTGCAGTATGTGGTGATTTTTACATTGGTGGCAGGCAGTTTGATTCCTTATCAGACCTCATAGGATATTATACAAGTTGCTCAGACTTGTTGAAACGTGAACGTTTAATTCATCCAGTTCCTCCACCAGAACCTGTCAATGACAAGAAACGGATTGTTGCCATTTTGCCGTACACCAAAATGCCAGATACAGATGAACTTAGGTAATGTTTATGTATGTAATCCTTTTCTTAATTGTGAAAATGTATTTTGTGAACTGATCTGTATGTCTTTGTTAGTACATTAATCTAAATATTTTGAATGAAAATTGATGAACTGCATGCAACCCACATGGAGAAATGTGTAACTGTATTTACTCCAGCACAAATGACCCTAATCTATGATGACTTCCTAAAATGATCTCTGATAAGAGGGATCTGCTGAGAACAAGCATTATGTTATTAATTTTGTCTAGCTGGTGTAAAATAAAACCAGATACTGTCTGCATACACTAGTCACTGTCTCCACATTTATTTTTTGTAGTATCCAGCTTCACAGTCAGTGCCTTTATTTTTTCTCAAGAGCTTCCACCATTTCCTACCTGTTACCTGTCATTCCACAATATACATCATAAGGACCATACATTGCATTGGATATGCAACACTTCATAAACCCTTCATAATTACATCTAGCAAAGCACTCTGTGATGCTGTACTGATCTATTGATAAAGGGAAGTAATACTAGGCTTCTTGATTCTTCAGGTTCTAGTCAAAAGCAGCTCACCATACAGCTACATCAGGTGGTCTTTGTGTGATTTGTTCAGTACAACATTTGTATGTGAGGCCATTCCTGCCACATTTGGCCACAAGGTCCATGTTTATGGAACTAATTGTGGCTTTTACTTCTGTCTTTCAGTGTGCCTTGAATGCATCCAATACTAACATCCCATGTTTTCTCAGAAGCCCAGGCCTTCTGTTTTATATGAATGTCAACAGAAGGTTGGCAGCTGATGATCCTTCTTAGACATAGTTTTGTTATTTGGGATCATGTGTGGTGGTAACTTGCTACCATCTGATGTTTCTGTTATGACAGGTGCTTGCATCTTTCAGTAGGCCTATCTGGTGTTTTCATTACCTCAAATTTAGCCCTGATTTTGTGGATAGCATTTGGCAGTGTATTGAAATGCATTGGAATTGCTTTGGCATTTCCTATTTGGCTCAGGTTATGACCTTTCATTTTGCGAAGTCCATTCACTTGTCCCTGAACAGTGACAAGCTTCTCAAAGGTCCCTGTTTCTTGCAAAGTACAGGTCTTCATTCATTCTTTCATTCATTCATTGGATCCATTAGTGTCATAAAGATAGTAGGATGTGGAACAAGCCATAAGTATACAAAATATACAAATTTACAGTGTAAAATACTAAAAACATTTTACAAAAACAGTATTATAAATCATCTTTACACATAAAAAGTTCAGTGAAGAAAGAACCTGTTTGTCCATTTCATATGTACACACAAAGCTGTTCTGGAATGAAGTGGATACCATGTAATGTTTTATGTTCTGGCAAGTTTATATTTTATTTCCTCATCTGTAATTGTCACTCTAGATTCTGTTTTTAAGCTTAGAAACCTGACAGTTTCTAGTTCTTCTTTCTGAAAACAACTATTTGTTGGTCCACTGAAATATTTTTGGGTGGTGTTCCTGTCTGTGAACTCATCCTTTTGCTACCTACATATTGGATATTTGTTTCTGAAACCCTGAACTTTCTTGCCTGCATTGCAGTTACTCATTTTATTGGTGTCATTAATCAGCATTATTTTAAAGTTTCCTGATCCCATTTGGAATATGTGGCTTACAATTTACTGCCACATTGAAGGATCTCTATCACTGAAGGATGGTCTTTTCTCTTTTGGCTACACTTGTTACTGTTCAACAACCCATGTCATGTTTTGCTTCTGTACAATTCTGTTTAACCCGGCACATTGCAGTTTAGCACTTCGTACAGATGTGCAAGATAAATCAACACATTTAAATACCAAATTCAAGGAAGAAATCTCGTCTTACATTTAGATAAATATGGAAAAGTAAACTTTATATTGTTCATTCTGTGCATTACTGGTGACAGATTTATGACACTAAACCAACAAAATGTACATACTTCTTCCTTATATATTTATATTACAATACTTCCTTACTTATTTACTTACTCACTCACTCCATTTAGCAGAGTCCTTCTTGAGAAGCTAATCGGTTCTCAGCTACTCAAGAAATTCCTCACATTTTATGGAACCCAAAGTTCATTACCACATTCACAAGAACCCACTACATTTATATTATAATATCACACTTAATTTGGAGTCAAATCATCAAAGATAGAAGAGTCTGGAATGATCTTGTGCAGAAGACCAAAACCCATGTAGGATTCTAGTGTTAGAAGAAGAAAAAGAATATAACACTTAATATTCCTATATGTTTCAGTCAACAAGGGACCATCATCAGGGGAATCAAAGAATACAGCATAATACAAATCAGTCACTTTTGTATACAGTGGACATGTAAAGAAGAGTCAGATGGTTAAAATGTAGGCATTTCTTTGTAGAGTTGTTGTATGAATGTGATGGGTGCGTGAAGGAAAGTAAAGAACCTTTGTGCACTGAGGAAGTGTTGTCCTATAGTAACATGGGGACTGAACAGATGAACATAGTCAGCTAACCATCCAGCATATACTTGAGACTGATAGTAATTGAACTAGTCAAGAAATAACTTGCCTGTGGTATTTGGCAGTTCATTACCATGTCCACGAGATCCTTTTTGAGTACTAGGCAAATCCACTCCACATCCTACCACCATATTCCTTCAGCATTCATTTTAATATTATCCTCCAATGTACATCATTTTTTGGTCTCTTCCCATTAGGATTTCCATCCAAAACATTTGTTTCTATTCCCCCATGCCTTGTCCCTCTCATCTACTGTGTTCAGGTAATCCTAATAATGTTTAGTGAAGAGTAAAAATTGTGAACTTCATGTTGTTCATTTTCTATGCAATAGATGGATTATACATTATTTAATCCAATTAAAATTGCACATGTAATCATAAATAACAATTACTTTGTGATGATTGTCCTACATTTTTCAGCCCCCATAAGCCATCTTCAGTGAATCTGTAATGCATTTATAATAAATGTTGTCCAAGATGTGTATATACAAGGTCTGACACAAAAAAAAAAAAAGAGAGACTAATCCCTATAACTTGGGAACCAAGAGAGGGAGGGGAGAGAGAAAAACAGATGGCTATAGAACATGTTTTGACCTGCCACAGTGTCACAAGGCTCAGCTCGATTGCTTTACTCAGTACAAGTGGTCGCATCTTCAAATATAAGCGTGTTCTCGGTTGGAAAATATCGGACTGCAAAAGTGAACAACGAGTTAACATCAAGTTTCTTGTTAAACTGAAGAAATCCACGATGGAAACTTTTCATTTATTGACTGAGGCTTACAGTGAAGATTGCATGTCTTATGCATGCGTGTTTGAATGGCACAAACGATTTTCGGAAGGCAGACAAAGCTTGAAAGATGATGATCACCCAGGCCATCCACACGCAGTTGTTACCGATGACATTGAAAAAGTGCAAGACGTGATACGAAAAGACCGAAGGCTGGGTGTTCGAGCAGTAGCTGAGGAAGTCAATTTGTGCAGGGAAAGTGTTCGACAAATTCTAAGCGAGGAATTGAACATGAGAAAGGTTTGTGCAAAAATGGTTGCAAAAGTGCTGTCAGATGAACAAAAAGAATGTCGCAAGGAATTGTGTTTGGGCCTTTTGCAACGCGTTGAGAATGAACCAGTTTTGTTGAATTTGATAATTACTTGTGATGAAACTTGGATATTTATGTATGATCTGGAAACCAAGCAACAATCAATGCAGTGGAAGTCATCATCATCTCCAAGACCAAAAAAAGCATGCATGAGTTCTAAGTTCAAGGCCATTATGATTGTTTTCTTTGATATCCAGGGTATTGTGATGGCAGAGTGGGTATCCAGCAGCCAGACAGTAAATCAGCAGTATTACATTGAATTCTTAACGAAACTGTGTGAACATGTGAGAAGGAAATGACCAGAATTATGGAGAAACGGGTGGATTTTGCACCAGGACAACACGCCAGCCCACAACGCATTGTCTGTGAAGCAGTTTTTAGCTAATAAAAACATCACTGTGCTTGAGCACCCACCCTACTCGCCAGACCTCGCTCTCTGCAACTCCTACCTCTTCCCAAAGATCAAGTTAGTGCTCAAAGGAACCCATTTTGTGTCGGTAGAAAATGTGAAAGCAAAAACGGCGAAGATTCTCAACAGCCTTACCGAACATGACCTGCGGAATTGCTTTGAACATTGGCAGCATCGTATGAAGCTGTGTGTCGACTCAGAAGGAAACTATTTTGAAGGCAATTGTAGTTGAATTCCTGAATTTGTTAAATAGAAAGAGTTACAGGCACTGTCTCATTTTTTTTGTGTCGGACCATGTATGAAGTTAAAATACAACGTTTTCAATTAAAATTTTGATCATTTATATAAAATGTAGATCAATTACAGATATTTTACTTTTCTTAATAATTGTATGTTTAGTTGCAGACAAACATCTCTGTCGATACTGTCATCTACATTTGAAGGGAGTAATGTCCCCATTATTTGTTGATGTTTGCACCAAAGGCTCAGAGGTCCAGCTTAAGTATAAACATCAATGCAAAACACAAGGATTATTACTCCATTAGAATGGTGGTGAACTTGCACAGATTGTGAAAATGTACTTGGGAATTTAAAAAGCTGCAACACAGTTGGTGGTGGATGTATTAACATGTATGTTGTTTTGGTTGGGTGTGATGACATTGCAGACATTACATACTTTCCCTTACTTGTACACAAGAACCTTGTGATAGTTCTTTCAATGTAACAAGTATAACATGTTTTTCTGAAGTTTCCAGAAAGGTGATATTTTCTTTGTGCACAATGATATGGGTGATGGTTGGCTCTGGGTGACGGCTCATCGCACTGGAGAGCAGGGGATGATCTTCCGTGACCTTGTAGATGACCTCGATGAAAATATTGATCCAAATACTGTATTTAGCTGGTTTCATCCAAATGTGACAAAGAGTGAAGCTGTAGACATGTTGGTAAAAGGTAATGTGAAGTGCAAATAGTAATCGTGCTGTGATATGGTCTCACAAATGCATCTAGTTAATGGTCCAGAAATATAAGTTCTGAGTCGCTTCGTGATTAGTGCTGTTTATAGGCACATTTACAACATTGCAAAAAGAGACTGTTAGCTTTGTCATATCTGTCGGTTCATCCATGTGGAACAACGCAGCTTCACTGGATGGATTTTCATGACATTTGGTGTTTGAGTATTTTTTGAAAATCTGTGGAGGAAATTCGGATCTCATTAATATATGACAAGAATAATGGATACTCTGTGTGATGATGTATCTACATTTCTGATATATCTTGCTGAAGTCTTAGAGTGAGAATTGTTTCAGCCAAAGTTGTAGAAAAAATCAGAACACAAATTTTATGTTCAATAAATTTTTTCCAAAGATCGTACCATTTGTGAGATAAAGTGGATGAATAAGGTTGAGTCTGACAGGCAACAGATGACAGTATGGCACATGCACTTTTCTTGCTGAATAACTAAGGCTACAGACAGACACACAACAGTGGTAACGCGAATGCGCTTTAGTGTTACATTTTACATACATTACCATTCCTGTTATGTTTTATTTGCTGTGACGTTCTTTATTTCAGATATGTTGTAATGTTATTACTATTAATGTCAGCATTCTTTTTAATATGGAGTTTTCTTTTCAGCTGGTCCAGGCAGTTTTCTTGTACGTCCAAGTGACAACTCACCTGGTGACTATTCCCTCTTTTTCCACATTAACAACCAGATCCAGCGATTCCGTATTGAGAAAAAAGGTGTCCGCTATCTCATGGGTGGGCGGACATTTGAGTGCTTGGATGCTGTTATTAATAGGTACAGAAAGGAACAAATAGTGGAGGGACACACCTTAGTTCTGGCTGTAGGTCGTGTAAGTTGTTTGATTTATGTATTTGAGTAAGTTTTATTTTAAATGATTGTTTTTGTTTTAATTTGCTTAAAAATATGGGTTTTAGAGACAGTCATCAATATCATTGCTTTTCTTAAGGGTAAATTGGTGTTTTGTAGGTATAACAAAATGGTCAGGTGTTGTAGCTGTATTTCAGTGGATAAATTCTTCTGTTATCAAGGAGAAAATCTGGTGCTTCTGCTTTTTACTGTTTCACTTATTCAGCATTACTCACTGAATATGAGATGATACTGTGTTGTATTAACTTTGGTATTAAAAAAAGAGGAAAAGCAATCCCTGGGTAGGCCTGGACAGGCCCTGAGGTTTCCAGGAGGTTGAGGCTCCCAGATTTCATAACAGTCAGCACATAAATGTGGTAAGGTTGTCAGTCCTACACACCGGCTGCCTTTACTCCCCAGGAAATATTCCTGGTACCCATTTCTGATAGAGGCTGAGTTGACCCCAGGCCATAGTGCATCCTGAAAGATTATGTGAATGAAAAACTCAAATTACAGCAACAGGAATTGAACCCATAACCTTGTAGTACAGGGCCTCAACCAACTGCACCACTGCATGCCCCTGACTTTTAGTATAGTGGAGGTAACAGTAGCCATGTTTTTTGAATTGGCTATAAGGAAGAGTGTGAAATGTTTATCATTAATAGTATACAGAGTTGCATGAGTTACACATGCACTCTATGTGATGTCTTCCTTTCCCCATCACAAGACCTCAAGTGAGTTCACACTTCTCTTAGTGACTGTCAGTATGGTCAGGTAGCATTGGACTAGGCTCTGGCTGACATTGTGATTCTGATTGTGTGAATCATGATATTTTGTGAGCTAAATTACATTTCTCTGGAATTTGAGGTGGTTCTGAATATTGGTTCATGTACTATTTAACTGATTGGGACAGAAAGGTGAAATAAAATCACCTAATTTGATTCAAATTTTTTTCTCTGATTGGGACTTGTTAAAACATGAAATTTCCCAAGGATCAGTTCTATGGGCTGTATTGTTCATAAAATGACCTTCCCCTGAGATAAACTCTGTATCAGAACTAGTATTATTTTCTGATGATACTAGTGTCAAGCAGAAATTTTGAAGATTACTGTTCAGTGCCAAATTTAGTTTTGTCTCATGTGATTAAATGGTTTTCTGGTAATAATTTAGTTCTGAATTTAGATGAAATGAATATGATGAAATTCATAACAAAGAGTTCATCATATTTTACATTACATTTTGGTTATAAAGAAAAGAGTATAAAGGAAAAGGTGAATACAAAATTTCTTGGTTTACAATTGATAACCACATAAATTAGAAGAACCACACTAAGCCAATGATACCTAACCTTAGTGGAGCATGTCATTCCTTTAGGTCGATGAGTCCAAATCAGTAATATTAACACACTCAAATCAATTTACTATGCATACCTTCATCCTATTATAAAATTTGGAATAATTTTTGGGGGTAACTCTTCCAACAGCAGGAAGATTTTCAATTTAAAAAAGATAATTCTCAGAATTATGGCTGGTACACAGCACATAACCTCATGTAGAAGTCCATTTAAACAATTACAGATTCTGCCTGTTCCATGCGAGTATATACTTTCATTAATGAGCTTGATTATGAGTAATCAGGAAATTTTTCAAACAAATTCATCTGTACACAGCATTAACCCTTTGACACCGGAATTAAATCCCTCCGAGCAACGCTGCCTGCCAGAATTTTTTACTGGGGATTTTAAATTTTAATGCTTACTCTTAAGAAAAAAGCATATCTCATCGATTTTCCTTCAAATTTAATGAAATAAAATTTTGTACTCTGCTTATGAATTGGTTAATCTGGAAAAAAATGTTCACCTATTTTTATAATGAATTTAGGTGTATGAATCTTGTGCATTATATAAAATGTGGTGTAAATAGTTCATTACTCACATAATTCTGGTTTTTGCAGAAGGTCTGTGGCACCTTGGATCACTGTTTTATCATGACACATTATTCACAATGAGGGTGATTTACAAATTTACTTTTGTCTGATATTCCTCAAAAGAAGGCACCACGCACAGGCCCACGTCACATCTGGGGCATTTATAGACTGTGCCCTTTCTTTGGCTGGGAGAAGGACACAGACAGCAGTGGAGTTGGGTTAATGATTTCACTGGCCATTGCTTGTTATGGCGACTCTCGAGTCCCAAAACATTTTTTGCACCTGAACTTGGTCTTCCAACCAATCTGGGGGTGGGGCGATCTTGGCTCTTTCCAGCTTCCTCAGTCAAATTCCTCACCAGAAGGAGCCTGAAATCTCGGTGGGTATATTTAGCCCCACATGAAGATGACAGTATCGAGCTGTTGAATGCTGTTAAATCCAGAAAGTGGAAAAATAATTTTATGGTCCACTTGAACATACGTCGACTCATCGAATAGCTGTTAGCCATACAATCAGAATTGTCAACATGACCCATGTGCTGGTTTTACCGTTCCATGATGTGAGTTTTCACAGGGCGTTTGCTGTTGTCACAAAAATTTCCTTCTGCTGGTGGTGGGTCCATGTTAGTCAGCATGTGAACTTATCGTCTATCCTTCTAAACTAATGCGGTCAAACCTCCTCTAGTCCTCACCCTTATGTCACCCCTTTTCAGTTTAAGTTGTTTTGGTCCAGAGTCACTGGGCATGTCTCTTCTGTTGGGCCGCACTGTCCCACATGAATTTATTTTATGTCTATCCAAGTCATCAAAAAGTCTTGGCAATGAAAAGAAGTTGTCCATAGATTTTTTGTGTCCTAAGCCTTCAACTCTGCTAGTCAAATGTCTAACACTTGCATGTGTTGCAGTCGTGTCGTCAGTGGCGGAGTGTGAGTCTGTACCCAAGTACACTCATGTCATACATGTACCGTGATTCATCACAGAGTTTGTAAATTTTGATGCCGAAACATTTTTTCTTTGGAAGGTACTGCCTGAAGATAACTCTGCCCTTGAATGTTACACTTACCTCATCCACTGCCAAATGCTCCAAAGGGTTATAGAATTTAGCATAAGCCTCATTCAGTGTGTCAAAGACAGTCCTTAGTTTCCATAGTTGGTAATATTCTCTGACTTTGTCAGGTCTCTGTGAATTGTCTGCAAATGCAGAAAACGCAGTATGTGTAAAAATCTGTCTTGTGTCATGGTCTCACTGTAAAACAGATTGTGTAGCTGTCTAAGTCTCGACCAGTAGTCATGTAGTGTGTCTTTCAATTCGTGTCCCATCTGCAGAGCTAAGACAATGAAAGTCATAATGTCCAGCAACGTAATGTCAGGCAGTTGGTGGCTAGGTCTGGCTTGTCTAATTTGCTGTTAGTACATGTTGGTCTGTTCAACCAGCAGATGAAAAATTTTTTGTGAGAAACAACATCAACATAGACAGTGGCGAGCTCTCTGTGAAAAAAATGTGGAGCCTCACTTTTTTTCACACCTTTTGCTGGACTGACAAAAGGATAAATATTTGTGTTCCTTCCTTGAGGCGGTCCCCAGGTTGGTAATCCGCCACTTGTTGTTGCCTGTGTTTCCATTTCTGCTGAGGATTTTTGTTGTTGTGATGATGATCCTCTTCTTCGTCTTCCTCGTCAAAATAGTCTTCAAAATTGCTAGGCTCAAAACCTGATTCAGAGTTGGTGTCAGCAACCAGAATTTCACTGATGACTTCCTCGTCTAGTTTTATTTTTTTCCCGGCCATTGCAGTAGACACCTACGACAGTCTGCCTTATTTACAGTCCTCTGAATGACTGGGCACAGTTTAGGAACTTAATGCAACATAGATATGAACATCTACAGTGACAACAAAACAGATCTAAAGCTACAATGTGACAGCTCTATGAATTCCAGCTATTCAGGGGTGCCAAGAAGTCTTTAGTAGATTGACGGCTGTGTGTTGCATGTTACTACCCCACAACCTCTACATATTACCCCAGCACTACAAGAGGTATATTTGTGGGCCCTCCTGTAGCTGAAAACATCGATATTTGTGGGTATCTCTGATTTTTACTTTTGTCTGAATTATATGGGTACAATATGCCACTGACAACCTTTCTGGTCAAGGAAGAGTTTTTGCTTCATAGGCCAGTGTTGATATTTCAATCACAGTGAACTCCAGAGCAAGCAATAATCATAGCAAGCAGTGTCAGAACCATATTAGTCAGCTGGGAAAAATGCGCAGTTGCGCAGTGTCTACGTATATGTGGTCTGTAAACAAAGTAACGAGACTGATTCAGTATAACTCTGCATTTATTTTTAAATTACAAATCGAGTTTGCCTCCCTCAAAATAGTTCCCTTGGGAGGCTACACATTTCTGGAGACATTGTTCCCACTCTTCGTAGCAGCGCTGGAAGTCGCTAACCAGAATCGCTTTTAGTTGGACAGTTACAGCTTTTTCGATGTTTTCCACCATACGAAAATGGCATCCTTTAAGGAAAAACTTTAGTTTTGGGAACCAAAAAAAGTCTCACGGACTTAGATCAGGGTAGTATGGGGGCTGTGGAACCACAGGAATGACCTTTTTAGCCAAAATTTCGATCACAGAGATTGCCATGGGACAAGGGGCATTGTTGTGATGGAGCATCCAGTTGTTAACAATGCTTGGTTGCAAACGAACAACTCTTTTTCTTAGTCTTTCAAGAAACTCACAGTAATAAAACTGATTAACAGTTTTTCCGTGAGTCACAAATTCTGTATAGACAACCCTTGACTCAAAAAAGTAGATGAGCATGGATATGATATTTGACTTGCTCATTCTCGCTTTTTTCGGACATGGTGTTGCAGATGCGTGCCATTCCTTACTTTGTCTTTTTGTTTCTGGATCGTACTCAAAGATCCATGTTTCATCACCTGTAATCACGTTCTTCAAGAAATTTCAGTCACTTTGGATCCATTCCAGAAGATGAAGACACACGTCCTTCTGTTCGATTGTCAGGTTTTTGGGAACAATCTTTGCATACAATTTTCTCATGGCTAATTCCTGTGTTAAAATCTGATGGACGGTGGTTTGGTTCAAATTTAACTCACTAGCGATCATTCGTACTGTGAGTCGATGGTCAGACCGCACAAGGGCTCGCACTTTCTCCACATTGTTTTCCGTTTTTGAAGTTGAAGGTCTTCCAGAGCAGGGTTCATCTTTAATGGATTCACAGCCTGCTGAAAATGCCTTATACCACTTGAACACTTGTGTTCTCGACAAAGCATGCTCCCCATAGGCCTGTTTCAGTTTATTGAAAGTTTCAATGCCGGTTCCCCCAAGTTTGGCACAAAACTTGATTGCACATTGTTGCTCAAAATTTTCCGTTTCCGTGACACACACACACACACAAATACTGCTTCACAAAAAACCACTCTAAAGCATGGTGACGCTAGCGAGTAGAAGAGTAGCATACTAGAAGTCTATGAGACGTTTACCTACCCTTCACGTGAAGGGCGAGCCCACAGTGTTGCCAGATCGTGCAAAATGCAAGCAGTCTCATTACTTTATTTACAGACCACATATATTGGTGTTTGTGGAGGGGTTTAGGAGGTGGAGGGGGTACATTCTGGCTTCTGAATGAAAGCCTGACCTTCAAGGGTCCTGCAGCATAGCAAATCACAGCAGTTATCCAAATAGAAGTGAACAAAATTCCTCCAAACTTCGACACACTGTTTGTAATGTCTTTATAAGTTGTTCGGCATTAAAGGGTTAATACAAGGAATAAGCACCATCTTCATAGACCAAATGCCAACCTGTCTTTTCAGAGTTTACAGCCTAGTATGACAATCCTGAAGAATGACAAAGCAAAATTCAAAGCAGCCTTAAGAAAATACCGACATACACTTGTTTTACTATGTAGATGAATTCTTCGTGTGTAACAGTGATTATAATACTGTTTTGGTAAAATGTTTGTAGTATTTACACTAATTTTTTATATTTTTGTATATATGACTTACTCCACATTCTACTATCTTTATGACACATGGATCAATGGAAAGTTTGTGTATAAGTATATGTATGAATGAAGATTGCCTTCTTCCCATTCTGTTCAACATCAAATATAGTTTGGGAGATTAGGTGTGATTGTTCATGAAGTTGCTTGTTGAGAAATGCTGTTTCTTCTTGTGCATGTTTTAATCTTAAAACTCTATCATTGTCTCTGTTACGTAGTCTGTAACTGAAGGTGATGGAACTGTTAAGTCAAAAGAGGTGCAACATGCAGAGAAAATTTATGCAACCCTTCGAGAATGCAGGGAACAATCTGGTGTGAAGAAAAACAAGGGTAAGTAAGATATGGAATTACAACATTAATCCTGTTGTCTAGCCTTTGTCATAGAGCTCTAAACCCCATCATAAAATTGTTATACTGCATGAGAGTTTGAGCATTCAATCCTGTGATGTGCAGTTTTTCTGGAGATATTCATTGTTATTCAAACTGAGAATGTATCACTGGCAAGGTAAAGTTGTTTTGATCACTCTTGTAGTCTCCTTTATTTTATGCAACAGTATTTTACTTTAAGGTAGATGAAATTAATTTTAAAAGTTTATGAGTCCAATATTTGTTTCAGGTATTAAAATGCAAGGGTACTTGAACAAGAAAAGTGAAAAGAATAAGAAGTGGAAGTCTCTCTACTTTGTCCTGTTAGTAGATGGGACCGATACTCATTTATATTTTTATGACAATCCAAAGGTATGTAAATTTGTGTTAGTATTTTCATTGAGATGAATAAAATACCAAAAGTATAGCATACATTAGCAAAAGGACTTTGTGTGTAGCATCTTCAAATAAACACATGTTGTACAGGTTTAAGATGTGGCAGAGAAAAGTGAAGTGTTGTGTTTCAGTACTGCAGTATAATATATTGTGTAATTATTGCCAGTTGTAGTTGTATATACTTCCAGCTTAAGTAAAAAGTCTGCATTTTGCCGCCAGGATGTATATTTGAGTTTTGTGTGAGTCTGACACTAAACAAAAATAATTTGCATTAACAGTTTTGAACATGTGGTCTGTGTAGTGAAGACTGTTCACTGCGTGGTAGGAACTTAACTGATAAGTGTCTATTACATGAATTTTATACATCATAGAGTTAATAGGAGATGTGGACTGATTGTGATCCCCAAGTAAAGGTACAGTTGTAGAAATAAATGCCACATACATTTTTTATCACACTATTAATCAGTAGGTAGAAGAGGAATGAGTGCTATTATAAAATTAAGGTAAATGTAATTGTGAGCACATGTATAGCTGAGTAAACTTGTATTTCTGTTTCAGCGCACAAAACCCAAGGGATTGATTGACTTAAGTTGTGCATACCTGTACCAAGTTCATGATAGTGTATTTGATCGACCACACTGCTTCCAACTTGTGGAGCGTGCTCTACCCTGTTTGGCAACTACAACCTATCTGTGTGCAAATACAGGAGACTCTGCTCAGGATTGGATAGCTGCACTTAAACCTCTTTGTGTAACACAGCAAACAAGGGCACCCAAAGTACAACGACTGCGTGAATTGAGATGCCTGCAACTCCATGTCCGTGATGCACATAGGTAATGTCAATGTTTGAAATTAAAGTATTAATGTCCTATTACAACAGTAACATAAACTATGTAAGTGGCCTGCTAGTGTTCTGTTTTGTAGGTGCACACATAAAGAATCATGGCTTAAGATATGGTATGCTGTTTCTTTTTAGTTGTTTGCTACTCATATCATTCTACTGTCATTCAGCATCTGAATGAACTTTGTGACGAGTCTGGGTACCTGATTTACCCAAATGTAAGGCACTCTAATCTAAGATGACCCCTCAAATAAAACACATCTGCCAAAGGAAAAAAGGTATTTTTCCAAACCTAAGACAACCCTCCAGAAATTAAATTTGTGCTAAAAAAAATTTTACTATTAATGTCATATACTTAATACACAAAATATGCAGATTCTAGGTACCTACTAATCAATGTCACTGTCCTCATATTCACATTCAGTGCCCTAATCTTTCTCACACGCCAAACATTCCCATCCTCTTCACTGCCATTCCACAATATATTATCAGTCCCATCATTGCATGGGATATAAGACACTTCTTAAAACCCTACAGAGTTACTTCATGTGTAATTTGCTGCCATGCCATTATGATCCACATTGACTAAATAATACATTTATATTTCTTGGTTTATAACTTACTTGAACCCCTGAAGGTACACAATTTTCTCCACAGATGGTGTTAGTAATGTTAAAAAATTTTAACTACATGTGTTCTGGATGGTTTTGTTGTGTCTGTGGTCTTATCAGTCTGAGTTCAAGGCTCTTTTTTTGTGGTTTTTAATAAGTTACTGTTTCTATGGTGCCAGATGACTGAGAATATACTGATCAATGTTAGTTGCTTCTTTGCCTGAAAATGGAAACAGTGCCAGCTTCTGAAACATCATGCTTCTTTAAAAAATTAGACAATGGACAGAGTCCCCCCACAAAAAAGAAGATTGTATCACTTAACTTTAGTTGTACTATGTTTTCTTCAGTGTTTACACATGGCGATTTGGCAATGCAGGCATTGGTTTGGCTCTTCTTAGTCTGGTTCAGAGTGATCTGGATCGGTGTGGCCGGTTCGGCACTTCTTGTATGAATTTAAGACAACCTCACATATTTAAGCACCAAATTCAAGGAAAAACCCTCATCTTGCATTGCAGTAAATGTGGTACTTAAACATTTCAAGCATGGAGCTCATGAAAGTACTACTTGAAATGTCCCTTGCAATGAAGTTACAAAGTGTAGGTATGGAATTAGTGTTTATCATGGGAACGAAATTCCTCTATGCTCTCTCTAGGTGAAATTCCATTGTTTTTAATGCAAATGATACTTAACATAATTACTTGGCTGTAGAGAATTCAACTGTACAACTTCCTGGAAACTCATATGAATGGAACAGTATTCCAACATAGTTATGTGCCTATATTGTCCATAGAGCATACATTTTAGATGTAGGATGTTGAGCAGGTGTTCAGATTTGTGTATGTTACTTTTTACAATTGCTGCAGACTGCCATACAAGTTGGTGCCAAATCCATTCTGCATTATTTCCCTCAATCAAGTCAAAGTGGCTCGAACAAAGGTGAAGACTGGTCCAGATCCTGTTTGGGATGAAGAATTTGTATTGGAGTAAGTAGATTACACATCTTTTTGGAAGCTAGTGTTGGTGATCTGTTGAGATTGATTTTTATTGATGTTTCTGACAACTTTTTAAATGATGAATATACTAAGGAGGAATTTTTATGGATAAGTGAATTTCAGGTCACCCTGCATGGTGGAAAAGTGGCTTCTCTGATAATGGATTGAAATCTCTGAACTGTAAGTAGTTTGATACTGACCTGTATTACACTTCAAGTATGGTAATACTTTTTCTATTTGTTGTAGTGATGTTCCCCCAGATGTGCTCAGTTTCACAGTGACAGTGTATAACAAAGGCAAGAGATCAAAGGACACAGAGGTAGCAGAGCTGACAGTTGAACTCAGCAGTTTAACTAATGGAGATGAGGTAAGTTTCAAGTGTGATCATTTGTTAATGGAATACATAAAGTTAGACAGAAATGATACTATTACATTACACTGCAGTATTAATCCAGTTTTTGCACATGTGTTGGCAAAATCCCTGAATGACCATGTTACTGTATTTCACTTGTACCTTTTTCATTCCTATCACTGGATGGTACACCAATTTGTTCTCAGTTGCAGGTGAGTAAAAGATATTTGAACAGTTTTTATTAATGAATTTTAATGATTAATCTTAAAAGTTTAAAGCAGGTCATGATGTCATCATAACTGTTTTCAGAATGAAAACTGGTACACATTGTCTGGCATTACTCCAATTGGTGAATGGGGTTCCCTTCGTCTGCGGACTCGCTATCTTCATGACCTTATAATGCCACAAGAAGAATATTCTCCCATGCAACAACTTGTGCTTGACCCGTCTCTAGAAGTTGTTAGAGCTTTGGCTGATATCTGTCATCTTGACCGTGTCCCTCTTGCAAACTCACTGCTACGGATATTCAGGTGTGAAGTGTTGTGATGCAGTAACGTTAATGGCTTCATCGTAGTGTTGTAAGAGAATGTGTAGGTTTTTCTATTGTTCTTCCTGTTGATGTTGATCAGTACATTAATATTTGGGGGTACATTATTTTAGCAATTAAAAAAAAAAAAGGACATGAAGAAACGTAGCACATGCTAGTCTTCATACTCAAATCTGGATATTTGGGAGTCTCTTAGCTGTGTCAGTTGATATTCAGTGCAAAAGGTCTGTGTTGTACACCCACCCAATGAATAGCTTTTCCATTTTATTTTCTCTTATTCAGTTTTTAATTAAATACTTGCAGTAACTGTTAATTGTAGCCAGGGAAGGCTCCTCAGATCCACTTCTAGAACCTGAGCCTGCCCTTGGCATATCTGCAAAGGTTCCTAGGGCAGTGATCAGGAGCGGGATGAGCAGGAAACTTTTGGAGTATTGGCAGTTCATTCATGGACAAGGGCCTTCTTAAAAGACTCTATGCTAAAAGTGCTGGGGAATTACTCAGCTTGATCAGAAACCAGCAAAGAATAGTGATGGCTGCTGACAGGACCCTGTCATTCTAAAGGACATCTGTTTAAACTGACGCTGGTATGCAGTCCTGAGTGTGATAGAGCAAACACAATCAGAACAGCCACACATGTTTTTTATGACTGTGAGGCAGTGGTGATATTAAGATTTAGGCACCTGGGCCAATATTTCTTTAAACCAGGTGACTTTGCTGACCTCTCTGTCAACTTGTTCAAAGTGCAGGGCTGCTGTGTTGAATGCTAAAGCAAAGGGTTATTCAAAAGATTAGAAATGGTTGAGGTGCAAGGGTCACTGCAGTGCCCACTGTAATGTAGTCTACTCTGCTCTGCAGTAACTATTAGATTACAAGCATTGGCTTTCATGATCTCAGGTATGAGCGTAAGGAGGCAGATTTACTCAAATCTCTAAATGAGGCTGAGATTGAAAAAGAGGAGGAGACATCAACATTATTTCGAGCAGCGTCACTTACAACAACTCTCATGGACCTGTATATGAAGTCTGTCTGTACAGGGTTTCTTCATTCAGCCATACATGATACTATCCTCAAGCTGTTGGAGTCCAAACAGTCATGTGAGGTAAATTGTTCACAGAAATTGTTAGATAACTAAGTTACCTGTACACCGACCCTTTCAGATGTTTAGCTGTAAGCTTGCACATTTTGGCTGTTCAGCTGGAACCTATCAAACACTCAGTATGAAGGTTTTTGGAGGGATCTAGCAAATAAGCCTGTGGTACCATCATGAAAGACAAGCCAGTTTGTGAGATTTGAATTCTCACATTGGTCAATATGAAGGTTATAGCCCTGTGAGATAAAACACTGTGTAGTGTGGTGTGGTTTACTGGAGTCAATTTTCCTGTCACCTATCTGCCAGTATACTCTGTGTCATCCAAAAAGGCTGTAATCTTAATTGATCAGTTTGTATATTTTAACATTACTGTTGTGTCATCTGTAGTGTAAACTGTGTTGTTTCTGTTGGAAATTACTAACAAGTATGTCAAGCAGGGGCAGTGTGAATGAGTCTGATAGTAAAAGCAAGTGAGAGAAATTGATGGTAGAGAAATTAAATAGGTCACAAAACACAAAGACAGGAATTGGTCAAGTGTATGGAATTCTGTACTTAGTACTGAAAACATCAGGATGTGATTGAAATGCAGGGTAAAGAATGTGCAAAAATTTTACAAGTATTTGGAGTTGAGGAGCCATTGATTTAGATTTAGAAGAAATATTATTCAGTTTTTCCATTTTCGTATAGAAGTCCCAGCATTCCAAGAGAAATCTGATGATGTACCAAAAGTGTAACTTGAGGTTTCATGTTCAGTTGCCTTGATATAAAAATTGTGTGAAGTGTAAGAAACATATATAGCTTAACAAATACAAACAAATAAGGGGTAAAGAATGTACTTCTATTATATTCACTTACAGAATTTACCTTTTCTGCTTATGATAACTTCATAAACTGTCATACATAATTATGGCTATGTCAGAGTGGTTTCATAACTTCCAATTTGGGGGCAAGATATGTGGAGTCAGTGCAGTGATGTAGACTTAATTCCTATTCAGTACCTAATCTAACAGTATATTCAGCATGAAATAAATACGCCATTAATCCAGGAAGGTTTGCTTTTTTATTATTATTATTATTTCCTTTTTTATTTTTATTTTTAAGGACTTATTGAGCTGATCTCATAATACATTTCTGTTCTGCAACTAGTTGAATCCAACCAAGATGGAATCCCCGGATGATGCTTGTGCCAATGCAGAGTTCCTACTCCAGATTCTGGATGAAGTCACATTGTCAATTTTTATGTCAGCTGAGTCTTGTCCAAAGTAAGAATAGACTTTATGTCTGTGATACAAATGCTCAAGTATAACTCACTTTACTATTAAACTATGCAGAAAACACAGCAAAGCATCAAATAAAAATACCTCACAAACCAAAGTAATAAATCATGTGACTTTGTAAATGAACATTATTTTGTGAAGAAATGAACAATGGGTATTTCTTTCTGAGGTCCCCCTCCCCCCTTCTTTGTAATGAGGTCACACCAGCATCTGAAAATTAGTACAGTAACAGTAACCGCCTGTCGTTATTCATTGCAACAAATTGCGTTCTCACTAGCCTTGAATCTCCCACTATGACATTGTTAAATTTCTTTGTTCTGTAATCATCTTTAGTTCATCACCAGCATGACTTGTTAGATCTACCTTGTCATCAGTTGTTAAATCATCTCGAGTAATCCTCATCAGTATTCACACACTCACAGCCTGGTATAAGTTTCTGCAGTTTTCATACACTGTTTCCCCTGTTGAACTATCTTCAATGTGTGTTTTTTGTTTTCTTTTTCCCCATGTAATTATTACCATTATCCCACTAGTGTTTTTTGCCTGGTTTTTTTCCAGGCTTTGGCCTTCCAGTACACAGTACCTTTCGTTCTCTTCTCAAATTTTCTAAAATTTCCCCCCTTTCGTCAATAAATTCTGCGTTGATATTCTTGCCTCATTATTTGTGACAACATGGTCCATAGCGTGACACATTGAGGTAATTTTTAGTGTCAAAAATCACTGTTATTTCCCAGATCTTTATTTCATTTTCATTGGTTTGAGGTGGCATAATATCAGCAACATGTACTTTTTTTTTTTTAATTTAGTTTGAAGAACTTTTTACTGATGGGAGAAATTCATTAAACACCAAATTTAAAAAGTTTGTGAGACCATTCACTCACGTCTTTGGCTGTTATACCAAAGTGGAAATGCTGTTGGAGGTATATTTATGAAGGTGTGGGTTTATTTTTAATTTTCCAATAAAAGCAAGTTTTTGTTCAATAGTTACCCATGGAATTACAGCAGACAGTAATTGTCACTTGTCCCTTGCTTCTTTTATAGCCAGGAGCTGTTTTATCTTCAAAATGATTCTGTCACAGACATGTAGCTGTTCATGTGGTAAACCCATGTTTTGTAAGATGGTGGAGATCTCATTATAATTCTGTATCTGCTGGCAGTTTTTCTCCAATTGGAATGCCTTACTTTTCCTGCATTGTATCCAATGTATACTAGCTGTGAAGCCCAATTCATCCTTAACTCCTTGTGAACAGTCAGCGCTCTTTCTTGTAGAGAGGAGGTCTGGTTATTTGGTGTGATTCTCTGTCTCTCTTTTGTTGTGCGAACAACTAAAGTAAAGCTTCAATCACCATTTCATATTCACATTATTTGGTTATACTTCTTTCTTCAGGCTTTCAGTTGAAGCTGTGGCAGATCATCATTCCTTGTAAGTTGCGCTTCCTGCATCTTCCAGTAACCAACCATACATGGCAAGCACCATATTCTTTTGCCCCTTTTTTGTAGATTTCCTTTTGTGTTGATTTTAGCAGTGACACCTTAATTTTACACTCAGTAAAACATGTATTTTCATCCTCTTTGTTTTAAAGTTCAAAGTATGTTCTATACTATGAGATTGGTAATAAGAATATTTTAGATGTTACAAGACAGTGATCTTCTTAAAAGCTTTTTCGTATATATTTCAGGACTGTAAGGTACATATGTGGCTGTTTACAACGCACAGTAATGGGAAAGTGGCCTCATGAACGACTTGTCAGGACACGGGTTGTTAGTGGATTTATCTTTCTTAGGTTGTTGTGTCCTGCCATCTTGCATCCACGGCAATTTAATTTGATCTCAGGTAAGCTGATACTTTGGGGACTGGGAAGATATCACATTGCATCTTTATGATTTGCTATATTTACCAGAGGGAAGATGGGGATTTTCCCTTAAATTTGGTGTTTAAACATGTGGGATCATGTTGAATTTGAGTGCAAGCCACTGAACTGAACCTTGCTGAGCCAGAGTTCAGATGTTAAATGTTGTAGTGAACAAGCCATTCAAAGACCATCTACAGAAGCTGTACAGCAAGTAACTTTTAGAAGGGGGTAATGTTTTGACCCTGCCTGGAAGACTGAGGAACCTCTGTGTCAGTAGATTATCAAGGCATGACATAACATCACAGCAGAATTGGTTTGTGATTTTAAAAACAGCATTGGATGATTCTGATGACATTATGTTGTGGCATGACAGTGATGAGGTTGCGATTAGTAATGGCATGTGTGAAGAAGATGAAGGTACTGAGTGTGAAGATAGTTTCAATGCAATGAAGATGGGGAGAGTAGCACTGATTGGTAATGGCAGATAGTATAAGTCATGGTTGTTGCTCAGCACATAATCTGGGGATCATCTCAGATTCAGGTAACTACATTTTCCCTTAGCAATCATGCTTTATTCAGGATCATCTTAGATTAGTGTCATCTTGCATTCCATTAAACACACACACTTCTTCCTTCCCATAAATTAACATACAAATTTTGTTCATAAAATAAAGTGTAGTTCCTAGGATCACAGACAACTCTTTCTGATTGTTTTGTACATTATATCTCCCAATTTATAATGGTAGAGTTAGGAATAGAAAAGGAATGGTATCAAGAAATGTTGTAGATATGTTATTGATATTAAAATATTTAAAAGTAGGTTTGTGCCCAGGAGGTTCCAGAATGTACAGACATGTATTAATTGTGTTTTTCGTGAAAGGGGGTTTTCATTTCAACTTTTTATATGGGTAGCATATCATATCAAGATGAGACTTGAAATACAGGACACAGAAGACTGTAACATTCACTTTTTGTACTGTATCATCTCAACATGAATTACACCAAATTTTTGGCAGGGAGACAAGAAATTGGCACTTTTCTGTAAGCTACAGTATCATTGCTGGGAGGCTGTTTCAATGGAGTACTGTGCTTTATTACCAGTAAATATTCTCCCTAACTAAGGAATAAATTGTCACATATTTTGGACTTTTCTGTTGAAACACAATGCCTAATCTGAAGATAATAAATAGCTCAATCTAGAACACCCAAAAGGGCAGGATTCTTATGGAAGTAGAGCCATCTTTTAAAATGCTTTGTTTAAACAGAAAACAAGGCAGTGGAAAGTATATAGTATATGTGTCAGTGCAATAATACCCCTTTGCCACAACCTCAGGGCTTATCTTGATTAAAGTAGTGTTGGAAGTAATAAGTAATGAGGAGAAGAAGTGGTTCTTTTTGCATGAAAGATTTAATAAAGAAGCTTTTTTTTTTAAAAAAAAAAAAGAAAGAAAGAAAGAAATATATTTCTCTGAAGTAAATATTGGAATGTGAAGAGTCCTGTTCAACTTCATCATATCAAGCACAATTAAGCCTTTACATTTTAGCAGTTATGGTTTGTGTTTCAGTAAAAAAACATACATATAATAAATTTTTATGGTTATTTCAGTCTGTCTGCCTGTCATGGATTCAATTCACAGAGCAATTTTGGATGTTACCTGTGAATCTGATATGTTTTAGAACCTCCTCCTCCTATGGCTGCCCGGTCACTCATCATGGTGGCAAAATGTCTACAAAATTTGGCAAATCTTGTTGAGTTTGGCGGCAAAGAACCTTATATGGAAGTTGTCAACCCATTCATCCTGAAAAACAAGGAGCGAATGGTTGTGTTCTTGGATCAGCTGTCTGTAAGTAAATCATTGTAACAAGATTCTGTTTTGCTGCCAAATGCAGCATCATATCCAGGAGTAACAATCCTCAGCAACACCGCTGCCAAAACCTCAGAATTTGCATTGTTATAACATGTTAGAACATAGTACATATGAAAGCTGTTCCATAAGTAAGGTTCCTGAAGACATAAAAATCAACTTTGAAGTCGTTACAGCATTAAATGTCCATTTGAATATTACTTTTGAAACATAATCCCCCAGCATATTGATTGGTGTGTTTAGTAGAAAGTGGGCTGTTTCATTTGCAACCATTCATGGACACCTATTTCCCCTTCTTCATTATTGTGGGATCTACGATCTCCCAAGTGTTGCTTGCACCACACAGGCAAATGTTAATCTTACATGGCAAGGTCAACCCTATTGGGTAGGTGGTTACTAGTGTTTTGGAGTAACTTGTTTCACCCATCCAAAGTTTCTACTCCGACGGTGGAGGCAGCAGTTCTTTTGAAACATTGGTAGCCACCTGCAAGACTACGAAGCTTCGTAGCCCATATGAGCATAATCTGAGATTTTATTACACTTAAAACCTTAAATCTCATAAATCTCATGCAGGAAATTTCCATTTGTATGACCAGCAAGAGATATATGTAGATCTTTCTTAGTCCAGCTTTTCATTTATTTCTTTACTTCCTTTTTGTGGGCCGGGTAGCTCAGTCAGTATAGCGACTGACTATGGGCTGGACAGTCTGGGGTCGAATCCCGGTGGGGATAAGGTTCCCCCCACCAGACCGGCCATGGGGCCCACCCAGCCTCCTGTAAAATGGGTACCGGGTCTTACCCGGGGTAAAGTGTGGCCGGGGCGTGCTGCTGATCAGTCACCCCCTTCTAGTGCCGCAGTCATGGAAGAGTAGAGCTATATCTCTACCCACCCTCTGGACCACACTGGGCCTGTAACAGGATCACATTATCTTTACCTTTTACTTCTTTTTTGCTGTCTTAGCATGCTATGTAATATGTGCAACAATTAAGATGTACCTTTTTTCAGAATTTGACAGACAAGCCAGAACCAGAAGAAACACGGATAAAAGGTGATCCTGCCCGTGACCTGGGAACGTTACACCATATCTGTGTTTCTCACTTGAAGGAGTTGCAAGCACTTAGTAAAACTCAAGTAAGTTCTCTTTTAATGTATTAGTGTGTATTTTGAATTTTGTATGTGAAAGCACATCATCACTGTCATCTCTCCAGTAGACATGGCACACCATCAGGTATATTCATGTTGTATGTTAATGTTCACTGATGACACCATTAATGATAGCTGTATTTTTTGTAAATATTTGATGACATGATGGGTTATTTAATTTGTTTTCTGTTTTTCAGGCCACAATAAAGAAATTGGTTACAGTTACGGAAATGTTGAGTAAACATAAACAAAAGTACTTGGAAATGATAAGATAGTTGCTTGTGCAAGCACGAGGACTTTAGCATTACTCAAGATTGACCGAAGCATGATGTATTTCATTGAGATTATTACAGCCACAATGATGCATCAGGCTCCATTGTCACAATTGTAGATCAGGACTTAGTACTGGCTAAAGTGACCTATTTAATTGAGAATGTTACACCCACAGTGATGCATCAGGTTCCATTGTCACAAGTATGGGTCAGTACTAATTTTGGACTGCAGTGACTTCACGTTCCATTGCCAAAAGTATGTGTAAATCGGTCATGTACAGTATACATATATAATTTCCGAATTTGTAGGGCCAAAGAACACACAACTTGAGGTTCAGAAAGAAGGGGACTCACATTGCTGGGATCAGCTTCAGCTAGTTGATAAGATATTGGAACAGTGTGATCTGTGCATTGAATTTTCCCCCAGCCAAATTGAGACCATTACAGGTGTGCCACATTTTCTTGTTCTATGATGATAAGGAAGGTTTCAGCATCAGCATAGTCAACCAAGTATGTAATGTGAAGATCCACATCTGGGATTGATGCCCAGTTTACTTGTAAATAGTACTAATGTTTCATAGGAGCTTGCTGCCTCCAAAATATCAGTAACTATCTACCAGTCAACATGGCATAACCTTGAGTCTCACAAATATGTAATGTGTTCATAACCTACACAAGAAAAGATGTGAAGTACTGCCTCAGTGCTGTAAACAATTCCTATGTATTTTAGTGCTTCTAAATGTGCATAATGACTAGCTACCTTTAATATTGGTAGATGGTGTATATTTACCCAACTGAAGAGTTTTTTTATTGTCATGTTTTTGTAATTCATGTTCCATAGTGTGTGAATGAGATGAATGTGACATTTGGAATGGATTATAGATGATAATGTAAATATTTTGGTTAATATTACCTCATGCATTTTGTACAGCAAAGATTTACATTTAATTTCCTGTATGGGGAGCATGTCGATAGATTAGTTGATACGTATATGGGTCATAGGTAATGGCTGCTACACAAGTTTCCAAGTCTTCATATTTCTATTACCTGCTGTGCTCTGTCTCAAGTGTTACTTATAGATTCTTTCCAGAAGAAAGAAACACCAGTACAATACATGTAAAATAAAGAAGAGCTTTTTATGAAACACTTCTTCAGTTCTGATCTGACACAAACCTTAATCCCAAATGTGGTAGTGTGATAGCACTACTGCTTCATGTATAGACAGTCATGTGCATAACACAGCCTGGAAACCAGTTAGCTAGCCTGGCTGAGGTTTTACATGATTTTCCTCAATTCCTTAGTGAAAATAAGGGGACAGTTCCTTGAATAGACTAAGACTCTTTGTACAGTTTTTCAATTTGTGTTTCATAATGCCCACATATGTTGGTACTATGCAATGTAAAGTGTAAATTCCTTTCTGGACATGGGTGTTTCAGTATTTTATGCATCATTACATATGTTCACACTAATCTAGGCATGAATTGTGTGTAAAAACAAAGTGGAATCAGGGTGAGAAAGCTCTGCAGATTGGTAGGTGAACAGTATATATTTGATCTACACAGCAGAGTTTATGATTAGGGTATAGCATCAGAATATAACTGAAAATGAAAAAGAAAATCTGTTAGCCCCTTCATGACATCTGAGTTTTATGTGTTGTGTTGCAACTAGCTGTCAGGAATGTTAAGCAATTTCTGGCATCTTCTAACCACCTCTTAAATTGCCATTACAAACTATCTGTTAAATTTTTGTGTCTTTGCTGCTGGAATTGTACTTTATATTTTTCAAGTAGTGTTGCATAACACATCTAAGAGGTGTCATTGTCTTAAAATTTTGACTGAAAACAGTTGGGACCTACAAAACATATAATTTTCTAATGTGCTATGAGTGGGGTGCTGACCACTCACCTCCACTAGTGTAGAGGTTTTGGGTGAGTAGAGCTTAACCCCCCCCTCCCCCAGTGCCTTCCTTGTGCCACAGGAATAAATTTTCATAACAAAAGTAAGCTATTGATCACTCAGTGGTGCCAGATGTGCCTAGAGCAGTAGATCTCTGCATTAAGTTACTATACTTCATGCTTGGAACATCATTTAAAAATGGAATATTTAATGTGCACTGAAAGATGAAACTGAGCTTTACCTTCCATTTATTACCCATGGAATGACAAGTAAATATCCTCCTGTTTTCTTGTTGATTAACTCAATGCCGTACTGCGTAGTACATCACTGATTGGTTCATATGTCACATAGAGATATTGCACCCAAGGAACCAAGACACTTTATCTTTAAATTGTGATAATGTGTTTGCATATTTGTGTATGTAACAACAGGAGTCAGCCAAGGGTTTACATTATCTCTAACCCTATTTCTTTTAGTATTGGATAGTGTCATGAACAAAACTGTAAAAAGCAGACAGGAATACAGTGAAAAATGATGGAAAGGTTAATTTGATTTTGCTGATGACTTTGTTTACTTGCACAAAGGTGGAGTGATATAGAAGTTGGAAAAATAAGAAAAGGAAGCAACAAATGTGGGACTTAAAAACACTAAGGAAATGAGAGTCAACCCTAGTACATATCTGGTACTGGCAATAAATGGTAGAGAGGTGGAACAGGTTCAATCTTTTGCATCCATGGCAGCATAGTTATTATAGATGGTGGAGCCTTAGAGGATGTCCACAGTCATCAAGAAGGCCAGTGAGGGCTTCATACAGTTGTACCCAGTTTGGATGAATGAAAATATCTTAATTAGAATTAAAATTCAGTTTGTTTAATACAACTGTTAAGTCAACCGTATTGTATGAGTGTGAAATGTGGAAAATAACTAAACGGATAGATAATTCACTCCAAGTGGTTTTAAACTAATGCCTACAGCATATTTTAAATGGCCAGACAACATTTAAAATGAGGAATTACATCAGAGAACAAAACAAGCACCTATTGAACAGCAAACAAAGGAAAGAAAATCGCACTGGACTGGAAACCTCAGGATAAAAGAAAGGGGGGGGTAGACCAAGAACCTGGAAGAGCAAAATAGAATTGGAACTGTTAAAAGCTAGAAAAAGGCAAAAGTAGTAGCTGTAGACAGAACCAAATGGAAGAGCTTCATGAAAGCCCTGTGTTCCATATAGGAACACACGGAGAGAACAGTGAAATGATATTTGTGTGTTATCGATGTAAACAGTGAAGTTGGAGGAATTTTATAAATTCAGTATGGATATCCAGATGTTCTGTTTTGTGCAGCCATTGTTTATTTGTTTTATTGCATGACATCACTTTCTAAAGTTATATGGCATCAATGGTAAAAATACCACTATGATGCACTAGTGCAATAATACTGGTAGGCAGGAACTGAAGTACTTGGAGAAAAACCTCTCCTAATGTCACTGTATCCACTCAAATCCCACACAGACTGCCATGGGTTAGAACCTAGACCTCCTTGGTAAGAGATCAGCAACTAACAGTCTAAGGCATGATATGTCTACTTGAAAGTTTGTTATTGATATTGTTTGTTCATTCTAATAAAGAATGGCATTCACTTATGAGTGTGTATAATTATTTAGCAGTCTATAAAGGGAATTCCAAGCCAACTCAACTATCCAGGGTTGGCAGACAGCAACACATCATTTTACTCAGGACATACCACCCTATAATGTACATAGTATTATGTATTTGCATAAGATTTATATGCCAAGTAACAAACTGTGCATGCCCTGCCATCTTTTAACAAACATGAACGTGCGTGTATATTTGTATGAGTCCTGACGAATCATGAACTAAGATATGCTCAGCACCCACAGGTACGACCTAAAATCATTCCTCACATAATTTCAGTCCTTTTCTGCACCGAGGAGTAATCAGAGGGAATTAACCAACAATGGGTTAAAACAAATATGGTACTTTTCAGAATAAGAACTATTAGTAACTTTTGCAAAAAGTATGCTGAAAATCCTTGATAAATACTCTGCCACAGAGATCTACCAAACATTCTGTGGTGTATATTTAACATCTTAGATGTAAAAATACCTTAAATGTCTGTAAAATGGAATAAGTATTCTGTTTATTGACTTTGTGAACAACAAGATTTCGGACTATTAGTGTGATTTCTACAGTGCTGATTAGTTCTATGAATTGATGTTAAAACTATTCAAGGGTGCAAAATTGCAAAGAATGGATTTGGAAAGTGTGTATTAAACTGGAGAACATATATTCAATGATGTTAATTTTTTGGACCCATTTTGGTATTTATTTCTTCTGTGATTGTTCTGACACTTCCTACACCTGTTGTCAAAAATAATGTGTCTATACTGCCTACATAACACAGGAGAAGAGGCATGGTAATCTCTGAAAACACAGGAGTCAGGAGTAGCATTGTACAAAATTGTTCTCACATCTTTACAATAGGTAAGTAAACCAACAAAACTGACTTTATCATTTCTCACAACTTAATTACCCAGCAGACATTACACAGTTCAGGTTACTACTACCACTGGTCTTCCAGTTAGCTTTACAACTATGTGTGGGTTTTGGCTTTCTCAGCCATGTCATACTCATATCAATATACAAGCAACAAATACTTCATTTATTTGCCATTAGGAACTGTGATACTACAAATTTAAGCATAATCTGTTGTACCAAGTGACAGTTCTGCCCTTATGGGGAAAATTTCACAATTCATCTAATGTCTATTTCCTGTTACATAACTGCACAGAATACAGGAGTAGGTTTTAATATACTTGATCAGAAACAGTGAATATGATCCAGAAAAACAGATGCTAGTAATGGCAAAGTTCAGGTTGGTGGGAGTAAACCAGCTGATCATTCCATCAAACTTTAGCTACCACAGTTACAGTTTCTTATAAAGATTGTAAACTAAAAGCTTATTACACTATCCTTTCGTGTTGCATAACAAGAAAGACCAGAAATGTATAATTGTGTATTTGTTTTTGTATCTGTAGTATTACTTCCATCTAGGTCAGACTCATGGCTGTTCCTTATGTTTTAAATTGGTTAATTATATTTACATTTATGTTGCCAGAAGCACTGAATAACAAAAAGACTCAGAAATAAATTTGTATGCATTCATGAAAATGTTCTCTTTATTATATATATATAAACAGTTCTTTATACTTTCAAAATGAACAGTTCATGTCAGTCAAAAGTTGTTAAAAAGAAGAACATGTCAAGACCAAAAAAGAATGCTGAATGCCATAATTACACAACTGATTGCAACATAAGGGCTCTTCCTTTCACCAATTCGGGCACACTTCCAGAATGTGCCAAGCAATCTGAAACAAACAATTATGTGTAAACAAGGAATTTCAATGCTTCAAAGATACACCATTTCATTATTTACAGTTACGTTGATGCTGTTTTATTACAGTTCTCATGAAATACCAGCAAGCAATCCTCAGAACACAACCTTGCGTCTATTAAGCAAAGGTACATAAAACACCAGAACATGTTTCACCACAAAACATGGTCAAAATCAGCCAAAACTGCTTAATGAAAAAAACTAATGTAGTTAAAATATACTACCTTTAAATATAAAGATCATGTTTAATGACATTAGTAAAATGTAAAACTATTTCATTATTATTATTACACTGTCTTACTTTTAATATTCAACAGCACATTACAAGATACATATAATAATAATGAGTATGCATTGTGATCTCACTGCAGTGGCAATGAAATATTTATCCAATCTTGATCTGTCAATTTGTGACTTTTACTGTTGTTATGTTATAAAATTTGTAGTTAATGTAGTTTGTGCACTGATGATTGTGTCAGAGGGAAATACGTTTATGTTGTGGATAAATGATTGTCAGATTTTGCCGTGTAGCAAACCCCACTCAGTACTGCCCTCTTACATAATTAAACTCATATTTCAGCTGCAATCCTTGACGATGCCAATGAGAACAGGATTGAATCTTGCAGCAAAAAAATGGGCACAGCCATAAACAGCCAAGATCAGTTACAAATGAAGTAGGGATATACAAGTCTATGTATGTGTCGACACAACATTATGACTTAAAGTAGTAAATTTAAAACCTAAATATAGTAAGGGGCTGGAGGGGTTCATTTCATTTTCAGTGAGAGATGTTAAACCCATTGGTATTTTCCCCCCCCCCCCCAATCCTTCTTACAGCTTTTAACTCTATACACGTTAACACAATTGCAATTT
>Ga0123354_10000967_pt1 | contig 32546 bp, 15 predicted proteins | sample TergutLab28metaG_2_FD_97872 | JGI IMG/M metagenome (GOLD analysis project Ga0123354, IMG submission 97872) | Labiotermes labralis P4 segment gut microbial communities from Petit-Saut dam, French Guiana - Lab288 P4 | ecosystem: Host-associated > Arthropoda: Insects > Digestive system > Gut ... | reverse complement strand
GTATGCTGCAACTGAACATCTAATGCTCCTGACGATGGGCTTATGCGCCTGAAACGTGTAGAGCTAAGAATACATCAATAAAATTACCTAGTTGCATCAAGTTGGCATTTCACTTTATTTCATAATTCTGCAAATTGTGCGCGCCAGTTTTTAAAAGGAATTATATTTCAAATAATTTGCAACCTTGTGCACATGAACGCTGCGCTGAAACAAGGCGATTCATGTCTTTTGTGCTTTATTTGAATGTTGCCGTAAACACAGCGCTACACAGCACTCATACAAGTTTCCTAGGTAACTAATTTCCGCTTTATTAACAAGCCATCATCAGACCTTCTCGCTAGCAAGACCGCCCAGTAAAAAAATATATGATTACGATCTCACTCCTTCACGCACGTCATAAACTTATTAAACAGAAAACAGGCAAGTCTCCTTTGACGCGATTCCGCTTTAACGCGACTTTAAAATTTAAAACACTTTTCGAATTTACGCGATAATTTGTGGTTTAATGCGATTTGGCATGGACGATACGTGGTCGCTCTTGTATTGTGTTGCAGGCTAGCAGAAAGTGACGTCACTGTCATGCCAACAATCACATGTAGGGATTGATTACGTTGGTGATATAATCATGCGGCTCGTGTAGTTTCCTCTTCAACAGCATTGGCTTTGGGTATCAAAATGAGTGAGAAACGTAAATCTACATCGCCTAATGCAATTCAAGTGAAAAATCCGCGGAAGACAATCAGTATTGAGAAACGAGACGTAATAAGCCGACTTGAAAAGGTGAACGAATGATTGACATATGCCATAATGTTAGATTCGCTCATATTAGCTTACCTACAGTTCGTAATAATGATGATAGAATTAGAGAACGTGCCGTCAGGAAATAGGGTTCGTGTGACAAGACTACCACAGTCCTATCGGAATCGAAAGTACCAAAACTATAGATGTGCGTCTCTTACGTTTTTACTGCATTATAAACGAATATATAGCACACAAAGGTATGCATACTGCATAAAAACGTAAACATGCTGTATATACCGTACATACATACTCTATAGGTCCCATGTCCACTAGTGGTATAGCCATACACTATATAGGAAGTGGCTGTCAACCCCGCAAACCCCAGCAAATACACTGTTTTAAATGGGAATTTTGTGTTCGATTTGTGCGATGTTTTTCAGGGACGTATCCCTGGCGTCAAATGAAAACTGCCTGTATGTAAAATATGGGTAAAATACGGAGTGTAGAAACGACCTTTATTACAATAATTTTAGATATACAATAAAAACGAATAGAAACGAATATTAATTCCCACTCACTTTTTACTTTACATCAAAAATTATAACAGTAAAGGACATTTCTACACTCCGTATTTTAACAAAACCGAAACTAGTCATCTCGAAAACCTGTGTACGTGTTTTGCATTACTGCGTTTCAATAAACAAAAGAATATTTGTTGACTCGTGGTTTTTATAATAATGAGTGTGTGAATGTATTCTTGCATTAGTTATTCCAGTATGCAAAACGAATCTTTTCTATGCAACGTCATGTGTCGCCTGTACCATATTTTTCCACATTACCTCACAAACGTTAAGATTTTTGGAAAAATGTTATTGAACATAAAATGGGTTTTTCCCCCACAACGTTTGTTTGAAAAGTCTCATGCCAAGAACTGAGATAACATTCATGTACATAGTCTTCATGTAAGTACCCGTTATTTTTGTCACGTTTTAATTAAACTTGAATTTTCTCGATGGATTTTTTTAAAATAATGAAGTATCAGGTTCCATGAATATCCGTCTAGTGGGAGCAGAGTTGTTCCAGGCGGGCGGAAGAGCAGACGGACGGACAGACATTACGAAACTAGGCCACTTTTGTCAATTTTGCGAACGCGCATAAAAAACCATGAGAATTTATCAAAGGAATCGAGCTGAAGCAAAGTTCTATGAAAACGGGCCACTAAGGTTTCACAGCACCAAACACTAACTACAAGAAGGTGTATCAATGAGTCTACAAATGGCATAATGGGTTTCTACATCAAATAAATGCAGACATATATAGCAACAAATTTAGTTTATTAGTAATCTGTGAAATCTTTCAAACTGAATTTTCAAACATTCATTTTGTTGTATTACAGTAATTATTACATATGTGTGCAAATTACGTTCCACCAAATGTAAGGCATGATCACCGTGAGCATAACATCTCAGTAGAACTCAACACAACTATCTGGTACCAAACATTAAAAACCACATTATAACAAGAAAACATTATAAAAACAGTTAATGCTCACTTCCATTTCTCTTTTTTTCCCTGTATTTTTAATCATGTCTTCATGATTTCATACCAATTTAAAAATTTCTAACCTGTACTGGCATCCAATAAATCAATACAAAGTGACAATAAAACAAACACTGACCACTGACAACAAGGTGAAATAAAATGATTATGATAGGAAAACAAAAACTGAAACATTTTTGATAGCTAATAAAATTTCACACTTTAACAACCAAATCATTTTTACATGCTACACATTGTTCTGCAAGAGCTTACTCAATAACTTCTGGAATCAAACACAATACTAATCCGTGTCTCCTCCAGGAATTATCCTGATCAATAATCGGCACGAAAAGGCACCGAAAGCTCCATGCATTGCAGGCATATCTCGACTACCAATTGTGCATCAATTGTTCAGGTACATTACTCATAGCTTTTGTGTTACAGCTAGAACCAATTTACAACCTGAGAATGATGGGGAAGTCAGCCTTGATTTGATGGAAAAACATTTGTAAAGCCAAATGAATTGAAAAAAAGTTCCTTGCAGTTATCACAGATTAATGAAGAAAGCAGTGTAAGTGGCAACAATTCCACTCTGAGGTAGATACTAAAGATGAGTTATGTCAATTAATTAAAAATAAAAACACGCTTTCAGAACCCAGATGGCACCTGTAAGCACTACAATGGAACTGTGATTACATCAAGCATGTTTATAAACATGAATCTGACCACTTGAATTAGTAAGTCAAACGATGCATGAGGAACTAGTTGAATCTGTTTAATTTGTATTGGAGAACCAGATATTTTGCAACACATGTTTTGTATATCAAGTACAATCCAGTCTGTGTCATATGAAATTTACTGTACCATCTTGAAAGTTTCTTAAAAAAAATTCATCCGTAAGTTATGACAAAATAAAAAAACCCGTTCACCGTTTTCATACTACTGACAGGTGGATAAAATAAAATGCAGTTCACCTGACCAACATTTCATGCTCAGTATGTCAACATCTATTTCTTGGTTCTCGCTAAGTTTACCCATAGCCATATTTCATACTGTGCTTATTACAATACAACAATGTATATCAATGATCGGACAAAGCTAACCCAAAAGCTATACTCAAGAGATATGGCTGTAATGAACGTAACATTTCAAATTCCTCTCTCGCACCCTTGTTATACAAACACATTGACTACAACCACAAATCACCTGAGAAACACATCACCACATGATCTAAGCCCATCACTATGTAGTCTTCCAACATAAATAATTACACTCACCAACCAGCTGAAAAACAACCAAATCTTCCTTGACCCAATTTTTTTAACACCTTTAGATATCACAATACCCTCAAGTAACACCTGTCCTATGTCCTGTGACGCTAATCTGATCACGGATGGCCATTTCAATGAACAAGTGAACAGCTCTGGAGAAAAAATGTACCATGGTTCCCAAACTACAAACATTTGCAGACCACTCCATTTGCCTAAAATGTGAATCATGTATTTTTACATTGAATTATTAGTATCATTTATAAATATGACAGAAAGTTTAATGACATTCAACAGCCAGTATACTAGCAGACATTCCATATCATACAGTGACAACTGCACAAAATGTGGCTGGCCCACAGTCTAGTTTGGGAACAATAGTACAAGTTTGAAAACAAATTGTGGCAAACATTTGACACAGAACAAATACAAACAAACCAATTATGGCCTGGTACTGATTCTATAAAATCTTCTGTAAATTTACCTCTTAGATCAAATGACATAAACTGAAGCAATTCAGCGAACCCCAACAAAATACATCTACTCTGAGTGATACCATTTAATGCATTTTATAAAATCCTTTCTGAAACAATGAAACCTTCCTCTTCTGAAGAATGAAAACACTTTCATTCATTCTTTGTATTCCACTTGGAAGATAAAATACACAACTGTTCACACAACATTTTGTAAATTGTCATATTCATGACTAGTGACCTACCAGACCAAAGACTTGTACAGTAAAAGTAAGTTCAGATAAAACACTTCATTTGATTCAATCCCTGCCATAAAACAAATATAAGATGTCCAGTTAGTCTACACAACACTCCTTACAAGCGAATGATACCACTCACCAGGTCTCAAAAATTAACTCCAACCCAACCGTTACACCAACAATTCTGTAAACTGAAACATTTTTACCAGTTTCCAGCATGAAGAATTTTGGAAATGGCATAATACATGCAGAGAGGTAGCCATTAATTAATTGTGTAATGTCAAATATTACAAAAATCTGTCAGCATAGAACTGTAACACTAAACTTACTGAGAATGTGGGTTTCTCACAGAGAACAGTTGGTTACCATTACTACATGCACATTTGAAGAGTTACCGAAAAACGGTTCTTTAAAGAAGTAGAAAAATAATTAAAAAAATGTTTAGACGATAATGTACAGTGCAAGACTGGTGACAGCGTTCTGATAAATAAGCAATATATCCAATCATATACTGCACAGTTAACACCAAATTTCATCAAGCACTGACACAGTTGTGTTCAAATTTTGCTGTAACAGAAATATGATTATGTCTTACTGGCCAACCTTCAGATGAGAGTATGGACAGGTGACTAAGTTCTTGATTAAAAAGCCTACCGTATAATGTTAACATGAGGGAAAAAATATATCTTCTAAGGCTGATTGATTTGCATTGCCTTACATAAATAAAACCACTTACAGTGGTACAGGCCCAAACACAAAACAATGTGAACTGGTAGAGACAAAGAACATCAACAGCTGCAAACATTCAGATTTTGATGAAGTATAAGAATTAAATGATTTCATCAAGTGAAACAAGTCTCACAAGGTCACAAAACAACATTAATTTTTGTTTCTAGTAACTTAGACAGGTTGACTAATTGTACTGATTAGTGTATAGCCACATGACAGTCCATTTAATCAGAATGTTAAACACGAAATGGCATTGAAAATATACCAAAATGACAATATGACTGTATTCCGCACAGCAAGCCAACCCTTTCATGCTACTTGCATACTGATTCAGAACACCACACAGTATTTCAAAGTGGGCTTGCACAGTATCTACCCACATTCAGCTACAAACTCCCACATTTAGTAATTTCACAGTATACCCTGAAAGCATGTCTTCTGTCTTCAAAGACAACAATTACAAAATGTGAAATATACTAAAGATTTAGAAGTTTGCAGCATCAAAATCGGGGCCAGTGTGTATCAAATTACCCTAGGCAAGATGAATGTCTAACATGGTACTTTGTGGGTTATATTAATGAGCAAAAAAAAAAAAAATTATTCACCTCACATGAAACTCCTAAATACCACCTACGCATTTTTCCTTCACAAGTATATATAATCATGCTAACCAATAAACTATAAAAGGTTCCCCAGTTGAATTAAAACGTGCAACACTAGACACCAAGAGACCCAATTCATATTTTAAGAATGTACATATATACATATTACCAAATTTCTTCCAAACAACTTTTAACAGCATCATGCAAATGAAGTAGGTAGATACTGGGCAAAATCTACATCAATATGAAAAATCTCATATGAAATCCATGAACATAACTGGAAATGTCAACTACATTCAAAATTAATACAATTAATACCAAGAATGCAATTCTTTTCTATCCCATCTAGATAAAATTATATATTCAGCATTAATGTTATGTTCACAAGACATTTTTGGTTGGAAAAGTACTGTAAAAAACACCTGAATAGCACAGTGGTCAATACAATGCACAGCAGCATGCAGAACTCCACAGAATTAATTCCTTACACCAACAGTGATTAAAAGTCATATAATTTTAAAATGCTAAAAATATGCATTTCAATTTTTTATGTTTTAATGCAGTACCAAAACAGCCAATAGGCAACTCAGATGGATTCTGCACAAAAAAAAGAACAATCTAGCTGCAATTCTGTATTTCTTTCCAAGTTAGTATAGGTAGAAGAAAAAGTAACCTGGTTACATCATTCACCTACAGCCCATCAATTTAAATCTGAAATCTAACATATATTCATGTTAAACATGAAATCAAGCACCAGAACTGTCAAGCCTTGCAAAAATTAGCTCCTCTTGATCACACATACGCCAAGTTGACAATTTACATTAACTGATAAAAGAGCATGAATTTGTTTTTAACATTTTCCTGCAATGTTAGGCACCAAGACAGACACAAACACACGTCACAAGCATCCCTAAAAGTGATGTTGCCCAACAGACACTGCCAAGTTCATGACACAAAGTTCGAAGTGGAATACTTCATGGAGCAAAACAAAATAAAGACAATGACCAGTTGCACATTTTCTGCCAATAAACACAAATGACCAACTGCTCTTGTACATTCAAAGGGACTGTAATCTACCTGGTACAAAGCATACCAATAAAATATTATGCTTATGAAACTAGGCAATAATCTGAGTTTACCCGTATGGAATTTTGTCCCCTACAACAGCGTCACTACTGTCTTTTCTACCATAAGCTGCAGCAACAGCCATGATAATTAAGCAATATGTCATTAAACTATTCAACTCCTTTACATTTCACATGCTATTTCATTTTATTGCAGAAAGGGCTGTCTTTTGAACACAACAGCCAACACTCTTCAACCTTTTTCTGGTAAGAGAGCTGACAAACACAAAGTGAAATAACACATGCACCTTAGATACAACAAAATTTAAAACCAATAATGATGAAAACAGTGAGGTACATTGTGGTTCATGTGCAGACTGTTTCCCATAATCTCCCTCACTAAGTATGAGAAATTTACATCTTCAAAAAGATGTGGACTACAAACAAGGTACCCTTTTATTGCAATTAATACAGTAACCTCTTTTCCATGGTTTACAGCAGTAGGGTTTGAAATAAACATGGCAGAAAATAATTCAATATGGGGGGGGGAGAACAAAACATTTTGAATACTGAAAAATTTAAATACATGCAGATAAAGGCATGCTGTGACTCAAATGCCTCAGAAACTAACAGAATCAGCTACCTAAGCACTGCATAAATGTTTAATGTCCAAAAAGTACATATTTTAAGCAAATGGGAGGGCAGTGAGGTCTACAAGCGTCCACATTACCTTAACCCTACCTTTCTCTACAGCTCATCCCTACCCCAACCCCATCTCCCCTCCCACTGCACTGTACTTTTAACTCCATTTTTTGAAAAGTAGAAAATTCCACACACAGACTGATCACACATAAGGAATGGTCCACAATAGGTTGTAACATGCCCTCTTCGATCTGCAACATTATTCTACACAATATCAATGAAATAGCAAGAAAATCATACTATTCTAAGAACAACAAAGAACCACTGAATCTACAAAATGAGCACCTTAATTATTCATTTTAATTCTGAAAGGCAAAAACAAAAATTAGCTGTGCAACTGGCAATGTCAAGATTTTTAAAAGCTTACTACATAAACCAATAAATTCATGCAACCCAATGCCTCATCCTGAAGATGTCTTGAAATATAACAACATTCCCCTCTCTAATAATACACTTACACCTGCAAAAGAGATGTCATATTAAACTACACAGACATTCCCCCCTCCCTCCAAGTTTTAACATGGAAATATACAGCACTTCCTGAAACTAATCCCAATGTAGTATGCTAGCTGGATATAGCATGTTACAAAATCCCACACAATACGAATGTAAACCACCACTACTGGCAAACAAAAAGCTTCATGTCAGAAGACCTAGGTACTGTACCCATTTGTCTTAATTGAATATGCATTTCCAACATACTTCCTGTTCTACCAATGACAACATATCCATCCTGATTAAATTTTGTCTGCAAGCTCAAATATGTCACAAGATAACACTTTCATATCTTTATGTGAAATATTAAGTAAAACACTGATTTGTAACCAATATCAAATGACATGTCCACATACACGAAATTTTGATATCATAAAATTCATATTTAACACTGTGCAAGATAATACACTAAAAATAACCAATTAAAATGTGGTATGTACTACAATATATGATGCAAGTTTATACATTCCACAGCACCGAAAGTGCATCCTTGATCTAATTTCTGCACCCTTATCACACAGAAGTCACCATTGCTTTGGCACATAACCAACTAAAGCAAATTCCTTGAGGGTTCTTGAAATAAATACAAGTCACAAAACGAACAAAACAAACATTATTATGAACGCATAAAACAGTATCCCTGAGAAACTGAAGTAGATACATTCAAATCACTGGCACATTCAGTTACGTTTATGATGTTCAACCAACTTTAAGCACACTGTAATAGAGCTCCTGCCCTCACTTCATCATTAATTTGAGTGTGTTGTGAGGAAAGGTATTCAGCAATAATGCCTTACAAAAGCCAAGAAACTATTTAAAAATCCTAAAATCACGCCTCTCATAACTAGTGAGCATCAAATTGTCAATTTCTTGTTGGAATGCACTCTGCCATAAATTTATGTTTTAATCAGTTGTTTAGAAGATATCTTTACAACATTTTCTTGAACAACTAACAAATTTGCCTTTCTTGAATGTTGTTTACTAAATTTACAGTAGACAATTAATTAGTAAAGCTGTGCAGTTTTGGCAATGTTTACCACTACACATATGTGATGTACCAAAATATCAGAATTACATGTTTGGAATTTCTTGAGGAAGATCAAACATTCCTGAGAAAACAGCATTTTAGCTATTGTACTATGCAGTGCAGTATCACCTTATAAACATTGCATCTGTCAGTTACAATGCGGATGACCAATAAACATGTATCACATTGGTACCACAAATAACAGTCAGGCACCCATGTCTACTATTAGGTAGAAATACAACGGGTGTCAATGTATCAATCAGTTTATTTCAAGAAAATGTCGCCCAACATCATGCTTTGAAGTTTCCTTAAAAAACGAGTGTGTGTGTGTGTGTGTGTATATATATATATATATATATACACAGATATATATATATATATATATATATGCCACTGAATGTCTTTAATTGGTTTATGCCTCAATATGAGACCTAAATACCCGTATCATCTTCCAGAGAACAATTCCTCAGGTACTTGGGAAGTTGTCCCCATGAGAGAGAATCTTAATCCAACAGTAAATTTATAAGGAAGATCTTGTCTGAAGCCAACTGACATAATTCTACTTCACACTACCTGATGGCAGGGACACAAAAGTTCCCAACAGTTTCAACAAGTACCATGCTGCTTTATTACTGAGTCGGATGCTAAAAGACAGAACAGGAATCGTATGAAACAGAATTAAAGCATTTTGCTATTGGTAATTATCTTCCAAGGTCCCCTCACTTTACATACTTCTTGAATATGTTAAGGGGATAGTATTTCCTAGCTTTATACCTGAAAGGAATATTGTACATGTGGATGGCAGTGTATGAGATCTGTTATTTTGAAGACTGTCAATTCTAAGTCATAAAATCCTTGAACCTGACAGATGTGTTTCCTATAGCATGGTAGCAGTACACGAGACATTACTCTTTAAGTTTTTGGGAACCATGTTTAATGAAGGAGCACAAACATACTGTGGTCTCATATAATCTTGCATTAACACATGGTCTGGGATATTCTACCTTGGTGTCACAACACAAAACACTAGGACCTTCCACATGCCCACTTCCAAATATTGGTCAGCAATTTTAAATTTTACAAATAACTGCGAGAGATAAATTTATAAACTGCGTCCTGTATACCACATCTACCATTATGTTCGTATTTTTTAAGAACCTTTAAGAACATTTTTGTAAAATCTTAAGTCAAATACTACATAAAAATTTAGATAAATTTTTGTACAACATGATAATTTAATAAATTTCTAACATATGGTCAAGAAATTTCCCACAACAAAACATTGTAGTATAGTGACGAGGATTCATAAGCCAACATTTGGTTATGGTGAGCATAGAACACTGCAAACAATTAGCTGCCAAACAATGACATGTACTGTGGCCAGCAAATTAACAATTAACTGCCATATAATAACATGTACTTGGCTAGCAAATTCAAAGATCCAGAACACCCAAGAACAACTCGAGCAGAAATTCACAAAAAGTGATTCAACGACAAAAGCTTTGCTTTATGTCTTACATGTCCTGAAACATTTCAACCACAGAGATGCCCATTTCATTTTCCCAACGTGTACATGGTGTAGTAACTATAATGTTCTTCTCTGAACACATGTCAGATCTAAGTACAAGTGTCTGGGAACACCAAACACTGTTCTAATGGACTGTGCATCACACAGCTGAAGATCTGCTTCAACGATTCTGAACACGATACACACCACATACACTGAGATATTAAACGTTTTGACACATTCTACTTGATTTTAAACACCAAGTTTTGCCATCAAGATATGAAAGAAATTTCAACCACTCACTTGATGTTTCAGTTTGTCTATCAACTTGGACAACATTAAGAACCTTATCTTCAGTTTATGTAATTCACACTCCATTATCAATATAACAATTAAATTTGTGTAAATATACATGAACTTTTTTTTTTTGTTATTTTCTATAGTTATGCACAGCATCAATAATTATGTTATACAACACAATATTACCCATAACATAAAATTCAAATAAAAAACAAGTACATATATTACATCTGAAACTAAACATACCAGTATAAAAATCACTTCAAATACATAGACAATTATGACTGGGTTTCACTCCCCTTGGGCACATGTAGCATGTTTTCAAGTTCTTAAAAAGAATAGTGGCTTGATTGTAAAACAGATTTAAACTGGGGGGAAAAAAAACACACACATACACACACATTTGCATACTTCCACACGCACCCATACACACACACACATCCATAACAAACGTTAATTATCATGACAGCATACAATATTGGTGGACGGGACGGGCATGCAAGTCCCCCACAATCACAGGACTGACACATTTTCAAGTGCCACGCCACGAATCGAGGTGCAACACCTTTTGAACAAGTTTGAGCGACTTAAAAATCTCCCTTGGGGAAGAGAAAAATGTATGTACACGGCTAAATGCTCCTATCTCGAGCATACTGTACATGCGACCCACCAGGTGGTGGCTGTCGCCCACAATAATATCTGTAGTGTGAATACCCTAGCTAACCTCCTAGTGGCTCGCCACAGCTGAACACTGGGTATAAGAACATGAGGACTGAGTTAAGTGTACAAACTACATAGTTAATTTGTAACGGTGGACTCCATGTAAGGACTATTGTCACTATACCAAGCACTGCCATTTTACACTTGTGTATTGCAACTAATGTATACCTTATATACTGCATGTAATATTACAGGTGAATTGTACTTCAGAAAGCCATCAATTTGTGACACACCCTTTCATTTTAATGATACTACGATTCTGAAAAGGCACACTCTTCCATAGCTACAAGTTAACAGCAAAGACTGCAACAGCCTTTGTTGCTGGCAAGAAGCAACAGAAGACTGCGTATTCTACAAAATGAAAGTCCAATTACAAAGAAACCTGCAGTTTGCAAGATACCAGAAAACTAAACATACACACTCACCCACTCACTCACACACAATTACACATAAACATGCATACACAAACACATTTTGTAACTACTATTTTGCTTAATTTGTACAGCAATATCTTGTACTTGTTCACAGATATACTGGGATATCTGCTGTTATTTTTTAGTGAGGTTTTCTTCCTTTACTTATTTACTGACAACTTTCCTTCACACTGCTATAGACACTGGGGGTGAAATGGGAAGCAAGTAATGCATGAATATGCTGACTGAAACCTGAGTGCTCGAGATGCACAACACTTGGACTTCAAATATCTGGCTGTGCCATGAAGAGGGCTTGTTCAATTGTGGCAGGGTACACTGTTACTTGGAAAATGAAAAACAGCTACAAAAACACAAGCATTAACGTCAAGTTCATACCAGTATTTTGAATGAAATTTGTATTTTCATAAGCCACCCAGTTCCTGTGAAATCAAAAAAATTCTAAATTTTGCCTACAGCAGTGCTTAGCTATGACTTCCCTATAAGAAAAACAACACAATACACATGTGAAAAACTTAATGAAAATGAATCCATAAACACTTGCACATACACTTGGACCCAGCTGCATGTGAACATTAATGTTGCCCTGGTGAATTGAAATTGACAGGCACTGAACAGTACATTGCCACTAAATAAATCCCTTGAGGGGATTTCTTACAATGGTAGAGTATGCATGAGGTAATTAACTGTAATACTATGTTAAACCTGTACTGAGGTAGCATGATATTTATGCAACTTATTACTAATGTATCTATATTTATATACATGTGTGTGTGTGTGTGTGTGTATATATGCATGTTACGTATGGATGAATTCTGGTAGTTCCTGAGTAAATTACACTTATATGATAAGGTAAATCTGTATCGGGATTTTACAATTAAAGACATTTATCTATGGAGGTTTGGAGATTCAACGATTAGGATGTATAACAAAGAGTTTATTCTTCAGCAAAGCAACAATGTTTTATCCAGCCAAGGAAAACTGTATAAATAGCAGAACCACCGGTAACTTCATGGTGTTTGCTGAATATACTGCACTATGGCATGGGCTGTAATTAAGATGATTAATCCTATCCTGAAACTCAGCACAAAGCACAGAGACAATAGTTCAACTGTGTGCAATATGAGGTAGTAGACAGCCTTTTCCTATTGCATCTGGCTTCAGAGCCCTGAGGCAGAAAGCAAATGAGGTAAAAAAAATTGGAGCAAGTGTTTGCAGATTCATTCATTAAAATACACAGTGGAAACAAAATGGAAATTATAACTAAGATGGTAATAAACAAGGAACCTGAGTTACTTATTACATGGGATGAAACAATGAAAATCAATAACAGTCCAACAGTTCCACATTTCAAGACAATTGCTGAACTCCACCTTTTTAAATAATACCACTGTAATACTACTGTATACCGCAAGTTTAGAATTTAAAATTTTGTACAATACTCACAATACCATGTGACTTAAGTAAATTCCAATGATCAATTTTGTACTTCGAGAAAAATTTTCATATACTTATGTTTCTTTTTCCTTTCATTCTTTCTTTCTCTCTCTCTTTCTTTCTTTATTTCTTTCTTGTGAAGGTGAATTGCAGAGGTATGATCTAAGTTACTACAGAATAAACTACATACTGAGGAGTGCAAAAACTGGTCTTCCCTGAAATAAATTCCTGAGATTGTTCTGTCAAATGATGCAAAGATAATACAACTAATAATATGCATGGGAACACCAAACTGAAGTATGCTGAAATCAACATGTGGAAACCATCCACCTTATTTCTGAACCTGGTGGTGTGAAGCCTCATTTCTGTTTCAGCTAGTAAAATTATTAATATTTCAAATGCCACTACAAAGACTTACTGTTAGATACAGCCTACAATAAAACAAATACAACACAAAGCTCCTCTCGCCAAGCAGCACACATAAAACAAAAAACAAGGCTTCCTCAACCAACCAGCTAAAACACCACAGGATCACAAGCTGCTGCAATGCTTTCCACATCTTTAAAAAAAGAAGCAATAACAAGTGCTCAACACATACTGTTGTCACAAAACTTCACACTTCTTCAGAATCTGATAGCACAAAACTGAAAGTCTTGAGAAGCAAGCTGGACTGTCACGAACAATTCTGTCATTACACCCATCATGCTTCAGTTGTGCTTCCCATTACAATGGGCAGAGCATCAATGCAACAGCCCAATTGACAAACTCCTCATCCTTGCCAGAACTAAAAGTCTCCAAGCATTGCACATTGTACATTCTCTAGAAGATTTGAACTATAGCATAATAAATGTTGGAGTTACTCTAGTTCTTAATGTAAAAATGACTTATTTTGTATGACAGATCTCATGAACCATGTTTTACCCGTTTAGTAATCAAGCACAAAGTGCGTCGAATTATGATATATATATATATGTAACATGCTATTCGCAATGAAGAGGCAGTAAAAATAATTTTACGCATAAAATCATTAGTAAATAAATTACCTGATCATGAAGTGCTTAATACAACCACGACCTTAAGAGCTACTTTTGTTATTTAAACTAGTAACCAATTTCCCAAAATATAAAGAAGCACCAAATAAAAATGACATAACCTATAAAGATGCTGTCAAATATTTCAAACAAAGAACATAGTTAAAAATACTAAACAAGTGCAAAAGTACCCATACACCAATTTCCACCCCCCTTATGCGTTAAAACAATACACCAAATGCACAATGCCACATTAGACTGGCTCTGATCAACAGAGTTTCCAACACAGTGTACATTACACTCAAACAACAACAAGATCTCTGCACCGAAGTTGGCATGGTGCATGCCAAAGACACTTGAGTGAGAGAAGCCACTTGGTGATGGCTTTCTTGTACTGTCAGTTTACCACTTAAGGTCTTGACATTATAAAAACTCTTAATATACAGGGACATAAAAACCACACTGAACACTCATCACACAGCACGCTCTTTCACTCAAACACACCAACTAGAATTGCAATGGTGCATAACGCAGTGCCAACCCAATTAACACAAAGTATATCAACCATGTGTCTACACATATCTCCTTTCATTTATGCACACTGTCAAAGTGCACACAACCTCCTCCCCAAAATCATCTCCATCACACACTCTGCATCTTACAATATTTCAACAACAATAACAAAACTTTACAGCAAGCAACAAACTCAATGGGAAATAAAACAATATTAAAATTTTAAGAAGTCAATTCAACTTCAATACACTTACTCAAACAATAAAAAAGTTGCTATAATCCTAAATTTCGTGACACTGTACACCGTCCGACTACCTGAGATTGCATAGGGGAAACCTATCATAAATGATGCGAACGTGACTGCGAAATAAGCAATGGCGTTTTCCTCCATTAGGAAAAGTTGACACATCGGTAAAAAGTATCTCCTAGAAAATGCAGTACTTCAAAATGGCTGTATAAAACAAGAGTTTAGCATACTTGTGATGCTGGATCCTGAGTTGGGTTATAAACATGTCATGTAATGTATCGCCTCAGATCTGTATCAACTAACACTGCCCAGATAAAGACAATGACTGATAAATACTGGAATCTAAAATGTGTACAAATAATGCAATTATGACTGTATTTACTGACAAGTATCTATATACTAGGGGAAATACACTGACTAGGAGCGGATAGCTTTATGAATATAAATATTTCCTTACGTATGTAGAAAACTGCTACAGCACAACAGAACATGAAGTGAGGAAGAAAGAGAAACCAAGGGTGATAATGCAGCAGAAATAGCAGTTTGGAGGTAATCTAGCAGTAGTGTCTGATGCAACAGTCTGTACGACACTGACTGCTGCAGGTTGTCCTCAAACGATCAGCTCGCGTATTAAACCGTCAAAATTTTATTACAAAATAAAATATTTTACAGACTGTGTATAGCTGTGATTTGGCACTAGGATGTTTTCAACAATTGTCCCTGATTTCCCCTGTGGCATCTGGGGTGAGATAAACAAAATATGGTCATTTGCTACTGATTCCTGAGATGTAAAAAGATGTGATCTGTTGCACTTTCAATGACTAGTTTTCTAACAGGAGAGTAACGGTTTTGATGTTGACAATATTCACTTCAAATAAAAGCATATATAATAAAATAGTGTGTACAGCTTTTCGTTGAGTTATTCAGCATACTGTAAATGCCTCAGAATGGGTGACAATTTGGTACGTACTTTCACCACATGCAACTTATAAACATTAATGGTTTGATACTAGATCAAACAACACACCTAGAGTGGGACATTTAGAGTATAAACCAATAACTTTGTTTTGCCAAACACACAATAGTACAACTGGTGAAAACCTCCTCACAGATTCGTATATTATCATCACTTCAAGAATTTCTTAATACACGAAAACCACAAAAACTAACTGCCAAAAACTGTGTGTCACCAAAACACACATTTACTACAGTAAACATCCATTAAAAATTTCACCACAAATTTCTAAAAATCCAAAGCCATGTTCCACATGAGAGACAGTTTAACCACCAGTTGTATTTGAACAATTTGTGTTTTGTAGCTTTTCAGTGAGGCACCATCGTTAAGATAAAATACTGCCCTTTGGGCATGACGAGAAGAAGTGGATAAAAGAGTGAAGTACATAGAGCCCTTGTCTTGCCTGTACAAGATGGAGGTCTTCATATTCATTATGTACAACCCATATCCCACATTGAAATCTTGCCTAAACCTCAGAGATAAGAGAGCTACAAGTGTTTGTTCTTACACAGACATCCAGTAAAAAGTGCTTCAAGAAAGAACAAAAACAAAAACAATAATAATAATAATAATAATAAAAATAAAAGATACACAGTAACTTGTTAACGGACACAATTCTTGCTTGTCCTTTAACAATGTCATATATATATTTTATATATATATATATATAATATTTCTATATATATCAAGTAATAATTATGTATTAATATTTATGTATAAGATCCTTTGAGGTATTTCTGTTACTATCCTGATTGATTTTGTTTCTCTGTGAAGAACTTCTTTGTGAGGCTTGGCTTCAGTTCATTTACTGGTTGTTATGATTGTGGACCTGAGCTTGTGGTTCAAATGCCTTGGGGCCGTACTCGGTCTTGTGCTCGCGGGCAATGTGCCGCCGCACAGTGTTGTTGCGTGTGAAGGTACGGCTACAAAACGGACACGGCACACGTATCCCTTGATGGCGCTGACGTATGTGAGCACGCAGGTTGGTTTCATACCCGTAAAGGCGCTCGCAGAACGGACATTTGAGTTTCTTACCTGCGGATCAATGGACAGAGTAACATGTAGACAGGCATTACCATGTCCCACTTTTCAGAAAGTCTGCCCCACTCTGAATGTCGAGCAAGTTCAGAAACAAAATACAGAGAATAAATTCAATATGCAAGAACAAAAAGGAATTTTAAGTACAATACACTTCTGATTAATAGTATGTGGATTATCTGCATGCTTGTTTTCACATAGGATTGTGCATATTTATCAACAAAGATACTTTGAGGTGATTCATCTGTGTTATAACAGTAATAACCAATACTTTATATATATAGTCAAACTCTGTTATAATACCACTGAAGGGATTAAAGGAATTGTGTCGTCATAAACTAGTGTACTCAGGTGTATGGTAAGAGTGACGAAAAAATATTTCAAGGTAAAATACAGGCCTGCAGGCATATTACTTAATGCTAACCCTATATCTATTTCAAATTCAAATCATTATTACAATTTAGCAATAATAAAAATTACTCTTCTATAATTGTAAATTTTCATATAGGTTTATGTTAAAAAAAATACAAAAACTCAAAATTAAAATCTACGAAGAATAAAAATTACCACGAGAAGAGGAACACTCACTGATACAGTGTCACTTCCGCATTGCTAAAAAGCATTTTAGCAGCACCCCTACAATGCCACTAGTTCAGGCTTTCGAAATTGCATTATACTTGATCTGTTCTATTCAAATGCACTGACGATTTTTGTTCTGTATTTCCAAAGCATTTCGATCACAGAATTTACAAGACCCAATTCTCAACCCAGTCAGCTGTATTTTTCAATTTTCTACTTGTCTTTCAATGCTCAAAACCCTTATTTTGTTTGTGACTGTAGCCATGGCATAACATTATAGCCAAGATTTCACACAAACTGAGGCCATTATAACCGAGTTCAACATACATATATATATACATATTCAACATACATATATATACATATTTATTTATGTATTTATTTATTTATTTACTTATGTACTTATATTTATGAGCAGATTCAATTATGACCCAGTGTTAACTAATGTAACAAACTTGAAAACTCAACTTGAATATTAATTACAGTTGTAAATTTCATGTTTAATCTCCATACACAGCCCAATGATGGCTTAACCATCAGCCCTAAAACATGGCTGATTTCCGAACTTTTAAATATACAATTGTGTGTGCCGGGTAAGCACTGGTTTTATTATGAACAAAAATACACAAAAAGCAGGCTTTTTCATTTCCTTGGGTTGAAAAAGATTACAGCGATTTCCGAGGTGGAGAAAGAAGAAAGACAGGATGAATGGAAAATGGAGTGAATTTGAATTATCAGATACTTGACCTTCCTCAAAGAAGTGTTTCGCCATAATAACCAGCAACTGACTGGCAGTTACCAGTACACTAAGGCATATAATTGGTCAGTATGACTCCCACAAGAAGTGGATGAAAATAGTTCAACCATGTTTTTCAATTATTCTTGTATAATTTTCCAATTACAAACCCTTCACTGATTTTATGTCAATATACTGTTGATTCAGTCACCCAACAACAAGAAGTACAATGCATAAAGAAACAAACTATTTTCCTTGTACGTTACCAATATAAGCAAAGAAAAACATTTTAAAGTAATATCTATATATCTTAATGAACACTACATTCTACATCATGTCATAAGCCAATCTGAGAAATATGTTAGGACATTTGATCACCCAGATTCATGAAGAGTAACGTAACTGAAGAAAATGCAGCCCAAAATCTGCTCCACACCTTTCAGTGCAGAATCCCTCAACAAATTTATCATAATCAAATATAAGGGACAAAACAAACATACAGATGGACAACTTCCCATTATGCTCTCATTTTATAAACTTTATGCAAAAAAACACATCACAAATTATTCATAGCTTCATTCTTCACGGTTGCATAATTACATAACAGCTTAAACGAGCGAAGTCCTTCTTCAGAAGCCAGCACTTATTCACCTAGTCAAGAAATTCTCCCATTACTTTTTATTTTGTTCATATGTGGTCATCACTGGAATCTTTCTCAGACAGAGAAGTTGAGTACTCATCCTCAATTTCTTTGGGATCTTTTTTAACAGTATCCTCCCATCTATGCCTAGGTCTTGCAAAATCTCTTTTCTTCTGGTTTTCCCCCTTTTGGACAATAATTACTCCATCACTTGTCTGCATGTTAAATATCTCCTGTCACGTATTATGAACAACAACAACAACAACAAACTACTACTATTACGACTACTACTACTACTACTACATTACTTTACAACACAGCATAAAGTAAAAAGTTTATGAAACATCAAATTAAATGAAAAAAATATTGTCAGCGGTGAGTTGGAAGAGGCAGAGAAGCCATAACAGGCTGTTTCAAGATAGGATCTCTGCATTTACCTGGATGAACCGAGAAAAACTATGCTACCAAAGAAGACTTGAATATTCAATATCACTCCTGTCAGAACCTCAAATCTTGCACATGCTACAGGTTACAAATTCCAGTGCCAGCCATGATTAAAACCTGGCACCCCTCAAATACATGCTAGATACATTACTGCTTCCCTAACTACTCTGCACTCTCATTTCCTGATACACAGGGTTACCATATATCCATCACAACTAAAGGGGACACTTTCCACTTACTGACAGTAAAAAATATAACATATCAGCAAAAAAAAGCTGAAAGAGTTGACATACTAATATTCACAATTTTATTACATAAAAATCTCTCTCAACATTTTACTACTAGGAGTTCTTTAAATTTCATGGGTATGAAATTCATAGTGAGACAGTCTTTTAAACAGGCTTTCACCAAGTTCATTGTTCAGAATTTCCATGCCCAAGTGTGCCAAGGTTCATGTTCTTCCGACTTAAAAAATTATATTATTTTTGTTACTCTGTATCTCTTAAAGAAGTAGAAGAAATACTTTTTTTAACCTCTAGTACCATTCAAACATGCAACAGCTTCAGAAAAAAAGTAGTAGTAAAAAGTCTGTATATTTCTAAATATATAAAAAAAACCTGCCCACATCGAAATTTTTAGTTCAAAGAAAAAGAGATGCCTGGGGAAAAAATTATGTAGGGTAGGCCTATTGTTACAGCACTTGTGTCAAATTCATCATGAAGGTACTTCCTGCGTAAAGGTCGGGCATGTTTCTGCTTACTACAAAACAAAACAAAACTGTTAGAGCAACTGAAATCAAGCATGCTCCAAACATAAGTGAGATAAATTAATAAGTTAATCTGCTCAATACTAGAAAAAACAATTTGTGAAATCCTTCTTTGGTCATCTGCTACAAACTATCAGATAATATCTAATAATCTGCAACAGCCAGCTGCATGTGGAAGCTACATATCAATTTACATACACAGGATATATATTATAGGGGATGCATAATTCCAACTGTCCCAAAAAGGTCGACTGATTTATATTAACACTATTCCAAAGTATGTCCCTACAATTTGAACAAGACAGGCAATGGTATTCTAAACAACATGCAAGGAACTGGGTACAGCAATGCAGAATTTCAAGGACAGAAATAATTTCACTCCCTGATACTGGTGTCAAATGCCAGCAGTGTACAAAAGACACATCCAAATTACCAAAATTCCAGAATATCCATGTCAAGATTTACAAACAGACTCTCAAAAAAATCTGTTAAACAAGAGAAAATATCACTCAGAATTTTCTATAGTAACATAATAATTTCAGAACTTATGAAGAAAAAGTATAGCAACATTAGGTTAAGTTGGTATGGTACAGTGAAGAATGCTACACCAACCACTAAATCATTTAACAGTAAACTACATTACCATCAGCTGTAGCAACAGAACCCCCCTTATGGGCAGCCATTTTTGAATTTGCACTCGAGTTCCAAGGATTGGATGGATTTATCTCGGGCATTTTGTCAACGCTTGCATCTGCATATGGTGCAGCATTTACCATATGATGGTCTTCTGGGCGGTTGCACAGTTCAAGTTTCACTCGCAAATCTGCAAAAATAAATTTGTTCAGGACTTAAGGTGTACACAAACACACCAAATTCAGATCACTACAGTACTGGGTACATGCACATGCTTAAAAATGTTGCTACAAATGTGGCAACAATGACCAACAATAACCTTATGGGCTCCAGTTCCTGCCCCTCACAAAGCCCATGGCATATACAAGGCAAATCTGTATATGTAGAATATCCCAAACATTCAACACACTGAATAGCAGCAAGTAAACAGTTCAAGTCTACACGCTACAGGCAGCAATTTTTCACGTTGCAGATAAAATGGTGCAGATTTCCTCTAGTACATACTACCTTCACACCATTCACCATTTAGCCTACCTTCTTTCTGTAATAAAGGAAGAAATAATACCATGATATCTATGCATATCTGCGTTCCCCACTTCAACTTTGAACCATCTGAGTGACTTTCACCAAACATGGGATCAATTTTATACTAATGGTGGCCACCTCCTGTACCCTACACTTCTTCAAAATCTCCTACCATAGGTAATAACATGATCCTGTGATGGGCCATTACCACTGTATAGGTGACTAGATGATGGCCTCTCACCACAGTGGCCCTAGTATTATCCCAGGCCAGTCCATGTTGGATTTGTGGGGGAACAAAGTGGCAACAGAACATATTTTCCTCTGAGTATTTTGGTTTTCCTTGTCAGTATCATTCCACCAATGTTCCATATGTGTCAAGTCTCATTTACACTAGTTTAAAATTTCCAACTTCTTTTTTTTTTTGACAACACAGATGAAATTTTCTGTTCTTTACTACATCAAGTGTGCTGACAATAATAAACTAACAAGCAACATATCATGGCACATACAGATTTCATACAATAAGCATCTGCCATGAACTCATAAAAACTAATTACAGAGCTTCTGTTTAAGGAAGAATGGGTTTGAAGACACAAAACATATTTCATGCTTGAAAAACAGTGAGAACAACCTAGAATATGTATAAATTAATAATTTTTAATATGATAATTACAAAATAATTATAATATTATAATTAATTTCTGTTCATACTGTGCACTCATTCAACTATATGAAAAGAAACCAAAAAAAAAATGCCAAATGCTGTTATTTTACGCTTATTTTCTTCTTTTACAGGAAGATCCACATTCCCTACAGAAAAACCTCCAAACATAACTGGATCCCATCTCTTTTATACCATTACTCCATTTCTGCCATATGCTGAAAAAACTATTCACACTGTTAATCACTAACAGCTCCTAGCTTGTGAGGATAGAGCTGTGGTGTTAAGGGTCAAGATGAGGATTTTCAGTGACATCTGCCACCCTTGCTTCTGTTAGTTCTGTCACAAACTTTGTATGATTCGGGGGTATTTTTCATCTTTTTTTTTTTTTTGCCCAGAAGACCACAAACTGATGATATAAAGATTTCCATACAGCCAATTCAGTGGAGTTCAATTTCCTTTCAAAATTCTCATCAAACATCAGTTTTTAAATTTGTGGGCTGACAATGATCCCTTTTTTAAATTTGGTATCGCTGAGATTTTGAAACTTCTTGTGCAAGTAGGAAAAACCTTCACCTTTTGTCCAAGGCTTTCACTAAGTTCTTCATAAGCTCCAACTTTACCTGTAGTGGAGGCTGCACCTGTGGCCAAAGTCTTCTCTGGCTAACCAGTCTTTCACATCATAACATTTAGGCTGCTCAACTTCCCACAAGCACAAAAAGCAACAACACTTCATATATTCCATCCGCAGTGCAAGTAAAAGTCCAATCACCTTAGTATCAGCCAACAACGTTTCTTGTAATTTACTGCATTTCATAAGGGTGACATACCTTCATACAATTTTTCTTAGCCAGTGAATTGGTAACAGGTATCGATGCTTTTGCATTCCCATTACACAAAGAAAAAATGTAGGCTAGCTTAGTTTCGATAAATCAACAAAAGTTCTACATTCTTTGCGATACTTCAGAAATCCCAATTCTTCCATCAGGCCATTTATATCACTGCAGATGCAATGACAGTCATGCATTTTATACCATCCAAAAACTGGTCCCTGCCTCTTCCTCAATAGGGATGTTCTTGCTTCTCTACTTAGCAAGTCCCACTGCAGCAATCCTGATCCTAGAAGTTCTGTCTGTTGCTCGGAAAGATACAAGTTGTGAACCGGATCATCTGGCTCACTTTGTAGGTCAGATGTGGTTCTTCGTCGTCCTGGGGAACACAGCTGTATCACAGAATATAGATGGTCACTTTCTGCAGTTCTTGAAGAAAAATAAACTTCTCCCAGTCGGAAGGTAATACTATGTGCACCAAACACCCTCTCAGGGCCACGCCCAAGGCGAGAATGTTCACTGTACAGTACTTCATGTAGAAAAATTCATTGGCATTTTACCATAAACTCTTGGCACTCATATCACACATGACAAAGAACAAGTGTAATACCAGGTAAACATATAATTATTACAATTTTACAGACACGAAAAATCTATTCAGTTTGAAAAAAATTATGTGATGGGCAGTTTTCAATTATGTGATTGCAACAGCCTTACAATGACATGTGCAAAACAGTCGTCTTCATCCATGTTGTTATAAACTTGATAACCAGTGTTACTGATGCTACAAAATCCTAGCAACTGACAGAATCATTAAACAGCACAATCTTGTGATGCAGAGTGCACTAAAGCCACTTACCTTAGTATTCACAATTAATGTAAGCAAAAAGATCTTGGAATAAATGTAACTTTTATACAAATCTTACTTTTGTAGTTTGCAAAATTACAACATGGCTGCCACAAAAAACTTTCTTTACCTTCCAGGTTGTGTTAACTAATGAATCACTATAGTTACACATCTGTGATATGGTACAGAGTAACATAACTACACACTACATGCAAAATATCAGCTGCAAATTACCAACCACAAACATGGCAATGATGCAGAACTCAACAGAATTTGTACTTAAGTTCTAAGTCTTTCACAAAATGAAAACAAAACAATAATACTAAGATTCCTAAAACTACAAATCCATGCAATAAGCAAGCAAGTCCACTAAGAAAACTTTAAACACATGCACATGTACTGTATTTAACAACACTGTTGGCAATGTTTATCATGTTAAGTCCATTCATGAATGTGGGCTGAGTAGCGCAGTCAGTATAGCGACTGGCTACAGGCTGGACGGTCCGGGGATCAAATCCCGGTGGGGGCGAGATTTTCTGCACCCAGCCTCCTGCACAATGGGTAAGGGTCTTTTCCGGGGGTAAATAGTGGCCGGGGCATGAAGCTGACCCCTCACCCCCTTCTAGTGCTGTGGTCAAGAAAGAGCTATACTTCTACTCCCCCTATGGGCCATACAGCCTGTACAGAGCCTCAGTGCCTGTACAAGGGTGCACTTACCTTTCACAAATGCCAATTTACTAGTGCTTTTGCAATTTAGTCAACTCTCATTTTATTACTCAGAAGCAAAAACATGAAGTACAAAAAATTCAGACTGCAGACTGTACAACAATATGCAGTCTCATAGGTAATGACTTTACATTACACAGTTCATAACCCACAATACCATAAGTGGCATTTTTACCACTGTAAAAACCTCAAATCTTATATGCAATAAACAACACTATTTTAAAAATATGTGAACACCACACATCTATAGGCTACCACACCAACGTGGCACGCATGTGAAGTATACGGCAGACAGTAATTGTTCTTGGCTCCTGACAAATTGGACATTTAAAGGCCACACTAAGCTGATTCATATTGAGTAACTCCATGGAGCTGGGTCCTGTCAAAAGCCAACCGCTTCTCATCTACTCAAAGCAGTCCCCATGGTTTACGAAGCCAAAACATTCATTACAATATTCACGGGTGCCCACGACAGATCTCTGTCCAGAGCCACAAAAGGACATACTGTAAAATTTAAAATGGCAACATATCCCCCACACAAAACACACATTTAGCTTTCCATTTCACAGTGACAGCTAAATGAAATGACAGAACTAGACCAGTGAAATTATGTACGAAGATAAATCATAAACATGCTTACAAATTCATTTTCACATGTTACAAATTAAAAACTCAGATGCAAATTTAAACCATCTTCCCACTACTTTACTAGTTTTGCACCTAATTAACTTTTCTGACAGCACCTGTCATGTTGGATGTTTCAGAAATACTGCAAGACACTAATACACTACTTTTAAATTGCTACCTACACAAGGTCAAACAACATTCACATTTTATCAGACAAAAAGACAGCAAGGACAATACACAGCAGTTTTCATATACCTTTTCCACATTATGATACATCAAAATAAAGTTAACGCTTATGTTATTCCACACTCTTTTGGCTAAAATAAGTTCTTTCAAGTTGTAACTTCTCTAACACCTCCAGAACTTGCTGCTAGCTACATGTAAATTACTGTAACTGAATAAAATCATGTCCAAATGTTTTTTGCTCACTAGTTACAATGGAATAGGAGAATGCAGCACATGTGTTTTTAGGTTATTTAGACCTTTAAATGAACTGCATCATTTCAAAGACTAGAAGTAATATGTCAAACCCTAAGATTCATGTCTTCTGTGATGTGGCACTGTGTTGCCAGTAGGTGATTCTCGAGGTTTTCGAGGATTGTGGTACCTTCATCTTCTAGGGTTACGGAGACCAAGAAATGCAACCCGATCCTTTGAAATGTTGGTAACCATGTACCCAGTGTCCCTTCCCAAGAAGACTGAAGTCCATCATCACACAACTGTGAGAACCTCAAAATCTTGCATGTCAAACCCTACTGAACCACCTTAATATATTATATGCTCAGTTCTTTAGATGCCTAATGTCAATGGAGTGTAAGGAGAATGGGTATGCATACATGTCAGTAAATTCACACATGATGAGTCTGCCTCATAACATTACTTCTGACTTGCAGTTATTCTGTCTTAAAACATCACACATTAATTTTTAGTTCATCAAATGAACCACCATATTTAAGTACATTCACCTTATTCATTTCAACTCTTTAAGAATGAAAATTAACCTCATTTATACTAAAACATTCAATTTGCACCACACAGTCAACACTGTCTGCCTCTGTCCCTGTTATAGTAAGTTACTGATGTAACTGGAAAAGATGAGATACCCATAGGCATTACTGAACCTAGGCTACAGACTGGATGATCCATGGTTCAATTCCCAGCAGTGATTTTTCTTTCTGCCAAAAAAACGTTCACACTGGCTACAATTCAACAGGTGTCTAGTGTCCCCCTCCCCCTGGTAAAGTTGCCAGGGCATGGAGGTGACCACTACCTTTATCTAGTGCCACAGTCAGTGGTGCTATAGTTCTATTTCACTGGCATGGCTTTATGGCATGCACAGTGACAAGTTTACCCAATACAGAAAAAAAATAGTCGTTTAAAAATCAATAAAATAAGAAAAATGCACTCTGTGGACTGAATGTAGAATATGGAAGGAAGGAAGTAACCACTGGGCCTTAAAGGGTTAAACGTCACATTCAAATTAAACTGACACTCCTATCTACATCTACACTACATGTAAGGCGATTCTTTGAATTTTAATGAGAGGAATACACTCAAGCATGTGTAAGATATGCAATTATCAAAGAAAAAGCTTACTACACACAGTGGAACACCAAACAGCAGTTATGAAGAACAGATGACAACACATAAGAGTTGCAAGCAATCAATCACAATCAACACCACAAACTGAATCTGTATGGGTTTGTTATGCACTTGTTCAATTCAGAATTACAATAACAAACTTACTGCTTTGTATTTTCAATTATTTGAATGGACATATCTCTATAGCAGATTCACATAAGACATCACAAACAGGGGGTTTCTGAACAACTGTCACTGCTACTGAAAGGTTTTACACCTCCACCATGTTGTAGTCTTCAATCTTCTGGGATGTTGCACAGTACAAAGGGGTAGTCTGGTCACAAACAGCCCACTGACACTGCTGCCACTATCATGTCACAGTTTAATAAAACACCAACTTCATATGTCAGACCTGAAAATCAGCTGGACTCCACAACTGGTTACAAGGTACATAATACAGAATATGATCTGTATCAGGCACAATGAAAACTAAGCGGAAAAAATGTCCTAAGAAAGATCCCAATGAGCGCAGATGAAAATTACTTACAACAAGATGCAGTTCTGTAAACTGGAGAGAAACAGGTTAGTTTAACTGACATGTTTACATAAAATGTAGGAGGCCATCAAATGACTGAAAAAATTTAGTGCACATCTACATACTGAGGTCCAACAAAACTGGTCACACTGGCTGCATGCACTTACTTGCAAATGAGGTGAAGAACTAAAATCTTGATGATGATGATATCTCACACACTAAACAACGGTAAACTTACAAGGGTAAAACATGGACAAGTGCTGATACAGTCTTACCTAACAATTCAGAAACTGAATTCACTGTGCAGTTCAATTAAATTATTGCTTTAGAAATTGTAAGTGTATTCCAACACTGAGAAAGTGGGGTTCCTATTGGAGTGGTTAAAGCCAGCAGGGATCTTGTCCTAACAGACTAGAATCCACAAAAATTAAAAGGGACCTGCCACATTCTAATATAGCAAAACATCATAATTCACATCTTCTGGAACATGACACTCTGCAAATTGATACTGTCATTTCAAAACTTGCCGTCTCCATCTTCTGGGTATAAGCAACCAGGACTGAATAGGCCCTAAATGTGCCAGCACCAAGCTCTCTGAAACATTGGTAACTACCAATCATTACAGCCTCATATCCCATAAAACTTAAATTGACAATACCACTGTGGGTATCTCAATTCTCACAGTAAAACACAGAAAAATCTCAGTTATGTAGAAATGAGCAGGAAAAAGGTGGGCTCACAGCACAACACATAATGGGCAGAGAGTTAAGAAGTTCTGGGAGACTATGTAATAAAACTGAGCAATGTTCACAAGCTCAAGTTATAAAGATGAATCCCAAATGTCTTCAAAACAATTTTCGCAAATATATTTAAGACCCATGGGTCTCTTTTTATTTTTCTTGAAGGTAAAGTAACATGGAGGCCATGCAAAAACGGAATGGGACACACATATCTGATCTACACTGATGTTAATTTTTTCAGAAAACACCAACTGCCACAAACAGCCCATACATTTAAATTCACTACACATTTCGCTTTGACATTCTTTCAAAACTTGACGACAAAGGACAAGCTGTTCACAGTCAATATTTTGTAGTTGATGGAGGTCACTTCCCATCTGTCTGGTCATGTTAACCTACATAATACTACAACTTGCGGCAGAAACAATGAATATGCAGAGCAGTCCCAAGGTCAGTATATTTTGTCAAATGTACTGTAGCTAGTGTATTGCACCTAGCCATGTTGGAGGAATTCCTCATGCCAACTTCGCAGAAGAGGACCCTTATAATAAGTTATTCCAGCAAAATAGAACACCTCAGCATTTTCATATAGCAGTACAGAACCTCTTGCACTCAAAGTTTCCATGGAAATGGATTGGCTTATGGCACTATCACCTGACCACCTCATTTCCCTCATTTCTTATTCTAAGTGTACATAAAAAATGTTCTTTATATACCACCACTGCCCAATATTTTGCCAGAACTTTCTGGGAGGACACAAGCTGCTAAAGCTATGGTTACACCCACCATGCTTACACATGTGTGAACTCAACTTATATACACTCCAATGCCTTCCAGTTCAATACAAATACAACAGTACACACTGGGCTACTCAAGCCGTCACACTGAACATCTGTGCACTGGTTACATGTACTCACAATAGTTTCATCAATAAAAGGTGGAAGTGAAGCTGTCCTCCTCCATGCCATGAAGGCATATAGGGGAGGAGAGGTAGAGCTCCACTTATTCTTAACCTCAGCTCTAGATGGATGCAAATGGTCAACATCATGCCCCAAGGGAAGAACTACTCACTGAACAGATGGGGTGGATGGACCCCAGAACCAGTCTGAATGTTTTGGATATGAGCAAAATCTCTTGCTCCAGCTGGGAATCAAACCTTGGATCAGCCAGACCAGACTTTAGTCGATGCCATCCCAGCCCCTATTTTTTATCATATAATCTACAAAAATACATTCAGTTTTCATGTGCCTCTTGCTTATTGAACAATACTACATTAAAATCAACTACATATCATGTATTCACCTAGTAATGCACATAACTAAGCATACCTACTTGCAGGTACAAGCCTATTATTGTTCTATACAGTAATACACCACTCACGATACATCCTTAGAACATAGTGCTAATCAAAGCAGCACTAATTATATTATAAACATTATGTGACTGGGGATTGGTGAAAATACAAAAACAAGTACAAAGATAATTACATTTTTTAGAAAATTTTTATGAAACTCACTACAATACATACAAATATACAAACACAATGAATTTTTATTGAGCATGCACTGAGCTCTTACATAATGAGTATCATTATCTATGAACTAGTCCATGATTTGCATGATCATGTTCATGCTGCTGCTGATGAATTCGGTAGAAAGTTCCCTCACTGGTGTTTTTCCTTCTTCTGCATCAGGGACTGTAAATTCACCCTGGACACGTTACTCTGCTAATTCTTGAAGTTCATCATTGGTAACACTCTCACCACGGGACTGCTGCAGTTCTTCAATACTGTCCTAATTAACTCCCTTCAATCCTACTTCACTGGTCAGTTAGGGAATATTTTGGATGACTATTTCCTCTTCAACTTTCTCCCGAGTTGCTGCATGCTTCTGGTCATAGTTTCTTGCAGTCCCCATTCAAGCAGTTTGCAGTCACTTCATTCCAGGCTGTTCTGGTATTATCTATGGCACTCATAATGTTGTAGTTTTTCAAAATTGGCTGATGGATTATCTAACCTCACCATGTTTCCTCTGCAAGTTGCCTGAATATGCAATGGTGGCAGCAGGCCATAAAATTTGTTATTACACCCAAATCCATTGGTTGTACTAATGAAATGTTGGGTGAAAGGTAAACTGCTTCTACAGGAACGTAAGTTTGAAGTGTTTCTGTTATCAAGCAACAACAATGCTTTAGGTTAAAAGTTGTGTTTCTTACAATAGTGTTTCCAGATGGGCAAAAATGTGAAATAAACAAATTCTGAAAAACATCCAAGGAAATGCTTTTCCTTTGCATCTTAGATGCACTAACTCACTTTGAGGTTTTTTTTAGACATGATGGATGAAGAACACTGGAAAATATATATTTTCCACATGATGTAAGTATTGTACACAGCAGCCAAGTACGTCTATTCCATACGAAGTGCAGTGAATGACTAAGTGAATGTTAGCAGTGAAGCCGAGTTGACCATTTTCAGGAATTACTGATCAATCACACATGCACACTGTAACGAAGTAGTGCTAAATGGGACAGTGTTAAGTGGAGTAGTACTTTACTTATAATTCATGATATAACCACCGATTCTAATAACTACTTTATTTGTCGAGAAGTGTGTACCTTGGCTTTACAATGAGTGATAACTTTCACAAACTCAGTCACATATACAACACGTCACGTTGTGTAAGTAAGGTTCCATAGGTTTAACAATACTGACATCAAGCCCACTCTAGGCTACAATCTGGAATCACAACTATTTACCTCAAAATTGTCTTAACTAGCATTATTTACAAGGTTTTAGGTTTTTTGTCAACCATCTGCTGGTCTTCTGGTGGGTTTCTGTGCCATAGAGTGGTTGGGCTTCTAACTTTTCAAAGGAACATACTGCCTACATCTTCAGGGTGAGCAAATCCAGTTTAGGTGGATGCTGAAGTATTTGAAAAAAAGGAATATGCTGCTTGTAGGGGAAAGTTGGAGGTATTTTGGCCAATCAGAGCTATGGAAGTGAGAAGAGATGACAAGGCTCATACCAAGCCAATGGGAATTAAGAGTTCAAAGAACATTTCTTTTCAGGGCCAAGAGTGGGAGATGCATATGCAAGCCAATGTGCGTAATGAGCTCATTAATATGGTGTACATATTAGAGTGAGGCAGTGTTGTCCCAAGAGGGTAAAACTGTCTTTGTTTTGGTCTTCCTGGTGGCCATTTTCCAAGAGGTTTCCCTACAAAAAATCTATATACATCTCATTCTTTTTTCATTCCAGTTACATGTCTGACTAACCACAGCCTCCAAGACTTCCTTATCCTGCAGTACAGTACAGTACATTAGGGCAGGCACAGCAGTAACCCTTGAACCTCAATTATTTCCAATCTTTCGTGTGTTCTTTCCTTAACCATTCAGCAGCCCCATACTCCGAACAAAGTGCATTACCATGCTGATGGAGATGTTGGTAACATCACGGGGTTTCAGGAAATGTTGGCCCACGTGCCTAAATCTTGGTACCACCAGTGCCTTACAGTCATACAGAACAGGTGACACCATTTCACAGGACTGTTTGCATCTACGACACCCCAGGCTTCCTGCCAGCACCAGTTAAATAATGTCCTTTCAAATGGTAGTGCCCAGATAGCAGCCCCATCACTATTCTTGGCTGGTTTCTGCTCAAGTTGAGTAATTCCCCAGCTCTTTTAGCAGAAGTTCTTTTAAGAAAGCCATTACCCTGCCTTTGCTCCTGAATGGACTGCCAGTACTCCTCATGTTTTCCGCTTGTCCAACCCCTGATCACTACCCTGGCAACCTTTGCAAATATGCCAAGGGCAGGCTGAGGTCCTATAAGTGGATGTGAAGTACTTGCCTGGCTAATGGATGAGCTATAAAATTTCCATCAATGCCCATGTGTCTCAGCACTCACACTAATTGGATCCTGCCAGTTTCACCTGGGACTGATGGCAGTCTCTAACTAATTCAGAAATTATGTGAAAACTATCAAAGCCCTTAATGACTACTTGACTGTCTGAAAGAATACAGATGTTCTTGTGTAGCCACTTTCTACATTCTCCATTCCACAAGCCTTAATGGCATATATTTCAGCTTGGAATACTGTGATCTGGAGCCCAAGTCTGAAATTATGCCTGCTTCTCCAGCCCCATCTCTGCATCCCAGTACCTTTATTGTCTTGGACCCATCCATGTACCAGAACAAGCCACATTCAATAACCAGTTCGAAACCTCTCTGCCACTCAAACTCGTCAGGGAACTTGACCATGAATGGCTTGTGATATGTATATTTTGATTCTGTCAGTTCCCATCTGTAGGATGGGTTCATACTTCATGTAACCAGATTTTTTAGTACAATCAAATTTGTAGACTCAGGTTTCCACTGCTGGCTGCACATTAGTCTGTAGATCCCTGCCTGGACTTCTGCCTTAATCATCACATTCAGAGGAGGGACCTCCCAGGACCCCCCCCCCCCCCCCCCCCCCCCCCCGGGGGGGGCCCGCCTTCCCCCTCCGTCCACACCTTTTTCTCCCCAACCACCAACCCCCAGGGCCCAGGCTCGCAAAACC
>Ga0123354_10000963_pt1 | contig 32580 bp, 20 predicted proteins | sample TergutLab28metaG_2_FD_97872 | JGI IMG/M metagenome (GOLD analysis project Ga0123354, IMG submission 97872) | Labiotermes labralis P4 segment gut microbial communities from Petit-Saut dam, French Guiana - Lab288 P4 | ecosystem: Host-associated > Arthropoda: Insects > Digestive system > Gut ... | reverse complement strand
TACAAACTGTGTTACCATCACCACCATGTACTGTCCAGTTCAGTACGTGTGTACAAACTGTGTTACCATCACCACCATGTACTGTCCAGTTCAGTACGTGTGTACAAACTGTGTTACCATCACAACCATGTACTGTCCAGTTCAGTACGTGTGTACAATCTGTGTTACCATCACAACCATGTACTGTCCAGTTCAGTACGTGTGTACAATCTGTGTTACCATCACCACCATGTACTGTCCACTTCAGTACGTGTGTACAATCTGTGTTACCATCACCACCATGTACTGTCCAGTTCAGTACGCGTGTACAAACTGTGTTACCATCACCACCATGTACTGTCCAGTTCAGTACGTGTTTACAAACTGTAATTTCCGAATTCCTCTAAAAGAGACATTTAGTGGGTAGAAAAACAAATATCAGTCGTTTAAGGAAAAACATAGGCCGTAGTAGGGGAATTATTATTTGGATTTTTCAATAAATCACGTTTTGTATGGATCAAACAGTTGTTGTTTCATGAATGAACAGTACTACATGAATTTGAGCATTATTCTGAATGCTAAGCTTGTAATATAGACCACTTATTTTCTTACTCTGATAATACTGTTCAGTTCTAAAATTCTGAGAGGTTAACGAACATAACTGGTCTTGAATATGCGAGATTAACTTCAAGTCACTTTAATAAACCTTCTTTAAACACACAAGGCAACAGCAGATGGGAGAAGAAAGGACAGCTAGAAAAGTATACCTTCCTTGCAAGGCCGGAAGCTTCTAATTTACTTTGCCTGGAAGAGAGATTTCTGCTTAGGATAAAACAGACATTTAGCCAACTTCTATCTGCAGTTTCAAAGAGAAAACGATATGCAGTGGCAGTGGTACAGCTATGTCTTGGTTTAACTGGTGTTTGGAACTATTTCCTTTTTCTTCCACACGATGACGTTACTTCCAAGATGGCTGTTAAAGAAACTAACTTTGACGAACAGACGATGATCTTTCGCAAGTCGTTTAAGACAAGTCTTGGAAATTTAGTTTAAAACCTTATACGCAGGTAGTATCAGAAAAGGGTATAGTTTAAACTAGAATAGAAAATTTAGCATTAAAGTTGATAGTACCACTGAAGTGACCTTTATAAGGAACAGGCAAAGCACAGCATACAGCTACAAAAAATAACAAACCACATTATTTGTGTGGTTTTGCGTCGTATTTATTCAGGATCTCCTAATAAATATTCTATATGAAATTTGGCGCAACTCAATTGAAGTCCTTTCTGTGTCACAAGGTTTCGTACGACAAAAACAGCACATCAAGCCTCAGTAATTTGGTTTCATGTATAAGTCTGTTAAAATACGTTTTCTTTTATCAGTTAGGACATATACGTGTATACGCGGACCAACGAAGCTGCTCATTATCAGTAAGGTCAATAAACTAAGAAATGTAAGTACCCTTGCATATAAGATCAAATTTAATGGGGAAACAAGCTGACATAAAACGGAAGTTAGAAGGGGAATAAGATCTAGTTTTTTTATGTGGGACTGATAGGATACAGAGAGATAAAATGAACAAGAGAGGCCATGTATGTATCAACGTAACATTGAGGCGTGATCGTGCAACAAATGTTGCGGTGGAGAACCATCAACATTACACAGCCTGAGTGTGTGTATTTGTAGACTTAGGTATTCAACATGAAATGCCCATGAGCCATATTGCCATCTGTGGTCTGCCCCGCTCTACAATACTTTTCCACGTTATCTTTTACACGGCACGATTTTCGCAAAAACAGTTACTGATCACAAACGTGTGTTTTGATTTTCTCTACAACTTTCGTCTGAAACATTTCTCATTCTAAGAAGAAATGAGCGAGATATGATAAAAAGTGTATATTTGTCTTCATGTAAAGTACCCTTTGTTCTCGTCCGATTTTAATTAAACTTGAAAGTGTATTATAGATTTTCGAAAAATCCTGGAATATCAGATTTCATGAAAATCCGTTCAGTAGGAGCCGAGTTTTTCCATGCGGACGGACGAACAGACGAACAGATATGACGAAGCTAATAGTCGCTTTTCGCCATTTTGCGAACGCGCCTAAAAAGTCATAGCTTAGACGTAGAAATAAAACAACTAAACAAATGAGAGGCAAATAATACAGTATTTAAGAACAAAATTTCATTAAGAGTATAAAACTTAGGTTTTTATATAAGGCATATGCACTGTACAAAACTTGATGTTAGCAAGCACATCACCATTCTGTAATGTGACTCAGCAAATTAGTTATTATTATTAATTTATTACTATTGTAACTACTATTATTAAGTAATAAGGAGCAGGTTTTATGATTTCAGCTACTAATACTTAACAATGAAAGTTACACGTCCCCTCATTCTGACTCACAACACAATGTTTCCCTAACGGCTGTGCTGTCTACAGAACTGTGCGCGATATGTCAGCCATTTAAGGCATTATCCCACACCGGAGGTACATAAAGCACTAAGAAAAGCCGGTAAAACCTCCAATCATGACAGCCGTCCACCAGCCGAAATTGAAATCGGCAAAACCTAAAACTTCTGATTATCGGTATAGAATAATTTATGACAGTTGTAATCGCCGTGTTCTGAATGTTGTATTCTTTCTATTGGCCAATTCCCCGGCGTCTGAATTTTATGTGCCGACGTTTCGGAACACTCTGTCAGTTCCATCCTCATGGGGCGGTGTAAGTAGAATAAACGGGATGAGATTGCTAGGGTATTCTTCCAGCTCACACCACCTGTAAAGATGGAACAGAGTGTTCCGAAACGTCGGCACATAAAATTCAGAAACCGGGGAACCACCCAAAAGAAAGAATACGACAGTTGTAATGTCTGTTACAAATAGTAAACTTGTGAGAACCGCGAAAAGAAAAAGTTGAGACCAGAGGAGGGCCTGTGTTCAGTACGTTACATTTATGCGACAAGATATTCACAAAAATTTTTAAGTTTATTTGGCACGGTCGGAGCAGAATTTTATTCCAGGGAAATTCCGAAGCCTAATCTGACTTTATACTACAAAGTTACTTTGACTTCAGGCGCCAACATGTCACTTTTAGAACAGAAAAATTTCTGCTTAAGTTTATGCAACTGTGAAATACTTAACAGCTTACAATTAACTCCATCAAGGCTATAAATAATGCAACATTTGTGTAAATTCCAAAATGGAAAGACAAAATCTGTTTATTCAAGATGATGTCTGAATCCCAGGTTCCCTAGCTCGACATCACTTGAAGGATTCTCCACGTTCTTCCCCAACAAAACCTGCATGGAATGAGAGTTGTGTGGCTTTCAGATTTTGCCATCACCGATCAGAGGGCGCTGTGGAAGAGGCGGTGTACGAGATTCACGCTTTTATACACACAAGTGTTTCAAAGAGCCATCTAGCGCAATGTTATCTCCGTGGAATTATAGCTAAAACATTCGGCACGACAATAACAGCTCACTCTAGTGGAAGAAATACCGTGGCATTGTGCGTGGCAGGGGCAATTTTTTATTATTTAGAAAACAAAAACAGAAAATGGAGTTAGGGTGGGGTGAACCTGGTAGTGTAGGGTAATTTATCGAGCGGAAGGGTTAGTGAACGGTGGTAGTGAGTTTTTGGGGGGGACGGTAAGAGGTTTGAGGTGAAAGAGTAGGGGGTCAGGTCCAGTCTGGGGGAGGTGATGGTTTTGAGTTTGTTGTAGAAGGTGGTTTGAGGAAATCGAAGCCCATGCTAGTGGGTTGAGGGTTGGAAGTGTGCAACGAATGATCGCACGTAGACGGAAGGGGGTGAGCAACTGGGGGATGAAGAAGGGGGATAATGCGGGACTGATGTTCTAATGCGACCTGAACAAATGACCGTCCAAATGTAGGACTATCAATCTCGCTCCCTCTCATTCTGCATGTCCGTCCGTCCATCGGTATGTCTCTCCTCCATTCTCCATTCATCAACCTCTTTTACTATATCTGCATTTCATGTTCCACTTGCCAGTATATTATTTGTCTCGTTACCATGGATACAGACCGAAATTGCCTTCACCTCGCCTGCTTCAATATGATGAAAATATCAGGATAAATGAATGTCTTGTACTTTTTTGGTAACTACGAACCATGTGTCTATACTGTCTAGAAAATTAGTCAGCCAGTCACATATGATTTAAGAATAGTGTTAGCGCTAATTTTTGTCCACACACACACACACACACACACAAATACACACACACACACAACGAAATAAGTTAAACTGTCAACCGGGAGATCACCAATTTACGTCTCTAAATATTAAATTAAATTATGAAATGTTCCAATATTTTATTCGGTATTAAGGATTAGAATTGGACAGTTTGGATACAGAGGTGATTAAATGTTTATGATTCTTGTGACGTAAAATCAGCTTGAAGTGTACCACAAAAATGTTGGGACATGACGGCAGCACTCAGCGACCCTACGGTTGCAAGTGATATGAACCAGACGATAAAAATCTAAAGTTCAAACTCGTGAATGCCTGAAGTCACCAAATTTCTCCTACTCATGAAAGCGCCAATATTATTATAGATATGAATAAAATGCGAATATCAATAAAACGTCGGGAATAAAGATGAAACCACGCGTATTTGGAAGTCTGAAGTTTGGATATTTTTTACCAATTATTATTAACTACCCGACCGTCATCAGTCGAATACCGAAGCTTCTTTTCAATAAGGGCAATATCAAATTCGTTTTTTGCAGAGTGCCAGAATCAAGAATACGAAAACCTTGTGGATCAGAGATAAAAGTCAGGAGGAAATCTCCTACAGGGACGATTGCTCAATTCCATCTGTATTTATTTTATACTCAGAATAAACAGAGAAAGGAAAGGAGGAAGAAGAGACGATGAATGAAATATGAGGTTGGGTCTTTGTCTTCTCGCTTTGTTTTCTTAACGGAAACGAACTGAACACCCCACTCGCCTCTCCCCCCAACCCGTAAGAAAGGACGAACACTATAAAAGGTGAACTCATGGTAGACAGAAAAAAGATAAGGGCAGAGAGAAGTAAAAGAACAACAGGAAGGAAGTAAAGTCGGGAGGAACTGCTTCCACTTTGACAGTTCGATTCTGGACAGCATTCCAACTCAACCCCCTCTTTCTTTCCTCTTAAGGAAATAGAATGAAAAGAAAGGTTACCCTTTATCCTTACTTTGTTTCAAGCACTTACGTGAGCAGTCTGCAGTATGACCACTACACTCCTCAGTACACAAAACGCACAGAAATGTCAGGCTTGTTCAGTATCGAAGACTAATTCTGACTTATGGGTGCTCATTTAAGACGTAAATAGTCTGCAGCTGAAGTCTGCATGTTGCGCCCACTCAGTACAAGTTCTAGTCGAAATTCGGTATTAAACGTTTGCAGGAAAATTTGTTACTTCCACTTCATATTGGCCCACGTGTCACTCATGCTGGAGATTAAAAATGAATAAAACGTTTCACTGAGAAAATCTGAAGGGAAGAGAAACATTCCGAAAGTCAAATGTAGATACGATGACAATATTGAAATGGCCTTACAAACAGAGGGTAGGAACCAGTTCTTGTGAATATGGCAAGGGGTACTTTGAATTCTTATAATAAAGCCAAATAGATGCACAAATTTCTCAAGTTTATTTTTGGAATAAAACTCTACACGTTTCGGACAGTTCCTCTGTCCATCATCAGGAGTTTTTCACTGTACATACAGCAAAGGTATATGTTATAGAGGACTGCTGACAGCTTCTACCTTATACACGTAACACACTCTGCATTTGCTATCAATTTGTTGCTGCATGATGTCCCTCTGATGAAAAAGCGTATTGAGTGCTTTATAATAATAATAATAATAATAACAATAATAATAATTATTATTATTATTATTAAAGCGTCAGCCGCCGGTACTTACTATGTTCGAAGCATACAGATTAAGAGATATCAATGACACTCAACGGCAATATATAAACTAATGAACTGCCTATTGAAACACCAGCTAGAGATGAGAAGTGATCAATTTTCGTTTCGACTTCTGAAAGGGTATTCCAGTAGCTTATATTTACCTCTGATTTAATTAATGTGGAAACGGTAGGGCTTATTATTTTCGGATTAATCATTTTACTACACACGCTATTCAAAAATTTCAAAATTACACGACAGGCAGAGATGTTTAATTAGCCAACGAGTATAATAATAGGTTTCATGCTCTCATTCACAATTAATTAACTAAATAAAGAACAAAGTCGGGGAAAATTATAAAATACGCGTCCTCTGTCCCGTGGAATGTCACAGTTGAACAGTCAGCATTGCTGGGTCGTATTAGGGAGGTGCCAAGTTCAAACGTGGGCCCTAGGAACACCTCTGGAAATTGTCAATACTGGCTGGTTAATAATTGGATATTAGGCTTATATAAAATTATGTTACCATCGCTTTATTTCACACATCGAATAAATTATTCATACAATATTGAACTAGAATTAAAGAACTTTAAGGCACACATGATATTATTGATAGTTTGTAAGGTAAGTTTCATATTTATTTAAAAAACCTGCGAACAGACTCGAAAGGAGTAAAAGATATGTTAAGGTAAAGTTGTGTCCTTACGTAAACTAACCGTTAAAGTTAACGAGACAAACAACCTCAGAATTGCTCTATATATTATTGCAACTCAATAACTATGAATTGAATCGAAGTAGGTCTGGCAGTTACGATAGCATTATTAAGGTACGGACGGATACGTCAAACAAATTATTTTTAACATTTCGTTTCTCGAATCTGATCTAAAAATTGTAATGAATTCTAGACCGGAATTATATGGTACTGTCAACGAGAGAAGCGAATGGACAGCAGAATGATAAAAAAAACTTGCAACGATTATTAAAAGAACAAAAACTTAAAATATGACTTCAACCGAAGGGTAACTGCCACAAAATTTGTGGAAGGAACGCGCGGCCAAAGTTTCGTTTTACAACAAAAAGTATTTTATCAATTGTGTAAAGTAATTTTGTTCACATATATTGATATAGCGAATGATACTTTCATTATACAACACAAACCAACAAAATGCACCTATTCTAAATTAACACTTTAATTTTTAATCGAATACAGTCTTCTACCCACAAAACTGCTTATGCTGGTGCATGTACAACACACTATTTCATACCTGCATGTACAACACACTATTTCATACCTGCATGTACAACACACTATTTCATAACTGCATGTACAACACATTATTTCATACCTGCATGTACAACACACTATTTCATACCTGCATGTACAACACACTATTTCATACCTGTGTGTACAACCGTCTTCCTGAAGATGAACTCTGTGTTCCGAAACATGCAGAAGATACCGAAAATTAAAAATTAAAACATTTATTTAGAAAAGGTGTATTTCGTTGGTTTATATTGTTTAGTTATATCACAATGAATAGTGCAAAAAAACATAAAATTCGATTCTTTCATTTTTTATAGAACATTATTTTTATTTGGCTTAAGGAGTCAGATTTCAATAATGTCCTCGAAAAACACGACGCACAAATCGTAAAATAACAGAACATAACTAAAATATCATGGCATAACATAAGGTAACGTAAAACAAAGTAGTGGGACGACTGCGCTATACAATTAAAGTGTAATTCTGAAGCTGTTTAAAATTAAGGATCTTCCAGACGATGTCAGCTGCAGGGACTTAACTCCATGAAGCAGATTTCTTCTTAAGCAGCAAGTAGTTCTCACCAGGTCGAAAAATTAACAGAATTTTATGTAAACCGAAGGTTCATTACCTCTTATTCGTGTTCATTAAGACCCAACTAAATACTCTCAGAAGGCAGTATATACCTAGTTATGTTATGTTATTACCAAAGTGTTACGGCTCATAATAGCCATCATCAGGGAGACAAAGTAAAAGCGAAATGTATGTAATGCGTAACAATAAAACTATCCGTCTATAAACAGCACTTTAATAACAATCCAAAAAGCTAGTTTCAGAAATACAAAAAGGAAAACATACAGCAGTAAAAACGTTTCCCTTTTTATATTTCTGAAACGTGAAGACTGATGATGGCTGTCTCGTCCAGCCGAAACATGTAGCTTTTTGGATTGTCAATAAAGTGCTGTGTATAGGCTGTTTATTGTTACATATTGCATTAACACATCGGGAATGACACATATTACGAAACATACGTGAGTGTGTAATTACATTGAAGAGCACTGCACATGTCTTCTCTCTCTCTCTCTCTCTCTCTCTATATATATATATATATATATTAGATACAGCTGCTTAAAGCCAAACTTTTATTCAGCGTTAATCTCAATATATTTGTACTGTTATATGTCCCTTGCATTTTGTCTCCCTGATGACGGCTCGATCTGAGCTGAAATATGTTGGAGGTAATATAAAATAACAAGGCATATGTTGTCTAATAAGTGTACTTAATTGTAACTTAATAAATAAAATAATAATAAAAATATTAAGTTCATTACCGTGTTCACAACAGCCCAATACCTGTCGCTTTCCTGAGCGATATCAACTCAGTCCAAAACACGAACCTATTCCTTGAAGGCCCATTTCAGTATTGCCCTCCTACCTACGTAGATGTTTTCCACGTGTTGTCTTTCCCCCAGGTTTTCTCACCAAAACCCTCTATGCAGCTCTTCTCTAATCCCTGTACGTGCCATATGCCCCCCCTCCATCTCATTCTTCTTGGTTTCATCGCCCGAATAATATTTGGTGAGGAGTAAAGAACACGAAGCTCCTCATTATGCAGTCTCCTCTAGTTCCCTATTATCTCGTCCGTCTTAGGCCCATTTTTCATGCTGGCTAATCTGTACACTTAAGACAGAGTCATTGTTCAGTCAGTTTCTTGTGTGTTACCCACACAATCAAATTCTGATGTACTGCTATCCGTAAGATGACTGTACGACGGAAGATATTCTTTGTTTAATTAGGCAATACACCACGATCCGAGCGCTCTTATCTTCGACACTAGATGGAGCCGAATCATCTGCTTCAATCTGCGGCCTTTTAATCCCGGCGAAATAGCCCGCGTTACCCATCGCAGAGCCATTGCAGAAGACTGTGTGGACCCCTGAACCAGTGTGGACGCTGCGACGAACAGTAGCAGGGATGAAATTACAAACTGCATGTCGTATCAGTGACATGATTCTTAATGCGGTCAATGTGCCGTTCTCATTACGACTGAATTATGGGAAGCGCCGGTATTTGTTGTCATAAAATAAAACTTCCATTTCATAAATTAATTGAAAGCGATAGCGTAATCAGATATTTGAGAGATTTCTTGGCACACTGACCATCCCTAATGGCCTAATGCCATCGAATGTCAATAACAGACATATTTTTTTGTTACTCTACATTCCTTCAAAGTTTCTCATGATGTGGTTTCTTCGAAAGTTGGCAACATGCCCAGAAAGCTACGAGGTCGGTTCGTCCTGTGTACATCTTGATCATCTCGCTATCATCCCCCGCCCCCCAATCAGCCCTCTCTCTCTGAACAGGGTTTTAAGGTTTCCAACCACGAAGCTGATTCGCTTACATTGGTAATCATGTCTTACGCGACTACAAAATCCGAAAAGATCTGCTATGGATTCACAACTTTTTTCTTCTCAGTTTTCTTTTGAAGCAAAAGTAGAAATAAAGAATACACTTCATTAAAACTTTCAGTCATTTCTTTTTATCAGTAACTATCCTAGAAGGTCTAAGGTTCAACCTCCGCGACACAGAAGCATTTAATGACTCCTATCTAGCCCATAGAACAGAACTGCAGACAGGATGTAGGCTACACAACAAATAAATAGTTCCACTGTCAGAGAATAAAGGATACATAGAACACACATAGACTGTTTGGATTATTTCCCTTCAGTTACTAAGAACAGATTAATGGAAACATAATCCGTGACACTTGCAACAGCTCAGTCACTACAGTGACTTTCTATTAACTCAACGACAGATGCCAATTTTCTGAGAAGACATAAGGGACCGACGTTAGTAGAGATATGTCGTGAAAAAAATATATAACTTTCTGAATGTATCAATTTTTGATGGTGCAGTGTACACAACGGGCAGCGGTCCCAAAATGTCTCTCAATAAATAGGTATCAGAGGTCCATCATTTTAATATTTATGATAATTAGTAATAATTAATTAATGGACATAAAGGCCTTTATCTCGGCCTGCAGTTAAGAACGCGTGGAACAAAACTCCACTCCTCCAAAAGCGATTCATAATTCAGCACACAGACGGCTTCGCTCTTTTCCTTACATTTACTACGGATAAAGCCATGAAATGTGTGCTGTATTTCTGTACCCCATAGATCGATTTAAAATATTATGCATGAGTTGTGGTCAAATTTTCTTCTAGACAAGAGAAAATCTAAAACCTCTATGCAAAGAATTTGTTTCTGAGATTTTAAGCCATATATATTCTAACAAAAACAAACAAAACCATGTCCTTAGTAAAAACTTGCAGAAGTGTTCGACTCCACCCCAGCAGCATTCCTTGTAATGTGACGTTCAGTCACCAAATATGTTTACAACACATATATTTTTTGTTCTTTATTTTAAACTGTAATTAAACAGTTCATATTTAATTGCAATGGTAACCCACAACTTTTCCACAGATTATCCCCAGAACTGAGACAGTGAGACTACCTCTGGGCAAGTTAATCTCTTCCCTATCGACAAAAGTTCGCGTTCTCTGCTACCAGCGTGCCATCATGTTTCAAGCTCGCAATTTGCTTTAAATCTGTGGCAGCCAAGATTTTGTTTCAGTGCTATGAACACACTATCTTCGATCGGAACCATTATCGGGGCTTTAGGCGGTATGTTCCAAGGTCCTTTAGTTACGAAACAGCGTGCACGCTATTTTAGCTTCTTTTACGACCAATATTTTTATATTCAGAGAGACTGAAACTGCCTAAAAGATCTGCAAAGTACCTTGTGTTCTACCACCTTGACTACGATATGGAAATCAGTATACCACAATAAATCGCACGGACTTACTCGTTCTTAACATTAAACTCAGTTTATGACCTAGAAATAACGTGATATCATGAAAAGGTGTTCTATTTAAATAGCACTAGTCGTCGCATGATCATCCGTATGAATGAAGAGTAGTACTTGACTACCATAACACATAAACTTATTGTCATTTCGGCGAGATCAAATTAAGACGAAGGTATGATCATGCCTTATCTTGGTCGCAACATGTTGCCTGTAATTTGTTCTTAGACAAATACCAATAAATAACTTTGTTAAAGAGTTAGTAAGGAATGTACAATATGCTGTAGAACTGCTTCGTTCCTCTAGAGACTACATGATAAACAAAAACAAAATGAAGAAAACTTAAGACACAAAGTAATTTCAATTTACAGAAGACAGCCACACCTACCCATAACCAACAGTTCAGAATGCGTTCCGAAGTCTGGTAAGAAAAAATTGAGGTTGCCTCTACAGTACAGATAAGCCCTGTGACTGTACTTTGGTTCTGCTGCATTACTCCGGTGATGTCTGAAAAGGTAAATACGCTGCAATGTGCGCTGAAAGTCGCTCGGATTTCAGCAGTGAGCATGGCTCCTTTTAAGATGCTCTACGCTGTGCAATGGCAGCAGCTAATGGAAGGACATGAGCAATGCGTATAAAGAAAACAGCGTATATTCACGGGTTGATTACTACTTATAATAAATAAACACACACACACACAACATTTAAGTCTGGAAAACCAAGAGAAAGAGATTTGACAGCCTTGGCGTAGGTGCAGTATAATATTAAAACGGTTATGAAATAAATAATTGTGGTACTTGAGGTTGTGGGCTGGATTTACCCGGTTGATAACAACGTACACAGATGAACTATTTTGAAAGCATAGCAAACAGTTGTGTTCTACAGACACGCGAAATGCTTCTTGACGTTCTTCGAATTTGTAAGCTCCATGGAGTCATGAAACAACCAATAATTTAATTACAGCTGTATTAGCAAAATCTTGGCGCTCAGAACTGGAAATAAATCAAGCAAAAGTTACTTCACTTCGAAATATTTTTATTAACTTCGAAGCCCTGCAGTTAATGTCCGCCTGTTTTCAAACAAATCCCACACCTCTATGGGCATTTATCGCAACCGCAGTCGTGCTACAGCCCTTGGACGGCAACCTCTATCAAGATTTAAAACGGAACCCAATGGGCGTATCAACAGGTGGCGAAATAACGCTCCTGTGAGCACACCTTCGTCATAAGCTGCGGTCATCCGTTTGCACCGCTTCGCGGTCGTGTTGTGGTTGTGGGATTTACCTCTGGGAGTCCAGTGTTCGATGTTACTTGTGAAACAAGCAATAACAACCTAATTTGACGTTGTACCGATAATTGGCATTGAAGCTAAAACGTTAACTGCAGTAATGCTCAGAGGACACTAAGCGCTATGGACTTCGAAGGGTTTCACTCAGACCCAGGCTGTAGCAGAAGAGCACAGTTTCCTCATAATTGTTAATAGCCATGTACCAGAGAAGACGCTGTCACCAAAGCACCCAAACTTTCTAAAAGAATAGAAAGCTAAAGTAATTCTCAAATTTATTAGATTTAAAAAATGTATACCTGATTTTACTCAAGAAAATGTACTGAGTTTAACATTTTGACATGTAGCTATAGTGAAGCTATTTATTTGATGTTCATAGGGCCGTGCATCGTAATATACTTCTATAGTGTCTCAAATTTATTTTATACGAGTAACATTCTACATATTTCGGGCGGTCTTTCCGTCCATCATCAGAAGGTAAAGACTGTACATACTGCAACAAGCATATGTCAAACATACTGCCGACTGCAGCCTGTAGAGGGTTACTCCAATAAAATAAATTTGAGACATTGATGCATCTGGTTGGTTTCACTATAGAAGTATATTAGGATTCACGGCCCTATGAAAGTCAAATAAACAGCTCCACTATATCTACATGTCAAAATGTTAAACTCAGTACATTATCTTGAGTAAAATCAGGTATAATTTTTTAAATCTAACAAATTTGAGAAATTACTTATCGGCTGCAGTCGGCGGTATCTGTCTGACATAAGCCTGTTGCTGTATGTACAGTCTTTAACTCCTGATGATGGAAGGAAAGACCGCCCGAAACATGTAGAGTGTTAATCCAATAAAATAAATTTGAGACAGTGATGCATCTGGTTGATTTTACTATAGAAAGTTATTTATTTCTGTTCACATTAATGTGTCGCAGGAACAGAACCTTAATGTGTAATGGATTTAACTGGCTTATAATAGCAGCCATTTCTCTGGCTTTTGTCAATGTTTATGAATAAGTTGCTTGACTATAGGCGAGAAATTACTTAATATTTCGGCTAAAATCATGGCTTCAAGAACCGCACCTTTACAAAAAAAACTAGTTACAGATGTATGAAAGCGTTCCCAAGTTGGGCACATGCACGCGCATGTACGCAACTTACACAGCAACAAACGAGACAGGAGGTCAAGAAACAAAATTGAATGGCGTAAATTTCGTAACCAGTGTGCAATAATTGTGATCATATTAGAAGAAATCGTCGCCGATCGTATGTCGCTTGTTTTCAGTGTTAAAGAAAATCTTGACGGCCAAATTTAAAGTTGCTCTACATTCGAATACAACTGTGACGCAATGGCTGATATACAGAATATGGAATTTTAACAACGGAGAATAAATAAGATCGTCTTACGACAAGAAAAATTCCTAAAATTGTGGTGGGAATAAGTGGTAAATTAAATGAAATATAAACTTTTCACTTTGGAGTTTCTGATAAAAAATCTAAAATATATGCATTGTAAATTTATCTCGTAACGGAATATCTTACGTACCAAAATATAGTAAATTACGCCAATTCCACCATCGCATTATGACTGTTCATATAATTCTATGGGTTAGACTTAATAAGATAGGAAAGCAAGTTCAAATCACGTATATATAGTTATAAATCGAGAACATATGTCACAACGCAATGACATAAATGTGGTAGAGCCAAAAATGGCTGCCACGGAAGTACAGCACTTTGCATGCAAAAGAAGTTACAAGCAGTGGGGCCTTTTGGAAGTTAAGGTTAAAAAATAAGGCAAACTGAAGTTGGCCTGGAGACTATGTCAGAGAAGAAGCAGTTCCCTCAAGAGACTGCATTAATATTAACGGTGTGGTCTTTTCGAGGTCCCGAAATCCTCTGCACGAGTTCTATCAACTTTCGTCTGTGGCATCTTCTGCATCTTCTTCTTTCAAACTGTGCAGAAGAATCTGTTAATGTTGTAGTTTTGCCTCGTCGTCATTCTGTCTGCCGTCCGTGCAGCAAGCAACCTTTTGAAAACTTGACAATCTATAAACACAGAGTGGGCCTCAGTGTTCAAAAGTTAGCTATAAGAATGTTCCAGATTGTAACACAGCATAGAGAAGTCAGAGTGACGGGAAAACTATTTTCAGGTCTCAAAGTTAGGACTGAAAAAAATGCAAAACCCATAATTTAAATCAAGAAATCTGCTACTTTCCCGAAGAGTCTTCCCTACAAAATTTCTCTGCGCATCTTTTATTTCCACATGCCAAGACAACAGTTGTCCTATTCGCGTTTCAGTCTCCTAACAATAGCGGCTTGTATAAACAATGACGTCCCATGATGTACTGTAACCTAAATAATCACTCATCTAAATAATTTCGAAACAACTCAGCGCTAGGAATTCGCCCATCGTCCAGGGTTTAAAAAATATGTAAAAAGTTCAGTAGTTCTGAGAAACTGAATTATTTCGCCTTTATTTCCAAACACACGCATTTCTTCACAGTACGTAAGAAACAAGAATGCAATAAAACGACCATCCAGTCCATGTAAGGTCTGTGCCATTGATGTGTCTCCTGTTCCTTTCATATTGAAATTTCTGTTATTCACGTACTTTGTTCAGAATATTCCCAGATATAATTCTGAGCGAAAAAAAAATCCTGCAAACTCTCTCTTCGTGAAAGAGATTCTATGACAGCTCTTACAATTCGCTACGATATATTGCTTCCAGTCTTTCAATATGCGCATTAAAATTTTCTTTATAATTTTTCATTCAATGCTTCAATGTTTACAGCGTTTTTAATTAATGAGTGCAATAAGAATTATCATTGACATTGGGCAAGCTAAGGAGTCATTTCAGTTTCAGTAACTTCGCAACATGTTATTTGAATTTGCTACATTTGACTCAGTTCGATGATGACAATTTTATTTTTCGGTAAATTGTCGGTTTTTTCTAGTTAATCTAGTTTACCGTATTCATTTTTGTAAAATGTGCTGCCGAGTAAGTGGGAGGCCATATGCATGCAAACAGTGTACTGGCGTGACATGTGGTAGCTACTGCAAGACCAGCAAAAGATCCGCAAACGTTGTAGAAAATGTTTACTATCTTATTAGCCATTGAGCAGAGTTTGTCTTGATCAACTGAAAGGGTTCAAGTAACCTACAGATAACGTTACCTTGTTCAATACTTCAGAAGCCTTGATCCGTTGTGAGCCAGCAGCAAATACAGTCCACACGTTCGCATTCCATTTCCTAAAATACATTCCGTTTTCTTCGATAAATATCGGCATTTCATGTTTATCCCTAAGTCTGTATTTATAACCCGCCAATTCAGCCTTGACTTCCTGATCCTAAAACGCAGCCTATCCGGTGAAACAAATTATGACGCTGCGCACTATGTACTTTTCTTCACTACTCCGTCACATCACCTTTATGGGGCCAAATGGCGACAGATTAGACGTTCGTAAAACAAAACGATCTCAGATTCTATTTTATTAAAATGGATCCAAAGAGAATACTGTCCATTCCGAGGACAGTTGGAGCGGAACACCTCCTTCATACTCGGTAGATACGGTGACAACATAACCTCGGTAAATACCTCTAAACAACAGGAAATGTTATATTTATACGCAAAACTTTAGTGTGAATTTTCATTCATTCATCTACCGTATGTATGTCTTAGTTAAATTCCATAGTGCATTCCGTAATTCCAAGTAAAAGAGGGGGTACTTTCTGCGGTGAATACCTCTGCATGCTCAATATGCGTGACCCTTAAATTTAAAACAGAGAAGGAAACATGGACAACTACATAATTATTTTCCTCATTATCCTAACCTAGCTTTTCCAGAGCTTATCAAACTCTTTTTTTCGTTGTTACACCGTGCATGTTGTTGAGTTACTCAATTATTATACCAACTACTGCACATATATAAAATTTATAAAATTTACACATTAGAACATTAAAAACGCTCCGACATGTTTCGGTCCTAGAACCGAAACATGTCGGAGCGTTTTTAATGTTTTAATGTGTAAATTTTATAAATTTTATATATGTGCAGTAGTTGGTATAATAATTGAGTAAATTATCAAATTCTATTGTAAAAAACCTGTTAGGACAGAAGTGGGTTATATCCACTCACGCGCAGAGCTCAGAATAGTGAGTGAATACTCTCAGAGAAAGTTAAATTTTCCTCTTTGTGTAATTAAGTCTCACGTCATGAAGCTGTGCGTAGCTCCACACCTTCTTATGCTCGACATTACAAGAAATCGAGTGGTCAGCCTCAAGTGCTGGTCATTTATGTCCGGAGAAAAAATGTTAGAACCTGTTGAATGGTGGCTGGCTGTATCCCAGGGCTGGTTTGGACGCTTTGGGGAAGAACAAATTCTCTTATTGCTGTTGGGAAGCAACCTCTTTGCGGCGATGAAGAAGAAAAAGAAGAAGAAGAAGACGAAGAAGAAGAAGAAGAATATTTCACACAGAAACAATCAAATAGTGATAAAGGTCAAACCAAACTGCCTTTTAAGTTGCATAGCTTCTCAGAAATGACCGGTATTCGAGTGGGGAAACCTGATCCTGCCCGTTCAATGATCCTAATAGCCATGTTGTGTTGTCAGAATGGAACTTTCTCCCTGTCACGACAGATGCCAAAGGTTTAGGCTTCTCAGGTACAAACCACCTCGGAACTGAATTATGCACTACATATGAGGGATCTTCTCCAGGTTTGATGGGTGTGTGACGCATACCGTACATGAATTCATTCCAAATATGTGTTCATACACGCGAGATTCAACTGCGAGGACAAGCTGTTATCTCCGTGTCGTTCTGTAAAGCTGCCGCCCAACTTCTTTGTACCTGCACTCGCGGAGCTGCTGTGCTGACTCTCAGCACGCCGAGTGCGAGGTGTGTCGCCGGCGTGCGGGGTAAGAGGAACCTGCAGTCGTATATACGGAATGGCGTGCTGCTTCTGCTAAGTACAGCTTACCCAGTTTTTAAGACTGTTAGGTCAGAGAGTGTCGCGCAACGAAAAATTTATCGTGTTGTTAACCTTCCATTATTTCTTACTGCATTTTAAATAATACTCGTATTTAGACAGAGTGCTGTCTCCCTTCATCATTCTACAGTGTTTTAAGGCCGATTATAATGGCCGAAAACACAGTTATTAAAGAACTATCAGATAATCAATTTTCTGTGCTCCTGTTACACGATAAATAAAGAATAATGAATAAAGGTCGACCTACTCCACCATTTCCCAATTTAATAACTCATCATTAAACTGAGAACAATATACTTACTTATTTACTCCATGGTGCAGAGTCCTTCTTGAAAAGCCAACTGGTTTGCAGCTAGTCAAGCAATTCCCCGCATTTCCCACGGATCCCGAAGGTTCATTACCGCACTCACAAGCGTCCGCCACCTGTCTATCCTGGGTCAGCCCAATCTAGTCCATATACCCACATCCCACCTCCTGGAGATCCATCCTAATATTATCCACCCATCTACGCCTAGGTCTCCCCAGTGGTCTCTTTCCTGAGAGAACAATATACAAGGCATAATTGTATCTCTCTGTATGACAATGTTGACTGGTTAGTAGGATGTGCAACAACAAACAAACTTGACTGTTAAACCCATTTACTTTTTTCCAACAGATATGAAGTATGGAATAAACAGGGCTTCGTCCATTTTAATCACGTCACGTGCGTAGCAAAAACACTCAAAATCACAAATTCATGTGCACCTTTATCTACAGTTAATATTATTGAAACAAAAAAGGTTGACCTGCTTCTCGACGCTCAAGGCAGAACCCACATAATCAGGTGTAAAGTGACGAAGAGCAGAGTAATATTACGCCGGTTTATGGATGCTGCGTGTTGTTTAGCTAATAAACAACTTCCGTTCCTGAGACATGATGAGTCGTCCACATCCGTACACAAAGGAAACTTCTTGAAGTTTCTCAATCTGTTGAAAAATTGTGACCCACTGTTTTAAAACTATCAGAATTAAGCCACTGTCATGTAATTTCAAATGCAAATTAGTTCTGTATTTCATGACATTCACTATTCCAGAGTTCAAACAATTCTAACGACTTGCATTGAATACAGAAATTTACTATTTATTTATGTTAATCAATTATGTTATGGAATAACCAATATTAAGTTAGTTGACACTAGTAAAATGAAGTTTGTAGTGTACTGCCTTAAAAATTCCTAACGAGAAGTAACCTAATGCTAACAGGCAACACACATTTGTTTTCATCGCAACAGAAGCCACCACATTATATGCCCTATACAGCTCACTATTCGGAATGAGCATTCACAAATAAAGTCATGTTTCCTCTCGATCTGTGAAGATATGGTGACACAAAACTAAGAGGCAAGTTCTAAGGTCCGCAACTAAAAGTGGAGAAGGCACTGTTTTAAGCTGTTCATTTCTTATAATGACAGCGAGTTTACCGGTGTTTATCTTTTCTGTTTGCATAAGGTTTTTATAAATGAGCGCGCCACAGCACTGAACATACGACATTGGCCTGACTGGTTGACAGCTGTCCGAAGGAAAGTCTATCGATTATCGATTTTTCAATTCAAAAGGCTTTTTAAGCCATCGAATTGTACTGTGTTGCAAAGGGGTGTCCTTTTGGTACGTCACACAATTTTATAAAGTCGATGATTGGTAAGGATTTGTCAAAGTGAGACCTTTATGAACGATATTTTGAGATTTACAGATCATGAGGTAATTAACATGACTGTGCGACATGGCTAAATGAAATTTGGTTCCTTAAGGTTCTCCAAATATAAATCTGATCCATATCCGTTAATTTAATGCAAGTAAGGTTAAAGGTAAAGTGTTCCCTTTACAGGCCCGGTGTAGCCCAGCGGGTGGGTAGAGGTATAGCTCTACTCTTCCATGACCGCAGCAATAGAAGGAGGTGAGTGGTAAGTAGCACGCCCCGGCCGCACTTTACCCCCGGGAGAGTCACGGTACCCATTTTACAGGAGGCTGGGTGGGCCCCAGGGCCGGTCTGGACGGGCGGAAAACCTCGTCCCCACTGGGATTCGATCCCAGACCATCTGGCCCGTACTCAGTCACTATACCGACTGAGCTACTCGGCCCACAATTTAATGCAAGTAATATACACAAATTACAACATATACTGTATCCGAGGTTCTGAGTTTTTCACGACGGTGAGATTTTTTGTGTAGTGACAGGGTACACTCGTGGCTGGATACAAATATTTCTAAGAAATCTGTTCCCTTCATCGGTATGGCTGAAATGAAGAGCCTAGTATACGGAACAGTGCAAGAGATCAGGCCAAGGAGCACAAGAGAGAAGAATCACACACACCGTGAGGGGGTTGAGGTAGTTTTCTGTCCAGACGGTTGGAACGCGAACACGAATGGCCCTTCTCGCGGCAAGGGTACAGGAGGTGAAGTTAAGACGCAATTTGTCCTCAAACAGGACCTTCTTTCTTTCCTTCAGACTGAGAATAAAAAGTTTCTACATTCTGCTGAGACAGAAATTTTATGTCAAGTTTTAGAATGGGCTCGAAATAATCCGCCAAGATGCGGTCCGCCGGTCCCAGTGGCCGCGCGGTCTAAGGCGTAGGTCTACGGCCGCTCGCCTGCTGAGATTGTGGTTTCGAATCCCACCGGGGGCATGGATGTTTGGTCTGTTGTGAAGTGTTGGGTGCTGTCAGGTAGAGGTCTCTGCGACGAACTGATCACTCGTCCAGAGGAGTCCTACCGATTGTGATGCGTCGTTGTGTGTGATCTAGAACAAAACTTCAAGAATGATGAGGAGCCAGAATAAAGCAGGCTGAACCGTTGGGCGACGCCTGCAGCAAATAGACAACGTAGCAGTTTAGGAGAGAATAAAATACCTAGTTAGTCTCCAAAGACTAGGCGGTATCGTGAAAGATACAAAAAAAAAAAGATGCGGTCCCTTGCGTCTGAAATGGCGTGTCATTTAGCTTGATGTGCTGGCCCAAGTTTATGCTTCCTTTGTCATGGGTGACTTCTGTGGCAGAGATAGCTAGAAATGTCGATGATGCTATCGGGACCACAAGACAACGTTCTGTTGATAATCAAGTTGCATGGGATTGCGTTTTCAGCAACGATGCTTTACTGGCTGCGGCGAGGCCTGGGTGTGATACACGTTCTGTACTATTTTACGACGCTATACCAACTGTTGGAAGTTTATGGTTTCGGTTACAAATGAAATAGTATTATAAATTAGGCGGGAAAAGCAAGGCGAGAGGAAGAAGTAAAACTACAGAGTTAATAATCTACATCTTGATTGTCTGAGAAGATACGTGAAATTCAGTCCAGACGAAACTGTTTGGATCTGTGTCAACCACTCGTGCGGAGACAAATCAAATGAAACGCTCACTCTAAGTTACGTAACATACGCTTCCCAAACATATGATCTGGCTCTTACAATCGAGTTCTTTTTACAGCGCTGTTCTAAATTCCAGGGGCTCTAGTGCTTTTTTCTACATGGACAGAGAGTCCCTTATTGCTGTGCCTCTCAAATATCCTTCCACCATCTCTTATATTGATTGTTTCTGCAACAAGTGAGCCTCAACACTGTCGGGCAACCAGCCAACGCTTTACGAAACCAGGCCACCTCAAGCCGACCTGAAGGAAGCTGACCAAAGAGAGATATTACGACATCGCAAACACGTAAGCCGGAGAGAAAGATAAAAAGTAGAAAGAAACACAAAATAAAGGAAGTGATAAAATAAACAAGAACGATATGCAGATGAATGAAAGTTACATAAATGGCAGTAAGAATAGCAAAATCCCCGCACTGCATTACAAGAACAATCCATCAGATAGTAGTAATATGGGCAAATGACCTTAGGAATGTTTTCGTCACCATCTTGCCTGTCTTTTTACCTCTCTTCAGAATTGTGTTGGCAATATGGACACTTAAAGCGAACTAATTCTACATACACTTTCATACCGATTATAAATGCGTGAGATTCGGATACAACCCCCCTCGCCCCACTATGTCGTAACAAGGAACGAGGTCTCTAATATCGTTTCCACACAAAATTCCTTGATCAGGTGTCACTAATATTTCAGAGTCTTGGTTTCCAACTGAAAGCAATCTAACAATAAGGCTGTGCGGAATTGGCAAGCAGCAGCAACCATGTATATCTTAACAGGGTGTCCTGCGAACACGTAAGCGACCTTCTTCTTTCATGGAAAAAATTCTGTTGTTGTTGTTGTCGTCGTCGTCATAGTTGGTGGTGGTGGTGTTATTGGTAACCACCTGAACGATTATCAGTTTCTAAAGTCTTCGGTGCATAGCAGATAATTAACGAGCCATCTTAGAATGTACTGTAAATAATCCCGTTACGCTTTATTCTTCAATAAGATTCATAATAGATTTAGCTGGGAGTAAAACATGTTTAACCTTTCTACGCCTTGCATCGCCCTCACATCTCCCAAGAAGGGCCGATGCCTATCACACAAGGACGTAACCGTCAGACAACTCAGGGGTGTTCTACGCGTGCGTCCATAGCGTCGATCTCTTTCAGGTCATGAACCGACTCCATCCTTCTGTTTAGCGCCATCTAATTAGGCACAACTAAAGCAAAAGCAGCCGCGAAGGGCGCCCCGAATCTCGGTGGTGGGACATAGGATTGTACCTTCAGAACAAAGACTTAGTAACCGCTTTAAAAAAAATATTTCTCTTTCTCACCACGTCAAGAGCTTTCTTGCACTTACTACAGTCCATTAATTCGAATGTGAATTATTTTTTATACGATGTAGCAACAGTTGTGGCAAGAATTTGCACAGCCTCGGTTAGACTCCTAACTGAATTTGCTTTTGGAAAAAAATCAGTCCTCAAAAAAATGAGGTCAATCGCTCGATCGCACATAGTTTGTCTTCCAGCTACCCAGTTTGACCTTAATTCCTGGACGTGTAACGAGTCAGTCCGATCTCGCTGCTGAAACATCTCTGCAGCGCGTTGTCCATTTTGAACAGACAGACGCGTTATAAACCGCTATTAGAATCTTAGCTTTTAGGACCGTGCATCATCTTGATAGTTGAATAAAGAGAGACCAACTTGATGTCACTTGCTTTATTATTTCATTATTTACTGCTCAACATGTTTCGGATGTTAATACATCCAACCTTAGGAGCTTGCGACTTATTTGATGAGTTATTTCATGGGTTGTATTGTTCTGGTTCGATGTGTGTTGGTGTTACGTTGTGGTTTGGCTGGGGTGGTGTGGTATCCGGACGCAGGATTAAGCCTGCATACGGATACCACACCACCCTAACCAACTATAAATAACTCATCAAATAAGTCGCAAGCTCCTGAGAATGGATGTATTAACATCCGAAACATGTTGAGCAGTAAATAATGAAATAATAAAGCAAGTGACATCAAGTTGGACTCTCTTTATTCAACTCTATTAGAAATTTAAACATTCAAAATGTCGACAACGAGACCGCAGACTGCTGGACTGAAGTATTTTGTGATTTTCCTCAGTTTCTTAACGTCAATATCGGGAATAAATTAAAATAGACAACGACATCCTCTCTTCATGACCGTGCATAATTGAAATCCTATTGCCTTCATATCCAACTGGTCATTTCAGAGTTATTCTTGTATAATAACATAAACAACCAACTAGATGCAACAATAAAAATTTATTATTAATTTCAATCAGCTCAACATGTTTCGGGCGATAATTTCGCCCATCCTCAGGAGCACTAGACTGTGTTTACACCTTGTGGCATAATGCATCGTAGAAGTTGCCTGCTGGTGACCTTGTCACCAGCAGGCAACTTCGCCCGAAACATGTTGAGCTGATTGAAATTACTAGTAGTTTTTTATTGTTGCATCTAGTTGGCTGTTGATGCTACTGTATCACAGATGCACGGTCACACAAACATAAAATTTATTCGTGTATATTTAAATTACTGCTAATCTGAACAGCGACATTGTACATCACAATAGGTTTCGCGAATTGTATTATCAGTTCTGTGATAGTGAAATACGGCGAATGCGACTGAGGTGGGGAAGACAAATAATGTATCATTGTTCCGGTGCGAAGATAATTTACAATACTTCTACTTCGAACAGAGGAAAGGACGTGTTATGTAGTAAACAGGCTCAAAATGCTGTGACATGGTGGTCTTTGGTATTATCAGTGTGAAAACTTCGGATTTTGCTACAAAAGTTTCAGTTAATCCAAACCTTAGATTAAAGAGATGGAAAAACTATCAAATTTTTATTCACGATACCCAGCTACTGGATCCAGATTCGAAGCTGAGGCTTCGCAAATGAACGCAGAAATAAAACCAAATCAATGACGATCGATGTTGACTCTTCGTATGAAATTCAGGTGATATATTTTAAAATGAGACCGAATGCAGTATAAGTTGAGACATTCCCGTAATATTCTGAAAGGACCGGGACATCCACACGTCTCTCTTCATGTAAAATTGCAACTACAAAGTGACGAACACGCTCTGCTATGAGGTAGGTCTGGCTCGGAGGCAGGAAGGTGCGCTTCCAGTTGGGTTGAGGTGACTTCACTGCAATTCGAAACCAGGTCTCAAGTTTAGTGTGCATACTGACGTTCCACTAAACTTGCATCGTTGAACAATGAACCCGCAAACGCAAAGACACGTTCAACGCTCATATCACTCAGACGACAGAATTACGATGCACATTTGCTTCCTCGACATAAATTCTGGAAGTGGACACTAAAAGCAGAACAGAATACATTGCAGACCTCCATTCTACAACTTCTTACATTCTCCGCTTGAGTGCGTTGCCTCCTTTGGTGCAGAAAGGAAACCTTTCACTACCGATGTCCACTGTGCAGAAAGTAATTTGACACAAAAACGGAACAAGGTGCAAGTTTAGAGAATTTGGCTTTAATGATATTAATTATCGCCGTGTCTTCGACAGCTCAGAAAAAAGTAAGAAGTTCCTTATTTTCTTATTACTCTCAAATACTCAATGAAGTAATCGAATCCTAATAAAATTGATGCAGCTTGCAGGAATAGTGCGATAGCTCGTCACGAAGTCGAAATATTCACCGCACTTTAAACATATTTTTCAAGTATTACTTCATGCATTTATGTACTTGTATTTGCCATGTTAAGTGGGTGCTTTCTGAGCAACGCAAGACTCATCCTCAGAACGCGGACGAACAAGAAGGCCTTAAGTGTGAACTTTCAAACACAGCCTACCGAATAATTCGGCGCGCAGAAGACGTTCGCAAACTTGGAGTTTGAAAAGGAGAATAACATCTTGTCGTACAATATTTGCTTGAACTACAGCTGTTCTCTGATTTTCCGACATTTGTGAGCATGCTAACAAGTCTTCTAATTGAACGAAATGCTGGGAAAGTCCTCCGAGGTTGAGTTACTCAAGGACTTCTCTCGATTGAATTATTATTATGTTTATATTAATAAATATCACGCAGAGAAAAATTGTATTATAAATACTCTGGTTTATGTTCTAGACACTACTTGCATCCTACTTATCTCCTAAATCATCAATGGTTAAAAGTGAAATTCTGAAATTCAGGGAAAGTGAAAGACTGAGGTCTCTGCCCGAATTTTACGAGGATGTAAATTGCCTGGATAATACTTATAAATGCTGTAGTAGATATAAAACCTTGTGGCCTGAATTGGAGGCAGAATAAGCAACCAAAGTCTAGAAGTCAAATATAATTTTACGAAGACAATGGACGTCCGCCCAGTAAAACTCTCACACATTTATTAAACCGGGACTTCTGAAACCAGTCGACTTTATCAGCGCTACGCCCGTGAGGGAAGAAGCAAAGAAGAATGAATTCTACATTCTTATGGGTAATTACTGTACTCAAGAACGCCATATTTCCCTTACCTGTTGAACCACCAATACTGGAAACCTCGCTCTGTTCAGTACAGCTTTAAGTGCAAGTATACCAACAATTAATTTCTGTATAAAAGTTTCTGTAGTGTAATTTTTTTCAGTGCTCCAGTGTCAAATGCACTTCTTTGAGTTAAAAGGTGAAATTTTTCATGTCGTTAGTAAAGTAACGCACCATGTCGACGTATAGGGAATGGAGCATATCTCCACTCCTTCCTGAACCTGGCGTTAAGTGACGTGAGTGATCAGTTTTACACTCCGGACGCTTCACCCCGGCGAAAGAACTTCGAGGAACTTGGTGCCCATTGCAATCTCCTCTTGGGGAAAACCACTAAAAAGATCTAAAGTAGTCTCCATTTCATCGCAAAATAATAAGAGCCGAACTTAAATTCATAATGTCCACAAGCTACCTTTTTCTGTCGTATCGCACATGGGTTAGGGGTTCTTGACAGCTGCCATACTTAACACAGATCACGTTCATCTTTACCCGTATCTGGCATCACTACACTGCAAAACGTAGTTCTTCTTAGCAGCAGGATTTTACTGTTCAGTTTATAAACAGCCCAAAATCAAATTACGCCCAACTGTACGCAGACAGAACGCGATGTAACGTAAGTGTATTAATTCAAAGACCCAACACATTTTTAACGTTGAGATGCATAAGTTTTCCCTGCTTTAAATTTTAAAACACTAACTATTCGGTAATAGAAAATATCACTTTTTATAAACAATAGGTACACCTATTAGTCAATAACACAACAATTTTTATTCTAAAGATGTTTAATAATGGATGATAGTTACTAAATATTTCGGCCTATTCCGGCCATCATCAGGTATTCATCCGAAAGTATGGTGGTAGTGCTATAAAGCACTACCACCATACTTTCGGATGAATACCTGATGATGGCCGGAATAGGCCGAAATATTTAGTAACTATCATCCATTATTAAACATCTTTAGAATAAAAATTGTTGTGTTATTGACTAATACCTGCACCTATTGTTTATATACACACAACGCGGATGGCTCATTTTAGAATCACTTTTTATTGCCAAGCGAAAATCGTAATCTGCTAGGTTTAGCGGATTCTTACCCAGAACGGCATCACTGCCAGAGCCGGTCTAGAGACATTTGTGCCCCTGTAAGTACTCACACCGGACCGATATGTATTCGGTCCCTATAGCGAGACATGTTGTCACTATTACTATTTTCCAGTCACATAAACTTAAAGCATCATATATGAATATATTTTCACAGGGGCTAAGGCAGTCGGAAGGTCAAGATGAACACTGACCTGAACCTATTTTCGAGGTTAAGAATTAATGACGATATATCACCTTCCCCACATATTCCTTCAAGCACTGGGGACAAGTTGAATTTTATTTGGAATAGTTTGCGTTTCGTAATGACTAAATCAGTGCAGCAAATAATCAAGAAATTTAGCACCTTTTGTGAAACCCAACAGCAACAGCTGTCGCCACTCGGCCATATGTGACGTCAATTTAAACCACTTCACACTTTCAGGCCGCATTCCTTCAAACTCCAAGTCAACAGTATCATTAAACGTGCTAGTCCTGTATCGTTTTTTCCACTCTGGATTCTGCAAAATTTTTCAGCTCTTCACGCAAGCTACATGTTCGGCTCGCGTTATACTCTATGACAATGATCACCATCACCTCAAATTACATTAATATATTTCAATTCGACATTGTACAGCCTGTTTGGCTTGGACAGCTGTTATTTGCAACGTAGCGGGATGATCCCTTCTTACATCCATTCTTTTCTCTGAGTCGCAGTGCTTTTATGACTGGACGAAGGAAAAACGTAAAACTGAGGAAGAGGAGAAACATTCTTGAAGTACAAGACGAGATGGTTTGGAAAATAATGAAAATGGACGACAGAATCTGAAAGAAAAAGGAAGCACACGATGAGATTTATTTTGTTTTACACTCAGCCGCGCGCTTTCAGAACCTTGAGAGGAACTAATTAACATAAAAACAAACAATACACTGTTTAAGTAGTGTATAAATTAACAAGGTTTCCAGTTTCCAAGAAACAGGAATATTATCACCAAAAATACGGAATAGAACAATCTCTATTTGTTTGGAAATGCTTCCCTCCTTCACAATTTTTTTTCGCTTAATGATCCTTACCTGAAGAACTTCATCACAGTTGCGGTATCGATACCTATCGCAAAGTAGTCAAAAAAGTACATTGCAGGCTGCTACTATTGAAGGCTGCATTACCGATATCTACTGAAAGGAATATGGCTCCAGTGATGCGGGAAATAGGAAACACAGAAATGATCTTGACATATTATATTTGCTAAATATTGCATTTTTTTAATGTTTGCCATCCCGAAGTGTTTAACACATATATAAATATACAATGATGTATCAGTCAAACACAACAAAACTTTATTATGTTATTATTGTATTAGGGCAACATGTTTCGATTCTTATAGAATCATCTTCAGGCCCTTCTAAGATACACATCCTTAAGAGTCTGTATGTTAGAAGGTCCTGAAGATGATTCTATAAGAATCGAAACATGTTGCCCTAATACAATAATAACATTAAGTTTTGTTGTATTTGACTGATACGCCATTGTATATTGACAAATGTGTTAAACCCTTCGGGATGGCAAATATTAAATTTATAGCTAGCCAAGCTAAAACCATCAATGTCTATAAAAATACTAGATCCATGCTACTAAAATGTTGTGCAAACATCTATTTTAATAAACAATGCCTTGTTAAAAAGTGATCCCTAAATACGCTAACTTAAAATTCACGAATAGTTCTCCAGTCTCACAAGTCACCACCAAAAAAGCACAAGTTAAGTAAGGATCTGTATCTTAGAAGGGCCTGAAGATGATTCTATAAGAATCGAAACATTTTGCCCTAATACAATAATAAACATAATAAAGTTTTGTTGTGTTTGACTGATACATCATTTTATATTTATATAAATATTACAATCTCTATGTACAACAGTGATGAAAAATACGGGATCGGCATAACTCATGTGCAAGGCATCATCCGACTGGGGATGTCACCATGCATCGGGCACCTGCATAACTTCTATGTCTTACAGCCAGAAGGCATAGCGGGCGTGTCGTGTACTTGAGCAATCGGTGCCAGCAAGGTAGGCCCATCTGGAACAGTGTCAGTGATAAAATACGCAGCGTGATTCGATATACGAGTGTGAGGGTGGTGTACCGGTGAAAACCAGTCGTCGGTTGGTGGATGTAGGCATACACGCAACACGTGTAATGTCACGGCAACACGTGCGCACATAGCGCATTTCGTACCTTCGATAATGACAGGACAGGTGTTAACCACAAGCAGCGAGACGGAAGTCTCCAAGCGCTTTCACTGCCAACGACAATGCGCTTTACAAATGCCTTAAAAATCCTTCAAAAGCTAATTCTAAGTATGTGTTTAGAAAAGTAGGTCTGTCGGCCACACACTTCTACTTGAAGCGTTAAAGAAGAGGATATTTTGAGATGAATTTAAAGGAAGAATGTGCTGAAACCTTCTAGTTTCGTTCATCAGTCTCAGAGTTTCCTAGAGTCCTGGTAACAAACTAAACGTTCCTATATACTTAGCTGGAATGCGATAGATAATGCAATGGTGGTATTTGAGGTTCTTACAGCACTGCTGATGGAAATTCAAGTCTTCTTAGATGTTATTTCGCTTCGACTGGTAAATAGTTACCGAATGATCATCGCAGCATAGCACCGCCATCTTCAGGAAAGATGCAGGCACTACGCTTCTACAAAACTTCAGTAACTACTTACCAGTTGACAAGAGGTAACATCCAAAACGAGATGAATATTCAGTTTCAATGGGTTTGACGACTCAAATAAAAAAAAAAGTTTCTTTTTCAGTCTACACAAACAAAAGTTCAACAGCAATTAATAAGGCATACAGGGACCGCAGAGCTTGATCATTTCCAACTCCACAAAAAGTAAAAGTGAAGATAAACACAAAAAGAGAGACATGCTGCAACATGTCAAGTTCCAAGTTCAAATAGAAATTGGTTCGCACAATAAAATCACTTTGTCATATTTGATTTTTGGAAAAATAAACTGACAGTTATATTCGCTCGGTCTAGAATATTAAATAAGAGATATGTAAATCACAACACAAATTACTAATTATTGTATCTAAAACTGTCTGCCCATATGAGAAAATTTCAAAGAAGCAAACCATTATTTCTTAGTCGGGAAGTACGAAAAGGACATCTTGTTTAAATTAAATTGTTCATTCACTGACAACAACACATGCCATTCTGACATTTAAAATACAATCTTATATCGCTTCTACATGTTTCGGCGTCACTTACGCCATCCTCAGAAAGTTTTACATCAAGACGTAAAACTTACAAATGTACAATAGAATATGAAAGTAATACAATTAATATTACAGTATTCTTGCAGCTAATGCAAACCATGTGGTTTACACAAACTGTGACGAAAATAGTATGATGTAAACATATATTAAAACAATAAATATTAATATTTATTATGGCGTTTTCATGAAATATGGTTAAAAATTTGTACGTTGCTACGTTGTGGTTTTTCTTTGTATAGAGACATCCAATTTATTTTCGACACTTTATGGAACTTGTCCTTGTGTAATGTATAGTGTGTTCCGTGTGAAAGGATTTGAGGGTTGTTTGAACGTGAATCTTCATCATGAAATAATGTGAAATGCCAACTTGATAAAACAAGGTAATTTATTGATGTATCCTTAGCCCGACATGTTTCGGGTACATACGCCCATCATCTGGAGCACTAGATGTTAAGTTGCAGCATATGGTTTTCTGCACCGAGTTTGTAGATGGGTGGTGGTCCTGAGAGCCGCTGCGTAGGTTGTGTGTACGGTGCGGATGGTGCCGTGCGACTCGCAGGATATATCAATAAATTACCCTGTAGCATCAAGCTGGCATTTCACATTATTTCGTGTGAAACGATTTAGTTTTAGTGTTTTAGTGTGGTCGAATACATTTTGTCGGGATACACCGTACATGATGGATTACATCCAAACCAGTACTAATTAAAATCTAATAAAGGGAGTGAGAAGAGTTTCAGTGCAATCAGATTTCAATATTCTATCAGCGACTGCTGCAGTATTTCACACTGCCTTCTTAGATGCAGAATCCTCATTACAGGACAACAGAGACGAATAAAAATTCCAAGCCACCTGCGTTTTCTGGTAGCCAACACGAAAGTCCCGGCATAAAAAAAAGTACTACGTTTTGAATTGTTAAAAATAAAAAAAAAAAACTGCAGCGGGAATAAAATAATTTTCAGGCCTTCTCCTATTTTGTAAAATTTGACGGAAGCATTTCAAAAACGAAAGTTTGATGCATATAATCAAATTGTCTGTGCACCAATTCACAGTGTGACGAGCAGACAAGACACAGTACGTCGAAGTTGTTCAGAACAATTCTCTTTAACTGGCTACAGCAGCAGCACGCAACCAATCAATTTCCATTACTGCGGTTAAAATCGACTCTTTCCTATTCAGTTCTGCTATAATACTCTGAAATATGATATACACTTTAGTGGTCACTACTAGTTCTGAACATAAAGCTTTTTGCAAAACTATATTCCGCTACTTATTTTCGGTGTTCTACTTTTAGTTTCAGAGAGTCGGTTTACACAGGCAAGTTGGTGCAGAAAACCCTTCATAATTGTTCAGTAAACCAGAAACCTGTCGATGGTAGATTGGAAAGTGATCGACCAGTGAACTCCACACAGGAAGAGTGAATGATGACGTGGCAACGTGTCTGTATTCAAGGGAAGGGACTATTTTTAGGAGTGTAGATATTTAAAAGGAAAGAACATGTATTTGTTAAGGGAAAATAGTAGTATTCTCACGTGAATAGCAATATACAGAGAGGCAGTATCAAGACAGCTTTATACTGACCGTTTCCTTTGCCTGATATTTTATGAGAGTTCTGGTGAAGAAAGACAACTTTTAAACGGTTTTCTTGAGTTCATCGGGAAGGATAAACTTCTTTTTGGGGATGCTTAGGATGTGTGCAGTGATAGGAGTTGTGAATGGTGGAGGGGGAGTGAAAAGAAGAATGGTGAACATTTGGAACTGCAGCGTAACGTGACCAGTGGGTATGTGATATACGATCCAGCATCTCAAGAACAAACTACAGTAGTTATAAATCTTATATCGCCCATATATCGACAGAGGTTTCAACTGCGTGCATCCATCCGAGTACGAATTTACTATTTTTGGGGGTGCAGAAGAGCAGGGAAAAAGGAAAAGAAAATCAGCTAGGATTCCGAATTGTTCATCACACTACTGAACTACTGTTATAAAACTTAAGTTGTTAGTAAAACTTTTCGTCGCAACTTTTGAATGAGATCCCAGCGTAGGTCCATAACACGAACGTTCAAATATCGCAGTCTTATTCGAAGGAATACACAGTATTTTAACATGGATTCGACGCTTTGATGTCGAAACTTTCATACCCCACACCTAAACACGCAAGTAATGTTAGTAAATAGTTTTTTCCACTCGACAACGTAAAGGAGAACACCGCTCACGAAACCGAGAATAATTTGTAAATGGGCAATTCGAACACTGAAATACATTAACTATGAGTGTGGTGGGAAATCGAGATATCCACGCCTTGTCGTACAACGTATGAAATATCAGGTGCGTTATATCACCTGCAATTATCAGACATGAAATATCAGTGCAATATTAGATATCTAATGTCGCATGGAATCACAGACCTTTCGTTAATAATGATGTGATATTTATTTACTGCAATAGGGTTTCCACAAGATGGCAATGGCTAATGTTCAGCAACGAGATTAGACCAGCAGTAAATTCTGGGAAGCCCAAATGTAGGTTAAAGTTTCTGAAAAGGAAGAAGGGCAAAATTAAAATAAAAACACATAATAAATCCTTTAAAAACGTGGCTGCGGGTAAGACAGGGATGCGACCTCACACCGGTATTATTTAACATATACATTAATAAAATAATACAGGAATTCAAAACAGTGATTAAGAAGGGTATACAACTAAATAACAGGAAATTAGTGAATACGATATTTTATGCAGACGACCATATTTTAATGGCTACATCAGAAGATGATTTACAAACAACGGCAAACCACTTGAACCTTATAGCAAGAAAATATAAAATGACCATATCTAGTACAAAAACAAAATCAATGGCAATGTGGAGGAACCACATACAGAGGGTAAAAATTGTGATAGACGACAGTATTATTGGACAAGTAACAGATTTTAAATACTTGGGGTATCGCATATCAGAATACGGAAGTGATTTAGAAGATAAATTGCAAACATACAACAAAATAAACTGAGCTATACGGAGACATTTTGGAAAACAAAT
>Ga0123354_10000962_pt1 | contig 32588 bp, 16 predicted proteins | sample TergutLab28metaG_2_FD_97872 | JGI IMG/M metagenome (GOLD analysis project Ga0123354, IMG submission 97872) | Labiotermes labralis P4 segment gut microbial communities from Petit-Saut dam, French Guiana - Lab288 P4 | ecosystem: Host-associated > Arthropoda: Insects > Digestive system > Gut ... | reverse complement strand
GTCAGCTGTCCACAACTGCTTATTCAATTTATTCGCAGCTACCCTCCTTATCGGAGGCCAGTCCTCTATCTGCAACCTGAGGACACACCATGCCGTGGTGACAGGGACCCACTACGTAGCATATACACATACCTGTCTCAAATTGTGTTTACATTTCCAGAGTGTGTTATGACTCATACATACATCTGTGTATTCCTGTTCTCATAAATTCTCCCATTATCCCTTTCACTCAGGAATTCAAAACTTTTACAATGTTGACTTCAGTTTTACCGCAATTAAGTGACGTACAGCATATCATTTTTCTGATAGAGTTATCTCAGTTTCATTTTGTGGAAATTCTACACTGTTCATAATGTTTCAATGTTTGTCATGAATGGGACATGGTGGGGAATCATAATGTAACTTCACAGAAATACACACATTGACTGTGTGTGAGCCACAAGGACCTTGCAGCAACTCTGATAAGTATAGTGCTAATGAGCTAGCATGTGGGCATTGTTTTGGTTTTGTACTGTGATGGTCTTGGGTGTTAAGTGTTTTATTATTGACTGCTATGACACCCCAGAATAATCACCTGAATGCATTAGAGCATTCATATGAATTGGGCACAGTTATGTAAGATTTTGAAGTGGAATAATTATATCTGTATCCTGAAATGGGTCTTTTATCATATGACACCATTATTTCTAAGAGATCTTTGAAAGAAGATAGCGGTTCCAAAAATTTCTGTCTGGCAGTGCTGCTGAGATTGAATTGTGAGCAACTGATTGGATGTCAGGTTGTAATTATGTGGAGTAGATGCACAAAATTCAAGTGAACAAAGGCTGTTATTAAGAGAAAGAGAGAAGAGTCCTTGCCTGGACTCATTGAAACAACTTCTGGTGTTACCTGTGAGAATTGTAGTGGTTTGCCTTGTGACCTTGTGTGATTAACACACAATGCTCTGTGTCCTAAAATGTGTGTATAATATGCCAGATGCAGGGCTGTCATTTTAGGACACTGTTTGAGCCCTGAATTATTTCAGGCTTGCTCACTTTTACAAGCATGTTTGAAGTGTTGTAATTTGAAAATCCTGTATGATTATTGACTGTTGCAGCGATTTGTGAGAAGTGATACAGTTCAAGATTTGACAATAATGTGTGTATATTCTGAGTTTCTTGTTTTGTATTTTTCTGAAATGTTGGTGTGTGTTGCTTTCTGTGTGGAATATGCCTGTGCAGTCAGCCCTAAAGAATAATAAACTTCCATATGCTAACAGAGATAGCATTAAGTGTTGTTACATTTATGGACATTGAAGCCAGTGAGGGGACATAGTGCCTGATCGTCAGGCACATAAAGCAGCAGCAGAAGCAACAGGAGTACTTTGTCTGTTGTGTGGATAATTAAAAAAGTAGACACTAGATGTGTCAGTGCTCTGTGAAGCTGGTTTGTGACATCACTCATTTCAGTTAGGAAAATGGTGTATGATTTGTATAATGCTGGAGCGAGGTCCATTTTTGTGAACCCTGTGAGTGAAACTCATTGAATGAACAATTTTTGAGGGAGGGAGGGAGGAAGTACATATCCCTAAAGAATTCTTAAATAGGTGAGATTTAAATGGGAGGGAAAAAAAACAGTAACAGGACACTTCTAATATCCAACTGTGTATGTGCTTCACAGTAATAGTACATGTCATTGCCAAGAGAAACCTACTGTGTAGAGAGACCTCACAGAGGAAATGAAAAACTTCATTATTGCTTGTGTGTTTACATTATATTATGTTTAACCCTTTAAAGCCAACTGGTTGCTTTATTTGTCACCATAGTTAATGTTCAGAAATTTGTGCCTACTGAATGCGTTTGTGGGTGTTGTTAGGCCTTCAGAACAAATGGCGGTTATTTCGCTGTGCAACATTAACAGGTTGATTTTTATAATGCAAGTGCACTGTTTAGTGTGCAGTATGAAGCAGATATTTAAATATTATTTAGACTAATCTAAATGATTGTAGACTGGGTGGTTAACAATTAGTACCAAACTTGCAGCCAGTTCCAATTTTTTCTTGATAAGCATCATGTAGGAGGCTTTGGTTGTCTGGAAACTGCACACAGGAAAAGTTGCAAGAGATAGAATTGTCAATTTAAGAATTGGATTAGTATAAGTAATACTGTTTGAAATATAATAATATAGTTTAGGAACTATAAGATATAGCAGAAAATGACTGCTGCTGCTGCTGCTGCTGATGGTGGTGGTTATTATTAATGTACTGGCACAACAGTCATAGAGCCAATCACAAGAGACAGCAGGGAAACCTAAAATACGTAAGATAACAACCCATTAATGAAAACACGTAGAAGAGAGATAGTAAAAAAAAAAAAAGTCACATCAATTAACAAACAGCACTGGTAATATTTGAATTTTTAAATGGAGTAGCAGTGAATGGCCAGTTACAAAACCAGCATGAATGATGGATAGGTAGCCTACAGCATATTTACACAACAAACAAAACAAAACAAGCATCATGTCATAAGTATGAGTTATGGGTCAGTAACAAGAAACAACATTTAAAACAGGGAGAGGAAAATAGCATCATGATGATGATGATAATACAAAAAATTCTTTTTGACTGATAACTTATTTAATTTAATAACCCATTAAGCAATATTATACATGCCTACAGTATTCAGATATCTCTACATGTGGCATTAGCACATGATGTGCATGTAGCTGAAAGACGATGTTAAGAATTGACATTACAGAACATAGTTACAGCACAATAAAGCAAGTGTGGAAGAGTTGGTCTTCGGATTTGAACTTACGTCACATTGTTTTGTTACATTTGAACTGCAGATTGTCATGCAAGAAATGATGTGGCTTGCAATTAATGTGATTTATTTCAAGTGTTGGAACTGAAAAGCTACGAAGTTCTGACTATCTGCTTTTTTTGTGGTCTTTTGTTATTTCTCATCATATGAAAGAATTATGATTTTGAAATATTTGCATTTTCTTCTTGAATACTGTTTTTCAGTTCTTACAAGTAATTGGGGTTGTTCAAATATAGTCTTGTCTTTAATACCTGTCACAATTATTATGTGCATGGATTCAAATCTGGAAACCTGAGAGGCCATAGTCTACATGTTAACAACCATTTTTTGAGTATGCCCCTGGTGCAGTCATTAGTGAAATTCGTTGTGTGGGCCATGCAATGGTTCTACGTGATGAATCTGTACATTTTCTATTTTGTTGATTTTGCAAAGAATGGTGTCAGAAATAATCAAATGTAACAATTTATTGGGTGTGTCCCCCTCCCCTAAAGCATATGCTTTCTCTGCACACCACATTTGTTTGTGAATATAAGTTTATTAACTGCATGTTGATTTTTAGAACACCAGTTTCTGTTTAATGTAAACCATGCCTCATCTTAAAAGATCACTTTCTGTCTACCAGTTCTTGTAACAACCACCAATACCAGTTTCTCAGTTCCCAGAATGGAAGAAAGAGTCAAGTTCTTCTATTATCTTTTGCCCATTGCTGAACCTGTCATTTGAAATTTTTCCACCATTTTATTGTGAAACTTCCAGCTTACACAGTACTTCTGGAAAGTGCAGCACAAGTCGGATTTTGTGCGTATTGGAATGGAGTATCAAATGTACGTATAGTCAAATTCATGTGCTTAAGCTGGGGAGTCCAGTTCAAGTCCAAACTCCAACATGCTGGAACCTGATTGACGATAGCATCATTCCACCACTTGTATCATCTAGCAGTATCCATCTACCACTTTCACCTCATTGCACTTAGTATCTGCAAGGAAGAATTTGGTGCATATTTAGAGATGCTTTTTTTTAATTGCATGACCTTAAATTTCCCTAATTTTGGAGTTTCTGTATTGTTATTAACATTTTTTTTATATGGATTTGTTTCATATAACTGTGAGAGACAGCAGGACAGTGGACTGCATAGTTAGTTTTAGGGACTTTGACCCTGATATAGAATTATGCAAGGAAAGAACCAGTAAAGTTTTTCATAGCATGTTGTAAGGAAAGAACCTGCAGAGTTTATATTGTGCTCTTCTGTTTGTAACATGCATAGGTGGTTTCAGATTATTTGGAGGAACTTACTGTCTCCATATTTGAGGTCTCACTTCCATTGAGAAGATTAATACAGTGTGTTCCTGGATTATGACAGCATGCAGGCTTGTAGATGGATAACCAGAAATTCAGACAGTCAACTCCCTGTCTTCAGTGTAGATGGAGCAACATGTTCATCAAATTTGCTGGTGTGAACATACCAGACTGCACTGTGTCATAATCCAGAAAACAACAGCGTGAATCTTAATGAATTTGTCAGCCACCATTCCACATTTCCCCCTCTGTTTCCCCTTGAATTGTAACTTTGAACAATATCTTTCCATAAAGCATGCTTATCTGTAATGTATTATCACGTGCTGTATATTTTGAGTTTTTTATATTCATTCTGTGATATGAGGTAGCCATGTTCTGGTGCAAAAACACATTTGTCAATATAGACTTACCTTCATAAAATTCCAGATTTTGTTGTTTGGGTAACAGGTGGGTTACAGTTTTGTACCAAGAACAGGCGCGTGTGAAGGAATGTCAGCCTTATGCATTAATGCATGTTTTCCTAGTAAGAAGTTTCATTTGCAGATAAAAATTAGGATACATAATATGTCTACATGTTGGAAATACAAGATACTGAAGCAGCATCAAGTTGAGGTATAATATTTGAGGCTAGAAAATGATCTGCTACACATCTGTATTCTGGATGAAGCCTGTAACTCCAAATGGCATGCTTCCAGCAGTTGTATTTGAATTGTGGAAAAAGGAATTGTGCCTTTTAATTTTTTGATAATTGCTTGGGACAGGCTTATTGAGAAGTTTAAGTCAAAGTTAATTGGTAATAAATATTTCTTATATATTTCATGTTGAATCAAGCACACTTTGACTTCTGATGGTTAATAAGTTGAGTACTTATTGGATAAATCCCCCCCCCCTCCTCCCTTCAGCTTTGCATATGTCATTGACTTTGATTTGTCTTCATGGAAGACAAAAAGTTCTGCATATTGGAACTAATCTCATTACACGTATCATCACTTTGCACCATCAGAAAGTATTTTTCAGTTTCTTATATTAACTGTTTATCATATCAAAAATGTATATAAAGTCTGTAAATCTAACTATATCTGTAGTTTTCTCATCAAGTTTTGGTATTGTGGCATTTTTTTAGAAATTTAATTAACATCAAGTTTCAGCATTTTGTAAAAAGTAGTGGCTCCAATTGACCAATGTGCAACAAAATTAATTTTTTTGTAACACAAAATTTCATCATAATCCATTACTGCACTTTGGACATGGAACATGTACATCGCCTTCCTAGTATGCATTCGTCTAATATACTGTGTACAAAAATGTTTAAAAAATGTTGAATTCCAGTAAACCAGATTTGAAAAGTATGAAACTCTTTTTGGGGAAATGTAAGTGAAACTTGCTTCTTCAGCAGTGTGACCCTGAAATGCCTGCTTTCACTTAACAGCATTCATTTTCCTATAAAAAATTTTTACTGAATCTCACCTATTCTATGGTTTAATTTCTTAGTTGACATGTCTTACCAGTTACAGCACACTGCATTTTGTTGTGAATAGAGAAATTATGTATTCTAGCACAGTTTTAGTATGAAGTGTCACTGATGAAATTGTTATGGAAATTGTTATGGTCGTTGAGAGAAGTATATTAAAGAATGAGGCCCATAAAAGATGCTGTTCTAATGATGCTGTACATCTGATTTCATATTTTATGCAAATGATTTACTTTTGTACATTAATGTTGCTGGAAAGTGGAAGATAGTTTGTTAAAGTGACAGTTGTTATATGTAGCATGCACATTCCTGTTGAGCAATCGTAAATGTTACCTCCGTTGAAGCCATTTACTTTGCTCAACAACACCAGTAATCCCCAGACATAGCTTGCTATTTCTTGTGCTTTTATCTTATGTACCATTGCAGGCTGGGATAGCATAGTCAGTGTAATGAGTAAACTACACATTCAGCTGAGGAATGGTAGTTAAATTCCTGTCAGACATGACATTTTTATCTTCTCTGTATCATCCAGACTGGCTCAGGGACCTACCCATCCTTTGATTCAGTTGGTACTGGGGAATCTTTCCTTGGCTGTAAAAGAGCTGGGCACGAAGCTGATCGCTCATTTTCATCTAGTTCCAAGGTTAAGACTTGGTGGAACTATACCTCCACTCCCCCTCAAGCTTTCACAGCATGTATAGGGACAACTTTATCTATACTTTTACTTTATCTTACCATTATATGTGCTCTCCTATTCTATGTCAGAAAATTCAAACTGCTGGCTTCATATCTGGAACCACTCTTCTGCCATTGAACAAGCCCGCTTCCTGAATTTCCATGTCGTGCCAGTAACATATCTGGATTGGGTTGCTGCATTATTGCCATAATAACAAGGGACAAGAAGGCCGTATTTGTGCGCAATAAAAACCATACATGCACTTTGCTATTTCATCCATAATTACTTGTAACGTGTGTTCATACGTTTTTTATGATTTATGGCAGTGGTTATGAATATGAATGTGTTATTGATTGTGTGAAGGTTAATTTTAAATTGTGAAACTTTGAAACACTGGTTACCAGGACTGCCACATGAGGTCTGATTGAAGGCACAGGACTTTTCTCCATAAGGTTGCTTACTAAACATATGGTCCACCTTCGGAGATGTTTTAGACTAAGTCTGCCCTCTGTTGTCAGAGTTGAATGCCCCATGTGACTCAGCATTTTTTGTTCCCAGGTTTATGCAAGGCAACCTTAGTTGCCAGTATGAATGATAAATTAGTTTGTGACTAAACTTCTGATGAATGGGTTTTATTAACCTAACTACACAGGGAGTGGCAATTTTACTATTAAATTTTGTTATTCTGAAACTTTCCTGGCTTCTGACCCGGGAGATATTTGCTTGAATATGCATGTAGTGGTGTAGTGCAACAGGTGGCAGTATGAGTGATTAAAAACTGTTTGGTTGTTGTTGGTTCCCTTTTTCTCATGGTTTTTTTTGCACCACTGAAGACTCTGAGGAACTGGACCCAGGAGGAGGTGGGGGTAGCAGTGAGCAATGCAGTGGGAGTGAAGGCAACAAAGAAAACAGCCCACAGGAAAATGGCAAGGGAGTTCTCACTCGTCGGCAGAAGAAGAATCGTGTACGTCGAGATGATGGTTCCCCAGTGTCAAGTCAGAGTGGTTTCTCAGCTGTCAACATTAAGAAAAGCAAAGCCAGGGCCAGGCGATCAATCAGTTCTGGAGATGGGAGCAGTAACCGTCGCCATGTTGCCCATACCCCTGTGCTGCGCCAGCATGCCAAGTTGAACCTTGCTGACAGTGACCTTTCAGTGTTCCTGCGTCATTATATCCTGAGTCCAGACCAACTTTTAGGTCTAGGTTACCCTGTTGAGAGTTCTTTGTATCCCGGACGTGCAATTATATACAAAAATCCTGCTCCAAACAATGGTCCTAATCAATCTGCCATCACACGTTCTCACCCACTTGCAACTTCCTCTCACTTTGATGTCAATGCTCAGGAGTTTGTGCCTATGAGTGCCAAGCAACCAAAGGGAATACCATGTTATTACAATGGTGGACACTTGATTAGGGAATCCCAAGGAGTAAGTGGTTCAATGCACATTTCAAATCTGGTAGAAAAATGTCATGCAGCTTTGGATTATGGTCCAGTTGGTATTGAATGGAATGTTGACGAAGATGTGAAGCAAGAAGACCATGAGAACAATAATGTGGCTATCACTGCCTTTCTTAGTGATGGTCGTAAGAAGACCTGTGAGGAAGGTTTGTGTGAAAGTAGTGAGAGATCGTCCACTGATTCATTTGGACAGTGCATCTATGATGAGAAGGATTCAAGCGTGATATTGGGGAAGACTGAAGATGTAAAGGAGAAACAAGAGTTGAAGAGTCTGTTGAAGAACAAGATCCAAGAGCAGCAGATCAGCAGTAGTGATGAGAAGAAGTGTGTCCGTTGTGGACGTGGTTTCTTTGTAACAGTGGATGGTGAATATTTAACTCAGGAACAGTGTCTGTATCACTGGGGAAAGTTACATAAGGTAGTGGGGTCAGGGGCTACCAAGACATGTCCTATGGCAGTTCGTACTGAATACAGTTGCTGTCATGGCAAACCAAGTGCACGTGGATGTACCACAGGAAAATTACATGTGTGGAATGGCGTTGGTCCTGGGATCAATGGTCCATTTGATGGCTATGTACGTACTCGTCTTCGTAAGACTCCACCTCCTGATGGGAATTTTGGGGTTTATGCATTAGACTGTGAGATGTGTTTCACAACTCGTGGCCTTGAGCTAACTAAAGTGACCGTGGTGGCTGCAGACGGACGCCTCGTGTATGACTGTCTTGTGAGGCCAGAGAACTTTATTATAGATTATAACACAAGGTTTTCAGGTATCACTGCACGTGATCTGAGTAAACGTGCCACAAAATCCTTACGGGATGTTCAGAATGATTTAATGGGCTTCATAAATGCTGACACTATTCTTGTGGGTCATGGATTGGAAAACGACCTTCGTGCCTTGCGTATCATCCATGGCACTGTCATTGACACATCCGTGATATTTCCTCACTATTATGGGCTTCCATATCGTCGCTCACTGAAGTCATTGGTTGGTTGTTTCTTGAAGAGAAAAATTCAGCAGGATTCTTCTGGACATGATAGTCTTGAGGACGCACGTGCATGTATTGAACTGATGTTATGGAGGATTAGAAAGGATTTTCGCACAATTCTTGAAAACTGGGCACCACATTTTCCAGTTAAATGTTAAATGCCCAATTATTTCTGCCCGTCTTAATTATGTGATACATTTTGTCTGAAAATTATGTTCTGGTAAGGTAGTGTGGCCCTTTTAATGAGCCATCAGAGACTTCAACATTTTTGTAATTGGAGTTGATCTCTTGGGATCATTTTGTTGTACTTAGGTTTGTTTTGGTATATGTAAGGTGGGTGCAGTGTTTATAATTGTGTTTTTTGCAATAATAAAAGAATACTCATACAATACATGAAACGGTGGCTTATATTTAATATAAAGATCTGTAGTAGTTGACTGTGATGAAGTTCAAAATTGAAATAATCTGATAAGCACTGCACCTACCATTCCTATTATTCGAATGAGCCTGAATATTATGCAGATATTGACACTCAGGCAAAACATGCTAGTCATTGCGTGGTATTGTTCCTTGGAAAGGGAAATAATAAATTTAGTGACATTGATAAGATATGAACAAACAGATTGTAAGGCCCCCCTTCATTGCCAGAACTGAGAATGATTTATGTATTTTCGACTGAATTAACCAATCCCTTGAGCATGTGTGATTTAGTAAGTCATTCGAGCCATGCACATGATGAACATCCATGTCATGAAAGGTCGCCATGTGGATGCAATGGCTATTGTGGATGGGTTACACCTGCAAAGTTTAGTGAATATTTGGGTTTTGAAATTGTCCTTTTCATCACAAAACCAGTGAACCTTCTGTCCATTACACCAGAAAAATACTCTTGTCAGTATAGATCTAAGAACTCCAGCCCCTTAGACTTGCAGGGAAAAGTGCACTGATTGTATTTCAAATTGGGGCTATTGAGTTTCCTGTTTGTGGCCTGCTATCTTGTAGCTAGTAGTGGCACAAAAACTTGTGTCATATATGTATCACTGTCATTAACAACATTTTTCGTATTTTCCAACCTTTTTGTGTTTTTTTTATTATTATTATATAAATTAAATTGAAAATCCTGGGTTTTGTGTGAGATGTGATGTTGCACATTGACAGCCACCATGTAATCTCTCATTCGAGTACATACTCTAAGAAGATCATGTAGTTTTCAGTGAACGAAGCTCTGCTCGGTAACAGATCACTGCCTGCCTCCACTGCCACATTATTACCCTTTAGGATTGTGTTGAGCAATTATGATATTTGTGACACACATGTATTTATTTGTGTCAGTGAGTGGTGTGCTATGAAGCAAATTGACTTGTGGAAGGAACCAGCATTATTTTGAATCTTTATCTTTTTTATATGGAGTTGGGTGTTATGAAGGTATTCTTTGCAAGATTGTGATTTGGATTAACCTTATGGTACTAGCTGGGTGTCAGCAATTAAATGGTGAATTTGTGTAGTTGAACTTACAAAAGACTGGCACTGCAAGAACAGTGAAATACCAGCTTGGAAACTGTAGATTTATATTGTAATGGCATAGTGTAATGTAAGAGATAAGCAGAGATGGGTGTTTCACACACGCATAGTAGATAGAAAGATGACATTTGCAAGATGTTCCAGTGTACAAGAAGGGTATGTGATATTAAGTGTTTTCAGTATTCAAATTAATTGTTACTGTTTTTTACCCCAAATTATATAATAATATACCTAGTGGTGAATTTAGCAAGATTTATTACATAACCATCAGGTTCAAAGTATTTGTATGTTTTCTGTTTCAACATGCTGACTTGTTTGGTTAAATTAACCCCCCCCCCCCATATTTAAGTTCAGAGGTTGTCAGGCCTCTTAATTTAAATTGCCTTTATATGCTATGTGTGGGTGTGTGCAGATTTCTGGTACATTACAGAGTGGCAAGTAATATCTGCTGTTACAACCTTGTACTGTATTAGACATAGCAAGGGGTTTATAAGATTTCCTGTTATTTTGGCACAGAAAAAATGTATGTGTAAGGGCAAGTAGGTTTGTTATGATCAGTGCTGATGGGGTGGGGGGGGGGAAGCCCGTACAAATTACCAGGGCCAGACTATGTTGCATGTTGTTGTCTGTACTCAGTGGTATCTTTATCTGTAAATTTTGCACATTAATACAAATCTCATGTACAGATTATTAGTCAGTCTGCTCTTGTTGGGGTGGGGGTATTTTTTGCCAGGCCTAAACCTGCTCTTGGGGGCCTTGGTTGTGATATAACAATTTAGGGTTGTCTGGGACATGTAGTCAAAAGCGACTTAATTTGGACTGCCCTCTGCTTTGAGGGTCTATCAGTATTTTTCATTTATTCTTTTAATATGAAGTGGATTGTCTATTTTGCGTAAGGATTAGAAGGAAGGAAATGCAAACCTTCTGCGATGTTGCACTCTTCAACTGGTAAAATGTTACTGATGGTGATAACTATTCACCAGGTGATAAGGCATAACGTCCCAGAAGACGTGAGTCTTTTTCGACACCACAATGAGAATGTCATCTCTCACATGGAAGAATGTTTCTAAAATATCATAGAACCATTTTGCTGTATGTGAAAGAGGAAAATATCTTGAAGATCAAGTGGTTTTCGTTGTTTTATTACATATACGTGTGAATTTCGGTGTAACCTACAATTATCACTTTTGTTTTTGATTATTGTTATCAGATATCCCAAATCTTTGTTGTATGTGTCTGTTGCAATATAGGTTTAACCTTTGCTGGTGAAGTGACGTAAATTATGCAGCTGCTGATATTAAATTCTGAAAATGTTTGGAACATGTGGCCAGTGAAGTATCTTGTCCATGGCATGGAAAGTTGCAGATTAGAAATTGGTGTTGGTGGTGTTGTTTTTACAACTACAATGGGGGGTTTTCTGGACAGTAACAGCAAATGAAAGTGGTCTGACTGAAGGTATTACAAGGACACTTCTGTCCTTGTCTCCACTTACTGTGCTGCCTAAAAACCCCTCTTTTTTCATATGTAACTGGATGTTTAACATATATCGTATGGCCTTTTAAATCGCAGATTTCTGCTGCAGCCAGAGTACTCATCAATTTGTGTGTCCACTGCAGGACAAAAAGGATACACATGTATTGGGTTGTTGTCCCAGTTACTCGCTTTGATCATTCCCAGTGAATTCATATCTTAAATTTAACTGTTTAAGGGATGAGAAAAGTAACAGATTTGTTTTTATGTAATCTGAATAGACACACCCTTTGCTAGAAACCAATAATGTGATAATGTAGCATTCAGTAAGTGTGAATTGTTACAGATTTAAATGCCCTCAAGTTTAATCCCCCCCCAAAAAAATGTAGTTTCAATTTAAATCATTTGTAATGTAGGTATTGTTGAAATGACAGTACTGGTTGTTTGTTGACGCGTGTTGTACCAGCCTTTCATAATATTTAAATTTCCTGGTTTCCCTTGGCCACACAGAAGATATGAATTCTCCAGTTCCTGGACATTTTATACTGTTCTTGAAGCACTGTACGGAGCAAACGTGCTCGTATATCCTCCCTTATGTATGACATCTTCAATCTTACTGGTAGCTCTCAGATAAATGTAATGCTTTTGCAAGTTATATCTCTCAAAAAACAAACCCTTTTACAGGGTAACTGAACAGAATTGAACATTACTATTACCAGTAGGTTCTTTACCTGCAATATCAGCCAGTGCATGGGTATTAATCTTCTGCATTAGTTTCTTGCATTGTCCTGTAGCGGGCAGCATGCTCACCAGGGAATCAAGAATTACCAGAACTCATAAGAATTTGTTTCAGAGTACAAAATGATTGTGATGTTTATTCTGCAAGCCTTATCAAAAGAAGTCAGTGCCCTTAGTAATTACTGACTTGTCAGGTAATCTTCCTTCACTGTACTGATAGGGACCTGATTGAAAACACTGAATTTGGATGAATGTGTGGAGTTTTAACAATGCAGATGCACAAAAAGATTTTTCTATTATCCATGTTCCATGCTTGGGTAGGAAATATGGTAGTTGATAATGTGGAATGCAGATTAAACAGTTTGACTACACTTTCAGAGCAGTTGTAATTTACAGACTAATTATTGCATAGAGTTTCTGTAAAAAGGAAGACTCTTGGCTAGCGGTTGCAAAGGTTGATCTCTAGCCAGAGGTTAATTATTCCATTAAAAACGGTAGTGTGTATTGTCTGGTTAACCACAAGATTCTTTAATGACATGTTGGTGGTCAGTAGTAAATACCATCTTTGCTGTTCGTAATGCAAAGTACTTATTGTATGTAGTGTTTTTTTCCCCCCCATTTTTGCAAGTGTTTATTGTCTGTATCGTGTGTCCATTTCATGAGTTTTGTCATATTTTCATATGTTCACAGTCAGAATGAGAATAGTGGAATTTTAGAATTAAAACAGTTGGAAAATCCTGAGTAATAGTAATATTTACAAATGTAAATGTAGAATGTTATTTATTTCAGACTACTTCCCATGTATTTATTTATTTATCTGTGTATTTATTTATTTGTTTAAGTGATGTCCTGTAATTTATATGTGTAGAATAGTGACTCCTTTTGTAAGATAAAGTTGTCCCTTTGCTCAGCTAAGTTCCATGTGTTCTTAACCTAGATGGAGGCAAGTGGTCATCTTAATGCCCCAGCTGTTTTGTCTCAGTGGAAAGATTCCTTGTACCCATTACACTGGAGAATGGGTGAATCCTGAGCTGGTCAGTATGTTGTGGAGCATGGAAAATTGTATGTCTGTGTCAGGTATCAAAACCTGATTCCACTGTCACTGAACAAGTAGCCTAGTTGTTATACTGAGCCAATGTGCTGAAAAACATTGCATCGATAAACCGACTATTCGAGGCTTAAAATAGTACCAAACAATACAGCTGCTTAATTCATACGCCCGGTATGTATTAAGGATTTTCTCAGCCCACATTCTTGTCTGTTATTAAATTTGTTGTGGTGCTACTCAATACATTAAGGTTTTTGTTAGATAGTGTTGTAAAACTGGTCACAATGAATTACTGCCACATTCTTTACAACTCTCATCATCCACAACTGTTCTCTCATTTGATGCTGTGCAATCACAACGAAGGAGGTCATAAAGACAGGTGATCATAATCATTAGCCACCCACAAACACCATAAAGTGTCAAGATTATGGTCTTCTGGGATGTAACACCACGTGGTTTTGTAGGTAGGTACCAACATTGCACAGTAATTTGCCACTTACATCTTCAGGGGCAAATATGAGAAACTCAGGTATCAGAGTTAAATCTGTTTAGTACCAAAGATGATTTGTGTGTGTGTGTTTTTTTTTTTTCTTTCTTTCTTCAACTGCATATGAAATCACAACCCATAAACCACAAATGCCAGCTGATATATTTTTGTGATTTATTAATCCCTAAAGATAATGCAGTGGTACTTCTGAAAAATTGGGCTGTGACCATTGATCACAAAAAACAGGTTACTGGTCAGGAGGAAATTACAGAGTGCTCAGTAGAGATATTTTTGTATGGCAGTGTAGCAGTCATCAAGTAGGATATGTGTGTTGTTGGAAGTATTGTGATGTTAGAGACTTTCACATTGGTGCTGTTGAAGATGCAAGTCTTCTGGGATGTTATGTCATTGGGTAAGTCTTCACAGTCACACAGTCTAAGAAGGGCTTCTGGAACACCTTGACCCTGGAGATGGAGGTACTAGTACAAGTACAGTCCTTTGAAGCATTAGGAACTGTTTTCCCCATGACAAAACATAACATCACTGAAGGTACAGTATTGTTGGAATGATGAAATCTAAAAGGCTGTGGTGGCTTGACGAAGCAGAATGTGTGAAGGGATGTGGGGTTAAAGGCAGCATACAGAATTCTGCCGGAGAAAGCTTGAGATACAACCATGTGAAACCCGTGATGGAGAAGGGTAAATGATACTGAGATAGATCTTAGGGAGGTGGATGGGACTGGCCCAAAATCATATATAGTGGCAGACATAGGTATTAATCCACATGTTCTGTAAGAATAAGTATGTAGTTATATTTTGGTCCTGGGACCTGTTGTTTCAAAGCTGATAACTCACATGACACTTAATACTTGTTGGTTTTTTTAATTGGGGCTATTGTATTGGGATTCTGTGTACCTGAGAATTTTGCACAGTGTGGTTTAAATTAAAGTAAGGTTTAGATCCATGTTTCCTAAGAAGTAATTCAAACCCCAAAAGCCATCCTATCCAAATGGGCAATGCAACTGGCAGGAATCAGGCAGGTTGATTTGATGGTAGGATGTTTGGTATCCAGTTTGAATCATAGTTGGATTGTTAGCATTTCTAGAGGTGTGGAAGTGTTTCCCCCCCCATAATCTCCAGGCCAGTGCAAGGATGGTGTTTTGACTGCCATCTGCCAAATCTTTGTTCAGGTGTTGTTCCTTTTTTCTTACTATGTAGCATCTCCAGCTTGCATATGATTAAATAATTTAGAAATCAAAGTGAAGAAAGAACTGACAGAAGTTACCAGGTACTAACTAGTTATTCCTTTGTCTTAATACTGACTCTTGCCTGCCATGCATTGGCACTTGTGAGATGTCTTTGTTGATTTTGTCAGTAATGTGTAATGGATTCACTTTTTTCAGTAGGTTTTCGGGTAGATGAAAAATGGAATGCAAATTGTTGACTTATAACATAGATATATCATTCCCTTATTGATTGTGATGTCCTTTTTTCTAACAGAAGAAAATATGAAAATTTTGACATCATTTTGCTATCTACCAGGTGAAATTGAATGAGGATATCTTTCATTGTGGCTGTCTTGTTTATGGCACTATTTATTTTTGCTACTGGGTACTAACATTTGGTGGAACGTGCTGCCTCTGTCTTCGTGTAGATATCTGGATGGAGGCAGCAGGGTACTATCAAGCAATTTGAACTGTCTTGATCCAGAAAACCACATTCTCATTTTTATCACAGAAAACCCCACTGGCATCAAGATACAACTCTTTATTGCCTTCATGTGTGTTAGTACTGAGCAGGTAAGCTCAAGCGGTAATGCATGTAACTTGTGATCAAGATATACCAATTTCCAAGTTCAGGGAATAGTTCATTCTTATGTTCTTCATGGATTTATTCAGTACCTAAGCATAATCTGAAGTAATTGCTTTAAATAAGTCATGGATGCATCCTCTGCAAGTATTCCCCTTTTTTCTTATGTAAGCACCATAGGAAATTAAACAGCTCATTGAAGAAACTACCATTATGAATACCAGAAGAAGCCAGGTTTGATCTTCGGCATGTTTTACATTTTTTATTCACAACAGTAATCTTTATGGCATTTACAGTATAAATTGTACTGTGGCTTTTACTGTTGTTTTGTTTTTATGTTTAAAATTGGTTGCATAGTGAGTGTTTTCATACATGATTTTATGAGAGTTGCTGTGTGCAAGAAAGATCAGGGTTAAGTCACTCTTGGTATAATCTTATGCAGCAAGTTTCCAAGACTTTCCTTCAGGTAGAGAGGCCATAGAATGAACCTAACCATTCGTATTCATATTGTACTGAGGTTTGTAATGTGTTTTTTCTTGTTTATATCATTCTTTGTTGAATGTTGGAAATATTCTAATGTAAATAATTGGGCTTTTTTAAGTTGTGGTTCAGTATTTGCTGCTGCAGTAGAATGAGGTGTATTACTTTGAAGAATTAGTAGGTAAATATGCAGGTGGCACATGTAACATAGCATCAGATGATACTGGCAAATTGCCGTTGAAGTGTTTAATGTGGAAGGGGATGTTCATGGTCTATTTCAAGGTACCTTTCTGGCATTAACCTGAAATTACTGAGGAAATGAGCAGAAAACCAAAGCAGAGCTGATAGTTCAGCTGAAATTTAAACGAGATGCTTCCACAAAGAATATATAATGTATTAGCTGCTTGATCTCTCACTTTGACAAATTGCATATTTATGAATGCTGTGAACAGCAGGCTCTCGCTTGTTGGGGCGTTGCTGAGCTAGCCATTATCTCTTACTGAAAGTAAATGGGATCATGAAAGTTTAGCATGTTGTGTTGTTTCATATTTGTGTGTTAAAAGAACTTGTTTTTAGGGAGCTACATATGTCAGTATTTCCCCCCCAACACTTTTTTTTTTTGGGGGGGGGGGAGGAAGTTAATTTTGTTCTTTAGTCTGCTAACTTTAGGGGAAGGGACAATTAAAGGTAATGTGTGAGTGTTGCCTGTTTTTTCTTGTTGCAATGGTGCATGTACTGCAAGTTTTGTGTAGTGCAACTGTTAATGTATGTTTATGACACACATGTAATAATTTTGCAGTATGTACAGTTGATTAAACAAAGACTGTTAATTTGTACCTCAACCCCAAATGCCTCATGTTCATGTTTATATTTGTGTTGTAAAGTCATGTACTTTTTTTTATGTTTGCCTCTTGTTCAAGTTGCACAGCAATAATGTAGCCTATTTCATGTGTATTGTTAAGTTTGTTTCCTTCATTTTAATCCATATTCCTCTCACAGACATGTAACATCTACTTTCAAGTCCAGTGTAGAATATATTAATTTTGTAAAGCTTCCTGAAGTATAATTATGATGTCATGAAAGAGAGTGACAGATGCAAGTGAGATGTGAATTACTGCATGAGAAACTTTTACTGTGTTTCAGATAGAGCTCATAGTCTGTATTTTAGATTCCGCTGCATATTAGCAGTGGTATACAGGTCGCATTTTATAAGACACAGATGTAGTTGTTTGTGAAACACAGATTTAATATTTTGTGTAGATGTGAGAGAGGCAACTCAAGATGCAGTTTTAAACTGTATTCAGTGGCCTGAAGGCTGTATGTGTTTTAAACTATTGTGTTCTTTTGTTTATATAGTCACTTATTGTTAAGATACTTAAGTCCGGGAGGTTCTGTATGGTTTGTGAGACGAAATGTTGCAAAATTTTAGCACAGACAGTTGGAAACTGGTCAGTTAGAATACTGAGAATGAAATAGAAACATACAATTAAGATGGATCTGAAGGATTTGAATGCAGCTGGCATTAGCAATGGTGAACTGTTATCACCAGAGAGCTAGATGGTTAGAATTATATCAAATAGCCACATGAAGTGATATACAGTTGGCAGTTCTCTTTCCATTTTTCTGTAAAATAAATGTCAAAAGTACATGAAACAGTGAAATTTGTAAAACACTGAAGAGCAGTTCCAGACCACTTATGAATTTGAAGGTCTTGAGCAGAATTCAAGACATCTGAATTCCATGCAACTGTACGTATACAGAAACAGGGCAGCATGTACTTTTGTTGTAACTAAAATATATCTTGCAATGTGATTACTGAAGGTATTGTCAGTGGGTGAAAAATTATTCCCTCTTTTTTACATCTTGTAGGTAAGTCTAAGATTATGTATTAGTAGCATGCCATGAAAACATACAGGCTCCAGAATTGAACCTCATCACCAAGTAGGGTGAGGTGAGGCATTATATTCATGACTCGGCCACCTTAATACTGCGGCAAGAGCCCTTAGTCTTTGTGGGATAGAAGGCTGGGTGAGCCCTGGATTCAGTCTGGATGTTGTGACAGAAAAGTCTTAACCTATGCTCAGAGTAAAATTCCAGTCCACCATTCTGCACCAGCTAGTGGAGATACATATATTGGTACGTTTGTCTTTAAATTCGTTTCGTAACTGCTTATGTAGGTATTGCAGATGCAGCATTAAAGTTCTGAACATTCAGTTGATACACCTGTAATACATACCATCACATCCTAAAACAGTGGTTTCTGGGGTGCTGCTTTTTTCTGGTGTCAGGAGAGCAGATTTTTTTTACATTAGTTATTTTTACTGTGAGCAAAACAGGTTTACTTCCTGTGGCTGTGAAATGTAAAGATACAGTTTTCCTCCAAATGGTGGTATAAATTTTTATTTTAATTTCAGTTACCTGGAACAGGGTGATCTCTTAGTAATACTGCGTGAATGATGATGTGCAGAAGGCTTTACTTTTCTTAACATATATCACATATTGAAATGTGTTTCATGTTTTTAAGGGAGAATATAAGTTTTACTGTCCATGTCTGTAATCTGGACTGTCCACCAGCGAACATGCTGGTGTGTGTAGATGAAATCATCAGAATTTTGTAGCTACTAGTATTTATTTATTTTTGTGCACTGTAGTCAAGGTGTGGTGTACCGTGATCTTTACTACAAAAGATGAGTTTGAAATGCTGTACTTAGATTAAAGTAATGTTTTTCTTATGTATGTTAAAAAGTCCTTTTTTTAACCTGACAGGGAATGTGTAGTTTTGTACTGGCATGAGTTGTTTTATTACATGCATTTGTTGCTTTTGTTTGTACTTTATCATTTTCATTATCATGTTTTAAAAATACAATATGATCCTTAGTGACATACCTCTTTACCCTAGAGGCAAGTTACCTGGACATTTAGTTTCTCTCTCTCTCTCTCTCTGTCTGTCTCTTCCACTTCATTAAAGTAGATCTTGGTTGTTCCCTTCCACATCTCAATTTATCATTCACAACTGTCCTACCATTCAACCAATATGACATAAAGTTATATAAATATCATCAAATAAAGTGAATGGCTCTTCCTCTCCCTGTACCCAGTCAACTTTGCCTGAAAGAATGTTTCCAATATCAGCATAATTTCTCACCCTTGAAATGGGGATGGGCATGGTGGGTTTTAGCCCAGGAGGGGGAGAAAAGGTTTACAGCAGGAATTGAGTGGATCCTACAAAAATTTCAGATGTACAACGAAGACTTTGATTATCCAGTGTATGGCTCATCACATTTTATTTCCCCTTAGTCTGTCCATGCATATTCTGGAACAGTACCCTGCAATCAGTCGCAACAACTGCCACCACAACCTTCAGAATCATAGCTCACTCAGTACTGTAACTTGTGCGTTCTCACAGTGGCATGAAGCAACGTAACAATTGTGAGCTTTCACGTGCATGATGTGTGATGTCAAGATATCTGATTCACTTGTTGGAGGATGTTTATGATCAAAAAGAAAGCAGTCTGTTCATTATGTACACAACAACTTTGCTTTGAACTGACACTTCTTCTATTTATGGAAATGAAATTTGTTACTGAAAATTATTAAATAATCATGGTTGCACATATTCAAATCTCCCTTACCTGAGTATTTTAAATGCTTGTTTCTTCTTAAGAATTATAAGTTATATGACCACACCCTTCTTTCAATATAGTGTATTCTGCAGAAGCTTTGCTTGGATACCACTGAAGACAGCAAAGTAACTGGTTGTTTGTTGGAAAATTGGGTTTTGGCAGGGAAGAGGTTTTTCTCTTCACCATTGTTTTTACACTGGCCATGTATTTCATGCATTGTCATTTTTATTGGGTATTTTCCCAGGATACATTAGATGGTGTTTGAAACTGGTCATTGCTCCACAAACAGAATACTTGGGACCATATGTCTCCACTATTCTGTATAGTGTGATGATGTGATGATTAGGCACTGGGCACTTTGTGTTGAAATTTAGGTAGCATATTGAAACTCTCAGAAATTAATTTACTGTGGTTTATTTACTTCTTCATTTGTAGCCCATTAACACTGCATCAGCTGAAGCAGTTATGTGGCACTGAGCAAGTTTCGATGATTATATAAGATAATGGCATAGGCTGTTTAAAAAAGTGTTCATGGGTTACTTAAAAGTACTTTCTCCACATTTTTCTGGAAACTAATGTATGTTGTACAAAACAGTGCTTTGGCCAGCAGCATTGTTTCATTAAAATTATGTGACAGTATTACAGTTTACAGTGAATCATGAACAAAGATTGTGGGTTATTTCAAAATATTGTCATTTACCTGGAGGAAGAGGATAAACATGAACTGACTGCTGAATAGCCAGTCCATTGCTGTGATTTGAATGTGAATCAGTAGTGTTTTGAGGATCTCGGTAACTTTGTATGTGTGCGCTGTTTAATGTGAAATTAATACTGTTATGCTTGATCTTTAAATGGTTATCAATACAGCAAGAAGCAACACAGAATTGTGCATAGTTAATAAGTGTATGGTGAAGGTGAAGTCCCTATGTATGCTGTGAAGGGAGTGGAGGTATTAGTCGTTTCATTCTTAATGTCGGCACTAGACAGGCAATTGGTCATTCACGTGCTCCGGCTGCATTATTGCTGAAGAGAGGTCTTCGTTATGACACTGATTCACTCTAATCTTATTGTCTGCATAATACATGGCCATACTGTTTTATCAAGTTGATCAACTTTTCTTGTTATGTTTGTACCCTTAGATCATGCATAACCTTTGAAAGACAGTGTTTAACCTCAATTACAGGGGGTTCTTGTTTTACGCTTTTTTTGCTTGAATGCGTCTCAACACTTTACACCACTTTCCAGTGCATGCCCCCCTCATTCTCAGTTTAACTCCCTTTGGCAAGATGCACATGAGGCACTGCTGAGAGTATACAAAATCCTCAAGACTGAGAGGCAGTAAACTCACTGTAAAATGCCTCAGTCACCCCATTTTGTTCACAGTGATTATCAGTGGTGTGTATTTGCCTTTATTAACAGTACCAACATTAATGAGATACATACATCTACGTCCCCTAGTATTGTCCCAATGAAAAAGCAGTGAATTGCAATCAGCATGGAAGGCAAACGTAGTAAGTGGGCTTGAGACAAGGTGAACACACTGCTAATATCTGCCTTGCCCTTCGCCTGACCAAGAGTACTGTATGTACAGTCGCTGATAATGCTAAGTCCCCTCATTCAGCATTTAAAATCAGTGTATGGAAGATCTTTAGAATCCCTTTCGAATATACATAGGTTAAAAATAAGTATTAATTATTTATTACTTTACTAATCTCGGGAACACACTGATCATACAAGTATATGTATATAATATATACTGTATATGAAGAGGCTGTCATGTTTGATTTACACCCACTTTCTCAGCAGCACAACCAGACTATCTGTATATATAAAGGTTAGGTGACACTGCAGAGTAAGAAAACTCTTTCACTAGGTAATGTTGCTGAAGGAAATAATGGCTGTTCACAGATGCATACAAAATATTGGAATATACTCACTGGGCAGAATGTAGAAGTTTTGAATGTTAAATCTGGTGGCACATAACATAACCATTGGGCTTTACGTTGTGTCCCACCTTTGTATTTGCTTACATTTCTCATTAGTTGCATCCATATGGCAGATTAGGCAGATAATATATTTTATGGATTGTAACTTAAAACATTCCTGAAAATTTTCAGTTACAAATGATATCTTTAATAGTCTGGTAAAATTTGCCTCTACTGTGTAATTTCCTTTAAATATTTCCATTTATGAAATTTTACTGTACAAATGAAAGAATATATCTATGTGCATAAAAGTGCTGTCTGGATGACTAAACAGTACATCAACTGAATTTCATAAACAACATAGCACTCATTCACTCAAGATATTTCTGATCTCAATTATTTAACATCATTTTGTTCAAGTTCATAGATTATGTAGCAGATGGTTGTGAATAATGAACTGGAGTGGATGTAGCAGGAAGCACTTGTGACCAATTGCTCAGTAGGGGAGTGTTCGTGAACACTGAACTTTTTAAAATGAATGTGACACATTCCTGTGGAACAATGGGAACCACTTACCCAGTGGTGCAGTGTCACATGCCAGAAGACCAGACTCTTCAGTTTCTAAGTACTTTCCCAATTTTTTTGCTTGATGGGAAAATCAAATTCTGATAGCCTGTCACACACTTGAGATCAGAATATGAATTATTAATGGTGTATACAGTGAGAGTTTAATGTTGTATCTGCTTTACATGAAATCTGGATTTAACTTTTTAGTTTTCTCAACAATGGCTCATTGTGCAAATAACTGTTATGTCACAAAATATGGATCCAATTAAGATTGATAAATTTTATTTGAAATGTTTTGGACATGAGGACTACTTAAGGGCAAAGAAAAGCAAATGTCTTCCTAGTATTTATACCTTTGCAACAATAGATTTGTATCTGTAATAGAGCCACACCACTGGTTTTAAAATTATAAAGAATGTGCCTGGAAAATATATGTGCTGTAGATAGAAGAACACCTTCCCACTCTAGTTAGGTGTACTTTACAAAGAGAAAAGGAACCACCTGTTGTGGAGACCATGTATGTCTTATACGTTCGTGTCATGGCATCAGGTACTAAACTGTCGGATTTTTGTGAAATTGCATATAGGAGTTCTTGACAAAAAAATTATTGATCAAGCATAAGTTTCATGAAAATTGGTTCAATGACATCACTTACTTAGGCACATAAATGATCCCCCCCCCCTCATACTTTCTAGATCCTTGACTGATTTGGGTAAAAGTCAATATAGAAGACATCTGCTTAATGTTGTTGAGTAATTAGTATCATGAAAATTGATGTAGTGAAAGCCATGTTTTACTTAAGGACATGAATAAATTTTGCCTGTATCATATACATTTTTTAGTTGGATTTCGATAACATTAGTACAGATGTTCATTTTTTTTTTTTTTAGTGGCTGTAAGGTTTGTGAAAATTGGCACAGTGTAAACCAATGGGATGGAAATGAATGTTTGTACATCCTTTGTGTATTCATTTTCTGATTTGGGTGAGATTCGATATAATACATCTGCACACAATGCTGTTGACACTTCATGAGTTTGTGAAAATCAGCACAGAAAACACCCTGCTTTTCTTATGGGCATAAATTAAGTTACATTTACACAAGTACTGTTAGAACTGTATGATATTATTGAAGTAAAGAAAGCCTTGTCAAAGTCCTTGTACTGCATCACCAAATGCATCATCTGCCCTCTTGTTTTACGTAAGAAGTGTGTGCTGCAGGAATGTGAACAGTGAATCTCAACATTTTCATTTCAGATCGAGCTGTTTTGATATGGAGCACTAAGAATTGGGATCAGAAAGATCACAAGTGTCTGAGAATCAACATAGAGTTTGATCATGCAAAGTTTATTAAATGGAGTCCAGATTCGAAGGCATTCATCATACACAAAGCTGCTGAAAGACTGATGGAAGTTTATAAGGTTGCTAAGAAGCCTGATGGTTGGATCAGTGGTGTCACTAAAGGTGTGACATTTCCTAAGGTAAGAGTAAGTTTATGAGCTTATAAATTTTTATATCTGGACCACAGTGCTTATATGAGAAGGCATTGTGAGTGCAACAAGGCCAGAACATTGATGTAAGAACATTAAGGATATATATATATGTATGTGTGATTTTTCTTTAACTCTGTTACCATAGAACATAAATAATGTGCAGTGTAAAAAATAGAATACCTTCACTAAACAAACTTTTACTATGGCAGTGATAGGGTACTGCCAAACATCTGAATTGTAGTTACACTTTTTATATTTCGTATTACTGTGCATTACTTTAAAATTGTCTTCCAGCATCATGCAGATGATGTGGTTGGTCTTGGCATTGCTTGCAATGGCAAGTACATGATGTCATGCTCTGAGAAGAATGATTTGATTATATGGGACTTAAAAGGAGAGCAGCTGGCAAAGGCAGACACATACCTCATGACCACAATATGTGCCAAGATCTCACCATGTGCTCGTTTTGTGGTTGCTTCAGGTACGTCATGGCATTGCTGTGTAGGTTCCACCAAATGGTAAGACGTGCTATTAACTGAAGGATGCATATGAAGGAAATGACAGCCATAGCCATTTTCATAGATGTTACAAGTTTTTCCCATAATGGTTGAACGTTTGCATCTGCTCAGGGCCTAGGCCATGGCAGAACCACAAATTTCTGTCTAATGATGTGTAGAAAGATATCTGGAGATAAACACTGCATATCAACACCCATGACCAAGTTGGGTTTCAACAGCCTCTGTATTTGCTTACCGTTTGTAACATGAATTAGCCTGACCCATGAGTGCAGTAAGTGACACAATAGGTATGTCCTGCATGAGCATTTGCTTACCATTTACCGGTCATCTTACTTACCCTTTTACCAACTTAGGCACAATTTGAAGACCATGTAATGTGCCTTTTAAAATAAGCCTACCAACAATGGTGCAGTAGAACCCAAATGTTTGACATTACTAATATAGCCACCTACCTGTGGACATGATCCTAAGCTGGTTGCATCCCTTTCCCCACCTCACAACATCCCTCAGATCAGGCCTCATGCTGGGTGGACAAAAATGAATTCCACATTTTTAGATATTAATTATATATTAGCTGCTGTAGATACATTGAAACCAACTACATACATTTTTCTGCTGAACTCGAAGTTATTCTTGTAAGGCACTACCCTACCCACACTTTTTCCTATGTGCTGTGACCAAAGTCACATGGGTTGTCATTCAGGAAAGATTGTCATGTTTCAGCAGAAAACACAGTGTGTTTTGTGGTTCATTGAGTTTAAATTGATAATTCAAGTTCAGTGTAGGTTCAGGCACATATACAGGATACATCAATATGATGACAAGTCCATCGGACAACTTCATAGAGAATGGTAGTTCAGTAAGATGGAGGTAGGAGAGCCTGGTGCACCAGAACAAGAGAAGCATGCACACCATAGTTTTTTTGTGGAATCCCAAGAAATTATTAAGACATGAAAGTTTGGAGCTTAACATTCCACAGTCGACAGTGCACACTGTGCTCCATTGAACCTCACAGCTTACAAACTCCAATTAATGCTGCAGTCACTTTAAATACAGGAAACAAATATGCATTAATGTAGTTAATTTGTGAAGTGCTGGCAGCAATCGGCCATTCTTTGGACAAAATCATATTTAGTCATAAAAGAGTTTTCCAAGTGTAAAGGTGGGTGAGTCAAGATGGGTGTTGAATCTGGGGTCCTAAGTACCAAATTAACAAACTGAGCATGAACACAGCAGCCTGAAAGAGAGTGTGTGATGTAATGAAGAATAAGCATTTGGTCTCTTCTTTGCCACAGATAAACTGTAACCAGTACAGCCTATGTATATATCACAGAAACGTGTTGCACTCACATTGGAGAAAACACAAGCCACATCTTCCAGTTAGATGGTGTGGCTTCTGGAGCACATTTTCTGTACAAGCTTGATCAGATATTTTCTGGGTAGTACATAGATTGGGAGAATGGGACTGATTTGTAGGCCATCTAGCTCTCCCAGTGGAGGTTTACTTTAGGGTTGATATCAGATTTAACCCATCCCCAAAAATCAGCCTGTCTAGGAGACAGAATTGGGATCCAAAGTGCAACAGGTGTGGCAAGATCTGCACGACTGTATTGACAAGTCCCAAACTAACATTTGGTGCATATATAACTCTGAGATGTAAGAAAAATATTGTAGGTGGTTTCATTGCTGTATATCTGCATAGTTTACATGTAAAACGTCAGCATTTGTTTTTATCCACCCCCATACTGTCTTTCACAATGTTCCAAGGGACTGCTTTCCAGCAGATTTCCCAACCAAATTTCTTGTCTGTCCCTATGTACTTGTTGGACATGGGAGGTTATTCCCAAGGTTTGGGTAACCTGCCAGTACTAGGTAACATGTATACATGATGAAAGTCCTCATTGTGTTGCATACCTTCTGGATCAGCTGCTAACTTTATCCCTCTTAGGTTCAGATATTTTCCTGTACACAGTCTCTTTTCACACACCTAGGCATGGTAATCAAGTTTGTAAGTGGAGTATAGGGCTTGCAAATCTGGATTATCAAATGTTTATTCAATACACATATGTCATGTAAGACTTGAAATTTTGAAGCAAAATAACAGCCCCGAGGCTGCTTAGCTGTATGGAGCTTTTAGAGGCCCCATGCAAAAAGCAAATAAGAGTTCTGAACTCCATATGGTCTTGGACACAAGTGTGAAAAAAGTACTGGAACCACCAATGAGGATAGTGCTTTTTAGTTTAAAAAATTATCCTGGTGTAATTTTTTGGTATTGTATGTTGCAGTAACAACATAAACTCTGAATATTGAAAGGAAAAAACAGTTATAAAACAAATATGTTTTGTTTGTTTTTTAAGGCTCAAAATTTTATCTTTTACACGAGTCTGGCAATACTGCTAGCATACAGGAATGTACATTCCTGTATGCTAGCAGTATTGTGTATGTTGCAGAATTTATATTGTATTATTTGTCTTTCTGACTTACAGGTTTTGCTCCTGATGTGAAAGTGTGGGAAGTGAAATTTTCGAAGTTAGGTGAATTCCAGCAACTCTCACGTGTATTTGAACTAACTGGCCACTCCTCAGGTGTTTATGATGTTGGCTTCAGTGCTGATTCATCTCGTATGGTGACTGTGTCTAAAGATGGGACATGGAGGGCCTTCAATACCAAAAGTAAAGGACATTTCTATCTTTACACCCTATTAAAGACTACTGTTTACACAAGAGGACATAGTTATCTCATTCATTATTTATTGTTTCTGAACATAGTTACTGTACAAACCCCAATCAGAAAATTATAGCCACCATCACTCCATAGCATTTGGCTGCTTGCAGTGTGTAACTAAACTGCGAGATAATAATCTATTTAACCTTTTAATACCAACCTCAGTAACCCACACTGAATAGCCATCAGTCGTGTGGCCAGTCCATAAGCCTTGTATATGTACACAGCAGGAGCATATAATTTAATCTGTAGTTGTATGTCTGTACTGATAAACTACATCTAATGGCTACGTAGGTAAGGTTGCTTTTGCTGATGGCATATCTGTATGTCCACTTCAAGCATTTTATATTCATGCTGTTGTATTTGTTATTCTCGCCATATCCTTATCCTTCTATGGAAGGATATTATGTGTATTTATAGAGGAAACATAGAGCTTCAGTTTGATGTATGTTTTGTACCATGAAGAGAGTTGCTTGCCTCTAATGGGTTTCACTTTTTCCCATGGAATTTTGAGTGTGTCTGTGTACATACATATGTATGCACGTTTTGTTCTGCCACTCCAAGGCATGTTATAAAATCATTTACCTTTATAGATACCAAAAATTGTATTCTGTATATCAGTATCTTATATACTGTATATAGGGTAGTGCATTCACGAAATTTAAAAATCTTGAAATGCATTTTGTGTGTAAGTATAGTGCCTACAAGCAAACTTTTGAGATAGGAGAAAGTGTTGGTCATCCTTAATGATTCAGATGAGTGCCTAATTATTTACAGTAGCAAAACAACACTAGTGTTGATAACAGAAAATCCTGCAGTATAGAAGAGGTGCATGATAGTCAATGAGCATATGAATGTTTGCTACTTGCAGCATGAATTCAGACTGTTTTGAAGCTACAGTCTACACAGCTGAATTTTAGTCTCTTGCCATGAAAGTAACAGATATAACACTGGTGTCTTGTTGGAACCATTTTTCAGTTTCGTGAACATTAAATCACATGTTTTTAAAAATTCTTTTATGCTCCCAAGTAAACTGACAGCCCTGATTGCCTCTTGACCTCTTTACCTTGATTGTTGAATGAAGATCCTAATTAAATTTTCATCAAAATCTGAACATGTAACTTCCAATTCTGTATTTGTATTGTAACATAAGCGACAGTGCAAATTGTCCAATTAAACTGTTTCATTAAAGGCACCTACAGGGTCATGTTTAGAGGACTGGAAGTTTACAAGTTCAAACCAGATGATACTTCTGTGACAGCATGAAAAAACATGTTTGCTCTTACAAAATAAAAATTTAATATATGTAGTGCCAATGCTTGTGTCAGCAACCTATTTATGTACTGATGCTGTCAGTAGCTAAGACTGTACAGCATTAGATGATAGAATGGTTAATGATTATGTAATTAGAAAGGACATCGATGAAAATAGTCCTGGCTTAATGTCAGTTACAGTACTGGCATTTGTCTTGAGTACTAAGGAAAACTGTGTAAAACTACCGCCCAGATGGTTGGTGGCCCATCTAATATTCAGATCAGGTGCATCCCTAGTAAGGAGCATAGTTGATTAGTGAGTCTGTATACTGAGATGCAGTTTATATTGACATTATTTTACCAGCACTTGCCTGAATGAAATCTTACAGACATGCTAATGGCTGTTGTCATTGAACTGCAAGAATACATATTCAAACAGGGTGTGGTTTTCATGTTCACAGATGATGATAGCAGGTTAATTTTTAAAAATCAAACTAAAATCAAATAAACCTTGCAAACACACTGAAATTCAGCATGTTGTGCATGTCATATCTTCCCATTTACATATGGATGCTCTTTTAATGTCTTGCAGTTGAATATGATAAAGGGGAAGACCCTCATCTGTTGTCATCAGGGAAATATAATTATGCTGGCAGCCCCTCACGTGTTGCAATGTCCCCAAATGGTGAAGTTGTGGTTGTTGCCAGCAAGAGTTCTCTTGCCTTTTATTCCGTCCAGACGGGAGAATGTGATGCTGTTATTGATAATATCTATTCAGGTAAGACTTCTGGTATTTTGCTTGTTCACCAGCTTTTGGGATTTTTAATGACACATTTTTATCTTTTTCAGCAGTAAGATGATTGTGAGTGAAGAATATCAGTGAGTGTAAAAGGTCCCAAACATGGCATATTTCAAAGTACCACCTAACATTTGCCAGTAGGGAGTGAGGAAGACCATGGAAACCTTCTGTCTGAATAGCTGGTTTCCAGGCCAAGATTTAAACCCAGAATCTGCCTATTATGAAGCAGGAATGCTAAGAACTGCAGCAAGACATGCATTGTGAGATTATATTATGATTCTAAGGAACATCTTGTTAGTTAGCAGATTCAGATGATTTTGAATGCATGTTGTTATTGGTGGAAATTTGGGAAGAGTGAAGGCAAAGCTGCTAGTTAGAAGCAAGATAACTTCATGGTTAATAGTACTGTCTCTTTGGATTAAGTGGTTGCAAGGTTAAGTATTATGAAGTTGCCATGTATATTTAATAATAGATATTTCAAGTGGGAAGATGGCAAATGAAAATAGATCCAGGGTAGTAGTGTAATTAACAATCAAGACTGGTCATTTTTAGAATATTGCAGTATGTTGCAGAACACATACTTTCTCTTTTATGGGGCAGAATGTAGCCAGGTTGAAGTTACGTTCAAATTTCAGTACATTCGGATACCACGTAAAGGAATAAGATTTAAAGGAGATGTGCGGTATATTGTGCACTGAAGTTGAATTATACTGTAAGGTGAATGAGGTGTATTAGGAAAGCCTTAAAGCGTACTGTAAGGAAACCCAGAAGCATGATATCATTAACTTTCCAAATAATGCAAATAAATTATTCAAGTGCAGGTGATGGTATGTCATTCAGTGTCACAGGTGGCTAGAACAGTCTTAAAAATCCACACTGCAAATTCAGTAACAGTAAAAATGAACATACTGCATGGAGCAGTGTCCTGAGCTAAATGAATCCAGTCCACCACACCTTCCCACTCTGCTTCTTTAAGATTCATACTGTCATCCTTCCACTTGTGTCTGCCAGGTGGGCTTTCACCTGCAGATTTTATTATCAAAATTTTGATGTTTCATATTCTGCCCATGCATGCCATATCTCCTGTCCATCTCAACCTTGATTTGATCATATTTGGTGAAGCAGACAGGTTGTGATTATATACAAGTGTACAGTGAGGTTCAGTGCTTCATTTGTGCCCTTTGTGAGCAAGATGCTTTCTAGTGTTCAGCTTATGCCTGATAAGACAGTCCTATCCCACGGTCTGTGAGTCTTCCCATGGTAAATCCACATTACCTACCTTACATAACAACAGCTGCTGAAAGCTGTATCCTCCAACAAAGCCACACATTTCACAGTGATATAAATGGTGTGACACATTCTGCAGTTTACATTGTATCTAGATTTTTATCTGTAAATCCTATGAAGTACAATGATAGTTTAAGTGCATTTTTTTATTTTATATTTCCCAACATATATGAAACACACACATTCCAATCATACGAATGTGATGGTTATATTTCCATATCCTGTTCATTCACAAAAAAAAAAAGGTCATACATAATGTCTGCACCAAATTTTCTGTTATGTGTGCTGATGCAGTAGCCTGCTGAAAATATACATAACCTGCTGTTTAGAGGGCCCACAATTCTGTTCTGAGCAGACTGTTTCACTAAATCGTATGGAGCACATGACTTTTTATTTGATTTGCTAGGTACAGGTGAATGAGGATACCAGTGACAAAGTTTCCAGACACACTTTTTAATAGTGTTATTTATTTTAATATACTTTACAACAAAAATGCAGAGAATGCTAATAGACGACTGCTCACAAAAACAGTCCTGCAGCAATTGAATGTACTGCACACTTATTATCAGAGTAGCAGTGTAGTGAAAGCTGGCTAAATGATTAACTAACCAACTCTATGGAGCAGAGTCCTTCATGAGAAGCTAGTAGGTTCTCAGCTAATCAGGAAATTTCCCACATTCTCTGGAACCCAAGAGGTCATCACTGTGTCCATAAGAGAACACCATTTGTCCCTATCCCGAGCCAGATGACATCCAGTTTATATGCTCATATCCTATTTTTTTATGTTTTAAATCTCATGTATATTTTCTGTTGCATGGGTTGTCCCAGAGAATCCATTCAAGTCCATGCTCTGCGTAATATTTTTAACAGTTCCAAGCCACTTGCCCAACCCCCACACTTGAGGTCTGCCCCCTTGTCGGCTGCCTGCAGCTGCTTTCCATATCTGAAGACCATCTCCATTCATAGAAAAATCATACTGTGGTGAAAAGGACAGGCTTAACATGGCAATGTTCTTACATTTTGGCTGATCCTTTCTTTATATTCATACTGAAAACAAAACTCTGTTGTCAGTGTAGTTGGACAGTAATGAGTGAGTCTCCCACCTGTACGGTGACTTAAAAACATATACATTACACTCACCATGGGAAAAGTAATGGGGGACAGGTATGAAGAATATTGATAGGCTCAGACTAAAATGTAACACGTAATTAGTGTCCACTTGTTCCTGAAATTAATGACTTGTTGAAAAACCTTCATTAAAATATTTGTTTGGAGCAGTGTACAAGATTTGGGATGAGCTGATTTTGTTAGTGGGTGGTACCTTTGTCCTTCTGGAACTACAGTCATCTTTACATGGATTATGATTATATCTTACAGGATCTGTCACATGTCTTTTGTTTGACTCTCTGGGAAAATATGTGCTGACTGGCGGTGAGAAGCATGTCCGTGTATTCCATAATGTGACAGGCTATCGTACATCTATTGCCTCAATCCAATCAAAAATCCGCCAGCCTGCCAGCTCTGCACAGAAGGAACGGATGGAGCAGCAGATTCGAGAGGCTGAATTGTTCCTTAATAGTATCGGAGAAACAAGGTGAAACAGACCCAGTACTTGCCAGTGTTCATATACATATTACCAGTACAGTGGATGAATGATTGGTTCTTTTATATTAAATAAAGGCGAGTTAAATGAAAGACTTCCTTTATTGGAGTAACTTCTCTTTTATATTGCACATTTGAGTATATGCTGTTACTTTTTCAGCAGTGTTGTTAAATGTCTACAAATAACACAGAAATGAAGCCCAGCAGGTTGGTTGTGCAAAAGTAATACACTGTGTTGATAACACTACTATTATTGTATGGGTGGACATTTGAAGAATAACATGTAACAATGGGGACACTAATTATGTTTGAAATATGAAATACAGCACACTGACGAGAGGGCCGATATGTAGTTTAGTTCACTGCGTGGTTTGTCTTCCCAATAAGACAGTGGCCTGTTCCTAAGCAAGAATGTATATTGTTGAATTTTGTTTGTAAAAGTCTTCTAGAGGACTCTTAAGATGGGGGGGGGGGGGGTTTTAAATTTTATTTTTGGGAAACAGAAAATGAAAAGGAAATTTACTGAAGTTTTCCCTACAATCATTTTTTTTTTCCC
>Ga0123354_10000960_pt1 | contig 32631 bp, 28 predicted proteins | sample TergutLab28metaG_2_FD_97872 | JGI IMG/M metagenome (GOLD analysis project Ga0123354, IMG submission 97872) | Labiotermes labralis P4 segment gut microbial communities from Petit-Saut dam, French Guiana - Lab288 P4 | ecosystem: Host-associated > Arthropoda: Insects > Digestive system > Gut ... | reverse complement strand
GCTTTGACTTGGGGGACGCCCAGATCGTGTCCCTTGACCTGGATGAGGTGGCGCCGCGCGGCGGGCCGACAGCGGATCGGCAGGCGGCGGTCATGTACATGCTGGCCAGACATGTCCTGGGGTCGCGTTTTTTCCTCATGCCCGCCGATGTGGCGCTCATGCCCAAACGCTATCAAGCCTACCACACGGAACATATCGAGGCGATACGCGAAGACCCGAAACGGCTTTGCTACGACGAGGCGCACCGGGTCACGCAAAACATGAGCGTTGCCGGCCAGCTCCAGGCGGACATGACCACGATGGCGCGAGAGTCGCGCAAATGGAACCTGTCCATCGGCCTGTACACGCAGTCCATAGAAGACATCCCCAAGATCATTACGGACGAGCTGGCGACCATGACTGTGGTCCTCGGGGCCGGAACCGACAAAAGCATTGCCGATTTGACGAAACGGTTCGGTCTGAACGGAGCTTGCAGCCATGCCCTGGGCCGTTTGGGCAAGCCCGGCCCGGCCGGTTCCAACCTGGTGGCCGTGTTCCGAACAGGCGCGGGCACATCGCAACTCGTTCTTTCCCTGACCGTGGGCGGACAAGCCCTGTGGGCCTTTTCCACCACCACGGAAGACGTGGCCATCCGCAACCATCTCTACAAGCGCCTGGGGCCTTCTGAAACATTGCGGCGTCTGGCGGCGCGTTATCCGGGCGGCTCGGCCAAGGCGGAAGTGGAACGCCGCCGCCGTCTGGTGGCGGATACCAGCGACGCGGACGAGGACGTTACCAACGTGATTCTGGAAATTGTCAACGAAATAGCGAGGTCGGCATGAACAAATTCCTTTTGGTCCTCTTTCTTCTGTTTCCGGCCCATGCCTGGGCTTTTTGCTGCGACTGCGGCTCGATCAGCGCCATTGTGACGCTGGCGAGCACACAGACCGTCGAAAGCGTCAACGCCTTTACCGCGACCGAGTCGGAAAAAATTCAGTCTGAAATCCTCCTGGCCGCGAAAAACATCATCGGCACGATCAAGTCGGAAAGCGCCACCGTCGTGCGGGCGATTGTGGGCCTCAAAGAGAGCAACGAGGCCATGCTGAAGGGGCAGGCTGCGGCTTCCGAGGCGATAAAGACCGAAGACCTCTACGGCAAGGCCAGCCAGCCCTCCGGCTTATGCGGGGCAAGCTCCCTTGGCGCGGGCCTGCAGGTGAGCGCCCAGGCTGCGGGACAGGTGCGCGGCGCCATGCGCGGCAAGCAACTGGACTATGCCGACCGGGCGGGCGCGCGGCCCGTGGAATACCTGAACCGGATAATGAGCGGCGACCACCCGGACGCCAAGGCCATGACGGACGCCCTGTTCCCGCTGCAGGACACGCTGACCGAAGACCAGGTGGCCCAGGCGCATGAAACCATAAAAACCCTGGCCAATCCACGCCCTTTGCCGGTGGTCACGGACGCGCAACGCGACACCCCGGCGGGCCAGACCTATGCCGCCGCCCGCCTGATTCATGAAGGACGAACGGCCGCGGTCATGGAAACCCTGAACGACCATGTGACGTATCATTCCCCGACCCTGCCTGACGACGTGACCTCCTGGGCGCAAAGCCAATGGTCGGATGCGGGCGGCAGCGGGACGCCTCCGGGCATCGTGAACGGCAAGCTCTCCGAGGCCGGGCTCTACAAGCTCCTTTCCCAGATGCGCCTCGGCAATCCCAACTGGTTCGTCCAGGTCACAGGAGCGACCGAAGCCGGACTTTTGCGCGAGCTGGTCATGATGCAGGCCGTGCAGTTGGAGCTTACCCGGAAAAATAACGAACTGCTGGATCATTTGACCGTGAACTCCGCCATGGACTTTCTGACGCGCATGGAAGGCACGGACGGCAAGACCATGACCGACCTCTACACCCGCATGGTCGGGACGCAGCAATAAGGGGGCGGACATGGCCGATATTCCCGCGACAGCGGAAGTTTTGCTCAAAACCGACGCCAGCAAGCAGTTTTTGGACGCCTTGCTCGGCCAGGGATGGGACGCCTGGGGGACGGGTCTCGGCGGCTCTCAGGCCGCTGAACTCATGCTGCAAATATTCAGCGCCTTCAATCTGGTGGCTCTGGCCATTATCTCGGGCCTGTTCATCTGGGTGCTGGCGGTGGCCGTGGCCGGCACGGCCCATGAGGGCGTGCCGTTCGGGAAAAAATATTCCTCCCTGTGGATGCCCTTGCGGTTTGTGGGCGCAATGGGGGCACTCGCGCCCATTTTCAAGGGCCTGAGTTTTTTTCAGGTGGCGATTCTGGCTTGCATCGGCCTGTCCATCAATCTGGGCAATTTCGTCTGGTCGCTCGGCACGGACTATTTTGTGGAGCATGGCGGGCAGATCACGGTCCAGGCTCCGGATCAGAACGTCACGCAGTATTCGGCCATAGCCAACGGCTCCCTGCAATCCCTGACCATGCAATACTATTTGCGTGAACGGCGCGGATTGAACATCCAGCCGGGCGGGGATTGGAAATACAGCGGCAACGTGTTCCGCTCGGGCGGGGAATACAAATTTCTGTTCGACGGCTCGGCGGGCGCGATCACTGTTGAATGCGTGGATGAAAGCGACGCCCTGTGCCGGGCCAAGGTCAATGCCGTGGGCACGGCCATTTCCGCCCTGTCCTCCACCGCCCAGCAACTTGCCGACCCGGACACGCCCGGACCCAGCATTGACCCCCTGGCGCTCTATAACGCCGCAAACCAGGTCAACGCCGCCATCCTTTCCGGCCTGCAAAGCTACGCCCAGCAAGGACAGCTCAAATCCAAGCTCGGTGACTTCAAAGACATATCCAGCCAATACGGCTGGTTCATCGCCGGGGCTTCGTATTGGTCAATAGCCTGGATCAATCAGGAAGCCCGCGCGGCCATGTATTCCGGAATCTCCTACAGCCCCACGGAGTATTCCGCCTCGGAACTCTACGGCATGACCTACGGGTTGCACGACTATGAGGCGGTCCAAGAGCGGGTAGCGAATTACATCAAGACGGCCTACGCCACGCGACGCGGCATTTCCGACACCACCGCCGATCCCGCCGTGACGGATGAAACACGCACGTTAAGCGGCATCGGAAACTGGCTGCGAGCCACTCTCAACAAGCTCGTGGCCGCCAACATCCTGCCCGTGGCCGTGGAAAAGCTCTCCAGCCAAGACCCGATCATGGCCATATCCAATGTGGGGGATTATCTCATCGGTTCGGCCTGGGGGCTGGCCGCGTCCCTTGGCGGCCTGGACATAGCCAATTCTCTCGGCAAGGCTATTCCCTTTGTCGGCAATGCCCTTGCCAGCCTGGACAAGTACATCTCCTTCGCTCTGTTCGCGGTGTTTATCCCGCTTCTGCTCTACGGTCTGGCTCTTGCCTATTACCTCCCGGCCATCCCCTTCATTCGCTGGATTTCCGCTTTGGCCGGATGGGTGATCCTGGTGGTGGAATCCCTGGTGGCCGCGCCGCTCTGGCTCTGCGCCCACGCCCTGCCCGAAGGGGACGGCGCGGCGGGACAGCACGGCAAACGCGGGTATCTCCTGCTCCTTGGCATCATTATCCGCCCGCCGCTCATGGTGGCCGGATTCTTCGCCGCGGTCATCCTCATGAACGTCCTGGGCAGGCTCATAGGCGCGAGTTTTGAAATGTTCATCGCCGGGACTTCGCAGACAAAAGTCATCGGCATCACCGGCACGTTCTCCATGCTCGTCATCCTTGGCGTTGTCGTGATTATGACGGCCAACAAGTTTTTCAGCCTGATTCATCACCTGCCCGAACACGTCACCAACTGGATCGGCCAGCAGCTCCAACATCTTGGCGAGAAAGAAGACCAAGCCGGGGTCAAAGGCGTGTTTGTGGGCTCCACCAACGCCGTGAGTTCCGGTTCGCACGGGCTGAAGGATCTGCGGACAGGGAGTCAGCGTCAACGATCCGGTGGAGAAACGCCATCTGCCGCGCCGGAAACGCCTCTCGCCGCAAAACCCGGCCTCTCGGAAAACAACTTCAGGAGTTAGGCCATGTTCAAAGGAATACGAAACGGCATTGCCGCGCGTCTTTCACCCACGCGCGCATACTGGTCGGAACTGAAAACGGAATTGGCGGAGCGGCTTAGAGCCTTCCGGCAAGATCGCTCGTCTTCTTTTCAGCAACGGATGGAAAATGATTTTGATTTCGTGATGACTGTTTGGGGCGTCGAATCGTTCGGCCACCTCCACTGCGTGATCATGGAAATGAAGATGCGCTGTGTGGTCCTGGCCTTTCCTATCCTGGTTTTGTTTTTGCTTGGGATCATATGGCCTGAATTGTCTGTCGTGCCGGCATTGGCGATTTTCTTTCCACCCTGTCTGTTCGGGATTGCCACCTCTCTGTGGCGTCTCGCCGTTTTGCGAAACCGCACTTTCATTCCGTTTCACCGCTGGCTTCTCAACCCTCTCGCTTTGAAGAACTCACGACCAAAGGAGTAAATCATGAAAAGACGCCTCTTGTTGTGTTTGTGCTGCTGTCTGGCCTGCGCCTGCGCGAAACGGACCGCGCCGCCGCCTGTGTCCGCTCCGGCCGATTTTGTGGCCGTCACGCTTGGCGAAGCGGCGGAGCAGGCCCACAGCGAACTCGCCATGCTGGCCAAACTGCGTGGTCAAGGAGTGACTCCGCTGCTTCCAGCGCCTGATCCCTCTCTGGAAAGGCCGGTTTCCGTTTCATGGACAGGCCCGGCGGACGGGGCACTCAAGGAAATATGCCTGCAAATCGGCTACCGCTACCAGGAGATGGGCGCGCCGTCAGCCCAGGCGTTGGTGGTCGTCGTACACGGCCTGAACCACAGCGCCTATCGTTTGCTGGAAGACGTAGCCTGGCAGATCCAGCCGCAAGCCGTATTGCGTGTTGATCCCGTAGGCCGGGTGATAACGCTCGCCCGGACAACAGCAACAGGAGGCAAGTCATGAGAAAGCTCCTGATTCTTGTTGTCCTGGTCTCTGTCTTGCCGGTTGCGCCGGAAAACGAATGGAATCCGCGCCCGCCGCGCCGTTGCCGTCGAAGGCGGTTGGGAAAACGGAGCCGCAAAAGAAGGACGAACCAGCGGCGATATTCTTTGCCGGGTCCGCAGACGACCAAAACTCGGCTGTGAATGTTCCCAAGCCCTCCACCGGGCCGCGTCAGGGTGAACCGAAGGAACTCGCCGGGCTTTTGGCAATGAAGGGGACGGACAAGAAAGAAACCGCTGCCGCGTCGCTTCGGCCCTCGGCGATCCGTGAAGCGGCCCAGCTTGTCACCCTTCATGCGGCCATAGCCTGCCGCTACAAAGAGCTTTTGGAGAGTACGGAAAAATACGCGCCGATCTTGGATGCGGCCTTTGACTTTTCGCCGCTCCTCATGACCGAAGGATCGGCCTTGATAAAGCCTCCGGTGCTGACACGCGCGGGCGCTTCCCTGCGCATCGAAAAACCGGACGCGGCAACCGCCGCTGAAACCACCTACGAACTCCTCGAACCGGCCCGGTTTGTCGCCCATGCGCCGAATTGGCGGGAGTTTCTGATGACGGACGATTTCCCCGCGCCGGAGACCCCCAACCCGGCTGTGCTACCCAAAAACGAAAAAGAGCAGGCGATATGGCGGACGGCGGTACGTGAAACATGGGCGGAGGGACTCGCGGCGGCGCAGCAGCTTTATGCCGACAATGTGGCCCGCATGACCCGGCAGTATCGCGGCATCATGCTCTACCACCTGCTGACCGCCCAAAGCCTTTTAAGCAAGGTCAGCTCCGCCTCGGCCAGCCAGCCACTGAACGCTTCGGACAGCAAACTCTACGTCGGCCAGCATGTGTACCGGATCACGGCTCCTTCGCGTTTTCTGACGGACACGGCGGACGTGAAGCCGGATGTGAAGGCTGTGAAGGGCAAAAAACGTGTGCAGGGCGGGAGGGGGTAGTCATGCCGGAGATGTACCCTCACGAGCCGCGCGTCCGATGGGACCACACAGATCTAAACAACCTTCTCCTGTGGGGAAGCCATTGCGGCATGTCGGATTTGGCGCTGCGCTCCGGTGACCGGGCCTGGATGCGTCTCGACGGAATCTGGCGACCTGTCACGGAACGTCCCATCTCGGCGGATGAGCTTCTGGCCGGGCTGGAACGCATGACCCGGAACAATTCCGTCGCGGCGCTCATCAAGTCCGGGCAGAAGGATTACGACTTCGCGCACCAGATTGACGAAGCGCGAGGCCGGCGACGCCGGTATCGCGGCAATGCCACGCCTGTGGCAGACGGCTACGCCACGGGCGTCAAGCTCATATTCCGCACCATCCCTTCAGAACCGCCGTCCATCGACACCTTGGATGTGGAACAGACTATTCTGGATCACGCTTTCCCTGAAAACGGGCTGGTGCTGGTGACAGGAGTCATGGGATCGGGAAAGTCCACCCTGCTGGCCGCTATTTTGCGCGATATTATCGAACAAGGCGGGCGCAACGTCGCCACCTACGAAGCGCCCATCGAGTTCGACTTCGACACTGTGCCCAACCCGGGCGGGCCGGTGTCGCAAAGCTCCATCCCCGAACATCTGGCGGATTTTCTCACCGCGACCCGCAACTCCACGCGCACCGCCCCGGATGTGGTGCTGATCGGAGAAAGCCGCGATCCGGAAACCATGCGCGGCATGATGGAAAGCGCGGAAATCGGCGTGGCCGCCTATTCCACCGTGCATAGCCGATCCGTTCCCGAGACCATTTCGCGCATCCTCCATATTTTCCCACGGGAGGAACATGCCCAGGTGGCGGCAACGCTGATTACCAGCCTGCGCCTGATTGTCTCCCAACGTTTGATTCCCCACCCCTCCGGGCAAGGCCGCACGGCCCTGCGCGAATTTCTGCCGTTTACGGCGGAGATACGGGAAACACTGCTGGAAACGCCTCTCGAACGGCTCATTCCGGTCACGGAAGAGCTTTTGGAAGCCCACGGGCAGAAGATGCAGACCTCGGCCAAGGCCGCTTTTGACCAACGGAAGATCAGCCGGGGACGCTATCTGGGCATTGAGGCTGAACGCCGGGAGAAAAGAACGGCGGGCGCCACGCAAGAAAAAGACGCCCAGAGCGCCATGCTGGAGCTTCTCTCGGTGGGCAAAGAGCTTCTTCAAACACTCAATCACGCGAGGAGTTGACGATGGCCGGCGAAGTTCTCTGGCGCGATACCGGGCTTGCGCCCAAAATTTTCATTTTGGACGCGCGCGCCGTTTTCCCCCTGGCCCTGTGGCTCTTCCACTGGGCGTGGTGGACGGCGGCGATAGCCCTGGTCTGCATAGTGATTCTGTATCTGGTGCAGCGCACGGGCATGTCGCCGTTGGCCTGCGCCCGCGCCGTGCGCGTGGCGCTCCTCGGAAAACGCCGGGAAACGCGGTGCAACGAGCAACAGTGGCGTAAACGCTGCCGCTGGTAAAAGCCACAAAGGAGAAACCATGAATGCGCCTTCACGCAACAGCGGCGGTCTTTACGACGCCCCCGACCTCCATGCGGTCAGAGAGCCGTTCGCTCTCACCCAAGCCGACCTGGAGCGGCAACTGGCGGACGGAGCCTTTCCCATGGACAGAGAGGACGCGATCAAGTGCGGCCTGATTAACCCCTATGACGACGAAACCGCCAAAGTAACGGTGCGGTAAGGAGAAATTCCATGAGCCAGACACCGGAACAACAAACCGAACAACAGACCGGGCAGCAGCCTGAGAAGAAGGGCCGCTTTGCCATTAGCCGGGAAGAGCATGAGAAGTATGTAACTGCTGTGGCCCAGACCATGAACGCCATTACGGGAAAAGTCCGGGGCGGGGACAGACCGCCGTCCGTAACCGCGCCCTTTTGTCCCACGACCGGCTTTGCTTACGGCGGCGCGAGCATGACCCGCCTCATGCTGGAAAGCATGGACAAGGGATATGCGGACGACCGCTGGATGACCTTCAAACAGCTCAATAACTACAAGTTTGAAAGCAAAAATTTCAACGTCAAAATCCGCAAAGGCGAACACGGGGTCAAGCTCCTGCGCTCCGAAGACGTGGCCTTTGTCGTGGATAAGGAAGGAAAATGGGAATTTCTCACCGAGGAGCGCGAGAAGGAATTGCGCAAGCAAGGCGTTGAAGTTCAACACAAAACGCTGTTCTACCCCTACACGGTGTTCAACGCCTCGCAGATTGAAGGTTTTCCGCCCAAAGAAGCTCCGGCCCAAGCCATGACCGAGGCTGACCGCAATACGGCCATAGACAAGTTCGTGGCCTGCCTGGGCGCGAAGGTCGAACACGGACACGAAAAGCCCCGCTACGACGGCGAGACGGATACGGTCATGCTGCCCGACCCGGAAAAATTCAAAAACCTGGACGACTATTATTCCATGAAGCTGCGCCTGGCTTTTCACGCCACCAGCCACAATGACCGGGAAAGGCGCGAGCCCGGAGAATTTGAAGCCATGCGCGGCGAGACGTTCTCTCTGCTGGCCGGGGCGCGTTTCGGCCTGCCCATGCCTGCGGATGGCGGTTCCTGGCCGGAAAAATTCGAGGGCGGGGAGAAATGGAAAGCGCTGGAAGCCTCGGCGGATGCGTCCAGGGTGCTCTCCATCCTGGACCAGTTCAGCCGGGGCGAAGAACCCAAAGCGGCCTGGTTCCCCCGGAAGGAAGAGTGGCCCGCCATGACCGCAGCGCGGGAAAGCGCCGCGCCGCCCGCGCCTGAACCCGCAGCCCCGCGCATGAGGATGTGACCGTGATGCGGCAATTCCCCAACACCAGAGACGAGATGTTTTTTGGTGCATATGGCGGGTCAAAATTCGTGAACACAGGCGCAAGGAGAAAAAATGAACATTATAATCGTCGAATCGCCGGGCAAGGTCCAAAAAATCCAGTCCATCCTCGGCGCTAAATGGAAGGTCGCGGCCTCGGTCGGGCATGTGCGGGATTTGCCGGAAAAGAGCCTGGGCGTTTCCCTGCCGGATTTCAAACCCGAATACCAGCCGACCGAACGCGGCAAGGCGGTTTTGAAACGCCTCGCCGCCTGGATCAAAACAGCGGACGCCGTGTACCTCGCCACTGACCCGGACCGGGAGGGAGAGGCCATCGCGTGGCATCTGGCCGACGCGCTCAAACTGAAAAAGCCCCTGCGTGTCACCTTTGGTTCCATCACGAAGAGCGCCATCGAGCCCGCGATCAAAGCCCCCCGTTCGCTGGACATGGCTCTGGTGTCCGCCCAGGAAGCCAGGCGCATTTTAGACCGGCTGTGTGGATATCTGGTTTCCGGGTCGCTTTCCAAAGCGGCGGGGGAACGTCTTTCCGCCGGCCGGGTGCAAAGTCCGGCCCTGCGCCTTGTGGTGGACCGGGAACGGGAAATTCGCAATTTCACCTCCACAACCCATTACGGCGCGGAACTCCTCTTTGACGGCTGGAAGGCGGCCTGGGTCACAAAACCCTGGCTGCCGGACGGCTCTGAGTTTCTGACGGACAAGGCCCTGGCTGAAAAGGCCGCAAGCCTGCGGTCGCTACTCGTTATCGACTGTTCCGAAACACAGAGCTGCTCCGCTCCACCCGCGCCTTTCACCACGTCCAGCCTGCAACAGGCCGCGTCCAACGCCCTGCGGTTCTCCCCCAAAGAGACAATGGCCATAGCTCAGAAACTCTATGAGGCGGGCCGCGTGACGTACATGCGGACGGACTCGCCCAATCTGTCGGACGAGGCCGTGAAGGAGATTCGCGCCTATGCGAAGGTGCAGGATCTGCCTCTGGCGGACAAACCCCGCGTCTGGAAGTCCAAAGAAGGCGCTCAGGAAGCCCATGAGGCCGTGCGGCCCACCCATATCGAGGTGGAAGAGGCCGGGGAAACGGACAATGAAAAGGCGCTCTATCGTTTGATCCGCATCCGCGCCCTGGCCTCGCAGTTGGCGGACGCCGTGTATGCCGTGCGCGTTCTACGCCTGGGCACCGATCTGGGCGGCAAGACAGCGGAATTTGAGGCTAGGGGGCGGACACTCGTGGAACCCGGCTGGAGAACGGTGCTGTTCGCCGACGATGCCGCTGACGAGGGAGAGAGCGAGCCGGAAAACCCCGTGCCCTCTCTGAAAAAGGGCACATCCGCCACGGCTTTGGACGGCAAACTCCTGACAAAAAAAACCAAACCTCCGACCCGCTACACCGAGGCCTCTCTTGTCCGCGAACTGGAAAACCGGGGCATAGGACGCCCTGCTACCTACGCGGCCATTGTGGAAACTATTCTGCGCCGCGCCTACGTCAGAATGGAAAGACGCCAGCTTGTGCCCACGCCCCTTGGCGACAAGGCCGTGGCGCTGCTGGCCGGCGCGTTTTCCTTTCTGGACTACGGCTTCACGAAAAACATGGAGGACTCCCTGGATGCCGTTGCCAAGGGCGCGTCGCGCTCCAGGGACATACTCGCCAAGGCGTATGAACGGCTGCAAGGCGAGCTTTCCGCCTTTGCCTCGGCCTTCGGGACGGAAAAAGGACAGAAAACCAGCCAGGAAAAAACAAACACCGGAAACGGCAAACCCGCTTTTGGAGGCAAAAAATGAAAACGGTCATCCTTCTTACCCTGTTTTTGACCCTGGCCGCTCCATGCCGCGCGGCCTCGTGCGCGGACACGCAAAACGCGGCCACCGCCGCCATAAAAGACCGCAACGACTATGCCAAAGGCAGCATAAACGCCATCATGCCAGACCCTGAGGAAACACGCGGTCCCCTCACGGACTGCCTCTCCAGCATCAACAGCATAGGCGACGCCTTTACCCTTGGAATAAGTCTGCCGAGCATGGATCAGCTCATATCAGGCCTGTGCAATCAGGCCAACTCCATGATTCAGCAGAAGATGCAGGAAGTCCTGAGCGAAGTCCGCTCAACCGTCAGCGAAATCGGCCGCAACAATCCGCTCCAGGTCTCCGGGGGCGGGGCCGGAATCGTCAATAACATTTTAACGAAACTCAAATGATGAAAGCGCTCAGTCTGGCTCTCATCCTGTGTCTGCCGCCCGGCGTCAGTCATGCCCGCTGCGCGGTTTCCCAACCCGTGGCCCGGAGCCTGACGCTTAACTGCATGGCGGACGCCGCGCGGGAGCAGGACGTGCCCCTGGCCGCGCTCGTGGGCATTCTGGCCGCTGAAGGCGGCAAGGTGGGCGAGGCGCAGCGCAACGACAACGGCTCCTGGGACTTGGGGCCGTTTCAGGTCAATACCTGCAACCTAAATGACCTTGCCTGCCACGGATTTACGCCGGAAGCGATTCTGCGGGACGGCTGCGTGAATGCCCGCGCGGCCGCCCGGCTCCTGCGCCGTGAATGCGACCGGGCCGGAAACATCTGGGACGCCATCGGCGCGTACCATTCCAGAACGCCGAAGTTCCGCGACGCATATATCGCCAAGGTCAAAAAACGCCTTATCCGAATGGCCCGGATGGAACGAAACAGCCGCCAACCGGACGGGGTTCTGCCATGAGCCGCAACGAGAACCGGGACGCCGCCTGGCTTATGATCTTCGCCGCCGCCCTGATCGCCGCCTTCGTGCTGATCCCGTCTTTTTACGCGGCCAAGGCCGGCGCGATAAACTCGCCGCTCCTTTACCTGGCCAAGCTCCAGCTCAAGCTCTTCGTTCCGTTTTCGGCGGAGGCGCGAAAAGTCTGGGACCATATCAGCGGCCTTGATCCGGCCGCCCAGACCTGGGCGCGCATGTCGGCCATACTGTCCTACACCGGCAAATGGGTTCGCTGGCCCCTGGCCTTGTTCCTGACGCTCTTCGGCTGTGCCGCCATCTTTATGGGCCGGATACACAAACTCATCCGCCGCCTGGACATGGAAAGTCTGCTGCACAGCAACGCCGAATCCTTCCCCTGCCTGCGCCCCATTGTGGGGCGCGGGCAATATCTGCTCTCCCCCGAGAGCTATGACGACGGACACTGGCGCATTGCCCGCAGTCCGCTTCAGTTTGCGGCGGAACACGGCTTGCTGGTGGATGGTGAAGGCAAGCCCTTTGCCCCGGAACAGATTTTACAGAAAGGCTTGGGCTCCACGGGCGCGCCGGCCTACGGGCAGGCGAGGCTGGATGAGGCCAAAGCACATGATGTCCTGCGGGCGCAGCTTGGCCCGGTCCATGACGGCCTCTCCTCGCTCTCAAAGGAACGCAAGGCGCTTGCCGCCGCCTTTCTGGCCTATGCCGGGGGCGACAAGAAAAAGGCCGTGGCCCTCTTGGACACGCTTTCAAAATCCTACACGGAAAACGACGGGCCTCCGGTCTGCCCGGCGCTTTGCGATGACCACTTCCAGAAACGCCTGGACAAGGTTTTGAAAAAGCACAAGGCCATCCTGACGGAAAGCGCCATAACCCGCCATAATTCCTTTCAACTGGTCTGGTTCATGGCGCTGCTGACCAGGGCGCGGAAGAAGGGCGTACTGGCCTCTTCGCAGTTTCTGTTTCTGCGGCCTTTGGACCGTCCCCTCTGGTATGCCTTGAACCAATGCGGCGGACGCGCGGCCTGGGCCGAAGGGTTTGCCCCCTGGGCGCACTCTATGGCGGAAGAAAAGGCCGGGCACTCCCTGTCGGAACCAAAACTCGAACAGGCGGTCAAGGCGCTACGCACTGCCCTGGACGCCCAGGGCTGGCTCACGAACAAGCCCCTTCCCGCCAAAGAGCCGGAAACAGCGCCCGGCAATCCCAGCCCCAGGCCGGAGCCGGAAATCGTCTTCGCGCCCGCCGAGGACAATCCGGAAGACGAATATGACGCCAACGAAGACCCGGAAATTCAACGCCAGCAATGTTAAACGAGGACACTATGGATAGAAAAGTGCGCGGTCTGGAGGAGCAGGATAGCCAGGACAGAAAACGTCTGCTGCGGGATGTGCGTTCCCCCGGCAGGCGGATTGCGGATATTTTTTCCTCCGGGGAGTTTCAGATCGGCGGGGTCTTTGCCGCCGTACCCTGCATGGCCGTTTTCCCCATGCTCGCCATGCCCATTTTTCTCTTCGGGCTGCTGCTCTTTGCCCTGCGCTGCCGCCACGTCCGCATGGAACGCCTGCCGTTTCGGATGCCCCTTGGCCTGTCCGGGGTGGACAGCGGAGATCCCTTGCCGGGACGCAGGGGGTACGCCAAGCCGGAAGGCCTGTTTTTCCTGGGCAACCGGATGCAGGACAGCCGGGAACTGTGGCTCAAAGCCAAGGATATTTTAACCCATACGCTCCTCTTCGGGACCACGGGCAGCGGCAAGACGGAAACGCTCGTATCCCTGTCCTACAACGCTCTGGCGACCGGCAGCGGGCTCTTCTACATTGATCCCAAGGCCAGCCCCAAACTGGCCATCCAGATTTGGCAAATGGCCCGTTTTCTTGGCCGCGACGACGATTTCAGGGTCTTGAACTACGGCACGTCCGGAAAAACCAAAGGCAAGTCTCCCCGCAGATTATCGAACACCAACAACCCCTTCACGTTCGGCAGCGCCGAGGCCCTCACGCAGCTTCTGGTGGCGCTCATGCCCGCCAGCGACGGGGCCAATTCGATTTTCGCGGACAAGGCCCAAGCCCTGATCACCGGGGTCATGTTCGCCCTGGTGGACTTGCGGGACAAGGGACTCCTCAAGCTCTCCACCAAAGTCATCCGCGAATCCCTGGCCCTGGAAAAATGCGTGGCCCTGGCCCTGCGCAAGGAATTGGACGATGAAAACCGGGATTCCATTCAAGCGGCTCTCGGAAATTCCGGCTGGATCGCCGGGCGGGAGATGAAGGACCAGCCGCCGTCTTTCGCGGAACAGTTCGGCTACGCTCAATCCTACTTCGGCAAGGCATTATCCAGCCTCACGGACACCTATTCCCACATTTACGGCGCGGAAGACGGCGAGGTGGATTTCGCCGACGCCATCCTGCAGCGCAGAATCCTGGTCGTCCTGCTGCCCTCGTTGGAAAAAGCCCCGCAGGAGCTTGCCAACCTCGGCAAGATCAGTCTGTCCGCCATTCGTAATGCCTGCGCAGTGGGCCTCGGCGCCCAGATTGAAGGGGATGCGGCGGACGTGCTGGAAAGCCTGCCCACGGACACGGTGGGCATCGGGCCGTACCTGTGCATCGTGGACGAATACGCGGCCATCGTCACGCCGGGTTTCGAGGTGGTGCTAACCCAGGGCCGGGGCCTGGGCATCGCGGCCATTGTCGCCAGCCAGGATTACGCGGGGATTCTGGAAGCGGACAAGAAAGGCGCGCAGCAGATGGTGGCCAACACGTCCATAAAAATCTTCATGAAAATGCAGGATGCGGAAAAGACCTGGGAACTCGTTCGCGGCCAGGCCGGGCAGAGCACGGTTGTCCGCACGTCGGGTTTTTCGGTCAAGGATCAGGGCACGGAATACCGCGATTCGCAGCAGACAACGGTGGAGAGGGAAGACCGCGTTGTGCTGCGCGATTTGCAGGAGCAGATCGAAGGCGAGGCGCACTTTATCTTCTCCGGGCAGGTCGTCCGAGGGGATATGTTTTACGCCAATCCCTCGCTCAAGAAGGCGCAGCTGCGTGTGCCGCAACTCTTACAGCTTGGGCAGGAGGGGGAATATGCGAATGCCGCATAAACGGCACAGTGAGATGTTAACGACGGAAAAAGAACATGACCTTGACCGGAACGGTGTCTTGCTGCTTCCCCTGCATACTTGTCCTCAAAAACGAGGAGGCAGCAAGCTGCCTCCTCGTTTTTCATATATCGCCAACCCTGATCCCGCTATGCCGGGGGGTCAGCGATGGGCATTAATTAAAGAGAGAAATATTCCTTTTTCCCAGTTTGTCAACCTTCAGAATCCGGAGACATCCCATGACAAGGCGGCATAGCGTGTTGTTGGCAGCGGTTTTTTGCGTCCTCTTTCCGGCGCATGGTTTCGCCGCTGCGGATCAGACGGCGGCCCTGGCCCGCGTCCGGGCGGACGTGGCAAGAGACCTCGATCCGGCCAGGCCTCCTGAATCCCTGGCGGGACGAACCTGCCTCGACGGGCGGCCTGCGGCGGATTTCCCCGGCGATGTCGTGGAGTATTGGGCCGACCTCGAATGCCCATACTGCGGCATTGTGGAGCCCATGCGGGCGCAACGACAGAATCCCGGCGTCTGCGTCGTTGTCCGGCATAGCCCCAAACAATACGGCGAATCCATGAAAAAAGCCCTGAGTTACGAGGCGCTCAAAAAATTCTCCGTCAACGGCGCCCTGACGTTTTGGGATGCCGTGGTTCCCAAAACGCCCCAAGAAATTCCCCCGCCCTATGAGGCGTCGCTGTTGCGGGCCTTTCACGAAGCGGCCATTGACCCGGAAGCCTTTGGTCAAACGCTCGGCAATGAAGCATCCTCCGTCGTCAATCAGGACATTATTGCCGCGCAAGGCCGCATTTCCGCGACCCCCACCTGGGTACTGGCGGGCATCAGGTTCAGCGGCTGCGATTTTACGGCGGAGCAGTTTCCCATGGCTCTGGAACTGGCGAAAAAAGCCAGAGCCGGGGACAAAGAGGCTCTGGAACATGTCATTGCGCTGATTGCCAAGGGACTCATGAACCAGCCCATGCAGTGAGGACGACGCCCTTTGTTGACCCTCTTGCTCTTTTCCAGAGCAAGGAATACAAGGGAGACAAGGAGGCGTTTATGGACCTGGAACTGACGAAAATGACGGCCAAGGGCCAGATAACCCTGCCTGTCGCCATTCGCAAAAGCCTGGAGCTTAAACCCGGCGACAAGGTGGGGTTCATTATGGACGGCGGCGCGATACGGGTCGTCAACATGTCTGCCCTGCCCCTTGGCGGAGAGGCGGCCCGTTCAAAGGCTTACCATGAAAAGAAGGAAAAACCGCTATGATCCGCGCCAGATGTCGTTCACCTTTGAGGTGATGGCGGATCATATTGAGCGCACACAGGCGGAAAACGCACAATCAGACAGAGAGGGTGCCCCCGATGATAGAAGGACAGACAGCCCCGTTGGACATCGCCCGGCGCATACTCAAGATCAAAACATTACGCCAGCTCAAGTTGGACGGGTTTCCCAACTCAGCCTATTTGATTCTGGACAGGTGGGCGCTGAACAGCCCGGACCTGTTGAGAGCCTGGGAAGCGAAGGAGGACCACGACCTTCTGGACCGGCTGGAGCAGCAGATGACGCTGGAAGCGAGGACGCTCAACTCCGACGCGGCCGGGGAGATGAGCCGGCGTGGGATGAGCGATTGGGAGATATTGGAGCAGCTCGGAGTCGATACCGAGTTGAGAACTATCGAATAACAGCGGACGACCGCCTGGGCGTTGGCTCCGCCAAGGCCAAATATGCGGACAACATCGCGGCCATCCGGCTGCTCAAGGATCTGCGGGAACAGGGTGCGCGGGAGGCAAGCCCGGAAGAAAAAAGGGTTCTCGTCCGGTATGTGGGATGGGGGGGATTGCCGCAGGCCTTTGACCCGCAAAACGACAAATGGGCCAAGGAATGCCAGGAGCTGCAATCCCTGCTCTCCCCGGAGGATTACGCCAAAGCCCGTCGCTCCACCCAGGATGCGCACTACACATCGGAAACCGTCATCAGGGCCATGTACCAGGGGCTCGCCCGCCTGGGGCTCAAAGACGGCACACCGCGCATCGTGGAGCCCTCCGCCGGAATCGGCAATTTCATCGGCCTGTGCCCGGAAGGGCTGAACCCGCATTTTTCCGCCGTCGAGCTTGATCCCACCAGTTCGGCTATCGCGCAATATCTCTATCCCAAAGCCCGGCATATCAACAACGGGTTCCAAAATTCCGGGCTGGCCATGGCGCGTTTTGACGCCGCCATCGGCAATCCGCCTTTCGGAAACCAATCGCTCTACGACCCCGATTTCACCGATCTGCGGGGCTTTTCCATCCACAACTATTTCCTGGCCAAGTCCATCCGCCTGGTGCGGGAGGGAGGCATCGCCGCCTTCGTGGTGTCCCGTTTCTTTCTGGACGCGGTGGATCCCACAGCCAGAGAACACATCGCGCAATACGCCGACTTCCTGGGCGCGGTGCGCCTGCCGGATTCCGCATTCAAGCAGAACGCCCTGACCGAAGTCACCACGGACATTGTGTTCTTTCAGAAGAACAGCGGCGCAAACCGCCTGGGGCCGGACTGGACGCAGGTCGCCGAAATGGAGGCCGACGACCTCAAGGACGGCGGGACAAAGCCCGCTGTCATCAACCAATACTTTGCCGAACACCCTGACCGGATCATCGGAAAGATGGTCTTTCCCGCCTCCGGGGGCATGTATGCGGGCGTCATGACCTGCGAGGCCGATCCCGCCCTGGACCTGGGGCCGGAGATTGAAAAGCGCCTCTCCACGCTGCCGGCAGTGTATGCCCCACACGATGAGGCGGCGGAACAAGCCTTTGCGGGCAGGCGCAATGAAGATTTCATCGCTTCCGGTCCCTTCCAATCCTTGAAAACAGGCGCGTATTGCGTGGAGCCGCAAAGCCGGAAAATCGTCTTCAAGACAAGGGGGGATTACGGCGGCGACAGTTACGAGTTCCTGCCGGTAAAAAACGATACCGCCAGGAACCGGACCATCTCCATGATCGGCGTGCGCGACACCCTGCGCGAACTCCTCAATGCCGAAAAAACCGACGCCGAAGAGGGCCACATAGAAAAGCTGCGCCGCCAGCTCAACACCCATTACGATACTCATGTCCGGCGTTACGGGCATCTCAACTCGCAGACCAACCGCGCCCTCATGCGGGAAGATCCGGAACATTCGCTGCTGGAATCCCTGGAAATGCGGTACGACCGGGGACTTTCCCCGGACGCGGCCAAGCGCCAGGGCAGACCGGCGCGCAAGGCATCCGCCGAAAAAGCCGCCATTTTTCAAACGCGGGTGCTGCGCCCGGCGCAGATTGCGAACATTGCGGACACGGCCAAGGATGCCCTGATTATCGCCCTGCGGGAGACAGGCCGGGTTGACTTCGCCCGCATGGACCAGCTGCTGCGCCGTCCCGGCGAGTCCATCCGCAAAGAGCTTGCCGCTGACGGCCTGATTTTCCAAAATCCCGCCAACCGGGAATGGGAGATCCGGGACAAATATCTGACAGGCAACGTGCGCGAAAAACTGCGTCTGGCCCAGGAAGCCGCCAAAGAGGATACCGCTTTTCAGGCCAATGCGGACGCATTGGCCGCTGTGCTGCCGCCTGACATTGAGGCCGTGGACATTGGGATCAAATTCGGCTCGTCCTGGGTTCCAGGAGCGGTCATTACCGATTTCATCGAGCATCTCCACGGCGGCAAGGGACGCCAGAACGTGAGCTACATCCCCGTTCTCGGCAAATGGGAAGCCAAGGTAGCCTTCCATGACCATTCCTTGAACACGGATGTTTGGGGGATACCTGAATACCCGGCAGGGGCCATCATTGAATCCCTGCTTTCCAACAGGCCCATCAAGGTGGAGAAGGAAGTGGGCAGGGATGAGAACGGCAACCCGATCAAGACGGTGGACCAGGAATTGACCGCCGCCGCGATGGCCAAGGCGGACGCCGTGCGGCAGGCGTTCCTGGATTGGGTCTGGCAGGACGATGTGCGGCGGGAGAGCCTGACCCGGCTTTACAATGACCGCTTCAATACCAATGTGCCACCCCGCTACGATGGCTCCCACATCACCCTGGTTGGCGCCTCCTCCGAGGTGGCCCTGCGGCCGCACCAGAAGGATGCGGTGTGGCGGAGCATCCAGGAAGGCACGGCTCTTTTTGACCATGTGGTGGGCGCGGGGAAAACCCTGGCTTGCGTCGCCACCATCATGGAGAGCAAGCGCATGGGCTTTTTGCAGAAGCCTATGGTGGTGGTGCCCAACCACCTGCTCTACCAATGGCGTGACGAGTTCTTCCACTTGTACCCGGGCGCGAATATCCTGGTCGCGGAGAAGACGGACTTCACCAAGCAGAACCGGGAACGCTTCTTCTCCCGCGTGGCCACGGGCGATTGGGACGCGGTGATCGTAGCCCATTCCAGCTTCAAAAAAATCGACATGCCCCGCGATGTGCAGCAGGCGATTCTTCAAGAACAGATCGACATGGCCGCTGACGCCATACGGCAGGCCAAAGATGATCAGGGCAGCCGCGCGACCGTAAAGCAGCTCGAAAAGCAGAAGGAGAAGATGGAGGCCCGCTTTGAGGCGCTGCTGGCCGGGACAGGGCCGAAGGATCGCTCCGTGGACTTTGGCGACCTGGGCGTTGACGGCCTGTTCGTGGATGAAAGCCATGAGTTCAAAAACCTGTCGTACACCACCACGATGAACGTCTCCGGTTTGGGCAACATCACCGGCTCGGCAAAGGCGCTCGATCTCTTCATCAAGTGCCGTTACCTCCAGAAAAAACACGATGGGCGAGGCGTGTATTTCCTCACCGGGACGCCCATCTCCAATACCATCGCGGAAGTCTATACCCTGCAACGCTATTTGCAATACGAGGACTTGCGGACCAAGGGCGTCGAATACTTTGACGCCTGGGCCTCCACCTTCGGGCAGATCACGTCCGGGTGGGAACTGGACGCCACCGGAGTCAATTACAAACTCAAAAGCCGCTTCGCCTCGTTTCAAAATGTGCCGGAGCTTCTGGCCATGTACCGCACCTTCGCGGATGTGGTGACGAAAAACGACCTGGACGAACACGCTAAGCAGGCCGGACTGCGGCCACTCACGCCGCCTGTGGCGGGCGGCAGACCTTTCAATGACGTAGTGGATCGCTCGGCGAGCCAGGCCGGGTACATGGAGAGCATCATCAGTCGCATGGAGAATCTGCCCCGTGATCCGCGCGTGGATAATCCGCTCAAAATCACCAACGATGCCAGAAAAGCGGGGCTTGATTATCGCCTCATTGACCCGGAGGCTGACGACTATCCCGGCTCGAAGGTCAATGCCGCTGTGGACCGTATTTATGAGATTTGGCGGGACACTGCCGCTGACCGGGGCACGCAGCTTGTTTTCTGCGACCTGTCCACGCCCAAAGGCGGTTTCAGGGCAACGGACAAGCCCGTGGAACTCGGCCCGGATCTGATGTTTGAGGCTGATACTCTTCTTGCGGGCGAGGATGCGGCGTTCGATGCGGATGCGCCGGACAGCCCTGATGTCCCCGATGCCGTGGAAGAAGGCGACGATGATGGGGAAGACGCCTCAACGGCCCAATTTATGGATGATTGCGTGTCCGTCACTTCCCGGTTTTCGGTGTACGATGATACGAAACGCAAGCTTTTGGACAAAGGCATCCCGGCTGACGAGATCGCCTTTATTCACGACGCCAATACCGATCTCCGCAAGGCCAAGCTCTTTTCCGACATGCAGGCCGGGCGTATCCGTATACTCATGGGCTCCACCAGCAAGATGGGCGCGGGCATGAACGTCCAAAAACGCCTGGTCGCGGCGCATCATCTGGACGCGCCCTGGCGCCCGTCTGATCTGGAACAGCGCAACGGGCGCATTATCCGCCAGGGCAACTCCTTCTACGAGCGCAACCCGGACAATTTCCAGGTTGGGATTTACTATTACGCCACGAAACGCACCTACGACGCGCGGATGTGGCAGACCATCGAGTACAAGGCGGCGGCCATTGAACAGTTCCGCAAGGGTGACCTGCTCCAGCGGGTGATTGATGACGTGCAGTCCGAAGCGGCCAACGCGGCGGAAATGAAGGCCGCGGCTTCCGGCAATCCGCTCATTCTCATGCAGGTCAAGCTGGCCTCTGACCTTCGGAAGCTGGAGGCATTGTATTCACAGCATCAGCGGTCACAGCACCGGCTGCGGGATCGGCTTAAATGGCTCGGCTCCGCCCAACAACGGCTGGAAAAGGCCACAGCGGTCCATGCCGCCGACCTTCGCCGCCGGGATGCCCATACCCGTACCCGTAAAGACGACAAGGGCAAGGAGCGGACACAGGTGGAGCTTGTGAAGGATGGGCGCGTCCTGGGCGAAAAGGATGAGGAGGCGATCAAGGATGCGTTTGTGGATGGGGTGAAAAAAGCCAGCAGAGGGGATAACCGGGTGCTGGTCGGCTCCTATCGAGGGTTCGAGGTGTACGCCCTGCGGCATTTGCGCGTTTCCGAGGCCGAAGGTTTCCGTTTCGCCGTAAAAGGTTCCGGGGAACAGGAGTTTCAGCCGGAAAACTTGATATACAGCTTTGACGATAAGGTCAGCATCTCCGGCTGGTTCCAACGCCTGGACAATTTCCTGGACAAGGGGCTGGAACAGACGTTTCAGACCTACAAGGGCAATGTGGACCGGGAGATCGCGGAAGTGGCGACCGTCCAGGCCGCCCTTGGTCAAGGCTTCCCGCAACAGGGCGAGCTGGCTCTAACACGGGAGAATCACGCGGCGGTCATGCGCGAACTAAAGCGCATGCAGGATGAGCCGGGCTATGCCTCCGCCTGGGAACCGAAGACTGCCTTGGATATAGAGCGGATACCAATGCCACAGTCTCTGCGGTGTTGCTGAAATAAAGAGCCCTTATTCATGGCATGACGACATTTCAATGAATAGGATTGTCACTGCTCTTAATGTCCTTCTTTTTACGTATCGACAAAAAGTACATGAATAATCGAGTCAAAATGTAAATTGGCACCCAATAGCCCATGAAAACCGTGGCAATATCTGCTGTATCACTCACTGTATTCAATAATGGCAAAACTGGATCTTGACGGAAAAACATGGAAAGCGTCAAGCCTCCGCTATTGCCTGCCGTATTCGATATTACTACAAGACAGAGAAACAGATTGATCAAGACAAAGTTTATAAGCACAAGCTTCTTTTTCCAGATAATTAGATAGCCGGATGCAAGGCAGTAGAGAATCACAGCGACAGACTTCGGAGTGAGAAAAAAAATGGATGTGGCATACAGCAGGACAAGTGTCCCCAGGTAAGCTATCACACCGACAAGAGCTGTACGACGAATAAAGAGTACGGCAATATTCACGCTCGCAAACAGTAGAAGTCTAGCATATTCATCAATATCACCCTGCATCACTTTCTCCATCATTCGAATCAAGTGTGTCGCAAATTTCCTGCCAAATATCGGTCTTTGCGTCTTTACATACATGGAGACAGCATTGGTGGTTCAGTATCCAATTGTTCAAGCCAAAGCTTTTGATTGCAAATTCTTTGCACATGGTATCCATACTCTAGAAGATACTCAGCATGATGTGAGTTATACAAACTTGCTACCGCTAGCAGAGTTTGAGGTTTTGCCCTGACAAAGAGTCGATGCAATAGGAAACATCCTTCCCGTACATTAATATCATTTTTTTCCAGCCCTGCCCTGTCTACTCCTCTGGCAGCAAGTAGTTTTCGCCATGCATCAATATTGACGTTCATGGGTCTGATGGATTTAGGTTTTCTACCTATTAGAGGTAAGACAGCGTCATAATAGCCGTGAGTGGTCTCCATGTAGCAGATTGCATTAACCCAATCCGCATCAAGACCAAACTCGGCCGCATACTGTTCGATAAACGGTTGATCCTCTGTGTTAGCGGCCATTTTTGGTGCCTCATACCATGATTTTCCAGGATCAGTCGCTGTCCCTTTTTCGACCAGAAAGGTCATCATAATGTTGTAATTTATTGCGTCAGTGCGAGTTACTGTTATTGGCAGATATTTATTATGGCTACTGAGGGTGACTGTGTGGCGAAACTTGGGATCTTCCTGCCAAGGCACTGGGCCTAACTCTTCCCCGGCCGGGGGGACAGGATCAATCTCAATGAGATAAGTTCCTGGTTTAAATTTGCCGATGAAAGCGTGTTTTTCTCCGCTTATGTCCTTTTTGTCGACTCCTCCAGGGGAAACACTGATTTTGAATGGCAGGTATTCATCGAAGCGCTTGTCCTCGTTTTTTAAATGCACATACAACGCGACCGTGCATTCAGCGCAAGCCTCCATCGCTGGCGCTTTAGGAGAAACTTCCGGCTCCTGCTGAATCGACTGGGGGGCAACTGGATCCATTAAGTCAGCCATTTGCAGTCTCCACTATTGGTTATTTTTCTTGCGAAAACGCAATTCGTTTTTAATCAGGCGCTGAGCGGTGTCAAAGAGCGAATATGCTCTCTTCTCCGGAGTATCATACTTTTCCAATACAGCCCTGATCCATGGTTGTAGCGGATCGTGATAACAGTGAATGCCAAGCATGAATTGCAAAGCTGAGCAGATGGCGATGCCAGGACGCGGGGGAAGGTTGAAGTTCTGCACCATCGCTCTGGCATGGCGCACAATGTGGTTCAACGCCTCCAGTCCACAATATTCAGCGCGTTCTGGACATAATGACGCTAATAATGACACCACTTCTGATGGAAAATTTGGGATGCTCAATCGGTCATAAGAGATATGTAAAGCTCGTTGCAATGCGCTGTAATATAATAATCCTCTCTCGCCAAATACTGTACTCTTGAACTCATTTGTTTCCTTGGTCAATGTCATCAATTTTTCATAGCAATGCTGTTTGCTTGCAACTGACTGAACTATGCGTTGATATAATGGATCTTGTTGCCAGCCAATTCCTAATACAGCGACGTGAGCCATATATAATTCAATATTATCCCGGAGGGAAATTCGTATATCCCGGTTTTGGATCACAACCTCCTTTGCCAAGTGGCGTATGTTTTCTCTCCCAACCAATCGAGAGATGCGATGATATCTTTCGTTAAATAAGTTCGCCCAAATAATGGCTAACGAATGTTCCGACGGAATTTCCAAGGCTTCAAAGCTTTCTTCAGAAAAGAACCACGGCATACCTTCCTTTGGAGGCGCATACAATTCCAAAGCGATTGAATGTTCCACAAAGAGGCTGTCGCCTTCCTCCGTGCAAACAGGACGAGTGCAGGCGGCTCCGCAGGCCGGCCCCAGGAAAAGACGTAACTCATCTGGCGTAAGGCTTGGGATGAAATAATAAAATGCTTCCGGAGTATAAAATCGAAACATTTTACGGCGGTCATCCGGCCAGATACATTCAACAAAGGGCTGCAAATGTGCGGCTAATACTTCGGCAGATGCCTGGGAAAAGAGGATGATGCCGTATTCCGCGCCGCCCTCTTTCAAAAACCACTGCATGAGCTGGCTGTCTCTGGTTACCTGCACAAGATGCGGACCAATGTCAGCGTTTTCGTCGTCCTTGGTTTGCTGATAGAGCGGGATCACTTCCCGCTGCGGCCATTTGTTGATTGCCACAGTGACAACGCCCTTTTCATCCGCGCAATCCAGCAGCAGAAAAACATTGGCACTCCTCTGCTTCCAGGGGGTCATGGGAAAGAGTCTATCCGTATTCAAAAATTCTTGCATGGCGCACCGATGGCTAGTTTAGTGAATCGACTCAAAACCAATTGTTTCTCTTGCATAATTACACCCAGCCTGACCTGTCGAAGAGTACAGGTGTCATATGCCCCTCACCTCATTGGCTGGAAGAGGTCTTTTCCCGCTCTTTTTTCAGCATCCAATTCATATCATTTGTAGGAAGCATTGTACCATTTTTGTCTCTCGATGAAGGCCGTTTCCATACAGTGATGGCATTCATGGCACCATCATCGCGATCCCACATGTCAATTTGCTTGAGACTGGGGAGTTTTCCTTGCTTCCAAGCAACGTCGACAATGTCCATAAATCTGCGTATGCCACGTACAGGGTCATAATCTAGGTGGTCTGCAGTTTTTATTGTACTGCCCTTAAAAAATATCCTTGCGTTCACTATAATTTTTTGCAACTCTGGATAATCAACAACAGCATCAAGATTGAGTTGGTCAAGATTAGATTCATCAATATTGCTGGTTTGTTCTGCATGAACGAGACAAATGTTATACATATCGCCATTTGGATTTTTAATTACACTTAGTTTTTGCAGTTTGTTAAAGCCATACTCTGTCTTAGGCATCTCTATCCAGCCATTAGCCCACAATGTCAATTCTTTAAGATTAGGGAGGGAGGCCAGCGCAATTGGGAAATATATCTTCCCCTTGTCGGGTAAGGGCTCCTGTCGACAGGAGGCCATAGTCACGCTTCGCAACCGGGTCAACCGTTCAAAACAACGCGGTAGCGTGGACCGCAATGGTGTGGAAAGTTCAAGCCGCTCAAGATTGGTAAAACCACACAGACTTTCACCAAGAGCTAATGGTTCTGCGTTGGCGATGTGCAACTCGCGCAGGTTGTGCAGCCGATCAAAACCTGAGGGCAACTTCCCTCCGTGGCCTCCCAGGAGTATGAGCTGACGCACTTTAGGCAAGTTGCCCAAAAAAGGAATGCTATTTTTCTCCCAGTCTTGAACTACGACCTGCTCAATCTTGCTCTTTGTCTTGATTGCATTTAGGCCAGTGAGGAGATGCAAATTCAGCAATCCATAGACTTTTAGTGTCTTGAGATGTGGAAGAGTGAGCAACTCAAGCGGTATTATGACATTATGCCTCTGATTATATATAGCCCTATCAATTCCAATTAAAACAATAGATTTTAAATTTTTTAATTGACCAATTGCAGGTGAAATAGCATCAATATCTTTTCCTAATTTTAAGATTATCTCTGTACAATTATCACGTTCTTTAAAGAAATGCTCCTGGTTATATGGTAAATTAACACCCTTAGCATAGACATCATCTTCAATTATATCATCAATAGATTTTTCTGCTGTGCACGGGCTTGCGATTAGTAGTGTTATAACAATTACAATTATTGTATATTTCATCACGGCTCTCCTCTCACGAGCCTTTCAGAGGCAAATGTTCTATTTGATTTACGTTTATCATGCTCATTTCTATAGTGGAACTGGTAGATATATCTAAATCTGAATCCTGGTTCTCCTGGGTGTACTAATACAAAATGCGTCGTACCCTTATAATATACATGTTTTCCCTTTCTCGAACCAGGAGTATCATCACTATCATTGTTTACTGTATTACGCTCTTTCCTATGAGCATACCGCATCTCACTATAAGAGGTATCTGCATAGTTTGATTCTGGGCCAGCCATGGTCCCATAGGGATCATTACAGATGGCCCACATTATTTTTTTTTCTTTACTGACCACAGCGCCCCGAATTACAAGGACATGGTCACCCAAAATGCCAGCATAGAGAGGATCTCCTTGTTCTAAAACTGGAAAAACAGCTTCCATCTGTTCGTCAAAAGGACGTTGAGTATTCCACTGAAATAGCACACGATCTGTCGAATAGATAGCATTGTCATGTGTTCTTTTCTCTTCATAAATCTTGTTTTTTATGATATCCTCCATATTAGCTGCTATTTCCCATGGTGTCCTCCGATAGGCTGGATCATCAGCTGGATTATTAAACTTAAATCTGGTCATCAGCCCAGCGCGATTGAGTACACCTTGAGTTACGTTGTGATTAGCCGGTTCCGGAGTTGCTTTATCCGATGTTAAAATACCATAATACATCAAAACCATGGTGGCGCTTGTCGGGGCGCAGAGGCATTCGCCTGACCAAGGGTTGGTCGTAATATAGTTATCGTACGTCCAAGGTCGAGCATAACCGATTGAATGAACATCATTTTCCGGGGCTACCCGTACGAAGCCGGCGTTCTGATTGACATACGGAACCTTGAGGCTGAATGTAGCCAACGACACGTTGAGATGGAATATGACTTTTGTGGGATGGCTGCCATCTGGTTGTTCTTCCACAGTAAAAGAATTTTCTACAATCAGAGAGGGCGTGGTATAAGATTGTTGTGTTGTGTATTTTGCGGCTACAACTTCGTCTTTATCTGTAAAATCATGGCTTTCTCCGGCGGGTAAATTCTTAGCTTCAAGTATGTTGATGATTGAATACTCGAAATTTGCTTTGGCACGCCCTGCAGCCACGCAAGAATGAGGAGTGATATCCGCCAAAGTAATAGTGACAACTTCTGGTTTCAGATGTTCCTTTTCATTGGCGTAGGTCACCTTCAATACCAATTTGCTTTCGGTTAAGTCAGCCAAGTAGTTACCAATCTTGTGAAATTCGGAATCGGAATTCCGCACCGCGCGTTCAATCTTGACTCCCTTTACAGGGATACCTGCCAGACGAGTGACTACGTTAATTTCCAGATCATAGCGTTCACAGGGGGGAATTGCAGCCTCAATAAGTTCGCGAGATTTGGTGTCATTCGGATCACCTTCAAAAGTTTCAATGACTGCATCAACGCGTGGTGCAACCTCCTCGTCCTTATTGACAGGAAATCGTGCACCAGTAGGATCAACTGGGGTATGTTGATTTTCAGTTTGAGCATCACTATCGGCGGCAGGAGGCTGAACAGGTGCAACCACCATGCCGTCAGGGTAAACAGGCGCGATCACAGTATTTTGATTCCCACTTTGGGCATCGTTCTCACCACCGGCAGGAGTGGAAGTATTAGTAGGAGTCGGGTCACTCATGTTGTATATACTCCTTGGTCCGCTGGTAAAGCGGGATCACTTCCCGCTGCGGCCATTTATTGATTGCCGCAGTGACCATGCCCTTCTCATCCGCGCAATCCAGGAGCAGAAAGACATTGGTGTTTTTCTGCTTCCAGGGAGTCATGGAAAAAAGTTTATCCGTATTCAAAAATTCTTGCATGGCGCACCGATGGCTAGTTTAGCAAATCGACTTAACTTCATTGTTTCCCTTGCATAATTGCATCCAATAGGTCCTTCTGAGGGGCGTATGCTTGTCATATGCCCCTAAAAACACTGCCTTCAATTCGCCCCATTAGCGGAAGAGGCCTTTCCCCTCTCTTTTTTCAGCATCCAATACTCATCATCCGTGGGAATTATGTTTCCGCTCTCATCTCTTGATGAAGGTCGCTCCCATACCATGATCAGTTTGACAGGCTCATCTTCAAATTGTGGTTGGGTCATGTAAATTTGATTAAGACTGTGGAGTTTACCTTTCTTCCAGGCAGCGTCGACAAAGGCTAGAAAGCTACGTATTCCAAGTATAGGAGCGTCATGATCACTCATGTCACCGTCCCTCTCTGCCTCAGAGTACGTGAGTTCAGGTATCTTGTAATCAAGACCTGTAGCCCTCAATATAATTTTTTGCAGCTTTGAGTAACCAACAACAGCATTAAGATTCACTCCACTGGCTTGTTCTGTTTCAGCAGGACAAAGGACATACAAATCGCGATCAGGATATCCAGCTATACTCAACTTTCGCAATTTTTTTAAACCATATCTCGCCTTAGGCATCTCGATCCGACCAGCATCCCACAGGTTCAACTCTTCAAGATTAGGGAGAGATACTAGGGCGACAGGAAAATATATTTTCATTTTATCGGGCAAGGCCTCCTGTCGACAAACGGCCATGGTCACGCTTTTCAACCGAGTCAAGCGTTCAAGACAAAACGGTAGTGGGGATCGCAACGGCGTGGAAAGCTCAAGACGTTCAAGTCTGGTAAAACCGCATAGATTTTCATCAAGGGACAATGGTTCCGAATTGCCTTCAATGCGCAACTCGCGCAAGTTATGCAGCCGATCAAAACCAGTGGGTAACTTCTCTTCTCGGCCTCTTTGGAGTATGAGGGAGCGCAATCGGGGCAGATTGGTCAAAAAAGGAATGCTGTCCTTTCCCCAATAGGTCGCTATGACTTGTTCAATATGACTGTGCACTTGGTTTGCATTTATTCCAGCAGGGAGATGTAAACTCAGCAGTCCGTAGACTTTGAATGTCCGAAAATTAGGAAGGTTTAGCAATTCAAGCGGTATTGTTATATTAGACCTCGAACCTGGATCACCAGTTCTAACTAAGGCAAGAGAGTGCAGGTCTTTTAATTGGCCAATGTCTGGCGAAATAGTGTCAACATCTGACAATTCCAAGATCAGATCAGTTGAGTGTCTGTGTTTTTTAAAGAATGCCTCCTGATTATGTGGCAACTCTATTGAAGACACCTCAGCATTGCATATTCTCGAGACAAACAATAGCACAATAAATGAAGTCATCACATATCGCATTATTGCTCTCCCTTTACGAGCTTTTTAGAAACGAATACTTTTTTATCATATTTTTCGTTTGCTGCCAATGTGTTTTCAGAGGCACTTCTATAGTGAAAGCTGTGTGCATAATTGAATGTAAAGCGTCCAAAGTTGTGACTCGCATTTCTGCTGTGTGTCTTTCCGTTGTAGTATACATTTTTTCCTTTTGTTGCAGGAAGGCTGTCATCATCAACATCATCTATATTGCGTTCTTTTCTTTGCGACGAATTTTGATCCACAGGAGGTCCAGCGTACCATGCGGCAGTAGCAGCAATAAAACGCCCACTAGGTTGACCAGGGTCAGAGTGCTCATTTTTAGAATAGTCTGATTCCGGACCAGCCAAGGTCCCATAGGGGTCATTGCAAATGGCCCACAGTTTTGTTTCTCCTTTGCCGACCACCGCCCCCCGAACGGCAAGAATATGGCCACCCACAATGCCGGCATAGAGGGGGTCACCTTCCGCCAAAAACGGGAGCATGGTCTTTATCTGCTTTTCGAACTCGTTACCAATAGGTATATCTGTCCTAATGGAATGTGCGGCATTCTCATTTTTTTCTTTTTCATGATAAATATTTTTTATAACCTGCGGCATATTAGCCGGCCATGGTTCAAATTGGGGAGCATTCGGGTTGTCACCTGGATGCTGGTGATCACCTGGATGAAATTCAACTATAGTGAACCTCGCCATCAAGCCTGCGCGGTTGCGCATTTTATCTCCACCACCCGGAGTTGCAGTACTCCCTGTTGAAATACCATAATACATCAGGATCATGGTGGCTGTGGTCGGAGCGCAGAGGCATTCGCCGGACCAAGGGCCTCTCTTGATGTACTTATGTGGGTGGTCTGACGGAATATAGTGATGGCCGATTCTCAATGGTGTCGTCGGATATCCTATCTCTGTTGTGAAATCAGGATTCTGATTGACATCTGCCCTAGCAAGAGGGAAGCTAGGCAGTGAGTCGGCGTGGTCTCCCGGCAAGTTTCTAAAGATGAAGTTGATATTTGCAGTATTATGATCGCTTATGTCCTGATGGCCTATCTTTACAAAACCAGCATTCTGATTGATATACGGAACATCAAGACTGAATGTGGCCATCGATACGTTGAGATGGAATATCGCCCTTGCTGTATGACTGTCATCTGACTGTTTTTTTTCCACAGTAAAAGAATTTTCTACAATCTGAGTTGGCGTTATATATGGATAATCTTGATCTATATTATATTTCTTGGCTACAACTTCATCATCATCCGTAAAATCACGACTTTCTTCGCTGGGCACACTGGGTAAATTCTTAACACGAAGTATTTCTCTGATCAAATACTTAAACTTTGCATTGGCACGCTCTGCCGCATCGCAGGAATTAGGAGTGAGCTTCGTCAACGTAATGGTGACGATTTCTGGTTTCAGATGTTCCTTTTCATTGGCGTAGGTCACCTTCAATACCAATTTGTTTTCGGTTAAGTCAGCCAAGTAGTTCCCAATAATGGGGTGAAATTCAGAATCGGAATTCCGCACCGCGCGTTCAATCTTGACTCCCTTTATAGGGATACCTGCCAGACGAGTGACTACTTTAATTTCCAGATCATAGCGCTCACAGGGAGGAATTGCAGCCTCAATAAGTTCGCGAGATTTTGTGTCATTCGGGTCACCTTCAAAAGTTTCAATGACTGCATCAACGCGTGGTGCAACCTCCTCGCCCTTATCGACAGGAAATCGCGCACCAGTAGGATCAACTGGGGTATGTTGATTTTCAGTTTGAGCATCGTTCTCACCGGCAGGAGTGGAAGTATTAGTAGGAGTCGGGTCACTCATATTGTATATACTCCTTCTTGAACACGATTATGCAAGCCGACCTTGCAGTACGATTTTTGCCAAACGCCTCCCCAAGTCAAAAAGATCGCGGATTTTCCTGGTCGGCGAAATGTTTTCGTGGAGTTTGTTAGCAATCCACGGGCAGCACGGATCCACAAGGCAACCAGCGCCTAGAAAAAACATCAATCCGGCCAGGACGCAGATGCCGGGGCGCGGCGGCAAGGCCCATTGCTCCGTTTCCTTTCTCGCCAGTTTGGCCAAATCAATCACCGCCTGCTCGCCGGTGTACGCGGCACGCTCCGGATACAACTCCGTCAGCATGGCTGCCACTTCCGTTGTAAAATTCGGTTTGTGCCACGCGCCATAGGATGTATTCAGCACACGCTGAAGGGCCGCATGATGCCATGCGTCATCGTCACCCCGAACCTTGACGCGAAACTCATCCACCCCGGTTGACAACGCCTGCAGGGCGCTTTCGGGAGTATCAGTCGCCCGAACCGCTTCGGCTATGCGCCGGAATTGAGGGTCATGTTGATAGCCTGTCCCAATTTTTGCGACCCGATTGAGGTAGACCATAAAGTCAGTCTGTCTGCTCAACCCGATATCCCGATTTTGATCGATGATCTTGCGGGCAAAGCGAATCACATGCTCTTTCCCCATGAGTCTGGCTGTGGAACGTTGCGTATCGTAAAAGAAATTTGTAAGCGCCAATGCCAGAGAATATTCAGAAGGGATTGCAAAGCCATAAAAGCTTACCTCGGAAACAAACCAGGGCCGCCGTTGCTTTGGTGGCGCGTACATTTCCAAAGCGGCCGGATGTTCCACAAAGAGGCTGTCGCCTTTCTCGGCGCAAGCCGGTCGGGCACAGGCAACTCCACAGGCTGGTCCCAGGAAGCGGCGCAATTCTTCCGGGGTGAGACTGGGGAGGAAATAGTAAAACGTCACGGGATCGTAAAATCGAAACATCTTGCGCCGGTCATCCGGCAGGATGCATTCGAGAAAAGGCTGTAAATGCGCTCCCAGTACTTCGGTGGGAGCCTCGGAAAAAAAGATGACGCCGTGCTCCGCTCCTTCCTCCAAAAACCACTGAAGAAGTTGGCTGTCCCTGTCCACCTTCACAAGGTGCGGGCCGATCTCCGCATTCTCCTCGTCCTTGGTGCCGAGGAAGAGCGGCAGCACTTCATGTCGCGGCCACTTGCCAAGCGCACGGCCGACAAGGCCATGTTCATCAGCGCAATCCAGCAAAAGGAACACACTGACGCCTTCCTGCTTCCATGGCGTCATGGAGAATAGTCTGTCCGGGTTCAGAAAGTCTTTCATGCTTCACTCAGAGAATGTCTTTGCGATCTCTCAGTAAAAAATAGCTTTATTCTTTGCCGCAGCCAGAGGGCACACCTTGGGTTCCGCTGTGGGGAATGCCGGCATGGGATAAGGCAGAGACTTCGGCCCAAGGTAGTTGTGGGTGGCCGCCCAGACTTCAAATTTCCCTGGCGTTCCGTGCTCGATGCCGCTCTTGTTGATTTTGATGTAGCTGCCGTCCGCCACAAGGAGAATTTCCTTGGCCGCCGCGATTTCTATCTTTTCTTTGGCGCTAAGGAGGCGCAACACTTTCTGCGCGATGATCTCCACATTATCGCTTTGGGCCTGGATTTCCACCTTGCCTTTGGCGGCGAAGATTTTAATGCCCATCTTGTAGGCAAACAGGCGGATCTTTTCCAACGCGGAGCCCAAAATGCTCTTCCCGGACGTCAGCGAGACATGCTCATCAGCGGTGAGGGCAAGGTTGTCGCCCGCATACAGGTGGATAGGCCCAGGCGTACTTTCGGCAATGCCCGCCGGGCTGGAAAGCACGATGTGCGGCGTTTCCAATTCCTTATTCGGCTGACCCGACCCGCGCACCTGCTGATTCTGTTTTTTCAGAG
>Ga0123354_10000959_pt1 | contig 32643 bp, 16 predicted proteins | sample TergutLab28metaG_2_FD_97872 | JGI IMG/M metagenome (GOLD analysis project Ga0123354, IMG submission 97872) | Labiotermes labralis P4 segment gut microbial communities from Petit-Saut dam, French Guiana - Lab288 P4 | ecosystem: Host-associated > Arthropoda: Insects > Digestive system > Gut ... | reverse complement strand
TATGAGGCATGATAACCATCTAAACATTTATATTGATTGTGTATAAGTTTTTCTTCTCAATCAGACAATTATATTCACCCTGACACTATATCTTACTCATATGTAGCATGATACCCATCTAAATTTTTATATTGATTGTGTAATATTTAGTTTAATCATTTTATTTACTTAGCATGTAATTATAGATGACTATTTCCACATCTTTGTAAGATTTATGGAATGTAAATAAATACTATACTACTATACTCTACTATATATTCCTGTTGACCCTTGCTCTTTTATTGACACCATCCTGCCACATAGTAGTTATCGCATGAAGTAAACAGCTGTGAAGAAACAAGAATAGTCTTAGATACAGATTGCTGATTATATTTTAACATCATAAATTATCCCCTAGCAACCAGCAGGAGAATAATGCACACTGCTTAGGGAAAGGGCCTTATGTATATCACTAAATGATATAAATAATTTTGAGGTGAGGCCACTGTGGTGGGGGGAAGTGGTGGGTGGGGGGGGGTAAAGCAATACCTGTACAGGCCTGAGGTGTCGAGGAGTTTAAGGCTCCCAGATTTAAAAGACAATCGGGACATGAATGTGGTAAGGTTGTCAGCCCAATGCACTGTCCAACTTTACCTCCCAGGAAATATTTTGCTACGCATTCCTGTTAGAAGCTGAGTCCACCCCATGGCCATAGACGGCCAGATGAATTATATAGATGAAAAATTCCAGTGCCACCCTCAGGAATCAAACTTATGACCTTGCAGCTTGTAGACCTGTACCTCAACAAACTGTGCCTCCACAAAGACTCATGTAAATTAACAAGCTTCTGGAATATATAAACATGTGCCTTGCAACTTATATATAAGGTAGAGATTAGTCCTTGGTTGCTAGCCATAGTATAATATACCAATAAGACTGCACAATTTGAGTTTATTCAGTATGTAAGTTTCACATTTTACTGCAGACATAAATGAATGTTTCCTGCGAAATGGACATGGCCCTTGTCAAGGCTCATGCCAGAACCTGCCAGGCAGCTACATATGTAGCTGTGAGGGGATTGTGGGCACTCGCTTGGCTGCTGATAATCACACCTGTGAGGATGTGGATGAGTGTTCCCAGAACAATGCCGGATGTTCACACACTTGTCTCAATACACTGGGACGGGCTTTTTGCCTGTGTCCTTCAGGTTTCATGTTGGATACTGACTGGAAGACATGTTATGGTAAGACAAATGCCACATATCAGTCCTTGTATATTTGCCCAGTATATGGTTTCATAATAATACGTGCATGTTTCTGGGTTTTAGTTAAGATATCACTTATAAAAACAATGATATACAAATTCTAAAATGAAATAAAGTGAAATGCCAACTTGATGCAACTAGGTAATTTTATTGATGTATCCTTAGCTCGACATGTTTCGGGTACATATGCCCATCATCAGGAGCATTAGATGTTGAGCTGCAGCATATGGTTTTCTGCACAGAGTTTTTGGATAGGTGGTGGTCTTGAGAGCTGCTACGTAGGTCGTGTTTACAGTGTGGATGGTGCCGTGTAAGTCACACGGTACCATCTGCCCCATAAACGCGACCTACCCAGCGGCTCTCAAGACCACCACCCACCCAAAAACTCGGTGCAGAAAACCATATGCTGCAACTCAACATCTAATGCTCCTGATGGTGGGCTTATGTACCCGAAACATGTCGAGCTAAGGATACATCAATAAAATTACCTAGTTGCATCAAGTTGGCATTTCACTTTATTTCATGAGGAAGATGCATGTTCAAACAACCCTCAAACTCTAAAATGTCTGTTTAATTATTTTTAATGCACAAAATTATGACTGTACCTTGTATGGTTCAACCAATGCTCCATATTGATGTTCTCTCTATTTACCATTGACACTACCTAGCACAGATATTCATAGTTTTGCTAAATCAACCACATGAGAAAACAGATGTGATTCAGGGTTATGCAAGTATATGTGGATAAATTTCTTTATTTATTTCTAAGAAAAATGGGCTTATAATATCATAATTGTTGTTGACTGACTGCATACCAGAAGTGCACACATCGTCCACATTTGTATATAAGCAGAGGTATGTCCATTACTATATAAGATTTTGAATAAGATTCACTTTCAAAATTTCTTTATTCAAGAGAATTTTATACCTCCAACAGAATTTTTTTAAAGTTTCTTTAGTCATATAATATATCATTGTTTTCACACAGCCTATACTGCAACACAAACAATCAAAATTTCCCACTTATTCAAACATATTTCGTTCGAAATGAATTTTGTTCAGTCGGTCCTTTCTCTGGGTGCAATTATTAAGACATAAGTGATTATAACATAATTTTTATTACATATATTATGCAGTTTATAAATCATTTTTTCTATAAAGTAAAAATAACAAAAATATGATCACCCATGTTTTTGTTTGTTTGTTTGTTTGTTTGTTTGTTTGTTTGTTTGTTTGTTGTAATAATTTATAATGGGACTATTCTTACAAATATTTTGCCTTTGGTCATTGAGCCAGGACTCATATCGTGAGAGTCGCGGAGTTGTGCATTTATAGGTTAGCGGCCTTGTGCAATCAGATAGGAGGGACTGCTAGCATAGGCTGCTGCGCTGTTGCACATAGCAGCTATAATCACGTGACAGGGAGGACAATAAAGTCACATTATGCTACTATGAATTTGAAGGGTTGTTGTTGCACAATTGTTGCTAAAGTGAAAACTACTGCTGCTGATTTTGCTGTATGTAATCTGTACTTACTAGAGACATCGGTGAGACTGGCACTGAAGGTTACTAGGAAAAATGACAGGGACCTTATGGAAGTACTAATTCACTACAACTGTATTTTTTCCACGTGGATTCTGGGCATGTAAGATGTGGTGCCATTATTAAAATAATAGTTGTATTAACATGACATGTGAGCTTGAATGGGAAGAAAACCACAGGCATGGCATTTTACTGGCACGTGTGTTTGGAATTAAAACTCGTGTACTGAAAAAGCAGCAAGTGGTGATATTATTTTGTGGATAGAGAGAGGATCAAAGATTCACAAAACATGGTCAGCAGATGATGAATGAAGAATATTTGTTCTCATAAACACAGAACTTAATGTTAATAAAACTATTTTTAAAACTATTGTGGTATTGTTTTTTTAAACAAGAGGTTTAAAATTTTCAGTCCAAATTTGTCCCACATTTAACCACATACCATCAAGGAAATAACAGTTTGGGTAATTAATATACTTCTGTGTTTATTAATGAATCTGTAGTGGAGAAACAGTTTTACTAGCTTTGCTTGATTGAGCAGTCAGGCAACTTGCATCATGTTCTTGTTTTAAGCTTTATATTGTTGATTAGAAGATCGCATATAGTGGAATTAGTATTACATATTGATGGTATTAATGTTTTGTTTCATTTGTATGGAAGTGCTGAAGTCACTATCTGTCTCTTGATGTGCAGTACAGATCCATCTGTTTGACTTTCTTATATACAGATATTGATGAGTGTGCAGACCCAGAGCTGCAGGAGGGAGGACATTGTTCTCTGGGCTGTGTCAATACATTGGGTTCATACCACTGTGTGCACCTCAGCGAGCAAGCCCCTGATGACCATCCTCCAACAAGCACAGAACCCACAGTCCCTGTACCTCTTATGCCTGCTGAGTGTGCAGCTGGATTTGAGGTTGGACCTTCTGGAAGCTGTGTGGATATAGACGAATGTACAACAAACAAGGGAGGTTGCTCTCACATCTGTCATAACACACTTGGAGGAGCACACTGCCTCTGCCCACATGGTTTCATGCTTGGAAATGACAGGAAGTCTTGTAAAGGTTTCTGAAAGTGTAAATTTGCCTGTTGTTTAATGTTAAGATAATGCTTTGTCTTTGAGCCCTAACTGAAGTACATGGCTTCAAGGTGTATGAGAACAAACTGCTGAGGAAAATGCTGTGACCTAAGGGTGTGTATGTGTGTGTGTATGTGTTTACACGCACATAAGAGGTGGATGAAAAAAATGCACAGACTGATAACGTTGATCTTTGCATATTTTAGTGATAAGATCAAGGAGGATAGGGTTGGCAGAATATGTAGCATGCGTGGAATAGGTAAGAAATTCATACATATTTTCATTACAATTCCCAAAGGGAACAGACTACAGGGACTACCGAGCTTAATTAAACTCTATTGTATAGGAATAGGATGTGAGAGAGTGGACTGTGCTTTGCTAGATATGAAAGGATCCAGTGGAAGGGGTTTGTTTGTCAGGATAGTGCAGTTTCTGGAATCTCTATCATTAGTTAAACAAAACTGTCAAAATTATGTTACGTTATTAGCACACCTGGATTTACTTCGGGAGGTTCAGGTTTATGAATCTTGGCCTAATGACTAGCTGACCGAATTTGTCATAGTCTTCTTTAGCCCCTCCAGGAAGCTGCTGGAGTAGTACCACAAAGGAAGCTACATTCTTATATATTTGTCATTGAAAATGTTTTTACTACTTAATGCTTTATGAATATAATATCTGATTGACATATACCAACATTTCAGAGAAACATGATGCCTGTCGCTGAAGGTTAGATTGTGTCCATTTTTCAGAGGAACAGTTGCCTCTGTCTGTAGGTTAGATGGTTACCTACAGTTCAAAGGAACATACAACGCAAGTCATTAACGTAGATGAAAGCTCAAACCTCATATAAGATAACGATTTATCTACACAGTGAAACTAAACCATATGTGTTTAAATCCAGTTGAACTGTGTGTTACAATATTATTCTTATGCATATTGTTTCTCTGTTACTCTAGCAATGGAAATTCGACACAAAGAGAAACCAAATATGTCCACAACTTGTGAACCGGGTTATGCACACACTACAGGAGGACATTGTAAAGATGTGGATGAATGTGCGGTACAAAATGGTGGCTGCATGCAGGGATGTGTGAACATTAGGGGCAGCTACTATTGCCTTTGTGGTCATGGATTTTTTCTTGGAGCTGATCGGAAAACCTGTAGCGGTAATTTGTCTTCTTTTTTTTTGTACTGTTGGAAGCATAAATTTACTTTTTCACCAATCACAGCCAACTCTTTTCATTGAATGTTCTGGATAACGTACTTTATTATGAGAGGCGTGATTCTTACATGAGAAAAACCTGTAGATTATGTGAATACTGTATAATATTATGTTTTTAGGCTGGGTACAGCAAGGCGAAGTGGGTGGATATACCAGTTTTCATGGATTGTTTTTATTTCCCAGAAGAGCGAATGGACATTGTATGTCCACCATTGCCCACCCCATCATATGGCTACCTACACTGTACTCGACGAGCTCTTATGGTGGGCCCAGAGCGGTGGCGGTCTCACTGGCGTCAGAGGATTGTGAATCATGCTGGAGCGGTTTGTGAGCTGAGATGTCCACATGGGTACCAAGTGCATGGGGAGTACTGGAAAGTGTGTGAGACAAATGGCAGCTGGGCTGGTCCACAGGATGGGTTTTGCATGCGTATGTTTCCCTCCATCTTCTAGCAGCAACTAATATCTTTGTTTACTTCTCTGCCTAGTATTCTTCTTTAAAGAAAAAAAGAGCATATGAGATCAAAATTTTGCCTATGTTTTTCTTCCTTCCAACTTAGGAATTGATAATCTCTTTTCTCATAATTCATTGTGGACATTATGCCACAAAAGGTTACCTCATCCACGTATGTTTTAATTTCCTACAGTGCGTAATAACAGCATGGTGGACATTAAAACTTGTGAGGTGGGAGCAAAACTGGTGACATGGAACATAAGTGCCACAAATTATGTGACATATAAATGTTAAAAAAATAAGCAACCTTTTTTACAGTAATTTCTTTTGTACAATGTGAAACAAGAAAGAGGTGGCCATTCAGAGGCTTTTTATTTAGCTTTCCATTTGATAGCGGTATATAACAAAGTCTTGGAAACAGAATATGAAGTTTTGCATGAATACAAATTTTAAATATGCCTACCAACCAGTTATATATGAAACAGTGGCATAATGTGTACATAGTAATGAAACTTCAGGTGCCATAAATGGCAGGTATGGTGTATTGCACCATGTACCTGCCATATTCTCTTTAGTATCTTACAAATATGGAATATCTCATCACTAATAAATCTGGTACTTTGAAGTTTATGTCTGGATTAAATATATCCAGAGTATTACACAAATATCAATAAATCTCACACAGATGAAAAGTCACTGTACTCAAATATCAGAGGTACAAGCTGTGCTGTAAAAGAATAAGTTTATCTAAAGCAGGGAAGTGTTTGTGAGAACAAGAGCTTCACAGACTTACTGTTGCATGGAGATTACTGTCATGGATGTGACATCCTGTAGTCTGATAAAAATGCACTGGCTCTTCAGAGAAACCTGCTACCTCCATCATCTTTATGAATAAGTTTACTCTAGAATAAGTTACTTGGCATGGATTTAATGAATGTGATATGTTATTGCAGGAATCATAAATTTAGTTTATGAGATATAATTTCCTCCATACATGATTATCCTGCTCTTTCTAACATTTGTGCATGATAAGTTCAGTGTCTTAACTTCTGTGTGAGAGTTATCGAGATGGTCATGTGTATATGCATGTATATGAAATTCTAGGTTTATTAGATTTAATTAGCCACTTTAATGTTCAGTAGTCATCTGTATTTGCAAAATTTGATTCTTCTTAGTTGAATCAGAATTAGTACAACTGATCTGTAAGTCAGTACTGTACTTTATATACGTTAAACTAATAAAACTCTTGTATTTGAAGCTGATTTGTTTAATGCATAGAGCTGTTAGCCCATTTTTTACTGCCCAAGCTCCATTCCATTACTGCTGGTATGGATTACACACTTCCTTGTGCTCATCAACATATACAGACTTTAGTTTATTTCATGTTAATATGGATGGGGCTGTGCAGGCATGTCTAGTGTGTACACCTATTTTTTTAATTTTAGATATATTGACTGTTTGACAAGTGCTGTGTGCCCATGATAGTGTGCTCCCTAAACAAGTGAGCAGGCATACTTATAATCACTTCTGTATCTGATTCTCATAGCCACAAGACTTCACCATGCCTATTCCAAAGAAATTTCCCATGTTGTCTCAGCTTACACTTCACAAGGCTGGCGTTTAGTGTTTGGCCTTCTCTCTAGCAACCCTCATAACTACATTCGTGTAACATGAAGTATGCAGTCTGCTTGCCTGTTGTTCTCTGCTGGCACTGAGATGATATATATATATTTTTTAAACTCACAAACCTCAATAATTCTGTCCTATTTCTTGTTGCATTCACTGTGAAGACTATACCCTGGCTATTTGTTTATTACTCTGTGTTCTTTGTCAAAATGATAATGTTACTAAAATATACAAGCATGAATGCTTGACAAACCACTGGGGACTTTTCCATGTTGTTTTCAGGAGCCAGTAATTAAGGCATTTTAATTGAGATATCACATATGAGTGATGTCAAGAATCTGTGTAAACTCTTGGTTGGAAGACCTGAAGGGAACAAACCATTTGGGAAATATAGGAATTTATGGGAAGATAACATTAAGATGTCAGTGAAGGAAATACAGTGTATAGGTATAGACTGGGTTTGTCTAGCTCAAGAGAGGGTCAAATGGCCAGCTATTGTACATACAGTAATGAGCCTCCAAAAACCATTGAAGATGGAGGATTTCTTGATTAGTTTAGCAAATGTGACCTTTTTCAAGGACTCATTTACATTCAGGTGGCTAAGTATAGCTGCAGTGTTTGTTGTGTTTTTTTTTTTTTTTTCCATTTTTTGTTTTTATCTTTTTACCTTTTGTGTTTTTATCTTGTAGTTTTTTAACTCATTGAGTTGTGCAGTATTCCTAACAGATCCCCATGCCAGTACTTGTCTTATATTGTGCTTAAAAAGAAGCGAATTTTGTTATTGGTTTCACAGCACTTTAATGGCAGTAGAAGTGTCTCTATAACTGAATGCATGAGGTTGTGTTGTTAAGTGAGCAGCTTGCACGTATTTAGAAGTGAAAATATCTGATCAACTTTTAGTTGTGTGTCACTGTGGGTACAAATTCATTGTGTTAGTGCATGTATGACATATTTATTTCTTTTGTTGTGCTCATATCCTCAAGCTGGTGCAGCTCAGGAATGTCCCACATTTTATCCATGCCCATATGTTTCTTGAAATTGTATTCAATGATTAATTTTAAATGTTTTGTTCAGGATAAAAATGTTGGTGTCATGTAAAAGGTGAGACACAGTTATCATTAGGATTAGATGTTCAATACGACTTCTTTGCATCTCTGGAAGTAAGTCATTAGTAACAAAGCCTGTTTAGAATATATTTACTTGCACAAATATGAATTTATCAAAGGGATTTATGTAATAATACTGTATGGTGCAGCATTCCCAAAGCCAAAAATTGAATGCCCACACAACATCAGCGTGGAGATTGAGCCAACACAGCCCACAGCATATATAGTCTTCCCACACCCATCTACAGATGTAGACTGGTTCAGGTCAGTGTAGATTAGCATACTTTTATGAAATTCTGTGTGCTATAAAATGCTGGAATATTCTTGCTGTGCTGAGTGACAATTAGCCTCATAAGAAGCCCTCTGCTCCATAGCATTTTTAAATGGCACATACGCAGTCATATCTTGTAACTGCAAGCCTCATAACAGGGGCCTGGGGGTGCCTTCTTGATGCATGTTATGGTTTGTGGAGTCTGTCACTGATTCCAGATGACTTGACTGCGTCTGATTAAAGCCAGATTGCATTTGCACAAGTCATACTACTGTAGCGGCACCAGATGGCATGTTTCTTTGTCCTTGACTGAAGTATTTTGTTTGTTTATGACATGTGCAGTGATGTACTTTTCCATAATCTATTGCAGTATTGTATTCTTATGCTTTAGCACTTAAAAATCTGCATTTTGCACAATCATACTGACAGTAATTATGAACTTGTTGCTATCTGATGGGATGAATATGCAGGAAGGTGCTTACTTAGAATTGACTTATTTAATTCTCCCAGGCAAAATAATGTTTATTACATCACAAGTTTTGATGCAGGAATGTCATTTCGGATCCAAGCTGGGGCAAACTCCTTGAAGCTGATCTTCCACCTGGACACTGGCTAGTGACATTCACAGCCTACCACCCAGTTTCACGCCGCACAGCATCATGTACCTTAAGCATTACTGTCAGTGTGTCAAGAACATCCACAGGAGGACTGCAGGAGAAAGATTAGAACTCTGTTAAGGTACATGATTGCTTAAAAGCCCTAATAATAAATGCCTTTTGGTAGCAGACAGCAAATGCTCCATTTTCTGCCAAACAGATTGAATTACAGTTATAAGTTTTGTGGCCACATAATTTTTACAAAACTATTCTTCAGCACAATTATACATATGTTTTTGCTGTACAGATTTGCAAAATAAAGCAATTTAACATGTGGAACAGAATGATATATGGTATAATATTATATATGAATGCCTGACTGGGGAGGAATATGATTGGTGAGTGTTTACCATAAGCCATTGTTTAAGTCAAACGTGAGGTTCACAGCTGTATCTGCCTGAAACGTCCTAATGATGTAGTGCATTATTAGCAATACCATGTTTACAGAAATTAACAAAGAACATGTAAATAACATTACTGAGGTGTTTGTAGTTATTATGGTCACTGAGATCCTGAACAAAAAAGGGCATTTCTTCTGTGTGGGATTTGTTGCAGTTTATCTGAACTCTCTATACTTACTTACTCCATGGTGCAGAGTCCTTCTTGAGAAGCTAACTGGTTTGCAGCTACTCAAGACATTCCCCGCATTTCACGGAACCCGGAGTTTCATTACCGCACTCACAAGCGTCCGCCACCCGTCTCTATCCTCGGCCAGCCCATTCCAGTCCATATACCCACATCCCATCTCCTGGAGATGCATCCTAATATTATCCACCCATCTACGCCTAGGTCTCCCCAGTGGTCTCCTTCCCTCCGGTTTCCCCAGCAAGACCCTATACACTCCCATCTCCTCACCCATATGCGCCACATGACCAGCCCATCTCATTCTTCTCGATTTTATCACCCGTACAATATTGGGTGAAGAGTACAAATCATTTAACTCCTTGTTATGCAATCTCCTCCATTCCCCTGTTACCTCGTCCCTCCTAGGTCCAAATATTCTCCTCAACACCATGTTCTCAAACACCCTCAGCTTTCTTTCTTCCCACAGTGTCAATGACCAAGTTTCACACCCATACAAAACAACAGGAAAAATCATAGTTCTATATATCTTGATCTTTAAATTTTTTAATACCTAAACCACTTAATTTTTTCTGTGTGCCTGTGGAATTTACATGTATAGTAATGCAAAAACATGCACACCTCTTCTATCATCGCTATGAGTACATGAAGGATATCAGTTACACAATGCAGCATTTGTGATTAATAATAAGTAATAGTCTATTCTACTTTGTGCCTGGAACCATCTTTTTAATATTCATGTTGTGTGCGTATGTTTACAATACTTACATATGGGGGAAGATGAAAAAAAAGTGAACTTCATGACAAGGAAATAGATATTTGGGAAATATATCCTTTTCTTCTGTCAGGACAGACAGTGATTTGTTCAGGCATTTTTTTAGAAACAAAGAACTCACAAAATGCTGAAAAGTGCACTTTTGGATGAAGTGTTCACCTGCTTAAGAACATGTGATTCATTTTTTCACCATCAAGACGATCGAACTTAGGGGAAAATGATCTATTCTCAGCTCACCTGCTAATGTTTCTTAGTGAAGCAGCACTCTGCGTCATTTGAAATGTAATTTATGGTGACATAAAAATGGAAATTTTGAGGTTATGCCAGAAAATGACATCAAGTATGTGAAATTGCAAATGGTGTCAGTAGTTTTTCCTACTGATGCTGCAGTGCCATCTGACAGCGCTGTGCATAGCCATACATAACGTCCCACTGGTCCTTTTACCCTCCACACTCCACAGTTTTGACAATTTTTTTTTTACCTCACAAGAAGAAATGTCTGGGAATGTAAAATATCACAGAAAGTGGGACAGGAATAGAATTCCATACTGAAGGAAGAGTACAAGAAGTCTTGCTACATATGACAGAACCACTTAAAAAAGCAGTTCTGACCTTCATTTTTCACCATGAACTGTGAGCCCAGTGGCCTTCTGATTGTACCTTGCTGCTGTGAAATATGGGACGGCTGGATAAATGGAAGGACATCTCTAAGCAATATGAAAGGGCCTTACTGGGCCTTGGTACATTATGTATTTGACTTTTTGATATTTTTATGTACAGTTTTATCAAGCCATTCATTTATTTTACTTGAAAATAAAAAATAATGTGTCATATAAAATGTTATTTTACATTATTTAGGGCATTAGCAAACAAAAATCTTGCACACATATGGCACACACAGTCATTCAGTAGACTCCACTTCCTGGATGCTAAAGTTATGTTTTTTCATTATCATCCTTCACTGAACAAAATTCAGCACACATATTGCTAGGAGCAGCAGTGTTGCCTGTGATTCTGAGAAGCCCGTTTTCTCTGATTCTGCCAGTTTTTGAACTGTTGAATTTGCTGACCACTGTGGTGTCGTAACTGCCGCTCTGAAAGAAACAATATGTGGAACCAGTTTAAGACAAGTTTCATGAAGATATCCATCACAATGGCTTGAAGAACTGTCACCAAGATTTAAATGTATATAGAGAAAAAATCATCAATAATTGAAAACAGAGTAATACGTACAATGTACTTCTTTGTGGAAATAAATAGAGAAAACTTTAAAGTCTTTTGAAACACTAGGGGAGTTCAGTGTATGCTCCATTTGTGGCTTTGCTTACATAAGAATAATACTGTGTTTCTACCCAGACATCTTCTAGCACATCTTCTAACTTTCCTCAACATTGCTGAATTCACACATTGAGTATTTTTGTGGAACTTTCTATGACAACCCTACTAAACTATGCTTACACATTTTGTGGAATGGAACTGACACATGAAAAACTTCTAGGGTTAACTGCCCTGTCAATATTTGTGAATAAAATGGGCATTCATTTACTTGTTACTTCTCCCACAGGCTACAAAACACATTTTGAAATTTTGCAGTGGCGTTTTTTCCTGCATAAAATTTTTTTTTAAATAAGATTTTGGAACCCTTCAAATTATCTTTGTTGATTTTATATTTTACCATGCAGAGTGACAGGCTGGCAGATTGAGTCTGCAAGCATTACTAGCTCTACCTGTGTTAATGTTGGCTGAGTTGACATCATAGGCTGGCATGCCACTGCGATGAACAGCGAAAGTTCCAGCTATTACCTGTGTCCGTGTACGGCGGATAAAGCACCCTGCTGGTACCTGCCACTGCAATTGAATACAAAATTAAGTCTCTTGTTCTGCACTTAAATAAATAAGTAAACCACAGCAGAGCAAAACAAGATATCATACTGACCGGATAGCTTGAACTGGCACTACTCAATGCTCCTGGTCTCTTTGGACATATGACAGTCTTTCTGGCATAACCACCAACATGCTGCTGAATGGAAAACAATGCAATTAATTTGAGGAATTATTTACGCTAAAGAATTCCATGCGCCAGTTGGGAAGTTATATTGAGGGATGAAATGTTATCACCCTCATGTCACATATTTTATCAACTGTAATGAATTGGCCTATAAATTAAAATGGAAAATCATCACACTTTTATTCTGAAGTAGTTTACCAACCTGTGTTATTTGTTCCTACTAATACAGTTTGTTACATGAGTGTCCAAGAAGGGTTTCTTCTGTTATAGCCATCTGAGGAGCTATGTATGGCAAATAGGAAAATGTGGGTCAATACAAATAATTGACTTCAACTTTAAATGTTCAAATTTGGTAGTCATCATTTTCTTATTGGCGAAGCATATGTGACACCACGGGAACCATCCTTCAGTGGATGGTTGATTAGCATGTCATGTTTCAAGATGGGTCATTTGATTGGCTTGTTATTTTGGTATTTCTGTTGGTGTGGACATTGCTGCTATTAATTATCCTTGGTATGAATGACAGGCACTTGCTGTGACTTACATTTACAGGAGACATTTCTTTCTGCAAATCCCCTTCTGAAACATAAAACAAATAAGCTGGTTGGTGAAAATGGAAAAATGTTTTTTCCCCCCTACAGCTTCAAGTTTGTAAAATTTCCAACAACTATACATATCTACATCTTGAAACTTTGTCATTTATGATTACTTGATTTGTTAACACTTTTTCTTGCTCTTGTATTCAAAAAACAACATTGTTTTGGAAACTGCATCATTTGCCATCTTCAGATGAAAGATTGGAGAGGCACCTCCTAACCTGGGTCTGACGGGAAGAGCTATCTTAATTGATGGACCCCGGAAACTTTCGCCTGAGGGCACAAATATTTCAATTTTCGAAACATTATGTTCTTATAGGAATACCAACAATGGAGCAAGTTCAGAAATCAAGTCATCCTGAGTGCAATATAACATGGTCAGAACCGTTTAGAATGTAAAGTTATCATGTCTTAACATTCCACAGGCTCCAGAAGTCTTGTAGGCTGCAAGCGTATGGGTTTCAAGCAATTGTATCAAAGCAAAGAAATAGTGTTGGTGGATACCTTTAACGTGCACCGAGAAGTGGCACTTTGCCCTGTTGCCTGCAGCATCATGGGCCAAATAGTTCACATGGTGTAGCCCAGGAGACATTTTTTGTCTGGGTTCCTGGAAAGTTTGATGTTAATGCAGTGATATCATTCATATCTGAACTATGTGCACACAGGACATCTGGTATACCCTTCATTTCACTCTCATATTTAACTATTTCAATACAGAATGATGGGATACTCAAATTCACAAAGTGTCATTACATTTTTGTTGAACTTTTAAATATTTATCTGAATTGATTTTTTTAGACATAATCATTTTGAGAGAACAAAGTCCTGATGGGGTATTTGGACCTTAGGGACAGAAAATAACAAAACAACATTACATTGTACACAAAATGTGTGTTAGATGAAGTATTTCTTACATTGGTATAATTAATATAGTGGTGGCAGAGTTCGACATACTTAGTTCTTTTTATCAACTGAAAAGTGTAAGAGTTCTTCACAGGTCACATTTTGTAAATTTTTAATACAAACTAACTAGTTTACAGTAAAGCAACTAGTATTTATATTCGTGACTATACTATAGTTGTTGTAGTTCCCAACATATTTGCTTACCTTTGATTTATATACTCGATCCACTCCCACATTATCAGTAAAAATTGGTTCAGCCCAGGAAACAGTCCTGGACATCTCACCTGGTAGCAACTGTACCTCAAATGACTGGGGGCAGTCTCTCACACGTGGGCTTTCATTATCTGAAATAGTTTAACAGCCACGAATTCAGTTGACTCATCAATGAATTAATTAATTATTTGCTTGAAGAAGAAACATGAACTATTCAGAAACTTGCACATTTATATTACAAATCATTGATTACCTACATTTTTATGTTACAGAAAATACATATATATTCTTTGGTAGTAACTTTCTTATTAATTGTTAGCATGTGATTTATACAACCATCATCAGTATCTCAGTGTTGCTGTTGATTTATCAAATATTCTTTTTGAGACTCTCACTGTGGGAATTATGAAAGAAATCTGTACAGTTCTGGTGAATTTCTCTTCCTTTTTGTCACTGAAATGCATTACCCAGTGTTATGTGGTGACTTGGCAGGTAACCAGCTTACCTTGCACATACACAATCACACTGCAAGAAGCTGAACTGTTTCCAATTGGACTGTGGGCCCAGAATGTGACTTCTGTTTTTCCTACATGCAGATCTGCCTCTAGTTGTTTGCCCCAAGCAGGGATCGAGTCCACATATCTGCAAATTCAACCACTTCTGCCTGATAAAATGGAGTGATGGGCACCATGCAGGAGAAATTTTCAAGTATCCAGGTCAGAACAAGCTACTTCTCACTTACAATTATAAAATTTTAGTTGCTGCTTAAATAGTAAGAATAAAGAGTGGTTTTCTTGTGCATAGCATGTGAATGTACAAAATATTTTCACCATGAATTTGCTATAACTCAAGTTATTTACTAAATTATTGCATGTTTAATGATTCTTATGAATTTTCAAATAAAATTCATATAAGATTGTCTGTCATATGTATGTCCATTCATGTGCCTATTTCATCTCCAGAAACTTCTGAAGCATAATGTATTTGAAGAGGTGTGTGTTGCATATATTACTTATGTTGTCTATCAGCAGTGATCATGGTAAACATGTTTCATTGTCATCAACAGTGTGACAGGATGACATGTTGCTACTGCATATATGCATATTTAATTGTATGTATAATCACACAGAAACCTCATGATCCTGTGAATTAAAAAAAAAAAAACTTTTTCTTTCACTGTAAATGGAACTCATAACAACAAAGAAAGAGAGACAGGCAGAAGGAAAGAAAAAAAGAAAGAAAGAGGCAAAATTTCAGAATGTAGTATGGTAGTCTGAGGTGTTTTAGAGGAGTGATGTAAGATTCTTCAGGGAGAAACGTTATTATACATTTCTGGCATTTTGTGACATTCTTCAGACACTATAATATTTGTGAAGTAAATTTGAATTTTTATTGGAAGGAAATGTGTGAGACATGCTATAATTTCAGAGAACCTAGATATTTGAAATGAATCAAGCATAATTTCATGGGACTATTTCTTAAGACACTTACCTCCACCAGTCCATATTTGACAGAGGTTGAGGAATTCTCACATGAACAAAGTTCTGATGAGCCGGAAGGTCAATGTTTATATCCCGTGGGCACTGGATGAATGGTTGTGGGACATCTGAAGCTAATACATGGCATGATATATAGTATATAGTTTGTAAATTTCAGTATAAATATGATATGCATAAATATATGATATTTATACATGTACGTTTCCATTCTCGTTCTGTAAGGTTAGAACACTGGGAGCAATTAAACATTCAGAAAAACTATAAACAACCTTGAGGAAGACCTGAAAAGTTTAATCAGTTACCATAAAAAATCTTCAAAACTGATGAATATTGTTTTTCTTCTTCGTCTTGTTCACGTTGAGGTATTTCTGAGTCTTCTAAGATGTGACACATCATCACTGGGCATTTGGTTCCTGCCATTGCCAAACATTGTATTGTTCTGATGTTCAAATGGCATGAGGATTCTTAAACTCTGTGAACCTTCAATATGGGGCTATTATTCTGTCTTGAAATGTCAGGAACAAGATATCCAGTGATGCAGTCTCATTCTCCAGAACAATAGATACCTCATCCATGCTGCTGGGAAAGCATAAATCTCTTGTTCTTGTTGTCATAGCAGTTGTAAGTCTTAGACGTTGTCATCGTCATTGTCATTGTTGGGTGACTACAGTGATTCCTACTGACATGAACACCGGATGTTTTGCTGATTATGAAATATAAATATGGAAAATTAAGGAATGTTATCATTTTGGTACAGCTGAGGCAGAGATTGAAACTATAAGACACATTTTGCAAAGGAAAAGTATACCATTTACTGGGATTGAAGAGAATGGAATTCAGGACCTAGTTGTAGGAGGAAGTTAGTACAGTACTTACGAACACATGTGCTTTCACCTGACCAGCGTCCATCTTTTCCACAAATATGAATGTGAGTACCATCAAGCTTGTGCCCCTTTGAGCAGCGTATGTGGCATTCTGCACCTGGCGGATACTTGATTCCAGGCAGGTGGCCTGGGCAGCGTACTTCACTGTGTTCAGGTTCATCCAGAGGGTCACAGCCAGCTCCTCTCTCTACAAAGAGTGTGAAGAGCCATACCATATTGTGAAATTAATTTTGTGTTCAAAACCTTAGGACTAAGAAACACACATGACAAGCATTGTGGCGGCTAGTATTGTGGTAAAATGTCTGAGGATGTCAAAAGGCATAGATTTCTATCAGACATGTTTTGATGGAATACACAATCTTCATTACAATGAAAAAGTTTTTGAGATGTTTGTCTTGTGTTCTGCCCCCTACAATCAATAGTTTGTACCAAGGAAAGATAGTATTCAGTTACCTATGCAGGTATGCTGGTCTGTGTCCAGCACATAGTTGTCACTACAGGCACAAAAGTAGCTGCCCTTTGTATTGATGCAGTCCATGTTGCACCCACCGTTCCGCGTGTCCATGCACTCGTTGACGTCGACACACTTGTTCCGGTCCCTGTTTGTGAATCACAGTATGTCAAGACTTTATCCCTGAATGGGCACAAAATATGGTATACCTAACAAGTCAGATGTTGTGATGTCCTGAACTTGTAGATTCATTCGGAAACACAACTGCATAGAGAATTTGGTTGTTAAATTTATTGGAATACTAAGAGAGAGATGTGAATACTGCAAGTGGAAAATTTCTTGTCCAGTTGAGTGGCTTATCAAATTTTTGAGAATGACTGTACTCCATGGAGTTAGTCATGTAATGTAAGTTTGTTGACATTCAAGATAAAGCATATCAAAAACTGTGATGGGCATACCCAACACATGCAACTGTACCTGGCGTGCAGTTTGTAACCAGAATGACAAGTGCAGTGGTATGATCCAGCTGTGTTGATACATTCCTGGCTGCAGCCACCATTGTGTCTTTCACACTCATTGACATCTGCAGAGAGATGAACCTGAACAGTCACAGTGATGCCTTGTCTCAAGTTGTAAAGTGTTTGACAGATTTTTACACTACTGCTTTTCATTTCAAGTAAACTTGTTTATGTTATCGATGGACTGGCCTGTAATAATATACAGGCAAAACTGTACAGTTATATTATGGATAAACTGATCCATTGTGATACACACACAATAAAGCTATATTTTGGTTTGACTGGCCTATAGTAATGTACAGGCCAAAGAGCTATATTGTGGAGGGAGTGGCTGATAATAATGTACAGGCACTACAGATAAACTGTGGAGGGGCTAGCCAATTATTATGTAGCAGGCAAAACAGCTGTATTAGGTATGAAACTTTTTGATCTTTAACACATTAGTTATTCCTTCTCAAACTTGCCTCTTAATTCTTACCATGTTAGAATTAAAGTTCCATTGTTGTGAACGTTGAACAAATGAAATAAAATGAAAAAGAAATATAAAGAGAAAATCTCTGTTTTCCTGTGCAGGTCTGTTAAGGCAAAGCATTCCTTTGTCTCCTGTTAAGTGTCTAAAATTCTTTCTTCTTCCAATTTTCTTCAGCTAATCTCCACCACTTCTTTCTTTGCTAGGCAACCATACATCATGTTTTGTGGTGCATAAGTGAACTATGTCCACTGTTATCTTGTTGCTTGGCAGCTGTTTATTGCATAAAGCAATAAATACATTGTTCCATAGCAGTAGATAATATAATATGTGTGTGATGTCACATCCTTTCATTTTTAGAGCTGGAATGTAATGATTAGCAAGACTAGCTAGGATTTCACTTCTCATGTTAGATTACTAACTTATGTGTGTCCCTTTAATTAGCTAAAATGTGAACATTTATAAAGGCAGTTTATTATTGCCAAGCAGTTTGTTTTAAGTTAATACTGCCATTGTTGTTATTTACTGATACAATTGTTACATTAGTGTCAAGAGTTTTCTGTTAATCAACTTATGATTTTTATAATCTTTTGTTGACTAATTGCTGTGCTACAAATCATAAGGTCGCTGGTTCAATCCCAGCTGGTGTCATTGGATTTTTCATTGACACAAAATCTTTCTGATCGCACTATGGCCCTGGGGTTGACTTAGCCTCTAACAGAAATGAGTACCAGGAGTATTTGCTAGGGGTAAAGGCGGCTGGTGCATAAGACTGACAACCTACCACCATCCTGTGCCGCTCTCATGAAATCTGGGAGCCTTAACCTCGTGGAACCATCTCGGCCTGTCCAGGCCTGTAATGGGACTGCTTTACTTTTGCTTTTGTTGACTAATAAAAACATTAATACAAATTCCAAGAAATCGGAATGGGTGACTCAGTTCCCTTATATACTGTAATTTCTTCAAAATATCTCTGTCTGTGCTTAGTACTTACCAAGACACTGGCCTTCATGCTGATGATATCCTGGCTCACACAGACAACGATAAGATCCCACTGTATTGAGACATTTTCCATTGCATAACCCATACTCTGAGCATTCATCTGTATCTGCATCAAACATTTAAATTGTTTTCAACCGTTTAATTTGCGAATATTAAACTGAGTGACAGTATGTGAACTGAATGTGTAATATGGCTCAGGGACTACAAAAATATTTTGCTATGAGTACTGGAATACACTAATTTGTATAATGTGATTAACATGTATAGAAGTGTAATGTTTCTTGTATTTGAGACAAACAATCAATAAGCAGAAGAATATTACATACTTACACTTAGGCACAAATGAGTTTGAGAAGGGTCACTGTGCTACAGTGAAGATGGTAAAGAATGAGAGCAGTGATCTACATGCAGATTTCCGTAAATTTATTAATGTGTGGAATTATGCCTAAAGCAGGAAGATTCCTCCTTATAAGGAATATTTTTCAATTACTAATGTTTGTGTTCTTCAAGATAAGTTCAGTAAAACAAATTATATCAAAGTATAAATTCAGTATGTCTGAGTTATTTTAAGAATGTGAACTCATGACACTCATTACCACAAGCTGCCAGCTCTCATTCTTCTTCTCAGTTGTTCAGTATTTGCTGTTTACAAAATCTTAATTCAGATTTATTTACAATTAAACTAACTGCATTTTATCTTGTTTCTTAACCTGCTAGTTCTAATGAATATGAATCTTACCTACACAGACACCACCCTGCAGATGATATCCTTGCTCACAATGGCAGTAGAAAGATCCCACTGTGTTCACACACTGTCCATCACACACCCCTGTCCTGCACTCATCAATATCTAATTAGAGAGATAGAAGGACACAAGCTGTTTTTATTAATTGGACCAATATTGTACTTTTAAAATTTTAATTTGAAGTTAGAATATAGATTGAGTGTATTTAAGAATTTATGTTTATGAGGATATTTGAAATTAAGAAATAAAAAAAGGGGGGGGGGCTGGAAAATAATGCCTGACAAAGAGACCCAAAATGTTTATAGCTCACCAAATATAGTGTGATCAAATTGAGGAGGTTTGAAAGGGTGTGACATCAGCATAGGAGAGAGAAGTAACAGAAATGATTGTAAAATTTTAGTCAGGAAATGCAATGAAACAACTTTGGTGACATAGGCATAAATAGGAGGATAATACCAGAATGAATACGCAAGAAATAAGATTTGAGGATCAGTGTTAGATTCAACTTGCTCACCATAAAATCCAGTCAAGGGATTTTGTAAACATGGTAATGAATCCTTAGATTTTTAGACGGAATGGAATTTCATAACCAGTTCAGTGACTATCAGGTTCTGAATATTCTGCTCCACTGAACTGGTAAATTTCTCTCAGATCATATGGTATATTTCCCAGACGGCATTTCTGTTTGTAGTCACCGCCATAAGAACCGTAAATCACACATTTAGTGAATGCTTGCAAATGGTGCAGTGAAGCAACAGTTTGAAAAATTTGGAAATTATATTACTGTAATATTGAAGTACCCAAAAAGATAAAATGACGCTTTTTTTAATTTCAAAGCAAATTAGTTAAGTATGAATGGATTTAGGATACATACCAATACAGTTCTTGCCCATCCTGCGAAAACCATCTTTACAACCACACTCATAGGAACCTGAGAAATTAATGCAGAAATGTTGGCAGGCATGTTGCTCGTCTTCTTCACACTCATTAATGTCCTTACACGTTAAACCATCAGCCATGAGACGGTATCCAGGGAGACAGGAACATCTTGGTTGGCCAGAAACGATCTCACACAGCTGGGAGCAACCGCCGTTGTCCACATTGCAAGCTATGTCCTCTTTGCACTGCTTACCATCTTCCAGCAGGTGATATCCATGGGGGCACCCACAGTTGTGGGTTCCTGGTACGTTTATACATTCATGGGAACATTCCCCATTTCTTATTGAGCATTCATTTAGGTCTATACATTTCCGGTTGTCTTCAGGCATTGGTCTGTAGCCTATCGCACAACTACAGTAGAAACTCCCTGGAGTGTTAGTACAGGTATGAGAGCAGCCACCATTTCGCACTTGACATTCATCAGCATCTTCACAAATCATTCCAGATTTATCATCAATCAAATAACCAATTGGACATCCACATCTATAGCTACCTAAAATATTAATACAATAATGTGAACATCCTCCATTTTTCAGTACGCATTCATCTACATCCTGACAAGTTTTATTGTCTTTCCCCAGAATATAACCAATAGGACAGACACATTTGTAACTGCCAGCCATGTTTAGACATTCGTGTGAACACTCACTGTAGGCACTATCCAGACACTCATCAATATCAACACATGTGCTGCCATCATTCTGGTTTATGGTATATCCAAGAGGACAAGTACATTCTCCATTGATACACATGTGAGAACACTGGGTGCACTCATCTTTTATAATGCATGTAGTGTTTGTAACACCATCAAGCTGCAGTCCTTCAGGGCATTCACACATTGAATCCCCAGGCAAATTGATGCATTTGTGGGAACATCCTCCATTGTCATGGAGACATTCATCTATGTCTAAACAATTTTTAAAATCTCCATCTAAGTAATGACCTGCTGGACATTTGCAATAGAAACTGCCTGCAGTATTGGAACAAATGTGGGAACAACCACCATTGTTTGTGTGGCACTCATCCACGTCTGTGCAGGTCCTCCTGTCTCTAGCTAAAACATATCCTTGGGGACAGAAACATACAAAGCTACCAGCAGTGTTTTTACAATCATCAGAGCATCCTCCTTCATATTGATTAAGAAGGCATTCATTAATATCTGCACATGTCTGGTTTTCAACAAGAAAATAACCTTCAGGGCAGTCACAGATAAAGCTTCCAAGAGTGTTGTGGCAAATATGGGAGCAACCCCCAAGGCCATTTGCCAGACATTCATTTACATCCTCACATGTCATGTTATCATCTTTCATTCTGAAGCCTGTAGGGCAATTGCAGTAGAAGCTTCCGTGACTGTTAATACACTCATGAGAACATGGACTGCTATTGTCATCACATTCATCCATATCCTCACACTTAGTTGGATCATCATGTTGCTGTTGATAGCCTGGTTTGCAGGCACAATATCGTGAACCTTCAGTGTTAACACACTGGTGTGAACATCCTCCATTATGCACTAAACACTCATTGATATCCTCACACATCTGTGGGTTATTCATTTTAAGATTATAGCCCTGTGGACATGCACAGTGGTAGCTCCCTTCTGTGTTGACACATTCATGGGAGCAGGTTGCACCTTCTGACTGACACTCATCTAAATCATAACATGTTTTGTAATCTACCTCCGACAAGCTGTATCCATCTGGGCAGTCACAGTAGATTTCCTGACTATCACCATTGCAGAAATGTGAGCAACCACCATTGTCAAGCGCACAGCCATCCACCTGAACACATGTCTTACCATCATCTGCAAGAAGATGATGTCCCTCTGGACAAGCACACTCAATGCCACCATCAGTGTTTGCACATAGATGTGAACAACCTCCGTTATTGGCCAAACATTCGTTGACGTCTTCACAGAGGTGTCCATTTGCTGAAAGCTCATACCCAGGATCACATGTGCAGTAGAAACTACCCTGCACATTGATGCAACCCTGAGAACATCTTTCAATTTCGTTACCATCGACACATTCGTTGACATCCTCACATGTGTGCTCGTCATCTTGCAGTATGTAACCATTTGGACACTCACATCTGAAACTACCTAGCTCATTGTTGCACAAGTGGGAACATGGCTCATCAACACACTCATCAATGTCTTCGCAAGTCCTGTCATCATCACCTAGGTTGTAGCCCTTTGGACATTTACAGTAGAAACTACCAACCTTATTTACGCACGTGTGGGAACATGCAGTCAGATTGTTGGCACATTCATCAAAGTCCTCACATGTGCTGTGGTCATCTCCAACAGCAAATCCTTCAGGACACTCACATTTGAAACTTCCAGGTACATTAACACATGTGTGTGAACAACGATCCCCTGTATCATTTTCACCTTTACTACTGAGACACTCATCTATGTCCTTACAAGTCCTCAAATCAGCACTAAGTAGAAACCCTTGAGGACACTCACAATGGAAACTCCCAAGTTCATTAATACACTCATGAGAACATCTCTCACCTCTTTTGTATTCGAGATCAGTACACTCATTAACATCTCTGCACGTTCTTAGGTCTTCACTGAGAATAAAACCTGCAGGACATTTACACCTGAAGCTTCCAGGCTCATTGATGCAATGATGAGAACACAGCATGCCTGTCTCATCATTTTCCAAATTCATGTGGCACTCATTCACATCTTCACATGTCCTGAGATCATCCTTAAGGAGGAAACCACTGGGACAAGAACAATTAAAACTCCCAGGCTCATTAGTACAGATATGGGAACAAGGTTTGTCTGTTTCACACTCATCTATGTCCCTACATGACCGAAGATTGTCTTCTAAAACGAATCCTCTGGGACATGTACACTTGAAGATGCCCTGTTCATTGATGCAATCATGTGAACACTCTGCTTGCTCTTCCTCAGTGCATAAGGCAACTTCTTCACAAGTCCTTCTATCTTTTCCCAAATGGAAACCAGAAGGACACTCACAGTGGAAGGTGCCAATTTCATTTACACACACATGAGAACACAGTAAATCAGCAAATTCATCATATTCTTCACACTCATTTAGATCTTCACAGGTTTTTTCATCATCACCAATGTCGTAGCCATCAGGACATGCACACTGAAACCCACCTGGTTCATTCACACATTCATGTGAACAGCCCGGTTCTTTTTCCACGCATTCATCTATATCTAAAGGAAGAAAAGGACAAAGAATTGCTTCATACAAATGTACATCAAGAACAACACCACTGCAACATCTTATTGGTTTATAAACAAATAATGATACTTAGTAAATTTTTCAGTGGAGGTATACATTATTTACAGGCAAGATTATTCTATTTGATAAGCAATTTCATTACAGTTTGTTTTGAGTAAGTTCTGGGTGAATAACAGGCACTTTCACTGAAACAATTTTAAAGCTTCTTCCTTCTGGAAGTAATGCAGAAATGACTGAGGTGTCATGTCTATGCATTATAAGGCACAGATTTAAATCCCACCCAGGATGAAGACAAGTTTATCATATAGCATTGTGTTGTTCTATATAAACTGGTGCTCCCATTTAAATGTTCCCCAAATTACAGTTTTCCCTATTTAACATTTAACTTCAGTGATCCAGAGTCAATAGTCTTCATGTTAATTTTCCACCATTGAGGGTTTCTTCATTTTGCTGGTCACAGACATTAGCTGTCATAGATACCTTAGGTGGAGGTTTCACTGCAGGCACAGACCTAACACTGACCTGGTCCCCCATCAAGGAATGCTGCCAATTGTTTCTGGATACATAGTTCCAAAATTAATTCTAAATAGAAAAAGGCCAGGGGTCTCATCCATAATGGTAAATAATTACTAAGAAAACTATATGTTGCATTGCAAGCAGGCCATGGCTGAAGAATGTAGTGTGTGTGTGTGTGTGTGTGTGTATGAATGTGAATGTACTAACCAACACAGTAGCCATCTTTGCCAGATTTGTAACCCACGCTGCAGTTTCCAGGATCATCATCAGGACCATTCAGTAGGCTAGTTTTCTCAGCACAGGTGTATGAACCAATTGTATTCACACAACCCAAAGGACATTTGATGTCCTCCAAATGGCACTCATCAATATCTGATGACAAAAGTATCATCAATTGGTTTTCAGTCATACAATGGGATATTACATGGTACCTCTCTCTGTCAGATGTAAATATTACAGAATTCGTTTTCATCACATTATGTACTGTGACTTTTTGCTATAATGCTACAAGCAGTAAGTGTCAACACTGCAATATCTAACTCACACTGGAGATGACATTAGTGATGAATACTAATGTGAAAATGGATACAAAAGATTAATTAGTAATATCCCACTTTAAATTTCATAGGATATCTGGAAGATATTTTATTTATTGGTGGAGCATGTAAGTGCAAGGAGGAGATCAGAAATAAATAAATTTTTGTTAGCAAACCAGCATGGAAGAAAAAAATTGGGAGCACTAGTTGTAGATGAAAATAAGGAGGGAATGTGTCTTGAGAAACTGGGTATGTTGGCACGGGCTGGAATGATATGATTAAGTAGCAGGATCTTGTGAATATGGGATGGTTTATGTAAAATGCAGTAATTGCTTGATGAGCTGAGAGACTGTCACATTATCAAGGAATATTCTGCATCACAAATTGAATTAGCATTCCCGTGCAGTATGTATGTACATAAATTTAATCTTCACGTATTTAACTCAACATTTTTATCATGTCTTCACAATACTAATCAGAAGTTGCTATGAACCCACTATTGTAGCAAATATCCCATATACTTCCAGCTTCCTCACTCACTTTGACTTTGGATCAACCTTAATTCATACAAAAGGAATCTACATTCATTTCTCAAAGAGGCTGAGAAATCAAGACACACAAGTAAAAAATGAGTTAAACTTTTAGTGTTCATATTTAAGTTGCTACACTTTGAAACAGAAAAACGGAATATTAAAGATTCTGAACAGAACAGGGCCAATATTCCCAGAGTTTAATCTGCTTTTAGCTGCTGGTGTAATGTTACCTTGGCATGTCTTGTAATCATCTCCAAGCATGAATCCATGGGGGCACAGGCAGAAGAAACTGCTCATTGTGTTTAGACAAGCATGAGAGCAGCCCCCATTGTCCTGGGCACACTCGTCCATGTCCTCGCAGGTGTGGTTGTCTGCTGCCAGGCGGGTGCCAGGGATACCATCACAACTGCACTGGTAGCTGCCGGGCAGGTTGTGGCATGAATCCTGGCAGGGACCGTGTCCATTTCTTAGGAGGCACTCATTTATGTCTGAAATCCAAGTGAAGAAACTTTAATTAGGGCAACGGTAGGAGCTCATCCAGTGAACAGTTAAATATGTGATCTATTTATTCAGTTGAGAATGGGACATAAAAAGGTCATGAAGACATTGGAAAGATCAACTTAACTTATGAACGTCAGAGCAATCTTTGGAGCTCCCAATGCTTGTGGAGGAAGCAAAAACACTGAATGAAATTTGTGTATAAATTTATCAGCTTTATTACATTTAGTGTCTGGGGATTCTACCAAACACTGAATGTGCTGCATTGTCATGTTAAACTAAACATGCCTATTTGCACTGGTTCTTCTGCTAACAGAATGAAATTATGTCACTCGATGGTGGTAGTGGTGGTGTTGGTAGTAGTAGTAGTAGCAGCAGCAGCAGCAGTAGTAGTAGTAGTAGTAGTAGTAGTAGTGATTTTATAGTGGGAAAGCGATATCTGTCTAGATTGGTTTGATTGGGTGGAGGCTATTTAATTCATAATATGAAAGTTGCCCTTGGTGGTAAATAATCGACATTTTTATATGGGAATATACACAAACTTAAATAGGACGCTTACCAAGACAGGACCTCCCGTTGGCTGCAAGGCGGAACCCTTGTTGGCAGGTGCAGCTGAAGGAGCCAGGGATATTGAGACACAGAGACTGACACCTCGCGTTCTCGACTGCACATTCGTCGATATCTGGAGCACACGTCATTGTTACAGTAGTCACACTCTTCTGTCCGTCTGCCCTTGAAGGATCTAGAGGCATACTTGTTGTCTAAATATCGTCTCTGAACAAGTTAAAGCCGTTCCGTTGATGTCAATGTAGCCTACCCAGTTTGCAAAGCAATACCTGTACAGGCCGCACAGGCCATGAGGCTTCCAAATTTCACGACAATCGGCACATTAAGGTGGTAAGGTTGTCAACCCTACGCACCGGCCGCCTTTACCTTACCGAAATATTCCTGGTGTTCGTTTATGTCGGAGGTTGAGACGATCCAGCGCCATAGTGCGGCCAGAAGGGTTATATCAATGAAAAATTCAATTGACAACATCGGGACTTCCCAGTTAACAGATCTTATACATGTTCTCGTTTTTCATGTCCACCAAAGATTGCCGTCCCCTCCACCCACCCAAATAAACTATTGCACAGTTTAGGTGCGCACCCAGAATTTTTCATTTGGGGGGGTTTGACCCTGATGCTATTACATACTTTATATTTAATTGAAAATTGTTATAAAAATAATGTCGTAAGTAGGCTATATTATTAATGTAATTTTTAAACTCTAATATGCTATTCATCAGCCGATTCAGTGGCTGATTTCGGCTGAAAGGCAAATAACGTAAAACCGTTGATTTCATCGTGGCTACAAAATCTGCGTTTTTTAAATTTATGTTTTGTGAGGTTTGGGGACGACCTGTAGCCCGGCAGCCTCCACCCCCCCCCCCTTATATGTGCTTTGCTTTTGGCGTAGTTTAGTACCTTTTTGAAGTAAGACTTGTATGTGTGTGTGTGCAGGCATCAAACGTTGTCTGTCATGATGCTCTTTGAAGTATGTTGGCAGTTCGGCGGCGCCGACAGTGAGCTGTTGTTGCACCGCATTTGTGTCTTTACATTAAATAATTTATTATGTAAAACAATAAAAATTTTACGAAATGTCCTTTTAAGTAAAGTACAAAAAAAGTGGCTCTCTTTTACAGCGTTTAACGTAATAAAATTTGGTCTCTTTTCATGTGGGTAATGTGCACCACCTGCTGGCGCTGACGATTGGCAGGCCTGTTACAAGCAGGAAGGCTCATTGTTATCCGCTTCGTCACTTTGTACTGTGTTTCGGCTGTTTCAAAACATCTCAGTAAATTTTCAGTCTAAAACAAAATTGCAGACCTGTAAATTTATACAAGTGACATCCGGAACACGGGCCACTGTCAAGCAGACAGTAAATGGCTGCTTCTACCTTCGCCACGCCATCCAGACCGGGTGTGCAGGCTGTCTATTCTCTTCTCCTATTTAGTGAGTAATGTGCTCTTTTCCATGGAGCAGAGTTCTTCTTGAGAAAGTAATGGGCCTTCAGCTAGTCAAGAAATTCCCCGAATTTTGTGGAATCGGAATGTTTATAACCGTATCCAAAAAAAATCCTGCCACTTGTCCGTGTCTCGAGTCACATTAATCCGGCCCACGCCATCTCATCCCATCTCTTTAAGATCTATTTTAATATTATCCTCCATCTACCCCTAGGTCTTCCAAGTAGTATCTTCTCTTCAGTTTTTCCCTCCAAAATCCTGTATGCATTTCACTTTTCGCCGTACGTGTCAATTCCCCGCCCACCCCAACCTTCGTGATTCTTCTTCTTCTTCTTAGGTCCCGTCAGCTTACTGCACCGAATGCACCGCAGCCTTAGGCTTATTATGCAGCCCTAATATTTAATTCAGCACAGCCACAATAACCCTGCACCTCGTATGAAGAGGCAAAGGTCCCTTGTTGAGGCTGTGCTAATGTCTTTTGGTTCTACAGTCGACCTCCCAAAGACATTATAGCGCTGACGAGCCAATGCCTCGCAACAGCAAATAATGTGCTGAACCTCCGTGATTAGGGAGCACCGATTTTCTTTCCGTGGTTGTAATTCAGCAGCAATTTTACACTGACGATCAGCCTTCAGCTGGTGCCAAGGTTAAGGACGTGTGAACCTGTCCAGTCTCCCTTCATGGCCAGGCTGCTGTGCACTGGACAAGTTCGCCATTTGAACTGTTTTAGAGAAGTGAAATCCTGTTTCCCTAATCACTGATTCAGTGACTTGGGCTGTACATGGGCCACGTGAGTTTATTGTACTCGCAGTACCCATTTTACCAGGAACTTCAGGGACTCTGTCCTTTTGGAGGACGAGAAAAAGCGGCCCGCACAAGTAAATATTTGGAAACTAAACTACTGGTTGCAGTCTGAGTCTTTCAGTTCTGAAACTTTACTTAGAAGGTAACTGAAATGTAGGAGAAACAGATATATTTTCTGCGTGACTGTCAGTTTATAGTTCTATATATATATAACTGAATTCATGTAGATTCTATTTCGTGAATCTCTGGTTTCTTGAAGATTCGAGTTTTTTTAGATGTTCCGACATGTCTACTGGTAAATAGTTACCAACGTTTCGGAGAAGGGTAGCCCCTCCATCTTCTGGGTTTCTTTGACTGCATGTTACTGAAGATGGAGACACTACACTCCGACTATATACCAGTCGACATGACGTAATATCCAGAAGACCTGAAGGGTCAACAACACCACTGTGAGAACCTGAAATGACGCACCAAATTTCTTGTTTTGTTAGAGCACAGTAATTTACAAATTGCACAGTTCATGATCTAGGGGAACCAAAATTCTATTCCTGCCTGGACCAAATTCTTCATTGGCGCAGTGACCACATGTTGTTGCTTGCCAGTGAATTCAGTTGTGAGAAGTTGTTTTCAGCAATACAACTGAATATGAAACGACGCCTGTCCGATGTAAAAGCGAGATTAGCAATGACAGCTGGCTTTAATGAGGGGTTTGCCTCCACTATTTATGTCATTAGCCGCGAAAGGTGCTGATTGTCAAGCCGCATTTTGATGCAAGACACCTTGAATGACACAGGTTTGATCTTGCCAATCACTGACAGTGAGAGCCAATCGTCCAGACCAAACTGGCTCATCGTGTCAAGCCTTCGAGATTTGAGATTAATAGAGCTAAAATTGCACCTCTTCGTCCGTATGGATTTGAGACTTCGTATCTTACTGTAACAGAAGAAGAGAGACTGACGGTCTTTGAGAAGAAATTTCTGAAGAGATTTTCTGGACCGAAGGGAGAGACAATAAAAGGTATGTGAAGACCATTTCACAATTGTAGGCACATATCATGAAAGGAATAAAAATGGAATAAAACATTTTGAATGGAAAATCGTGTAGCTAAGAAACCCTTAGAAAACATTTTCATAAATGGGATCTTCAAGAAATGTGGTGTGAGGTGTATGGACCGGATTTTTGTGGCTTTTGATTGGCTCCATCATCCGAGCTTCATAAACACAAAACTGAACTTCCTTGTATCATAAAAGTAGTGAAATTTTTGACTAGCTGAGCAGCTATCAGTTCCATTGGCTAAGTGACAGCGATATTGCTATTAAGCTTATTTTGAAGCTGGAAACTTAAAAAGTTATCATGGTTTATTGTAATATAGTAATATGGGATCCCAAAATCGTTTCCAGAGTACGAAAAACAGAAACCTCCAGAAACGCCAGAATGATAAAACAGGCAAAGCTGTATTTGGCAGGCTTGCGCCAGTGTTACAATATTACTAATGTAAATCTGAATATGTTACCCACCTACACAGGAGCCAACACCGCGCAGACTGAAGCCCTGATAACATGAACACTTCGGCTTGCCGGCCACCTCCTCGCATACGTGGTCACAGCCACCCCTGTTCTCTGAGCACACCCCCTTCGACATGTCTGAAACAGAACACTGCGGACCAGAGAGGACACCAGGACATCTAGAACACACAGGGCATCAAGGAAAACTGTTCCTGTCACATATAGTATTGTCTTGCAGCTAAAAGGTGAATTTAAACACCACGTCTAAAGATATTTAGTGTAGTGGCCATTGCAAACGGAAGAAGAAGCCAGCCGTACGCATTGGTTAGGGGGCTGGATGGTCGGCCGGATCCAAGGGAAAGTAAGTATTCTTGGACGATAGGAGAACAACTCATTGAACAAATTGAGCGGTGCATACTGGTTATGGGAGCTCGGATATGGGGTATAAACACTTTGTAAACTTGTGTGTAGGTTCATAAATATTGCGATAAAATGTAAACAGTTGATGTTATTGAGTATACACGGTCGGTTGCTATAACTTTTTTTTTCACTGAAGTTGTTTATTTCATTATCCTACTTTCTGTGAATTACCTTTCTGGCTGGTAAAATTACGAATCATGTCTCTGCTCAGAGAGAGATTTTGTTGGAAAACTTGAAGGAAAGACCTTGATGCAGATGGAAAGAAAATATTAAAATGTATCTCAAGGGTCTGGGTAGCTCAGTCGATGTAGCCACTGACTACGGGCTGGACGGTCCGGGATCGAATCCCGTTGGGGGACGAGATTTTCCGCCCGTCCAGACTGGCCCTGGGGCCCACCCAGCCTCCTGCAAAATGGGTGCCGGGTCTTTCCCGGGGGTAAAGTGCGGCCGGGGTGAGCTGCTGACCACTCACCACCTTCTAGTGCTGCGATCATGGAAGAGTAGAGCTATACCTTACCCACCCTCTGGGCCACACCGGGCCTGTAACGGGATCACTTTACCTTTATCTCAAGGGCCTCATACACGCTCCTTTTTTACTCAGTTCTGAGCAGTTAGAGCCGTAAACAACTGAGCGCGAATTGGGCCTTGCCAGAGAGAATATGGAGTGGATTCATTTTGCTGACGATGGGGACCAGTGGTGGGCTGTCGTGAAAGTGATTATGCAACCAGGTTCTGTGAAAGGATAATCACTGTCTGAAGACCTATTGGCTTCTCAAGATGGATTGTGCTGTAGTTGGTTGGTTTGAAGTTTTCCATCCCGAAGTGTTATAACATAAAAATAAATACTACACGTCAGTCAATAACACAACATTTATTTTATATACAATGGTATATATGTATATATGTTAAACAACTCTTGGATCTGTTTTCTTGGAGGGCCTGAGGATGACTGACTAGGTCGAAACATGTCGCCCTGACATATATACCATTGTATATAAAATAAATATTGTGTTATTGACTGACGTATAGTATTTATTTGTAAGTTAGTTGGTTGGTTGGTCGGTTTGTTTGTTTATTGGTTGGTTGGTTGGTTAGTCCTCCGCCTGTCAGTCTCGGATCAGACAGGCCTTAGCAATCAACACCCCCTCCCGCCCCTCCGATAAGATCGCATTGCACGTGGCTTGAGGTAATGCGGTGTAAGACGACTAAGAACGACGACGGTCTCAGTAACACACAACATAACGTGTGGGCACCAACTGGAATAGGTGATTCATCGCACGGACGTGTGTCCACACGATTCAATTATCGGGCTGACCCTGCGGGGACCAAGAATTAATAGACTTGGCTAGGCGGCGTTAGTATAAACCCAGAGCCAGCCAAACTGTTTCTTCCATATTAATAAGTTGCCTATTCATTCCTCCTTCCATAGTTCTGTTCAGCGAGGTTCAGTCTGGCACCAAGAAAACGTCTGTGACAATGACGAAATGACCGGATGGATGTGACACAGTCAAGTCGAAGCCCTGCTTGAATCTCTCCAAGATACATTCTCTTTAAAAGATAAAAATGCAAATAATAATAATAATCAAAGTCATACATTCACTAACAGATGCACTTCATATCAGCCTTATAAATCACTAAAATTTACGTTAAAACTTGTATTAAAACTGCTCCTTCATGTTTCGGTCTACGACCATCATCAGGGAGCTTGCACTTGAGCCTAGCTAAAGTCACATTTATAGATAGTCGGTAAGAGTACGTCGTTATAGACTATGCGGTGGTGTGGCAGCAAGTTATATCAAGTCTGTAAAGAGAAACTTTTGT
>Ga0123354_10000956_pt1 | contig 32651 bp, 16 predicted proteins | sample TergutLab28metaG_2_FD_97872 | JGI IMG/M metagenome (GOLD analysis project Ga0123354, IMG submission 97872) | Labiotermes labralis P4 segment gut microbial communities from Petit-Saut dam, French Guiana - Lab288 P4 | ecosystem: Host-associated > Arthropoda: Insects > Digestive system > Gut ... | reverse complement strand
GACGTCCCAAATTTTTGGAAAAATGTTTTTTTTTTTCCCCCCCGGGGAACCTTAACCCCCACAAATGGCTTTGCGGGGGGGGGGGGGGTGTATGTAATATTTTCCAGTTCAAATCCCTTTAAAACTCAGAAAGCCAAGCTGCTAAGTTCTCTGTTCACATTTTGGCCCAGAAGATAAAGGGAACATGTTCCTTTGAACCCTGTCTACCAAACTACTTGATTCTTCATCACAAAAGAAGTTTGCCTTCTTAGTACAGCCACTTTATGGAGCGAGATATCGTCCAGTAGGTGGCTTCTGCTGGTTAAAAATTCACATATTGATATGTGATGTACAGTAATTGGAAGTTCTATCTGTGTTTAGTAATTGTTGTCCATTAAACTTCCTGTCTGAAATTAGTGGCACTGAAACTGTGAACTTTTCACACCAGAGTATTCTGTGATATGTTTAAATTCACCTAGGGAGGATATGAGTCTCAAAAGCCTACAAAATGCTTAGTTCCTTCTGTAGGCTTTTGTTTCAGGTTTTGCCAGAAATAAAGGTTATATACATTCCAATCCAGGGAACCTGAAGCATTAATGCTTGACTGTTTGCTTGTTCATCAAGAATGGCTGATAATAGTCCACACTAAATTTTGTGTATTGTGTGCTAGTGCAGTGTCCCAATGAAAATATATAACTAATTCTCAACAATAGTGATGCATGTTGTTCTATATTGTAACTCGCTGTGGTTCATCTCCAATGGAAAGCGTGTTCACATCTGACAGAGGAACAAATGTGAAGTGATTCACTTATGTCAGCAGTACACGCTCATACTCTTGCAGCAGTTGTGTTAACAAATGATTCATGACTGTTACATATCCTGGATGCGGTGTCATTTTTAGGCGCGTTTGCAAAATTGTACAAATGACTATTGGCTTTATCGTGTCTGTCCATTCATCCACCCATCTGTCCGTGTGGAACAACTTGGCTCCTACTGGATGGGTTTTCATTAAATTTGATATTTGAGTATTTTCCAAAAATCTGTCAAGAAAATTCATGTTTCGTTACAATCAGACAATAATAACAGGTACTTTACGTGAACACCAATATACATTTTTTATCATATCTCACTTATTTCTTCTTAGAATGTGAAATATTTCAGACAGCTATTGTAGAGAAAATCAAAACACATTTTATGTTCAGTAACTTTTCTCATAAATTGTGCCATTTAAGAGAAAAGTATAGTAGATCTGGACAGGCCACAGATGACAATATGGCCCATGCACATTGCATGCTGGATACCCAAGTCTAAAAATACACACTCATAATATGTAATACTTATTGATTTTCCATTGCGACAATGGTTACATGAACACGCCTCAGTGTTACATTATATGTGCATTGCCTGTCTTGTTGTCTGTATGGATGTTTGAAACAGGAAACCTGCGCAGATAATCCAAGCACTTTGAGGCTGTACAAATAGAAGTCTGGAATGTTATTCTAGAAATCACACAAAAGGGATACTTCCTATGTCACAGAATTTATGTGCAAATAATGTTCAATAAGTAATATCCAAGGATGCATTACAGTCATAAAAATTACTTTAACATATTTATCCACCAGAATGAGAAGTAACAAACCCACTATTTCTGCTTATAGTCACGAGAACTATTGAGGCAGTTGTCCCAGCTACACATTGCTTCTTCAGTTCTCATGGGAGAGAAATTCATTTCACTAATAGCACCCACTTTTGTATCTTGGCAGTTGCCATATCAAAGTTGTTGTCCTTAGATGCACTTAGTTAGTGGTCCAACAAGTGGATACTGCTGGGCACTGGGCAAGACATTCTGAATGAAATTGGTGCAGTTGATGCACTATAAGAGTGGTTATATGGGCATCAGGATTGTTATGGAGAAGTGTCTCTTTGTGTGGAAGCCAGGGAATTTCATCTGGCTGACTTCTTTCAGGTTTTTTTTTTTTAAGGTTAAGTGTTGGTTTAAGTTTCGAACTCATGTGTGCATCAGTAATGTTGATGATACTGTTCTCAAAAAATTAAAAAAAAAAAGTCTTTAACATGTCTGAAGTGACCAAATATTTTGTGTTTTTCGTACCTGTCAACTGTGATCATATTTGTGAAAACATTGCAGATGTCAGTGATTCTGTGGCTAGTCCTTCTTTTTGTTCATAGCATATATTGTGGGTTAAGTAATTTTGATTTGCAACTTGCATATGTTGATTTTTTCATTGTTGTATTGTGTAGTGATGATGGTAATTGGGCTGTGTTTTAGTTTATCGGTATTTTTATTGGGGCCTGTGGTGGCACACTTGCTTGAGGCACTGTGCTACAAACCATAAGGTTGCGAGTTCAATTCCCTGTGGTGTCATTGGAATTTTTCATTGACGTAATCCTTCCAGCCACATTATGACCCTGGGGTTGACTCAGCCTCTCAACAGAAATGAGTACCAGCAAGATTTCCCAGGTGGTAAAGACGGCTGGTGGGTAGGGCTGACAATCTTACAACCTTCATGTTTCGACTATATCAAAATCTGCGAGCCTAGACTGCCTGGAACCCTTGGGACCTGTCCAGGCCTGTACAGGAATTGCTTCAACTTTACCAACATTTTTTTCGGTTTGTTTGTCCAGATGTTTGTGTACATATTGTCTGTGTCACAGTATGCCATTTCTGGGCTGTAAATTGAAATCTCTTTTAAATCTTATGAGAGGTTTAGATTGTTCTTTTATGGTGAATGCAATGGGGAGATTAAGCAAGTGCATTAATATGCTGGTTATGTGGTTTGAAAGTTTGTAAGTGGGTGTGTTTCTCCGTTTGACTGCTGGTCTGATTGGGTTGTTTGCTTTGTGAGTTTTAATCAACTCTCATGGTTGTTGCTTGTGGATTCATATTGGGGAATTCACATTTTTCTTCAAACGTGACTGGTTTTGTGTCATTGATCAGAATGCAGTACTTCATAAGATGGTTCAAACCAAACTTAACTGTTAATACATCCCAGTACTGTTGGATCAACTGAGCTAAGGTTTCCTTTTGCTGAGGCATAAGTTTCTCAGACCTGGTCTGTCGATCTGTGTCACCCAATGTGGTGACACTCTGACAACAAAGATTAGAGGTCTTATCACAGACAAGTATTAACAGAACATAAAACTTAAAACTCGTCAAATCAAAAGCTAACTGCATCTTCATGAAAAAAATCAGACTCCAAAGTAGGAAAACCCAAGAGTTTCTTGCTTACTAATGGAATTTTTATGAAGAACCATGGAACTTAAGTGGCAGTAATACTTGTCCAAGAATCTGTGAATTATAAGCTGAAGCCATAACAGTTCATTTATACCGGGGGTAAAATACATTCATGATCAGCCTCTTGAGTCTGCTTAAACTGTTTGTATGAAATCAAGGACCTCACTGCGCCTAATTCAAGAGAGCAAGCTTAGATACATTTGTTACCTGAACTCGTACCTTGGGAGGCAAAACACTTGGGACATCAACAGTACAGTTCTTACCAACCGCTAGTCATGCATGTGAAGACTTGCATCCCTTGTACTTATGTTGCCTTCCAGATTTTTTTTAATGTGGCCAGATCTTGTACAGAAACAACACACCTTAGTGCTGACTTTGGTATTGTATTAGCAGTGTGAGAAAAACTTGTTTTTGCAATGTGTAGTACTTGGGTTTCTGTATCATGCCAATTCAGACAATGCTTAGACAATGTTTCCTCCTGTATGTGATCTGAGCATGGAATAATTTATGTCAATAACATTTGAGAAATCAGAAGAGAACATGTTTTGGTGTTCGTAAAAGTAACAAGCATCAGCCATTTTTTTATTTGCAAAATATGAAATGGAGCTAAATTAGCTCATGTTGACATAAAACAAGTTGAAACTAGTATCATATGAAAGCTGATATCTTCCTTTGCAAAGACTTTCCACTACTTTCAAGCTGTCATTGAAACTGTGTGTACAAGAAGAAGGTGAATGTGCAGTTGCACAGGTCCATACCACACGTGGAGGCCTGTTACATGTGATGAAATGCAAGTCCTTACTAGATATGAGGGCAGCACTAAAAGTTTAATCATAATCACCATAATGATTTTGTGGAATAGTCAAGGCTTTGTCTTTTGTTCATTTCTCTGTTGAAAGTGTTGGCAAAACATAAGTGTAACACGCTCTTGGGTGTCATTGGAGAGCCTTCGTAGGTGCGAAATATGCAAGGATGTTTGATACATCAGTTTCAGTTGTTACTGTAGTGTCAGCTGTGTGAAATAGTTCGCTGAAAACATTTGCATGTGTGGGTGAAACCTCCAGTCACATTTTGTGGTATATTTGACTTTTTTAACCTCCTCATTGATGTCTTGCTCAGTAAGCCAGCAGTAATAAATGTTCAATACAAGTGTACTGCCCTCTGGCCTCTGTTTTATATGATACTCAGGGTTAGAGATAATGCAGTTGCTGTTCTTCCATTACATGTGAGGTGTTACAATGTCTAGGTAATGAACTTTTTAGATTAGCGTGAGTGGCAGCATTGTGCTTGCAAGAGAAAATATTATTGCAGGAATATGAAACCGTTGTTACATAACACATACACAAATGCAAGACGATGCTAATCTGGGACGCCCCCTCTAATATAACACGTCTGCCAAAGGAAAATGTATTTATCCAAATATAAAATGTGTGCTGAGAAAAAACATTTTGCTATGAATTTCATACACTTAATACACAAAGCATGTCAGATTCTCTCTACCTTTACCAGTCTGTCTGTCTCCATCTCCACAGTCAGTGCCTTCATATTCCTCCCTTTAAATCCTAACATTCCCATCCTCATCACTGCCAATCTACAACATATCATCACTTTCAACCATTGTGTTGGATATACAACATTCTTTAAAACCCTTCACAGTCACTTCTGGTGAGATGTGCTGCCATGCTGTTATGATCCACATTGACTAAGTAATACATTTATATTTCTTGGTTTATAAACTTGTTTGAACCCATGAAATTCACAATTTTCTTGACAGATGGTGTTAGAGAATTTTTAAGTGTGTATTCTGGATTTTTGTGTTGTGGATTGGTCCAGGTTTAAGTTTGAGCCATGTAGTCAAGTTTTAATTTTTCAGTAGCCATTTTCCTGTTACTACTACTGTTGTTCTCAGGTGCATATCTGAACATGTTTACTGTTTCTGTGGTGCCCAGTGACTGAGAATAGCTCTAGCTGAGGGGTCCACCCAGTTAGGTGCTTCTTTGCCTGAAGATAGAAACAGAGCCTGGCTTCCAAAATGTTGTGTTTCTTAAAAAATTAGATGATGGATAAATATGAAAAAAGAAGATTTATGTCGGTTATCTTCAGTCATGCGTGTCCTTTCGTTTGTCGGAAACAGAGCCGGTTTCCCAAAGTCATGCTTTTTTAAAAATTGAATTTTTGGTTACTGTAATTTTTAACAAATGTTTTGGAATTCATTGTAATTAAGTTTGTGGATGCAGTGATTCAGAAATTATGGTTCCTTTCTATGCCTATGACCATGCAAGAAGTAGTATAATTAATGTAAGGATTAATATAAATTTCATTAATACAAAACAGGGATATTAAATATGGTGATGAACCCAACAGATGCATATAAATGTTGAAGAGTATCTTATATTGTATACAAAGTATGCCTCATACATCTTTCAGGCACTCTTGTGGCCATCCTCATGGAGGTGTGGTACATAGGATATATTACAAGCTTTTTAAATCAAAACACAAATGTAAGATACTAAGTTTTAAACTATTGGTTTAAAATATATATATATATATATATATATATATATTAAAGTATGAAATACAGCTAAAATTTTTGTGATAAATTCTGTGTAGCTATTACGTAGTATCCTGAAATGAAAGGAATATGTGTGTGTGTAGGAGTTATTTTAAAACATAGTATCTTACATTTCTGCATTGATTCAGTACTTTTGTTATATATCCTTTGTAATGCACTTCCCTGAGGATGGCCACAAGTGTGGCAGAAACATGTATTTGGTATACTATGCATATAATATAATGTACTTGTCAACATTGATATACTTTTTTTGGTTTCATCACCATAGCAAGACACTTTAATGCATGGGCTTGGATTATTTTAAAAAGGAAATATTGAACTTTATTGTAGAAGGCTCCCCGTCTCCTCACACCAAAGAACAGGGAGTTACAGGTGTTAAGGCATGTATAAGTGTTACATGATCATCAGCACTGAAGGTTTGGTTGTCAACAGAGAGAGATTAAATCATCATGGCCAACCCTAGAAACCCCTATATTTTATAAGAACTGTTTCCTGCTGCATAATAGACCATGCTGGTGATGATAAATGTGTGCAGGAACATTGCTAGATTGCTAATGTGTTTAAATGTGAATCCCAAACTTATATTTAAATATATTTACTCCTGTCTATAGAATTCAGCCAGGGACCAATAATTGTAATTGTGTGTTACCAAAATTGTAGCTAACTAATCTTGCATCTGGTGCGTACCTGCACAATGTGCCTGTATCTCTCCACATCTTTGCACAGTGGGGCATTATTGGTGTACTAGGAGCATGGTCACCACCTAGTAACTGACAACTGATTAGCCGGAAATGAACCCATGGCACACCAACCAAAACTGCATATTTCTGAAACTTGACTTATACAATAAAACGATTGATGTGTGGTAGTTTTTTAAAAGGAAGTGTTTTACCTTCCTGAAGAGTGTGCTTTTCTCACCTTAGCATCCACAACTTTGTTGGTAGTGTTACATTTCAACACCATAATTTTGTATGCTATTCTGTTTCTCTAAACCCTCCTTCAGTGTAAAGTTTTTTGTTGCCTGTATTTGACTGCAATTGTTGTAGTCCATAACATACCTCAATGAACTGCAATTTGGAACATTTATTTTGGTATTGGGTGAAATTTATGACACAACATGTTACCTGCTATTCACGATCATCTCCGGATGATGAAAAAATGTGAGATCTGTTGACCTTTACTTGGCTTATGCTTCCTGTTAGATTTGGTACTCAGGTAGCTGTGCATAAAACTTTGTATTTATTGCCCAAACCTTTCATGTATCTGGAAGGGTATGTGCATTAGAGGTTTAAGATTTTCACCTTTGTTCAGTCAACAGTCTCCTGCTTCACTTACTTTAGTCAGTAAATAAACTGTATCAGGGATAAAGTATTGAAGTTTTTGCAGACCATGAAAAATAATTGTAGCTTAAGAGTTTTTGATAAAAGTCAAGTGTTGCAAACACATGGTTGCATCTCATAGTGTTAACAGTTAAATTTTTGCTAACTCTTGTGGGATACAGTAGTGTGGTTTAGATGTTATGTTTCTTCATGGATCTGAGGAATATGAATCCAGTACTTGAAATATTGATGAGCTTTGTTTATTATTTTAAATTGTAATTAGGCTAATGTGGCTAAATTATGTATATACTTTTTTTTTATAGTATTATGCTTAGTGGTATGAAACAAGTTTGCCATAATTGTATCTGTATATACTTAACCACAGGTTCTGTTGCTTGCTTATAAGTATGATCCACTGTTGCAAAATTTATAAGGGAATAGAAGGACAATAGTATTTTTCATAAACTGGCAGGGAATACACCTTAAACCCGAGCGTCATCCCTCAAGCTGGCTGAAGTAGTAAGACAACGTTTCATGTCAGTTTTTACAGTATATTATATTTATAGTGATTTTGATAGATAATTTAAGTCTTCATAGTTATCTTCAATCATATATAAATATTATGTTGTCATAAGGAAACAGAAATTGAAGAACAGGGCAACCATTAACATCATATTTCATTAAACGTTGATAAACATATACCATTCACCACAACAAATTTTATTACTCCCGCCAACACATGCAACATGTTTCGGTCATACTGACCATCCTTAGGCATCAAATACTTAATATTTACAACTCAAACTAAAATGCATGTATATTGAATTTGTGAGATCTCACATATCGTAGAAGTCATATTAAATTTTATGTACAACAACGGGATGAAGTCTTAAAAAAAAAAAATCAAATTCCAAGTCAAGTTGTTACATCTCATATTATCTAGTGGACTCGTGCAGAATGTAGGAAAGTGGTGTTTCACGTTATTAGGAATTGTACAATGTATGATCTGCTAGAAATAAGCAGCAGTTCAGAATTGTGTGTTCAGTTGTATTTTTGGGCATGGGGGGAATTTCTAAAATTAATACTTGTTTTTAATTTTATAGTTGAAATCTGTAAGAAAGGATCACTTCATTCTGCCATTGAAATAATCACTTTCAGACAGCTCAAGTTATCACAGACAGAAATGGCAAATAACACAGGATATCCTGTTGCATTACTGTTTATCAGAACTTTTGCGGGAGTTTTTTTGTTTGTTTGTCCATATACATATGAGAGTGGATACATAATACCATCCACAATTATGTTAATGGTTATTCTGTTTAAATTTATTTTTAAAAATGAACATCGCTAAAGGTCTTGTACGTATATTTTTAAATGCTTATCATTGCACATAAAATCCCACTAAAAACACTTGTTCAATAATAATTACATAAAGTATGATATTTTCATAGCAGTGAAGGTGGAGGTAGCAAGTTTCTCAAAAATATTACTGGCAACTGCCCACCAGACTACATATAACAACACAGTCTAATTAAATTTATGATTTCGTTGCTTTTAAAGAAACAGGATCCCAGCTGAGTTAAGGCTTAATTGGAATAGGAATGTGTGTAAGTTTGGTGTTATGTTGTTGTTATGTAATGAAGTGTTGATGATTTTGTTTTAAAAAATCTTGCTTTATTTCTTACTTATTTTTATATTGCCTTATTACATATGATCATGTAAACCCATTATACTGTATTTGTTAATATTGTTACTCCAAGAAACAGGTATGACTCTGTGTGGGCTGCAACTGCCAGTGCCAGAGCTGTATGTGAAAGAGTTTAGTTAAGAGCTCAAAATTTGTTTTAGTTGGAAAAGTTTAGATTTGAATTTCTGACAATATGTGTGAAAACTTTGACGTCCTTTGGTTGGTAATTAGCAGTGAACTACATTTTTAACATATTCAAGTAGTTATCATTAACTGTATTTGTTATGATAGCAACTAAACTACATTTAATTATTGTAGTTGGAAATATTATTAATTATTGTAGTTGGAAATATTATATACTTTATTTAAACTAGTATAGTCAAATAAAGGTTATATGAACAATCATAAACCTTTCATTTTACCTCCTATTGCCTGACTTGATTCAGTGGGATCACTGTTGCTACATCCCTTTCTGCGTTTGTGTTTAATTTTGCTGATATTCACTCCAACCTTGAACTTGTTTAACCCTTTGTTGTAATTTGCTGTTGGCTTGAAGCATGTTAACACGTATTTCACATGACAGTTGAACTATGACATTTATGACAAGGCTGTGTGCTTGTTACAATAACAGAAGTCTTGAAGCCATTTCGTTTGTACACAGTATAGCTGCACGTAATGATGCAGCCATTATTGTTTACACAACTGAATATAGATTGCTGGTGGTCTTACACAGGATGAGCAAAAACTGCACAGATTAACTTCAGGGGGTGAACCTATGATGCAGTACAAGAAAAATTGTCTGCTGTATATTGTGTTGTGAGTTACAACCTACAGAAAATCAAAATGCGCAAAATATCCAGCTTGAACTTCAATGGAGGCTGTCCATCTGAATGGTGATTGTCTTATTCACTGGAAAATCCCTGTCATACAAATCATTTGACGTCCATTATGTATCATTGTTGGATGTCATTGACTTCTGTTGCATAAGCAGTAACCTTCAGGTGTCCGTAGGGATACAGTCATGAAGCTGTTACTGGACCACAAAGTATTCACCTATCTGGAAACAGATTCAAGAATTCATAAAATACTAGAAGAAAATTGGTTTAAGCACATTCATGCATAAACCATAATTGGATCCAAAGCTAAAGATACTCATCTTTGCAGTAAGTCTGGAAAGATGATTTGTAGCAAGTCATGGCAAATGGCTTCACTCAGACATTGTGGAAGAAGTTAGGGTCCTAGAAGCCTGTTTCCTTCAATGCCTGCTCACACATTTAGAGAAAATTGTCACAGGTGACTGGTATGGAAAATTCCATGTGGAATTTTGCCTGCCTCTGCATGTTGATTGTGGACATCGAATTTTCCATCTCTTGAGAATCATACCTTGTCATTAAATAACACTAAAGGTGGAAATGCAGAATTTTCAGCACATTTTCTAAGAAATCACATGCAAATAATTCTTGTAAGGTAAATCATTTGGCTTAAGTAGTGGCACTGGTAAATCACGTGCATATAATTCTTGTAAGGTAAATCATTTGGTTTAAGTAGTGGCACTGGTAGATGATAGAGGAGATGTGTGTGCAGGTTTAGTTACACTGTGTTCTGTGAAACTCCCTCATGTGCACCTGTTCTCCTTGTGCTTGTATGTGGATTGTCTGAAATCACATTGAGGATTCTCCCTTCCCATCAGTATATTAACACATTGTATAGTTGCCCGCAGTCTTTTGGCAGCACATCACATGGGCATTTTTCCCCAGCCATGTATTAATGGCAGAAAAAAAGTTTAAATCTGGAATACAATGATGCAGTGTTATCTGGACATAATGGCATGCATCACATTCAGTGCCGAAAGTTCAACCAAGTATCAGGTGCATATTGGTGATTCCAGCCAGAGTGCACTCGTCTGTTTCACTGGTTTGACACTTCTGTTGCTTCAAATGGAACAAACAAACTGATGTTAGCAACATGCAGACTGGTAGAAGTGTGAGTTAAACTGTGTTGCAGCAGAGGCTTTGTTTTAATCTTCAGGAGGCCATAACTTGGAAACCATGCTACAAGGAATGTATGTTCCTATGATATGTTTCTCTTGTATTGTAGTGTGGACTCACTGCCAGAAGTATGACTGTGCATTTTTATTCATTCTGCATACCATTGCTTGATAAATGCATAGATCTTCATTAAAAAAACACATCTGGACTTAAAACATTATGAAAGTTAAAAATGCTGTCTCTAAACTGATAAAAAATTGAAATTTTGAATTTCTTGTTTTATACAGTTCACTTAGTATATATTGTCATGTCCCGGAGGACGGGATGGGGGCTGTTATGGTATATTCAAGCAAATACAGGTTTTCTCTACTTAAAGATGCCATGCTCAGGGAGATGATAAAGGGATGCTACATTATGAGAGTGGTGAAAATTATGGTCTTGTAATAGGGTAGAAATATTGCTATGGTGATTGAGGTTTGAAATGCATACACAGTTTTGGAAAGAAGCTGAGGCTGTAGTCTGGTAGAAATTTACCAGCACCCAGAGTAACATACTGCCTATATCTTTGGAGTAGGAGATTAACTGGAATTGTAGGAAAATAAGTTCTGTTGATGGGAGTTAGGTAGCATAGTAACTCTCCTGCTAGCAGGCTTTGGTGTTAATGGTATTTATACTTAAGATTCTTTTTCCTGAGAGTCAGTTGGTTACAGTTGATAATACTGCTGTCAGTCTTTTCAAAATTTAAATGGATTGAATATGATGAAGTTAGATGAAGCTTCAGATTTTTAGAGTCTGAAAATGTGTAAGAACTTTGTGGATTTTTTCATATTGGAATTCAAGGCTGCCATTGCCACAGAAGTGTATATGACCAGAGTTCCCTACACTATTTTAGTGGTTATTTGTATTTCATACTTCGGAGGTCTGGGATTTGGTTGCTAGTGCACCTGTCATATAAGGAGGCTGTTCCTTGTTCCTGATGTACAGTACCTGTCATCTCAGAATCTGCCTGCATAGATGTTAAACTACAGAAGCAAACGGAAAATTCTCTAGAGCTGAGCTGTGTTCAACAAAAATTTGTGTTTCTGTAGCTGTATTGTGCATGTCATTTGGATAGCAAATTAATTTTAAAATGGCAAAACAAAAAGCTGATTTTGTCAACAAGTAATTCTTTTAGCTGTAGTTTGAATCAAGATAGTTAAAAAGCCTAGAAAATTTTTAAGTTTGATATTGTGAAATGTTTCTTTTGGATGAAACAGGGTGTGAGCTTCAAAATGTGGGTTATTTACATTATTTAGAAATTATGTAATTGGTGTCATATAAGTTTATATTTACTTTGTAGTCACATAGTCCTTTTTGTGGGATTGTTGAGGGCTAAAATGACTTCCTGAGTTTTGACTTCCATTACTTCTTAAAGGCTTCATTGATTGAATTATTATTTGTCTAGTCATGGGCATCCAGATTCAGAAGTCACACTATTTGTATGATGATGTGTAATGAAATTTCTAGCATTGTACTGTATATTCAGATGAGCAGGTAGTCTTCCACCTAATCAGTGACCTGTCCTTGTGTATGGCATAAAGGCATTTAGGGGAGTAGACATATAGCTACATTCATTCATAATCTTGACAATGGCTGGAGATAAGTGATTAAATTGGCATGATGCCTCAGGTGATCCCTAGCACCCATTGAATAGAAGGTTGTGTGAGCCACAGAAGTGGTCTTGATACATTAGAGTAGAGAAAGATCTGTTGTCACAGGCCCCTGTGACCCAGTCCATGTAGTGGCTATATTATTCCTGCTACTTTTATGAATAGTTCTGAAAATTTAATGTTAGTCTGGTAGGCAGGCACCTTGTCACCACAATTGGCCACATACCCAGGTTGTGAATTGAAGGAAATGGTTACCAGGTATGGAAGTTAGTTGCCCAAGCGGGCATGAAGAGCAGGTGGTACATTGTTGCAGCTTACGGTTTGGACAGATGATAACAACCCCTCACTGTCTGAAACTATACTAAGGGTGCAGAAAGAAATCTCACATGTGGTTGGGGTTTCCCATTTCTACATACTGTTGTTTTTCTGTCCTGATCCTTTGGCTTCTGTCAACCAAGTTTTGTTGCTTGTTAGTGAAGGTTATCACTACCAACAGCAGTGTGAACAGAATGTCTGCTGCTCTATGAGAGTACTGGGAAGTGTAAATAGTTTGACAGAGATGTGGAAGGTTGGATCCATCAAATGTCTCTCTGTGGCCTGGATCTAGCTTACAAATGTCACAAGACATTTCAGAATTTGACAGATTTTTTTTAACATGACATAAGCCAAAGAAAGGAGAAAAGAAGTAATGGTTTTGGCATGTTAGGGAGGGTGTTATTGAACTGAATCATAAGACAAAATGTATGTGTAGTTAATTCAGCCAGCTTAGGTATAATCCAGTGGTGTACGGTTGTAAATATGGCATTAAACCTTCAGATTTTATAGAAATGCAGGTAATTCCTTTGACCAGGAAAATGAGTATCATTTAATGATGTAGTATTATGTCACTTGAATGATTTGTTCTTTAAAAATAACAGTAAATAGGCATTTTTACAGAATCCTAACAGTGGACAGTCACAAATACCATCAATATGGAGTTAAAAAATGGATGTATTAGTGCTTGGAAAACAGGCTTGTATGTAAGTTGACTGAAAGGATTAGTTTATTCTTCATACAGTTGTCAGCTGCAAACCATTTCATTACCTGAGTTATGAAATATTGGCAGAAAAGAAATGTGTATTAACAAATTCATGTAGAAAACTCTGGACACAAGTATTTGGCACTAGAGGTCTTAGAACAACAGTGGTGCATCTCCCAGTAACTGACATCATTACCAGAATGTAGGATGATGCCTCTTCACAATCTTCAGTTTTCAGGAAAACATTTATGTAGGACTTGTTTAACATGTAGAGTCTTCAGGTAACCAAACCATTTTTCAGATGATGAATTAGAAAAAAGTAATAACATTTGATATTCAGTTTGCAAAGCTGTGTAGCCTGATAGAGACCTGTAAATTTATACCAAACTACATGGTATCACATCCCAGACGACAGTGCTTTTTATAATCATTGCAATGAGAATCTTGAATTTTTGTAGTTTACTTTGAAAGTCTACCTTCCTAACAACTTTCTTCTCTATAATTTCTATGAATCTGAAAATGGACATTACTTAATGTGTATATTAGCTTAAGTAGGACCATTCTATACTGGCACACAGATCCAATTTGCCTAAATCACTCATATGTGTAGACAAGACATGTCAAAACTTGTACCTTTCAGTAGCATTGCTAGCTCCATATTGATCAGGGCAGAATGCTCCAGTTTTAATCTACATATGCTATTCTTATGGATAAGTTAGGTAATATTTGACTCCATGTTCTTTTATGTGCAAACAGGACATACTGCAAACATTCACCTGTGTTTCATACAGGGCTGGGCAGTATGGTATGAAGGTAAAGTTTCTTCCTTACAGATTGCACACTTGCTTGTTGTAAGAATTAAAACCCTGAAAAATTCATGCAATCCACATAAGTAGAAACTGAAACCATATCTGAGACAGGAGGACTTGAGCAGTATTTTGCTTTGTGTGAGTGTGTGCATGTGTTGGTATTTGCATGAAGTGATACCTGTGTTTCTTATCACTGATTGGTAACTAACAGGTGTGTGACTTTTTTGTACTATTATCTCAGTTATGGCACCATGTAATCTAGTAGATGGGGAATAATATCATCATCATCATCATATCTTTCATGCAGTTGGGCCACTTGTTGACCCGTTCTGGTCTCGGGTATCCAGAAGTCTATTCTAGGGTCTACCATGAGTCCTTCTGCCAGTTGGGGAGTAGTATTTCATTACCCTGGGTAATGTTTTGGAGGAAAATACTGCCTCTGTCTGTAGGTTAGGCAGTATATTCCTCCAAAATGTTGGTATCCACCTACTGGGCCATGTGATGTCATAAATTTAGAAAACTGCAATACAAATCTTCACCGACATGAAAATCATAGATTGTATTTATGCTCTGACTTTGTACTGTTTTCATGTTAGTACAGCAATGAAACCAAATGTTTCGGCTTGAGTTTCAAGACTGATGAACTTTACCTGTAACTTCCAATAAACAGTAAATCTTTTAGTCTGGCATTTTCAGTGTGGGTGCTACTGCAGTTTTGTCAAACACGCATAATCCCCTCCGTATTGACTGTTAATTACAGACTCAGCATAATCAACTACTGCAATTGTCCATCAGTCAGTGGCAGGAATTGCTAAGGCTTATATGACTGGGACAGCATTTTATTTTACATGAACCTGCAACTGTAATGTGAGCTAAGACAGTTCAGTCAGTATTATGACTGGCTACAGATTAGATTGGTGGGTTTGATTTACAGCAAGAGCTGAGTGTGCTGTTTGTCATGTCCAGACCAACTGTAGTTGCAACAAAAGGATTCTGACAGTAATGTTTGGTAATAGTTGTGCCTAATTTTTTTTAACATTGTTCATTGCTTGGGGCTAAAAGACCAACAACATTTTGAAGAATGGATCTGTCTCCATCTTCAAGGGGAGAGGGAGTACCTATTTTGGATGACCCATTAGAAAGAGCTGGTTTCTGTCTCTGGTCCCAGTGACAGAGTGATAAAATAACCCCCCCAGGTGGTTCTCTTTCTGTCTCCTTTTTCCTTCAAATAAAGACAGATTCATTCACTGAAGAATGGTGGGTTTTTAGCCTGAGACAATTGACAGTATCCAAAAACCAGTCACATCTATTACAGCTCTGGTTTCGTTTCTGTGAGAGTAATGAGGCCTGAGTATGGTAACTGATCACTCACCTCTGTCTAGTACCAAGCTGGAGAACGTGTGAAAATATATCTGTAACCTTCTGATCCATCATTCTGGAATGATGCATAAATACAGTTACAACTTTACCTTTAAACAAATTTAGAGTGTTTTTGTGTCATAGCATATACAGATCATGTTTTAACTAACTCACTGTCCTTATTGTGCTTCATTCATTTTGTGCTCCCTTGAATTGGCATGCTAGATTGCATGGTAGGGCAAATTCACTATGAATTACGTGTACATGATAAATCACAGCAGTTTGGATTTGTAGGATTTTATTGTACTCTTAAGTACAGTGATGTTGCACTATTTGTAGAGAGTAATGAGCAGATGTCTCCATTAAAATGTTACCTATTTTTTAGCAAATTAGTTGACATGTGAACAGAAGAGTAAAATGCCATTGTGAACTACAGATTTATGCAAGTGTTGTATTATGACATACGAAATATGTCATTTGTGTCCGAGTATGAAAAGGTAAAATTCACCTTATAACATGCCATGAAGGCACAGGGGGTGGGAGGGGGGAGGGAGTTAGAGGTATAGCTGTGCCCTTTCTTTAAATTGGTGGGGTGGTAGATGGGGTGGGTGGGTCCTTGTAACACCCTGGTCACTTGAATGCTGGGAAGAGCCATAGTATCCTTTATATGGGAGGCTGGAGAAAGTTATTGTGGATCCTGTGGAAGTCATTTGCTGAACCATTTGGCTCGATGGAACAAAATCTGGGAAGCATTCACTTTTATTTTAACTATTCAGTTACATAATTTATTCTTATGTATTATATACAAGTATCAAGTTTGCGCCTCATAGAGGAGACAGGAGTGGATGGTGGTGGTGCTTGCTGTGCAGATTGCATGACCCAGAGACATTTCTTAGCTTCCTGTTGTTCTGAGTTATCATTTAACTGACTCTGCTATTTTCCAGCTTTGATTTTTAGATATTCCGTGTTCTAATTGATATATGGGAATGATTTTAGCCATTTCTGAGTGTAACAAATAATGAAAATAGTAAATAATATTATACAAATTATTTGATCTAGGGCTTGGTCATTTACAAGAATCTGTGTTTGTATGTGACTTATTCAGAGTCTGCCATTTTCAAGCTACTACAAATTTCTGTTCCATACACATGAGCAGAATTACCCATAGAGAATGTGTGAAGTGTCTGCACTCTGCTCTGAGTCTCATTCCTGTGCAGTTACTTTAGGAGGAATGTTGATTGTTTTGTGAGAATTGTGTTCTGAGTGTACAGAAGTAATGTTAGTCACACCTTTTTAAGGTGTGTGGGAAATAAAATCAAGATTTATGTGAAATTACTGGTTTGTTTTGGTTTAGAGTACATCTGAGGAGGTGCAATGTGTATCTCGCCTAAGTTCAAGTGAAAATGCAGAACATTATTTGCACTCACTTATAATACAAGAGAATTTAAAAAATAAGGTAACAGACACTCAGATGGGGAGAATTATCTTCTGACTTTGATGTATACATGACAGATGGGTAGCAGTGAGTACCCTTCAGCAGAAACTGGTGTCGAGTTTCTGTAGCCAAGAGGTGACAGCTTTCTTCATGTTGATGTCTGTTGCAAAATACTTGCCAGACAGGTACTTCTTAAGGGCTTGGTCCATAGCGATAGAAATCACCGGTAGTGAGAGTGGTATATAACCTCCCAGCCATAGCACTGTAATCTCTCACAATTTTAGCTGGCAGTACAGGGTCCAGTAATTTCCATCTTTTTTGGATCACTTAAGAAGCACCTGCCTGGCAAGTTCATTGCAAAAGAGATTGATGTGAAGCCAGCTTTCACCTGCTTGCTGCAGACACTTGTCAACTTATTCTATGGCAGAATACAAAGCCTTGATGCCATGATGAGTCAAATGTATAAATGTCAATGAAGACTACAAGGAGATGTGATGTGCACCATCTGATGCCCATGTACTGTGTACAGCCATGTGAGAATGAAGTTCTTTGGTTTTTTCCATATTTCTGAGAGCTGTTATTGGGAAACACTGTATTTTGTTTCACTTGTAGTATGGCATATGTATATTTTATTGATACTTTTTTATTCTTACAGGTGGCATATAAGCTGGAGAAACATGGTGGGGGCCATAGGCAGACAAAACTGTTCACTAATGATTCCCGGACAGGTAAATCAGGGGAAGAGGCGAATTTCATTGCAATTCCAAAGCGTTACCGTAAGATTGATGTCAAGTATTCAAAGATGGGCATGGAAGACTTTGATTTTGAACAGTACAACAAGACTAGATTCTCTGGTCTTGAAGCAACTCTTCCCAATTCTTACTGCAATGCAATGCTTCAGGTAAGTATGAAGTGCACCAGCACTTGGGAGGCTTACAGTTTGAGTGTTTTTTGCTTTCACTTTGTTCTCATGGGACTTTGCCTGTAAAGGCTGATTCTTATGATTCATCTTTATTAATGGAACTTTTAGACAGAAGATCAAGGTCTAGTGTTAGTACTCCACTGTATTCGAATATTTGGAATGACCCAGGTTCAAGTGTGGACCCTAAGACTGGCTATTGTGACTAAGTGTTTCTTTTATTTTCTTCAGTGTGGTGAGGCAAATAGGAGGATATTACCTTAAAATTGGGTCATGATCACTTCCTTTCACATTTCACTGTTCATTACTAATGGTATCATTTGTCACTATGTAATCTAGGACCTGAAAATGTCAAATTGTCACTAAATTAAACATGAATAAAAAATACAGTTTTATCATTTAACAACACATTTCTGACCAATTTAATTTCTCTGATTCGTGTTTTGATCCAAAGACCAACATGCAAGTGGATACCTCAGCTGCTGTCAGGGAAGCTCCATGTAAACACATTTTTCTCTTGATTAAAACCCTTACATGTGAAATTAAATGCCAAATTTAATCATTATCTGCCATATTTTATGTTTTAAGTAGTGAATAAAATATTGTTTAATAACATCAGTTAAGAAATTAGATGTTATTTGCTAACAACAGCGTGGTTTCTTCATATTTACAGTAGTTACTTCCTTCATGATAGCGACTTGCTATGGGCTGGACAGTCCGGGGATTGAATCCCGGTGGGGGCGAGATTTTCCGCGCCCGTCCAGACCGTCCCTGGGGCCTACCCAGCCTCCTATACAATGGGTACCAGGTCCTTCCTGGAGGTAAAGCAGCTGGGGTGTGGCGTTGACCACCCACCCCCATCTAGCGCCGAGGTTAAGGAAAGAGTAGAGCTATACCTCTACTCCCCCTCTGGGCCTTCATGGCGTGTTTTAGGGTGAACTTACTTCTTCATGACACAATGAGAGCATCCCCTTTATTCTTGTGACTGGACTGTTATCACTGTATTGTTGTCCATTAAGTTATAGTGTGTGTACTCTGGTTATTATGTTTCCACTGTTGTCATTATCTTAATTTGCAAATCATTTTACAATCTGTGTAGCCAAATGAACAGTCCTTACTGCATTGCATACAAAATTTTAGTTGACAAACTTGTGATTTCTTATGGTCTTGTTCTTTTGAGTCTGTGAAAGGAAGTTACAACATGGTAGGCCTAGGCATAGGTGAGTGGGCATTTGGTTTGTTGGTGTAATGATTGATTGATTGAAGGAACTTGCACAGGACTGCAACCATCTGCAATTTATTATGTGTAGTAGAGGTGTTGGTATGGACTGGATTTTTGTAGCACAGTGTTGGCGTCTTGGTATGCTCCGCGTTGCAAACCTGGTGATGAATGGATCTTCAAGTTCAGTGTAAGTTACAGAATTTCTGGAGCAACTATGACCTAGCATCCTGTTGCAGTGAAGGGTTAAATAATCAGAAGTATAATTCTTGAAATAATTATGCATCACCAAGTCACAACTTTGAGGACTCTGGTGTTTTGTCAGGTGCTGTACTACATAAACCCTGTCCGGAGCATTCTACTGTCACATCTGTGCCAGAAAGAGTTCTGCCTGGCTTGTGAGCTTGGATATCTCTTCCACATGTTGGATACATCACAAGGATTTCCCTGTCAGTCCAGCAACTTCCTCCGAGCTTTCCGTACCGTTCCTGAGGCGTCAGCACTTGGTCTTATTCTTTCTGACCAAAATCCTGAAAGCAAAAAGAAAGTGAACTTAATCCAGCTTATTCAGGTATGATACTGTATGTGACTAACTATTTAACATTAAGAGTGAAAGGTAAAAATGTACTGTAGGTTGGAGTAGTCATATGTAACATACAAACTCTTTGTTATAATTTGGACATTGTGCCTTGTCATTGGTTTATTACACCACAAAATTTTGAGAACTGATTCTGTTTATGTCTGTAGGTGGAAGCAGGGGTGAGTGATCCTGATCGGGTTCGTCCACTAGAAAGAACCTGTGTTTGTCCCTTCGAGATTTTGTATTTCAGTGATGGGCTATTATACTAGGCTTACTGTTGTTTTGGACGTTGTCTTAGGTTTATTACACAACAACATGTTGACAAATGTGTCTGTTTTCATATTCAATTGGAAATGGGGGAGAGAAAGCTTTTTCTAATAGGCCTAACAGATAAGGGTCCCATTTTCACCCAAGGACCCATTTTTCCAATCATTGTTGTGTAGCAAACCTCATGAAGGAGAGTTTCCAAAACTTCGGTCAAGTGTGCTTTGTGTACCTTTTTCAGAATTCTTAAAACTAGACTTAAATTCATTGCTATTTTCCATCCCTTATTGGTCTCAGTATTAGAACTGATGAGCAGTTATATACTAGACTTTATAGGGTCATAAATTCTGTTTTTATTAAAAATAATTGTGTTGTGCTGTTGACATGAACTGAGTTTTTATATCCTTCGAAATGTGTTATTTTGCTGAATTTCATTCCATGTGCTGCTTGTTGTGTTGCATATGAGTGCCGCCTGTTGTTAAAATTTTCTTTGTAATATTTACCAGAGTTGGAATCGCTTCATCCTGCATCAGATTCATTATGAGATCCTAGAAACACGGAAACGAAAACTCTTGGAACAGCAGCGGAAGAATGGTTTATCTCAAGCATTTGGACGTGACTACTTTGTATACAAGGAAAAGGACTTTCCATGCATACTTGGTGATATCCACTCAAGACTCATGCCGAAAGCCAATGGTGACACTTTAAGCTTCCATGATGCAGATGAAACCAGAAGTAAGAGAATCTAAAACATTCCCAGCATTCTTAATGATATTCATTTACGTCTTACACCAAAAACACTGCCAGCACATTGTCATAGCTCCAGTAGTTATGGTGAAGAATGTGGTAAATATGTATGGATATCAACATCACATGAAGGTACAGTAATTAAAAATTATAATATGGTTCATCATATTTACAGAATACAGGATGATTTTTAATTGAATGTTTAGTAATTAAAATTGTTGAAACTAGTTTGTAAGTAAAGAGGCTATACAATCAAATTTTAACCTTTTGGCGCCGGAATTATTTTTTTAATTTTAGCACACACTGTATATAAAATGTGAATAATACAGGAACCAAGTACATTAGAATTATGAAACAAACTGCATTTTGAAGAGAAAAAAATGGAGAGTTTATACCATGTTTAAAATATTCAGTTCCTATATTTGTTGAATAAATATATAAAATGCAACTTTAGAGGTTAGCGGTGCAGTATGACCACTATAGTTGACATTAGGTATCAAAGGGTTAAGGGTTGGGAAGCTTTGGTGCCGTCCTACACCCCAAACAGTTTGCTGTGTGCATTTTATCAGGGCTGACTTGAAATCAAAATATCATACGTAGTAGTGGCCCTAGGTCTGTCTGTATCTAGGATATCCTTCACATCCACATCTGTTGAAGATGACTAAGGTGTGGGGTGTGATATCATGTAGTCTGGTGTAAGTGTATTCTCGTGATGGAGCAATAGGCTTCTCTGAAACATCAACAGACTTCTACCAGACAACGTAACATAATTTCCCAGAAGACAAAAATTTTTATAGCCACCACAATAAAACCTTAAATCTCACAATACTGTTGAAGTAGTAAGCTGTAAGGCAGCTTCCCCACGGGACACCACCTTTATGGAGGCCCTTGTATAGCTGGGTTGGATCTCATGCTACAAGGAAGATGGGGTCTATGCTGATGATAATGTAACTACTGGCAGGGTTACCCAAGCTAAACAGGCCTCAGTGGAGAAGCCAGACAAAACTTGTCACTGGGAAATAAACCCTGGAATAAAACCTCTTTGAAGTCTTTTGAATCTTCACTTTTCTCCTCACTGGGAGCATGCACATTCAAAACAAAGAGGATACACCAGCAACCTCTCCGAATATATCTAATCACAAACCACCTTTACTCTCTTAGCTGCTGATACTGTTCTGTGGTGTACAAAAAAAACCTGTTCCCAATTGATGATTTTCATTTCCTTTTCCATAGAAAGAAAATATAATCCCCTGCTCTTACTGTGCCCCCTTTGTCCCACCTAACCTCCTTTACACCTATTAAATCTAATTTGTACCTTGCTAACTCCCTGGCTAATGTTGTGAGTGAACCTGACCTATATAGGCTCCATACACTCCACACACTGAACCTCATATCCCTATTCCACTGCATAGGTCTTACCAAAGGATCAATCCTGGTCCAAGGCACATGTATCTTTCATAAAAAGGCCAGTATTTATGGTGAGTTGTTAGCACCTTGTCCAACCCCAAGCTGGAGGACCACCACTTGTCAGCTGTCTGCAACTGCTTATTCAATATATTTGTAGCTACACTTTGTAATGGAGGCCAATCCTTCATCCACAACCTGAGCACATGCCATGGTGACAGTGACCCACTTATCATGGGATACACAGAGAATCAATACCCTTCAAAATCATGATCTGCTTATTACTTATGATCACCTCCTCCACATCATCCAGTGCTAAATAAATTAGATCTGGAGCCAAAACATTGTTGATAAGTAACCTAGGAATTACTCAGTTAACTACCCTAATAGCAGATGCTGGGATAGCTCAGTTAGTCTACAGGTTGGACAACTGGGGAATCATGATTAGATTCCTGGCAAGGGAAATAGATTTGTCTCTTCTCCAAAACACCCAGACTGGGGTTTGGGTTCCACCCAAACTCCTATTGAATGGGTACTGGGGGCAAAGTGGCCATAATGTGAATTTGACCAGTCACCTTCATCTAGCACCAAGGTTAAGAATAAGGGGGTTATATGTCTGCTCCCTCCATTTGCCTTCATGGCATATGCAAGGACGAATTTATGGTGACATTTTGCTGCCCATGGTATCAAATTGTTCATTTTGTAATGTGGTAAAAATTTAATATACAGATTCTGTAATGTTGCATCTTCCATGGAAAGTTATTGTTTAAAAATACAGAGTGTTTAAAAAAACATTTATTCATTAAGCACCATTAAATTTATCAGAGCAGCATGAAAATTAGATGTGTGTGTGTGTACTTCCATGGGCATGAAGTTGTAGTTTATGGTTTACTGTGAAAGGAAGATTTATGGTTTTAATGACAGTTCATCATCATTATTGATCATGTTTCTGGGTGACAGCACATTCAGATGTGGACTCTACTGCTCATTTCTTTTAGACTGCTATCGTTCCCATCTGCGAGGTGCATCCTGGTGACAGTCATCTTAGTCTGCCAAATGTTGTAGCATTCATGAATAGTATTTGGCTCTCAAAGTCAATATAATTATGTTTCAACCATTTTAAAACTTGAGTCTCTTGGAGACACTAAAGATATATACTTTGTTGTCATGTAGCTGATTGCACAAGAAGATTTCATAACCTGCATGTGCATGAGGTAGCCTGGATAGTGTAGTCAGTTTAGTGACCAGGCTACAGACTGGACAGTCCAGGGTTAGAATCCTGGCAGGGGCAGGAGATTTTTCTCTTCATTGAAACATCCAGACCAGCTCTGGGGCCCACCCAGCCTCCTATTAAATGGGTACCAGCCTAGTTTCCCAGACATAAAATGACCCAGATCTAGAGCTGACCTCTCCTCCATCTAGTTTTGAGATCCTTCCCCTTTATACCTTCATGGTGATGGCAGGGACAATGTTACCCTTTTTTACGCTTGTTTGCCAAATTGCAAAAGTGACTGGTAGCTTCTTCATCTGTGTCTGTCTTGTATTAGTAACATGATTCTGGTATGCTATATCTTAAATTGTGCATTATTTATTTCTTGCTGTGGAAGCCTGCATTTAGGTGTAATCTCATTGCAGTCTATGTGGAATTGTGGAATTTGTGATGGACAGGCAACAGACAGTTTTTTTTCCCCCCTGCTGTTATTCTGCAGATAACTTGCCTCAGTTACTTTCAGCCCCCTCCCCCCCTTTTTTGCCTAACCCAGCTCATCGGTAGTTCTGCATGTCTTCATCTCAGGAAATCCAAGTGTTCTAAGTAGCAGAACAGTAATTTTATAAATAATTGAACACTATTAGTATTATTTGTATTATTTCACGATTATTAGAATTTATAGTTTTCTTGTGTGGATGTGTCTTCGAAAAATGTATGCATTGTTAGCCTCAGTATCACGTACGCAGCTTATTAGATCCTGGGTAGGAAACAGACTACTTGCTTACGTTAAGGATTCAATTTTGTTGAAAATTATAATCATACTTGAAAATTATGTATGAAATTTTGCTTTTAAGTAAAAAATACCAATAGAATTAACAATTGCAAACATGGCATTGTTGCAAAACTTTGGGACTGTATCACACAGAATCTATATTCAAGTACAAGATGTCCTGACCATTCCCCCATTTGTTAAAAATTTTGAAAATGTTAATACTGCTGCATAAATTAAGACCTGATGGGAAAGATAGGGTAATGTAAACCAGAAACACAAAAACCATGGTCATGTGTAACTTAATTATTAATAAACATGAAAACATCTATGTTGGTGTTTATTGGTATGATGCCAGTGTTCCTGGCCGAAAATTGCTGGCGTGATGAAACAACATGGAACGCTGACAGTAGGGGAGACTGAAAGCTCAGTGAAGGAAGCAGTTCTCTTCAGTTGCTTTGCCCTTTTCAGCTTGCCCTTATACAATTTCTTTTATGTTGGTGTGACAGCCTTCATCTTTTACTTTAAATTTCAGGCACCTCTGCATGATTGGTTGAGAGTTAAGAACTTCCTGGGTATCAGTCTGCTCCAAATCTGTAAACCCTTCATCTGGAACTGACTAACATGAGGATGTTTGTTATTTCTTTTTGCTGATTGGGAAGTTCCTGGAAGTCATTAAATACTTTAGGCCAAGGCTTCCTACAGCATCCAAGTCACACTAACAAAGGTCTCTTTCTGACTTACATCCAACATACCATGGATGGTGCTGCAGGAGTGAAGTGGTGTTCTTAGGCAGACACACAGCTGGGGTATTTGAGTGGGTGAGACCACGATCCTGGACAAGGAGGACCTTGAATACTATATTCTTGGACTTCAGGGAGCGTTCAGTCGTACAAAAAAAGTGAACCAGTCTAGCATCTGCTTCATCTTCCAATTCTTCATAATAAGACCTACAAAACAATGACAAGTGGCTCTTGTTCTTCCTCTTTAGGGTCTGAGGACTGTAAAAAACAGTAGATCAGCATAGGTTGTATTATAAAGTTCTTTAAAACATTAGAAGAGAATAGAAGGATGATGTAATTCTTTGATATTTTAAAACCTGGTTCAGTCTTTTCCCTCTCAGATCTGAATGTAAGAGGGTTATCCAGAAATTAAAGATACAAAATGGGTGGGAGAGGAAGGGAAATCACCACTGTGAAGGTGCACTCTCATGTCTGGCATGCTCCCATTTCCATTTGTTTTTGCATTTAAAGAATCATCTGACCAGCCAGAAATTTCATGAACACAAAGAGGTGGAAAACAAAATCACTACGTGTTTGCATGTGCAGGCAGCAGAGTTCTGTGACATCGAATACAAAAACTCATATCCAGGCGAAACGCCTTGACAGAAGTGGGGATTATGTTGAAAAATAGTCAAAGGTATTTTCTGGATGTCCTACATACATGTTGGTATTTCCTTCCAAAACAGGTGTGTCTGCTTGGAGTTAAAGACTTGCTGTGGTAAATAGGCTTCTTCAAAATACTCTGTTTGCTTATTACCAGCCACATGATTAGCACATGGCTGATTCTGCTCTTCTCTTATGTTGTGCAGGCTCTTCTGCCTCTTAAAATTTGCAAATCACCTTTCACTGGCATGGAAGCTGCCGTTCTTACCCCAAGACTCTGCCCGTTGGTCTCAATCACCACAGTGTCACTGACCGACAACCGTTTCCTGTTGTGCTTCATCTTTCACCCTTACATGCAAGCTTCTTTCCGCCTTATTGAGAAAAGGGTCATGACAATATACGCAAGCAATTTTTGTACTTGTTTGAGCCATGAACTTAATGCTTTCCCCGTTTTGTTAAATACAGGGCATTCCTAAATTAGTTTTAAAAAACTAAGGCGTAATAACACAGAAAGTAGAAAACTTAGAGTGTTACGATATATCACAAAATGCAGTATATATTTAAGTTTTATCTACTGATATTCACAGGTGTTCAGTTTGGTGTCCTCATGCCACACAGCAGATGTCCCATCTATAAGTGATTTTGTCCCGAATCCTATAAATCATGTCCACATCTATGGCCACAACCACTACTGTAATCCATGTCTGTAGTTCTTCCAAACTTGCAGGAAGAGGTGAAAGAAAACTTTGTCTTTAATGTATCCCCACACACAAAAGTTCAGGGGTGTTAAATCAGGCATTCATGGTAGCCAAGCTATCGTTCCACCATGTTCAATCCAAACAACCATCCGCTGCTTGACATGAGGTAACTAAATTGAAAACCTGTGAATATATGTAGATAAAACTTAAACATATATGGAATTTTTTTATATATATCGTAACACTATAAGTTTTGTACTTTCTGTATTATTACACATTGGTTTTGTATAACTAATTTAGGATTTTGCATGTTGAGGGTTGCCTTGAGTATTGTATGTTATTCTGTGTGATATGTGTTATTGTATTGTATTGTGCTATACTGTATTGTATTGTATTGTCCTGTCTTGCATTGTAGCACCCTGCCACCAGGTATAAACCCATTTGCAGTTAATAATAATGATAATATATGTGTGAAACCATTGATTTGTTTACTCTGTAATGGTGTCTAAATGCTGCAATGCTCATTCCCCTGTCACACTTATTCCACACCTCCACCTTATGTAACAAAAACACCATTTTTTCTTTCTCCCCCATATGCCCTCCATGAACATGTACATCACCTTTTCCAGACATAACTACAACACAGGGGCAACAGTTAGTTCTAAAAATTGTGAAAAATGCAGTCAAAGTGCATTTATATTCAACAATATCTAGGTAGGTAGGCAGGCAGGCAGATGTAGCTTCTTGCACATTACTATGCAAGCACAGTCATGAATAAGCAAGGGAATTACACTGCATTGCACAAGGGCTGTCAGAATAATTTCTCCACAAATAAAAGAAACTCTGATGCGCAAACCCACAAATGAGACACGTCTACTGTAACAGGTTGTTCCCAAAATGAATAAAAATTATGATGATCTTGATCAAAATATTATCAGAATGTCAGTAGCACCAATAATAATGTGGTGCTGTGCAAGAATTTCAAACTTATAAACATGAAACAAGGCATTTCAAACATCTACAACAGTGCTTGGAACATGCCACACTGTCTGCTGATTTGTCAGTCTAGAAGGATAATTTGGGCAAAACTTGTAATTACTTTAGTGTAACATGCAATGAAATTAACTGGTGCAAGACTTGTGTGCAAACAAATGTAGTAGTAGTAGCAGCAGCAGCAGCATCCTGAATGTAATATATTAATAATCTCAACAAATAAAGAAATAGTGGCCTGTGATAATTTGCTCACCAGCTTAACATTTTTTACTTATCATTTAAATAGAATTATCCAACATCTTGAGGACTAAAAGTGCAAGGTGTTTTAACATACCGCTCGTTTCAAAATAATTTATGAATGGTTGTGACTGTGGTCTGTGAAAGTATTAAGTTCATTTCTTTGTGTTGCATGTGAAAAGGTGAGAGGCAAGAGAAAGGAAAAACCAGTTCTGCAAGGGAAGAGCAAGATGAGGAAACTGAAATTACTCGTCTCTTTGGGATGAAACAAATTCACGTTCACAGATGTCTAAAATGTGGCCGTGAAGTTAGCAAAGAGTCTATAGTTTTGCTGTGTAATCTTATATATCCAGATATTACTGCAGGTATGAGTTCAGATTTATTGGACAATAACATAGGAGTCCTGTGTAGTTCAACAGTTATATTTAGTTGTGAATTGGATGTTGGTGCCACATTGGAAATGGAAAAAGTTGTTTGTAGCATGCTTGCTGTGCAGTGAGATATTGTCAGTTTCATTATGTCAAGTGCATTTTGCTTGGAGCACAACTGACAACATTCAATAGCATGTACCATTTTTTTACATTCTCTGAACCATGTATTGCGATACATACATGTGAAAATAACTAACAAGATGCACCCTTTTTTTCATTAATTTATTCCAGTTAAACTATTCTCTACATTCTTCAAACAAATAATTGTTCATCATCAGGAAGTCATTTCTGTACACGAAGTGTACAGTATTTTATCATGCTGAAATTGTATTAAAATTATGTGAATGTCTATTTATATAGTGTCGTTAAAAATGTAAAATTCTACATTAAGATGGAAAAAAATTTACACTCCTAATGACATTGTATATATAAACAATTTGCATAGTTTTAATATAATTTCATTATGATAAAATACTGTATGCTGTGTGCACAGAAATAACCTCCCGATGGTGAACAATGATTTGTTCGAAACATGTAGACGATAGTTTAATTGGAATAAATTAATGAGAAAAAGTGTGCATCTGGTTGGTTATTTTCATGTGTAGCATGTACCATGTTCAGTTATTATGGAAGGCATCTTATACAGACAATAAACATTATGCAGTGGTGGCATTCATATTATTTTGTAAACATGCATAATTAAATTTAAGATTCATTATAATTTTGATGTGTGCTGTTATTTAGTAACATATCTTACTTATGTTCTAGGAAAAGCAGAGTTCAGTTTCAGTGATGTGCTACTACAAAGTTTGTGCCCAGAGCAGGTAACTCCAGCGTGGTGCGACTGCTGTGAGAAATATCAGCCAACTGTGCAGTCTCGCCAGTTAAAAGTTCTGCCAAACATTCTTGCCATGAACTGTGGTCTTGACAATCAACAGGTTGGAATATTTATTTTTAAATATATAACCTAATATTTTTATAGCCACTGTCTTGCATTATTATATCTTTGCACTGCCATCTATATGCAGTGCCATTACAAGTACATATTCAAGCTGTGTGTACTGTCAGCTCTTTCAGCATAATGGCAAGTACATATGCAGTCTATGCATCCTGTCACTGGTGTGTTGACTGAGCAAACTAATGTAAGCATTAAAACTTCAGACTTGTATCTGGGAATCTGAACCAGGTCGGGGACACTGAGTATTCTGATTTTCATCAGTGCCGTCAGGCATGTGCCAGCGTAGTACAAGAGATCCCTATTCTCTGAGTCTCAAACCAGTTTCCTTGCATACGTGAGGTGAAATTTTTAAAGAAAGAATACGTAAAAATTCTCCAGACTTCCAAGGATCACATCCATGGACCACATTTTTCCAATAAGTTTCAGTCCATTTCCTCACATATAAAGGGCCAAATTCTTGAGGTAATAGACAAAGAAATTCTCAAAAATCTGAAGGATCACATCCTCAGAGCATGAATTTTTCAACAGGACACTGTATTAATCTTGCTTCAACTTGCCATTTTTAGGTGTGTTTGCAAACGTGCATAAAGCAACTATTAGCTTCGTCATGTATGTCTGTCCATCTGCATGGAACAGCTCAGCTTCTACTGAACAGATTTTTGTGACATTTTATATTTGAACACTTTTTGAAAATCTGTTGAGAAAATTCAAGTTTCGTTAAAATCAGACAGGAATAACAGGTACTTTGTGTGAAAATCTATGCACATTTATGACAATATCTTGCTGAATTCTTCTTAGAATGACAAAGAATGTAGTGAAACTCAAAACACACGTTTTATGTTCAATAACTTTTTTCAAAAATCGTATGCTGGGTGTGAGATAATGTGGAAAACTGCTGTAGAGCCAGAGCTCACAGTTGACAATATAACACAACATATGCTGTTTGCATGTTTGATAACTAAGGCTACAAACACACAATCAGAATGTAATACTTATTGCTTTTCCACGGCAACAGTGGTTAGATAAATGTGCCTCAAGTTCTGTTATATATACATTTTGTCTGTCTTGTTTTCCACTCACCTGGTCATGATCCAGGTTCTTGTATACAATTTTAGAATTGCCAATAAGACACGACTCTAGGAGCACATGATCGTTATAACATTAGTTGGTGGTGGTGGTGGGTGGCAGTGGGTGTGATGGTGGTGGTGATAGTGGTGATGGAATTGTGCACAGTGTGCATAAAATCAATACTGCACTATGTACAAAGTTAATTACGACATTTGCTGTAGTCTGTGATAGGCTGTTGTTTATATAAGTTATTTATGAGCTGCCATTGTTCCTGGCATGTAGTTGATCACTGATAAATTCATAACAGCTGTCAAAATGTTACCTGTAAACAGGCAGTAATTACTGAATATTTTATTGTCTTGTGATTTTGAAATTAAAAACCCAATATGTTCCACATTCTTGTCACAGTCATACATCTTTTTCTCAGATACAGTTGTTTAAAAAAAAAAGTTATATCTTGCTCCCACTAATGGCTGGAAATGGGGGGAAACACACATGTAAACACTGTTTACTGTCATTTCAAAATATTGGCTTTGTATTAAAGTTTTGTTTTATGAATCTGTGGAAAGAATACAGACTCCTTGCAGTTTCGTTATATTGTCGGTAGTGAAGGGTATGCAGTGGAAGGGCGTGTAAGGAACTGGTGGCATAATTTAAAGTACTATGCTGCCATTTTCAGCCAGCCTAGAATGGAACAGTACAATTTAACATAATATTTAAATGTCAGATATTAATGTAGAAGCAGAATTTATGAATACAAATGTGTCTTTTGAAACTTAGGTAAGTACATCTGCACAAATCACAGCATGTAATTTGCTAACCTGTTTTATGTGATAACTGTGCAGTGTATTCCACCTGCATCAATTACATATTATTGAAACTGTGATTGACCTCTTCTTTTACAGAATAAACATTTCTGGCAAATGCAAATGGACCAGATTGTTCAGAAAGTACTAGACCAATCTGGTGTCCAAGCTATTGGTGGTTCAACTGGCAAACCATGTCGGTATGGCTCCAACTGTTCTAGATCAGGTTGCCGTTTTAAACATGTTGGCAGGCAAGGAGGTAATTGTTAGTTCAGACTTAATGATTATGTAAATTCATATTTTTAAGTTTCAGTTTGTCCATATAAGTGTACCTTTCTGAGCATGAATTCCTCAGAATAAATGTAATCACTGCAAACACATAGTACTTTTTCCTGAATTTCTATTTAATAGGCATATTCCTTCATTATCAATCATCTGCTTTATTTTGGTAGTGTTACTGATTCCGCGCAGTTCACATATTACTGTTTTTTACACAAAGGTGTGTGGGATACTGTAGGATTGTTACAATGACAATCTCAGTAAAACACATATAATGTTATTTATTTTTGTCTTGAGCTTGTACGGTACGGTTGTTGCTTATAGTCATGAGTATACTCAGTCTAGCCTCGCTCCGGGGCTCTGCACTGCGTGACAGCGCGGTTGAAAGTGTGCAGTGTGGTTGCACGGTGTGGAACCCAGGCAGCTGGCAGCACTGTCCGGTTGGCTGTGGCAGTGGACAGCGAGATGCGTAACAGATCGTGCGCTGGGTACGTGGCAGTCACCAGTCTGGTCGGTGGACTGATGTTAGTGGGCAGCATGGCAGACCGGCCCTTCTTGATGTTGGTGAGCTGCCTAGTCCTTCTTGATGTTGCAGCTGGCTAGTACTTCTTGAGGTTGCGGCTGGCTAGTCCTTCTTGATGTGCCTTCTTCTTGATGCAGGCGTTGAATGGTCTCAGGCTGGAAACGTGGTCATTTTACACAGACTTCTCGCGGTTCGACCTGCCCTGCCATTGGTTAGTTGGCAGATTTGGTAGGCGTGGCTAGTAGAATGAATACTCATGTTGAGGTGCCATGATGGGAAGCTGCACTCGGTTTGGAGCTGTGACTGGGGTTACAGAGAGAGAAGGATTGGAGAGAAAGAAAGAGAGTGTTGTCGTGCTGTCTGGCGGAGAACTGGACGGAGGAAGGAGAGCTACAATGTGGGTGTCCCCACAGGCGATTCTTTTGTCCTAGCACTTTCTGCCCTTATATCAATATCACATCCCAAATTCTGGCAAGAGAAGTTGGCAGAGGTGGAAGGTGTCACTAAATGTAGCTAAGCAGTGGGAGTTATTAATTCATGAAGAATGCTGTGCCCTAAGCACAAGAAGGTATGGTTGGGTTCAGTCTCAGGGTAGTTATGTGGGATGTGTGGGCAAAAAAATCTAGTACTGGGGCAGGTTTTTGTCTTGAGAACTTGGGTTTTCCCTGCCAATTAATTCCTCAGTGCTCCACACTCATCTGCCATCTGAGGCTGGTACAGTATGCCTATTTGATGCAGCAGTACCAGAAACTGACTCTCAGCCTTTGCTGAAATTTAAACGATATGTCATGAAAAGGGAGTTTTGCAGAAACAGTTTATACTTGTTAGTGAGTGTTTGTAAAATATCAGTTATTTAGTTTGTCAGCTATTCAGAATGTGCCAGAATTAATGATAAAGATTGCTATGTATATATGGTATTGTTTTACAGATGGGGTGTGCTTATTTAAAGTTGTAGATTAAACAAGAATTTATTATATAAAAATTAATTTTCCATTGCTTTAACCATTCTCTCGCCCCTCTTTTCTCATACTTCTAATACAGTCACAACAAACCACGACCATCACCACTTTTATTCTCTGTTTAATGACATTTC
>Ga0123354_10000955_pt1 | contig 32669 bp, 31 predicted proteins | sample TergutLab28metaG_2_FD_97872 | JGI IMG/M metagenome (GOLD analysis project Ga0123354, IMG submission 97872) | Labiotermes labralis P4 segment gut microbial communities from Petit-Saut dam, French Guiana - Lab288 P4 | ecosystem: Host-associated > Arthropoda: Insects > Digestive system > Gut ... | reverse complement strand
GCACGCACGCTGGCGGCGTTGTCGTCGTCGGCAGCACCTCCAGTGCTGCTCTCCTCCTCCGCCTTGCCAGCGCACGCACCGGACACGCCACGCTCGCACGGGGGGTTAAGAGACACGCCCTAGTGCCAGAGAACTCGGCGCAGGCCACTGGCCGTCACGGGCGTTGGCGGCGTCCCAGGGCGGCCCGCAGCGCGTGGACGAGCTCGCCCAGGTCTCGGCGGACACGGGGCACTGTGGTCGTCGCAGCGGCGACCAGGGCACCTGCCAGGGCTCCGACGAGCACCTGGACCAGCGACGGCCAGGCCGCGGCCGCCCACACCGCCCCCGTCGCCCCGGCCCCGGTGCAGGTGCCCACGGCCAGGATCCGCCCGGCACCGCCGTACAGGGCGCGGGTGGGTATCGGTGTGATCCGTGACAGCCACCACAACGACGCTGGCCACTCCAGCGTCGCGGCCAGGGCGTACCCACCAGCGACACCGACAGGTCCCCACGTCGACCCGACGAGGACCAAGGTGATCTTGAGCACAGCCGTCACGGTCGTGTACGCCATGAGCTGGCGTGTCAACCCCCGCGACAGGTACACCCAGTACCCGACGTAGGCCATGGTCTGCATCACCCCGGCCACTGCCAGCAGCCGCAGCACCGGTGGCACCCCTGTCCACTGCCCCCCGAGCATCACCGCGACCAGCGGGTACGCGGTCCCTACGACGATCCCCAGCGCGACAGCCACCGGGTAGCCCAGCACCAGCTGCCCGGTGCGCACGATACGGTCGAACTGTGCGGTGCGGCCCGCACGTGACAGCACCGGCAGGGCCACCGTGGTCGACGGGGTGCGGACCTGGTTCAGCGGGTTCATCAACAGCTGGAAAGCCCTGTTGTACAGCCCGGTGTCAGCCGCCCCGAACCGTCGGCCGATGATGAACGCGTCGATGTTGTTCGCCACGTAGCCCACGAGCTGGGACCCGAGCAGGAAGATGCCGAAGGTGAAGAACTGGCGCATCTGCTGGCCGCGGTGCCACCTGGGTGAGGGCAACCACCGGCCTGCCACGGCGAACGCCACGAGGGCGACGGCCGACTGCGTCAGCTGCTGGGCCACCAACGCCCAGTACCCGGCTCCCGCCACCGCCGCCACGACCGCCACGACGAGCGCCGACGCGGGGGCCAGCACGTCGATGGTGGCCACAGCACCGAAGCGCATCGCCCGCAGCAGGCTCGCCCGGTACTGGGTCATCATGGCGTTGAGCCAGAAGGTCACCGCGAGCACCCGGGTGATCGTGGTCAGCTGGGGTTGGTCGTACGCCGCGGCGACCAGCGGGGCGCCTGCCAGCACCACCAGCGCCACAGCCAGCCCGATCGCCGTGTTGGACCAGAACAGGTTGGACCGTTGCCGCGCCGACAGCGTCGGGGCCTGGATCGCAGCCGAGCCGAGCCCTGAGTCGCGCAGCAGCTCGCCCACCCCGATAACCGCCAAGACCATGGCGATGAGGCCGTACTCCGCCGGGCTGAGCAGCCGGCCCAGCACGACGACCGTCACCACCTGCAACCCGATCCGGGTCACCAGTCCCGCACCGGTCGACGCTGCGCCCTGGGCGGCCCTGCGGCCCAGGGTGTCGGGTGTCAACCCTTCTGCAGTCACTGCAGCCGTCGCGAGGAGCGCGCCATGGTGCGAGTCTATGGCGCGTCCCAGGGGCCCGGCTGGGCAGAACGAGGGGTTGTCGTGACTGGCAGATCGACGAAGCCCTACACTTGCCACGTCAGGGTCCAGGCGAAAGGACGAACCTGTGTCGAGCTGGCCCGCCCGGTGGCGTCATACCCCCCGCATCGTGTGGTTCGGGATCGGTGCGGTCGTGGTCGCCATCGTTGTGGTCGCGGTGTTTGCCCTGACCACAGGTGGTGAGTCGCCCACAGCGGACCTGTCGCCGTCACCGACCGACGGTTTTGACGAGCTGGCCCGCCCGACGCCGATCCCGGTCGAGACCGTCGAACCCGGTCCGTCGCCGGAGCAGGCGCCGCCAGCGCCGCAGCTGGGCGAGTCGACGATCACCTCCGGCCCCGACGAGGGCGCCACAGACGGCACCGTGACGGTCCAGCTGGTCTCGTTGCGGCCGATCACCACCCAGGCGTACGAACGTGGCGAGCCTTCTGGTCCTGGTCTGGCGGTGACCATCGTGGTGACCAACGTCTCGGACGGCGATGTCAGCCTGGCTGCGGATATGAACCTCTACGCCGGTCCGGAGGGAATGCCCGGTGTGTCGGCGGTCCTCGACGGGCACAATTCGCCGTTCACGTCCGACACGCTCGCCCCGGGGCACTCCGCCGAACGCACGGCCGTCTTTGCCGCCCCCAACGCGAAGGGAACAGCGGTGGCGGTCCAGGTGATCCTCGGCCCGAGCACTTTCGTCATCAACGCGACGGTCCCCGAACAGCTCGCAAAAGACAAGGGCTGACCTTCTTCCCACGTCGAAAACGGCTGGCACCAGGGTGAGCCGTCCAGCTGCACGTGCGACGCTCCGGTATCCTCTCCATCCAGAGGCACAGGAAGGCGGCAGCGCCAGTGGACAGCCTGGTCCTGGTTTGTTTGTTGCTCGGCATCGTTGGCTGGGGTGTGCTCGTCGCCCGTCGGTGGCCCACGTCCGCCGTGTTCGGTTACCTGGCTGTGTTGATGCTGGTACCCGCATGGACGGTGGTGCCGCTGGGCCCGGTGGACTCGCGGCCGGCGGTCATGGTGGTCGGGCTGGGGGTGGTCGTCGGGCTGTTCGGGCTGGATGCGGTGCGGCCGGCCACGTTCGACGTGGTGCTGCTGGGCTATGCCGCAGTCGTCGTCGTCGCAGGGGTGGCGGGCATGGTCTCCGCGAACACGTTGTACTGGTTGCTCGGGTGGTGGGTGCTGCCGTACCTGGTCGCCCGGACCTTGGCGACGCGCACCAGCGCGCAGACGGTGTATGACGCGGTCGCTGTGCTCATCGCCGTGGTCGCGGTGCTGGCCTTGGTCGAGTCGGTGACGAACGACAATTTCTTCAACAACTTTTTCGCGACAGGTGACCCGTGGGAGCGGTTGCAGTACCGCGGCGGGCGGGTGCGTGCCGAAGGTGCGTTCGGGCACTCCATCGCCTTGGGCGCGGTGCTGGGAATGTCCGTGCCGATGGTGTGGGCCAGCCGGTGGCGGCCGTTGGTCCGTGTGGCGACCCTGGCTGGTGTCTCTGTCGCCGCGATGCTGACCTTCAGCCGGATCGGGATGCTCACCACGATCATGGCGTTCGCCGCGTCGTTCGTCTTGCTGCGCACCCAGATGCCGGCTCGGGTCAGGTGGACGGTCCTGGTTGTCGGCGCTGTCGTCGCGGCGGTCCTGGTACCCACAGTCATGCAGGTGTTCGACGACGGCAGCGCGGAGGTGTCCGACAGCGGGAACTACCGGGTGTTCTTGCTGAGCCTGGTCCCCAAGCTCGCCCTGTTCGGGGAGGCGACCTCCCCGGACGTCCAGCTGGCGTCCATCGACAACGAGCTGTTGGTCACCGGGATCCGCGTCGGGCTGCTGCCGCTGGGGTTGCTGCTGGTGTGCGCTGCGGCGGCGGTGGTGCTGGCGGTGCGTCGCCCCAACCCCGGGCTCATCGCGGCTGTGGTGATGCTGCCCGGGCTGACGTCAGTGGCGTTCATCACCCAGTTCACCGCGTTCTTCTGGTTCGCGGTCGGGCTCGGTGTCTCCGACCTGGTGGCCCAGCGCACACAGGCCGGCTCCCGCCGCGGACCGCCGAGCGTGCCGGACGGTGACGAAGCCGGACCAGATTTTGATGACCAGGCAAGAGCTGTGCTGGTGCCCCGGGCGGGTGAGCCGCCCGGTAGGCACAGGTAGGCCCGTCGGTGCCGTGGGACAATCGCGAAAGAAGACAGGAGACGTATGTCGGTCCGCAATTACCTCAGCTCCATCCGCAAGCACTGGATGTGGGTCTTGGTGCCATTGGTCCTGGTCACTGTCGTCACTGGTGTCCAGTCGATGAGGTCAGACAAGGTCTACACCGCCACAGCCGCGCTGTTCGTGTCGATGAACACCGGCCGCACCGCCACCGACCTGGCGCAAGGTTCGCAATTCACCCAGAGCCAGATGGCCTCGTTCCAAGAGCTGGCGACGATGCCGACCCAGCTCGAACCGGTCGTCGAACGGCTCGGGCTGACCGGTATGACGCCGAAACGGCTGGCCAAGCACATCCACGTCAGCGCCCCGACTGGCAAGGTCCTGCTGTACGTCTCGGCTGACGCAGGTGACCCGGACACTGCCGCACGGCTGGCCAACGCCGTGGCCGAACAGCTCGCCCAGACCATCGAAAAGCTGTCGCCCGAGGCGACCGAAGGCGGCCCGACCGTGGTGGTCCAGGTGGTCAACCGCGCCGAGCGGCCCTCCTACCCCAGCGCCCCGAACACCAGGCGCAACGTGGCAGGAGCAGCCTTCGCCGGGCTGCTGCTGGGCCTGCTCGCCGCAGTGCTGCGCGATATGCTCGACACCCGTCTGCGCACCCAAGAAGACCTGGAGACGACTGTCGACGTGCCGCTGTTCGGGTCCGTGGTCGGCGGCGCCGCCACACGCGGCGGCAAACGCAAAGGGCAGTCGCGTGTGCTGCATATCGACGGTCCCCAGTCCGAGGACATACGCCGGATCCGGGCGAACCTGCAGATGGCCGGACGGGTCGACGAGTGCCAGGTCTTCGTGTTCTCCTCCTCGATCCCCGGTGAGGGCAAGTCGTTCTGCGCCACCCACATCGCCTCGGCGTTCGCTGCGGCCGGTTCGCAGGTGCTGCTCATCGACGCCGACCTGCGCCGTCCCACTGTCGCCAAGTACCTGGGTGTGGCCGGTCACGCCGGGCTGACAGAGGTGCTGCTGGGCCGTGCCCGGTTCGCCGAGCTGTGCCAGCAGTACGCCCCGAACCTGACGGTGCTGGCCTCCGGGGCGGTGCCGCCGAACCCGGGCGAGCTGTTGTCGTCACGTTCGTTCGAAGACCTCATCGCCATGGCCAGCCAGCATTTCGAGGTTGTCGTCATCGACTCCCCGCCGCTGCTGCCCGTGGTCGACGCCGTGGCCATCTCCCGTGTGGCGACCGGGGTCGTCCTGGTCGTGGACGTCACCAAAACACGCCGTGCGCAGGTGGTGCAGGCCGTCGAAGGTGTCCGGCTCGGTGGTGGCAAGGTCATCGGTGCGGTGCTCAACCGGACCAAGACCGGCGCGACCGGCGCCTCGGCGTACGGGTACAGCTCACGGCCCGCGTCCGTCGAGGACGTCGACCGGCGTCAAGCCCGGCTGGACGCGCTGCGCACCTCACGGGGCGTGACAGAGACCTCCGAGAACCCGGTGGTCTTCAACCCCCAGCGCCCCCGGCGCTGAACCGTCGTCGGCGCTGACGCCTGCCGAGCACGTCGCGGTACAGCGTGACCCACTGCGCACCGATCGTGGCCTGGTCCCGCTCCGACAGGTCAGGGCTGCCCTCACGTGGTGCCATCGCCCAGGTCAGCGCGTCGTGCAGGACGGTGGCGGTCAGGTCGCCTGTGTACGTGCGTACCCACTGGTCACCGACCTCGTGGGCGACCTCCTCGATCGCCGGCGACGAAGAGACCACCACCGGGACGCCCGCGTCCAGCGCCAGCAGCAGCGACCCCGAGTTGGTGACGTTCCTGAACGGCAGCACCACGAGCGTGGCCTGGTGCAACACTGGCCACAGCTCGGCGTCGGGGACGTACCGCAGGTCCAGCTCGACACGTTCGTCACAGACCAGCGACTCGACGTGGGCCCGGTAGCGCTCGTCCAGCGGTTTGCCGAGCACCCGCAGCCGTGCTGGCCGGTCCAGGCCAGCAAAAGCGGTGAGGAGCTCTTCGACGCCTTTGTAGGGGCGGACCTGGCCGAAGAAGACCATGGTGGGGACCTCGGCGTCGGGCTGGGCGGGTTGTGGCGGTGTTTCGCCGAACCAGTCGCGGTACCGCCCGTGCCTGATCACGTACGTGGGCACGTGCGGGTCGTGTGCGGCCGACGAGGCGCTCAGGTGCACCCGGGCCACCTCCGAACGTTCCAGCAGCCGTCCTGCGACCCGCTGGTACCAGCTCTGCGGTTCGTGGGGGGTGAGGTTGTGGACGGTGCGCACCACCGGGGTGCCGGCCAGAGCCCAACGTGAGGCCAGGGCGAGGCAGGCCAGGCAGCGGGCCGCCGCCCGCACAGACGGACGCCAGCCGACGAGGGACTCGGGCCACTGCACGTGGAAGACGTCGTAGTGGCCCACCAGCGCGTCGCGCCAGCTGAACATGCGCACAGTGACCGCGGGGGTGACAGCAGCGACCAGCATCGGCACGTACGGGTTGGGGTGCGGCCCGTCAGGCACCGAGAGCATGACCACTAGGGCGTGTCTCTCAACCCCCCGTGCGAGCGCGGCGTGTCCGGTGCGTGCGCTGGCAAGGCGGCGGAGGAGAGCAGCACTGGAGGTGCTGCCGACGACGACAACGCCGCCAGCGTGCGTGCCGGGCGCGTCGCGGCGCACGGGGGGTTGAGAGACACGCCCTAGGGGCCTCGTGCCCTGGTGCCGTACCAGGTACCACAGACCAGACAGGGTCCCGGCTGTCGCGGCGAGCAGCGGGCCAGGGGAGCGCAGCATCTGGCGCCGTCCTCCGCGCAGCAGCACCGCCCGGGCGTAGGCCGGTGACCGCAGGGCCCATCCCAGACGCGCCCGCGGGCGCAGGTGCGCGGCGGCGAACACCAGGCGGGAGCGGCAGTTCGCGCGGTAGTACAGGTCGGACTTACGGCGGGTGCCTGCGTGCTCCTGGGTACCACCTGCCTCATGGACCGCTGCGACGTCGCGTCGCAGCACCAGCCGCGCCCCGGCCTGTTGTGCTCTCACGCACAGGTCCACGTCTTCCCAGTACATGCCGTAGTCCGCGGCAAAACCGCCAAGGGTGCGCCACAACGTCGCGGAGGTGACCAGGCACGCCCCGGACAACCAGTCCGGTTCGCCGGTGAGCGCGACGGTGGTGCCGCGCCGCCAGTCCAACCCGCCAGCCCGGCTGCGGCGCCCGGCGTCGACCAGCTGTGGAGCGGCGATGGTGTTCGGGTCCGCGTGGACCTCGTCGACCAGGGCCGCCAGGGCCTCGGCGGTGATCGACAGGTCCGGGTTGAGCACAGCGAGCACCTGGGCGCCGTCACCGATGGCAGCGTCGGCCGCGAGGTTCACACCTGCGCCGAAGCCGTCGTTGGGTGCGGTCAGCACCTGCCAGCCGTGCTCGTCACCCAGGTGGACCAGTGCGGCGCGTTCGGTGTCGTCGTAGTAGTTGTCCACGACGACCACCGCTGCGTCCAGTGTGGCCACCAGTGGCACCAGGTGGCGTTCGAGCAGGTGGTGGGAGCGGTAGTTCACCACGAGCACCGCCAGCGTCATCGTCTGCGCTCCTTCGGGCCCCTGGTCGGCACACGCACGAACACCGCCCGGACCGAAGTCCCAGCTTGGCGGTGCCGGTGCGGCAGAACAATCATATTCCTACGAGACGGCGGGGGAGCTGGGAAGTGCTATGTCACAGACTGTCGGATATGCCGCCGGGGCATACGACCTTTTCCACATCGGCCACCTGAACATCCTCAAGCACGCCAAAGAGCACTGCGACGTGCTCATCGCCGGAGTCGTCTCCGACGAGATGCTCGAGGCGGCTCGCGGGCGTCCACCGGTGGTGCCTCTGGCCGAGCGGCTGGAGATCGTCCGGCATATCGACGTGGTCGACCAGGTGCACGCCGAGGTCGTGCCGGACAAGCTCGACACCTGGGCGTTGCTGAAGTTTGACGTCTTCTTCAAAGGCGACGACTGGAAAGGCACGCCGCGCGGTCTGGAGCTGGAACGACGGTTCGCCGAGGTGGGTGTCCAGGTCGTGTACTTCCCCTACACGGTGACCACGTCGAGCACACGGCTGCGCCGGGCCCTCGACGTCCTGCACAGCCAGGCGGGGTAGCCTGGCGCGCAGGCTGGCTCAGGGCAGCAGCAGCATCGACAACCGGCAGCGTTCGGCGGTCGGGTGCCCGCTGTAACGGTGCCCGGCGAAACGGCGCATGGCCTCGTCGGCGAGCAAGACCGGCACGGGCACGGCGTTACGGTCGATCACCGTCCGGTGCCGCAAGATCACCCACCGCCGCTGCGGCGGGGTGTAGTCGGCCCGTGAGCCCGGCCGGCGCAACCACGAACGCAGCACAGGGCGCATCCGGTCGTACCGCAGCAAGTTCGCGCTCTTGTGGGCAGAGAACCCGTCGGGGATCGCCGGGCTGAGCAAGATCCGCGTACGGGCGATAGCTTTCGACCCGTCGGGGAACACGTCTGAGGGGCGCGGGATCTGGCGGTGGTAGGTCGAGGTGATGATCCGTACCCGTTTGATCTCGATCCACGCCAGCTGCACGTCGCCAGCGGCGCGGCGGTGCACCGTGATCCCGTTGGACCCGATGGACACGTACCGGTCTTTGTTCCAGAACCGCTCGAAAGCCAGCCACACACCTGGCGCAGCGCTGACCACGGCGAACACCGCCAGGACCGTGCGCAAGAACGCGCCGTTCGCACCCCCGAGCACCAGCACCCAGCCCACAGTGACGAGAGCCGAGACGATCTTGATGACCAGACCCGCGCGCCACCCGAGCGTGACGTCGTCGGTCAGCACCACAGGGTCGATCTCGCGGGCACGTGTGAACCAGCGTGGGTCGTGCGGGTTCAGGGCCCAGCGGTCGATACCGTCGCGCATGGCGACGAGGTGGAACATGGGGTCGCCGCGCTTGTGCGGCTCCAGGTCGGTCGGGCGTCGTGACAAGGCACCCTCCGGCAGTCGTCGTCAGCAGTCCAAGGCCAGGTTAGTGGACGTTTCTGGTCCTACGGAACACTGCCAGGACAGTGGGGACGGTTCTTGTGTCTTGTGAACCCGTGCCGACGGCACAGGCTCACAAGACACAAGAACCGTCCCCACTGTCCTGGCAGGTTCGACTCACAACGTGCTCGTGCCCTGGGCACAGCTGGGCTCGTTCGCCGCACAGTGCCGCCACCGCGTCCTGACAGGTGCCGATGAACAGGACGACACGCCACGAGCACACCAGCGACAATCGGACGAGACGACCATGACCCAGCCACACGCTTCCGCTCCGCCCAGGGCAGTCCCAGACCTGCAGCCCGGCCCGACCGACGCTGCGCCTGGCGCGTACCTCCACGATGACCGAGAGGAGGCGTTGTCACCCGAGGGGCTTCCGGTCCGCCGTAGCTGTCGCGTCGTGCCACCGGACCGCAGTGGTGAGGACGGGTCCGGCGAAGACCAGCAGGTCCAGCCTGACCCGGAGCCGGCGGAGGTCATCGCCGGGCTGACCGTCGAGATCGCCGAGATCGCCGGACGGGTCGCGGCGCTCGCAGCGAGCGCCAACACGCTTCTGGCCGAAGTCGAGACGGTCGGGGAAGCGCTGCTGGAAGCCTCCGGGACGAGGCAGGCACCGGCTCGGTTGCCGCACCGCAGCGAAGCGACGTTGCCGAAGCAGTCCAAGGACGTCGCCTCGCAGGCGGTCCGCCTGGCGATGGGCTGGATCCACCGCACCCACCACCACCCGCTGCGGGCCGCCCTCATGACGCTAGAAGGTTGGACGACGCACCTGCAGGACGTCGCCAACGACAACCCCCGCTGACGCCGGTGGCGTTGCTCACAGTGGTCCATGGCCCACAATGGGGCAGGGCTGCTCGTCGAGGGACTGATGAATCTCACCGGAATCGTGCTTGCGCTGTTGACCGACCCTGCTGTCGAGCAGGTGGTACAGGGTGTGGACCACGTCGTGGCACCGCCTGGGTTGCGGGTGCCGCTGGCTGCGCTCCTGGCCACACAACGGTCGGCGCCGCTGGTCGTGGTCACCGCGACAGGCCGTGAGGCCGACGACACCGCCGCTGCGCTCACCGCGTATCTTCCGCCTGACACGGTGGCGGTGCTGCCGTCGTGGGAGACCTTGCCGCACGAACGGCTCTCGCCCCGCTCGGACACGGTCGCCCGGCGTGTGGCGGTGTTCCGGCGGCTGGCGCACCCCGAGGACGACGGCCCGGCCGGGCCCGTGCGTGTGCTGGTCATGAGCGTGCGTGCGCTGCTGCAGCCGGTGGTCGCGGGTCTGGGCGACCTGGTGCCGGTCGACGTGCGCACCGGCGACGTGGTCGACCTCGACGACCTGGCGCTGCGTCTGGTCGACGCCGCGTACACCCGGGTCGACATGGTGACCCGTCGCGGGGAGTTCGCGGTACGCGGCGGGATCATCGACGTGTTCGCCCCCACCGACGACCACCCCCTGCGGATCGAGCTGTGGGGTGACACCGTCGAAGAGGTCCGCTGGTTCTCCGTCGCCGACCAGCGTTCTTTGGAGGCTGCCGACCGGCTGTGGGCGCCGCCGTGCCGCGAGATCTTGCTCACCGAGGCTGTGCGGGCCCGTGCCGGCGCACTGGTCCCGCAGCTGCCGGCTGCGGTGGACCTCCTCGACAAGATCGCCTCAGGTGTGGCTGTGGAGGGGATGGAGTCGCTGGCGCCAGTTCTTGCCGACGCGATGGTGCCGGTGGTGGACCTGCTCGAGCGTGGCAGCCAGGTCGTCGTGGTCGACCCTGAGCGGATCCGGCGCCGCGCCCACGACCTGGTCGCCACGACCGACGAGTTCTTGGCCGCGGCGTGGTCGTCGGTCGCTGACGGGGCCCGTGCGCCGGTGGACCTGTCCGCGGCGAGCTTTGCCACCCTCGGCCAGACCCGCGAGGCCGCCGAGGCCCGGGGTCTGGCGTGGTCGACCATCTCCCCGTTCACCTTGGACGTGGACGCTGTCGACCTCGATACCGCGTCCGGGACTGTCGTGGTGGGTGCGCGGGAGGTCGAACGGTACCGCGGTGACCTGACCCGGGCGGTCGACGACCTGCGCGCCTTGCAGCACGACGGGTGGCACCTGGTCCTGACGACTGACGGGGCAGGGTCGGCCCAGCGGATGGTCGAACAGCTGCGTGCCGCGGACGTGCCCGCCCGCCTGGTCCGCGAGCTTGTCGAACTGCCTGAACCGGGGTTGGTGTCGGTCGTCCCAGCAGTCGTCGGACCGGGGTTCGTGCACGAGGGCCTGCGCCTGGCGGTCCTGACCGAGCCGGACCTGACCGGCCGGACAGGCTCGTCCACATCCGATATGCGCCGTATGCCTTCGCGCCGTCGTAATGTCGTGGACCCTCTGGCGCTGCGCCCTGGTGACCTGGTGGTGCACGAGCAGCACGGGGTGGGCCGGTTCGTCGAGCTGGTGGCCCGCACGGTCGGGGCAGGAAAATCAGCGGCCACCCGCGAGTACCTGGTCATCGAGTACGCGCCGAGCAAACGTGGCCAGCCCGGCGACCGGCTGTATGTGCCCACCGACGCTTTGGACCAGGTCACCAAATATGTCGGCGGCGAGGACGCGTCGTTGTCGCGTATGGGCGGGGCTGACTGGGCCAAGACCAAGAGCCGGGCCCGCAAAGCCGTCCGGGAGATCGCCGCCGAGCTCATCCGGTTGTACTCGGCGCGGATGGCCACCCCAGGCAGGGCGTTCGGCCCCGACACCCCCTGGCAGCGTGAGCTGGAAGACGCTTTCGCCTACGTCGAGACCCCCGACCAGCTCGCCACGATCGACGAGATCAAGGCCGACATGGAAAAACCGGTCCCCATGGACCGGCTCGTCTGCGGCGACGTCGGCTACGGCAAGACCGAGCTCGCCGTGCGGGCAGCGTTCAAAGCCGTGCAAGACGGTGCCCAGGTCGCTGTGCTGGTGCCGACCACGTTGCTGGTCTCCCAGCACCTGGAGACTTTCTCCCAGCGTTATGCCCCCTTCCCGGTGACGGTCAAAGCGCTGTCTCGTTTCCAGTCCGACACCGAGGCCGCCGCTGTGGTCGAGGGCCTGGCCCAAGGCACCGTCGACATCGTCATCGGCACGCACCGTCTGTTGACCGGGCAGGTGCGGTTCAAGAACCTGGGTCTGGTCGTCGTCGACGAGGAGCAGCGTTTCGGCGTCGAGCACAAAGAGACGCTCAAAGCCCTGCGCACCGACGTGGACGTCCTGGCCATGTCCGCCACCCCCATCCCGCGCACCTTGGAGATGGCTGTCACCGGGATCCGGGAGATGTCCACCCTGGCCACACCCCCCGAAGAACGTCACCCAGTGCTCACCTTCGTCGGTCCCCACGACGACAAACAGGTCGCCGCAGCGATCCGCCGCGAGCTGTTGCGCGACGGCCAGGTGTTCTACGTGCACAACAGGGTCGCCTCGATCGACCGTGCCGCCATGCGGTTGTCCGAGCTGGTCCCCGAAGCCCGCATCGCCGTCGCGCACGGCAAGATGAGCGAGCACCAGCTCGAGAAGGTCATGGTCGATTTCTGGGAGAAACGCTACGACGTGCTGGTGTGCACCACGATCATCGAGACCGGCCTGGACATCTCCAACGCCAACACGTTGGTCCTCGAACGCGCCGACCAGCTGGGCCTGTCCCAGCTGCACCAGCTGCGCGGGCGGGTCGGCCGGGGCCGCGAACGCGCCTACGCGTACTTCCTTTACCCTCCCCAGGTCCCGTTGACCGAGACCGCCCACGACCGTTTGTCCACCATCGCTGCGAACACCGACCTGGGTGCCGGTATGGCCGTGGCGATGAAAGACCTGGAGATCCGTGGTGCCGGCAACCTGCTCGGCGGTGAGCAGTCCGGCCATATCGAAGGCGTCGGTTTCGACCTGTACGTCCGGATGGTCGGCGAGGCCGTCGCCGAGTTCCGCGGCGACGCCCCACCTGAACAACCCGACGTCACCGTCGAGCTCCCCGTCGACGCCCATATCCCGCACAGCTATGTCGCCACCGAACGCCTGCGCCTGGAGGCCTACCGCACCATCGCCATGGCCGCGGACGCCGCCGCCCTGGACGCAGCCCGCGCCGAGCTGGTCGACCGTTACGGCCCTGTGCCTGATCCCGTCGACGCCCTGTTCGACGTGGCGACCTTCCGCCACCACGCCCGCCGCGCCGGCCTGACCGACATCACCCCCCAAGGCCGCTGCATCCGTTTCGCCCCCGTCGAGCTGCCCGAGTCCGCCACCTTGCGCCTCAAACGCCTCTACCCCGGCTCGGTCCTCAAACCCGCCACCCGCACCCTCCTGGTCCCTTTCCCCACCACCGCCCGCGTCGGCGGAACCCCCCTGCACGGCCGCGGCATCCTCGCCTGGGCCACCCAGCTCATCGACGCAGTCGTCCTCGGAAACGTCTCCGCCGCCGCGTCTGTCGGCACCCGCTGACCCCAGGGGCGTGCCTCAGTCGTCGCTGGGTGAGGCGTATGCTGCATCGCATGTACCGATACGCGCAGATGGTCCGATGATGAGCCAGGCTGACAGGCCGTTCGTCCCCCCACAGCAACCTCCCTACGGGCAGTATCCCGGTACGCAGCAGCCAGCTGGATACCCGCCGCAGCAACCCGGGGCAGCCCCTCCCTACGGGCAGTATCCCGGTATTCCGCAGCCGGCTGGATACCCGCCGCAGGGTAGCCAGCCGTTCGTGCAGGGGCCATATCCTCCCCCCAACCAGTGGTATCCCGCCGCTCGGCCCCGACGGCAGGGGATGCTCGTCGGCGGCATCATCCTGGTGGTCCTGGGTGCGCTGATGGCCCTGGTTGGGACCGGGCAGCTGGCGTCCCGACCAGACCCCGCCTATCTCATGGGCTACTTTGCGGTCCCGGTGGGGATGCTCGTCGGCGGCATCGTCATGATCGTGCGGTCCAGTCGATAACCGAGTCCCCGGCCGCCAGGTGGGCACAGCGTAGGATGAGACGCGCTGCGTACTGAGCGTGGGAGGGGCGATGAGCCGCAAGAAGCTGCCGACGGGGATCGCGACGTTCGCCAGGATCCGTCGTGGTGACTACTACTACGTGGACAAGACTGGGTACGCCATGCAGGTCGCTGACGGTGCGACGTGTTTCTTGTCCCGGCCCCGCCGGTTCGGCAAGTCGTTGTTCATCGACACCCTCGCGGAGATGTTCGCAGGGAACAAGGCATTGTTCGAAGGTCTGGCCTGCTACGACGAGTGGGACTGGGACACCGTCCACCCGGTGGTGCGGCTCGGGTTCGCTGAGGGGAGCCTGACCAGCCGGGCAGAGCTGGACGAGCGGATCGTCGCGCAGCTGCAGAGCAACGCTGTGCGCCTGGGCCTGGGCCCGATGCCTGGGTACCGGATCCCTGACCTGTTCATCTGGTTGATCCAAGAAGCTGAGCAGGTCCACGGGCAGGCGGTGGTGGTGCTCGTCGACGAGTACGACAAGCCGATCATCGACAACCTGGCGGACACCGCCGTGGCTGAGCAGATGCGCGACGGGCTGCGCAACGTGTACTCGGTGCTCAAGGGCCAAGACGCGCACCTGCGGTTCGTCATGCTCACAGGTGTGTCGAAGTTCTCCAAGGTCAGCCTGTTCTCAGGGCTGAACAACCTCGACGACATCACGCTGGACCCGCCCTACTCAGCGATCTGTGGGTACACCGAGGAGGACCTGGACACCGTCTTCGCCCCTGAGCTCGAGGGGCTGGACCGTAAGCTGGTCCGTGAGTGGTACAACGGGTACAACTGGGACGGCGAAGCGGTGTACAACCCGTACGACCTTCTGCTGCTGTTCAAGAAACGCCAGTTCAAGCCCTACTGGTACGAGACCGCGACGCCGAAGTTCTTGGTCGACACCCTGACCTCGCGCCAGTTCTACCTGCCTGGGTTGCAGACCATCACCGCCGACGACACCGTCTTGTCGGCCTTCGACGTCGGCGACATGTCGACCGAGGCCTTGTTGTTCCAGACCGGGTACCTGACCATCGGGGACACCTACGAGGTCTTGGGCGCCCCCCGGTACCAGCTGCGGTTCCCCAACCGTGAGGTCCGCGCGAGCCTGACCGGTGCGCTGCTCGCTGCGTGCTCGCCTGACCCCACGGCAGCCCGCACGCTGGCGGACCGCCTTCCCAGGTTCCTTCAGGCCGGTGACCTGGCTGGGGTCGAGGATGTGGTCAAGGAGCACTTCGCGTCGATCCCTCATGATTGGCATCGCAGCAACAAGATCGCGCAGGTCGAGGGGTACTACTCGTCGGTGTTCTACACCTTGTTCGCCTCGGTGGGGCTGGACACCATCGCTGAGGACACCTCCAGCAGGGGCCGGCTGGACCTGGCTGTGCGCCACGCCGGTCAGGTGTTCTTGTTCGAGCTCAAGGTCGTCGACGCACCCACCGGTGCCGCCCTGGCGCAGATCAAGGACAAGGCCTACGCCGCGAAGTACCTGGCCAAGGGTGTCCCGGTCCACCTGGTCGGCGTGGAGTTCTCCCGGACCGAACGCAACATCGTCGCCTGGGACACCGAGACCATCACCCCAGGCTGACCCGAGCACGACGAAGCGTGGGGGCTTGAGTTTGGCGACGCCGGTCAGCCCCACGGTCGGCATCGTGAGATGTGGGCATCAGCGAACGTATGAAGCGGGAAATCCAGTTCCCGGAGGACCTCGGTGGCTTCCTGGACTGGTAGAACCCCCATCCGATCGCCGGATCGAGGATGCTGTCGACCGCTGCATCGACAGCATCCATGAAGACATCGCCCCAGCCTTCGCGCTTGTCCTCGTACCACTGGGCGGCGTGACGGTACTCATCGAGACTCGTCGTGCTCGCGCCAGCTAACATCACTTGCGGAGCGCAGCGATCTCTGCGCGGACCTGGGCGTGCGCCTCATGACCATCGACGAGGTTGGCCGTGCCGTCGAGGATCTCCACGACACGACGGTCGACAACCTCGATGTCGGCCTGGTCGGTGCCGGTGTCGTGGTCCACGCTGAGCAGAAGCTGGTGGGCCGCATCAAGACGCTCGTCGGCATCGAGCGCTCTGCCCGCCGCGATGTAGTCCGCTAGCCTCGGCGTCATACTTCCAGTGTACGGGGCCCACTGACGTCGAACCGGAGGCCGTCGTCTCAACAGAAGTGCAACACTAGAGGTCTTCGTGCCAGGTCCAGGTCTCGGTCGGGCGCCAGCCCTTGCGGGTCAAGGTCAGCCACTCGACGACGACGTGCGCCCGGATCTGGTGAGGGCCGATGCGTGCGAGAGCTGCGTGGCAGTCGCCGAGATAGAGGGAGACGTCGTAATCCCATGTGGAGTTGGCGGTGTCGCCAGGCTCCGACCATGGTCTGGTCGGGTTCGCGGGCAGGGCGCGGCGTGCGAACCGGCGCAGGAGGGTGGTTCGGTCGGCGAAGCCGATGAGGCGGCACAGCTCGCGGTAGGTGTTCTCGGTGGCAGCGACCGGTTCCGGCGGGGTCCGTCGCGGTGGCACCAGCGTCGCGTACGGCAGTCCGAGGACCAAGAAGAGCATGAGGTCCAGCCGCTCCCATCTCCACGGATGAGGGTTGTCCAGGAGCAGCCGGTTGACCTGGTCCAACGGGGCGTGGCGGGAGACGACCCAGACCGTCGGGGCGCTGATCCACGACCGGTGTCGGTTGGTGAGCAGCACAGTGATACCCACCTGCCGCAACAACCACACCGTCCGCTCGGCCGACGACCAGGCGGCGAACTGTGCGACGCGGGTGCGCAGATAGTCGCGCAGCTGGGCGACGAAGGCCGCACCCTCGTGCGGGCTGGCGTGCTGGGACACGCGGGCGATCTCGCGGCCGTCGACGGTGCAGACCAGGGCCCGTTCTGCCGTGCGGTGCCGGACACGTAGGTTGGGGACCACGCGTTCGAGGCTGGGAGGCAGCGGCTGCTGCATCCTGGGTCGCAGGTTCTCGGCGTAGCACGGCGGCACGTCGGGGGACACCGGCCGATCGGGAAACGCTTGCTCGCAGGACCCCAGGGAAGCCGCAGGGTCGAAAACCTGTGCGGGTCGACGACCCTTTCTGTACCACCGGGCCGCGAACGCCCGCTGGCGCCGTTCGGTCTCAGCGCCATCGACGACATGCATCTCGGGCTTGCCCCACGTGCGTGGGCGCCACCATCTCATGTACGTCACCAGTCCGTCTCTGCGTAGTCCGCGAAGAAGCCCCCTTGGCCCACTGCACTCGTCTAGAAAGACGTCGAGCGCGGTGTTACCCGCGCTTTCTCCCGATTCCTCACCGGGCGCTTTGCCTCCGTGTCGAGCAGACAAAGAGGCTTGACATAAGCTACGACGCTGCGTCGCGAGATCGGCTCGCACCTCCCAAAGGACTATTGGGTGTTCTGCTTGAACTATTCCGCCCGGTGATCCTATCACGGGCGCAAGGCGTCTCAAGGTGCGCCGGGCAACGACGACACCTGCCGCGCCAGGTGAAGCGTCCACAGCCCACGGTGGCGGACCCCATCGGAAACCGGGGCCCGGCCGGGCAGTCGCGGTGCGCCAGGGTGGACCTGTGAACAAGAACCTCATCGCCGCTCAGGCCGCGCCTCGTGGACTTGCTGAAGGGCGTCCCACCTCCTTTGATATCATGATATCAAAGGAGGTGGCACCGATGCCTGATGTGCTGATCCGGGGGCTGTCCGTCGATGCGGTGCGCCGGATCGACGCCGAGGCCGCATCACTCGGGCTGTCGCGCAACGAGTACCTGCGCCGACGTCTGGACCCACCGGCCGAAGCGCAGACCCAGGTGCGGGTCGACGACCTGCGGCGGGCCGCCAGCGCCTCGTCCGACCTGCTCGACCCCCACGTCATGGACGCAGCATGGCGGTGACGACCTGGCTCGTCGACAAGTCCGCCTACGTACGGCTCGGGACGTCCCCGGACGCGAAGGAGTGGGCGTCGCGTGTCGAACGGGGCCTGGTGCGCATCAGCACCGTGACCCGCCTGGAGATCGGTTTCAGCTTCCGCACCATCACCGACGCCGAACAGGAGACGACAGGGCCGCCGCTGGTGGCGATGCCCCTGGAATACCTCACCCCGGCCGCCGAACGTCGGGCCGTGGCCGTCCAGATGGCACTGACCGACCGCGGCCAGCACCGTGCAGCATCCATCCCAGACCTGCTGGTCGCTGCCACCGCCGAGCTGGCCGGCCTGACCGTCTTGCACACAGACAAAGATTTCGACCTGATCGCCGCGATCACCAACCAGCCCGTCGAGACCCTGCGGATGGGCCCCACCACCTGAGAGTTGTCTCCTCCCGGCGTCAGGTAAGGCCGATCGGTGGGTCGATGAGGAGCCAGAAATGCGTAGCGGGAGGCCGTGATGGGGTCGGAGCTGATGACGTAGCGGGGTGGTTGTCGGTCAGAGGCTGGAAGGCGCCGAACTATTGGTCGGCGAAGTGGCCAGCAGGTAGGTGACCTGGAGGTAGCGGAGGGAGGCCGTCCTTGACGGCGACGAAGTCGATCTCGCCAGTGTGGGTCTTGCACCTTCAGCAGACGACCTGGACTCGTCGGTGGCCGGATAGGCTCGGACCGTCGTGCCGTGACGAAGAAGTGGTGATCGACGTGAGTCCACGAGGCATGTCCGTCCTCGACGCGGCTGGCTTGGTCGTCCTGCTGGCCGACGGTCCCGACCTGGAAGGTTGATATGGTTTCCGGCAGTCAGAAGCCTAAGCATCGCCAGCCCGGCGTCAGCACGTCTCGTTATCGCATCGCCCAGCAGCGCGACGGGCTCCCGCGTTTCGCCGTTGTCGAACTGAGCGCGGGCCCGGCTCAGGGTGAGTCCGTCGTCGTCGCGGGGTACGACGAGGGCAGGTTCTCCTGGCGCGAGCTGGAGGTCGCGTGCTTCGCCGGGATCGCCTACGTGCTCGCGCGGGTTCCTGGCTGGTGGGCGGTCACCGTCCACGAGATCAAAGGGCATCCCTTGGACACGACCCCGGCGACCGTGGGGTATGCAGCGATCCGCGCCATGTGCGAGGCGACGGGTCACGCCCTTCCTGCCGACGAGCTGGCTCGCCTGGAGTCCTTCGCCCTCGGCAGGTCGTCCAGCATCGACGCCATCCCCGACTTCGAGGCCCTCTGGGAAGACGAGTAGTTACCCCGGCAAGCCGATGGGCCCGTACTTCCCAGCGCTGGTCACGGTGTCACCACAGCCGTCTACGAGTTCTGCGCCCGCGTCGACGTCGTCGGCTGGACGTCCCAGACCGCCAAGACCTACGGCACCCTACGAGCACACCTGGAACGCACCGGCACCACGGTCGCCCTCCACGATCTGCTCATCACCGCCCACGCCACCGAGCTCGGCGCCGTCCTGGTCACCCACGACCATGTGTTCGCCCACGTCCCCAACCTCCAGGCAACCGACTGGTACTGGTGGTCTGGCCAGCAGGTTCAACGAGTCGGCAGGCAACGATGGTCTTCGAGCAACTTCTGTGGTCTGGTACGACGGCGTGGTGTGCCAGCGAGTTCGCCGGGCTGCTCGAGTATCGCTATGCGGCGGTGAGCCTGCTGTTTGGGCGCAGGGAATGGCGGACGTTGCGGCCGCTCCCATCAGTGGTGACCATATCGGCCTCGGTCAACGACGCCAGGGCGTGGCGGACCTGCCGGGGTGTCAGACCGGTTCGCTCGGAGACTTCCGCGACGGTCGCGGGACCTTTGGCGAGTGTTGTGGCCACCGTGGACTGGGTCTTGGTCAAAGGCGCAGTCATGCGGGCCACGGGCGGGGGCGCGGAGGACAGGACCGCTGCGAAGGTAATTCCTGTGTCGTGGAACTGCGGGTCGGGAAGGCTCGCCCGGCGCATCGCGTCCCGGGCGGCGGGGATCCCAGAGCCAAGGCGTTCGATGACTCGGCCACCAGACGGGGACTGGACGGAGAGCAGGACCGAAGCCAGCGACGCGTTGCGCAGGCTCGAGTCGGTGTGGCCCAGCGCTTCGACGCTGACCCCGTACAGGCCGCCGGGGTTGGTGATGGTCAGACGACCGGGCTCGAGGACCAGGCTCACGTACCTGCCCAGGGCGTACGGTCCCAAGTCACGGTGGACCAACGCGTTGGCGACCAGCTCACGCACTGCCCGGGGCGGGAACTGTGGCTCGTCGTGGACGTTCCCGTCACGTTCGACGAGGGCGGTCGCGGTGTTGCGGGCCACCCACGCCTGGGCGTCGTCGAGCATCGAGGCCACCGGCCCCTCGATCACCGCCGAGTCCAGGACCGCCGAACGCGACCGTCTGCCGCTCCAGCTCGACGCCTGGATCGACAGGCTGGGGAAGAAGCGCTGCGGAAACACCCCCAGCGCGAGCAGGCCTGCGACGCTCACCTCCCCCTCGGCGGTCACGACCCCCGCGTGGGCGAGCAGCTCGCTGTCGCTCCAGCCGGAGAACACCGACGAATGCGCCCGCCGCGTCCGCACGAACGAGGCCACCGCCGCCACGTCCAGGTCCGACATCGACGAACCCGCCACCGGGTCACGGTCGTACAGCGGCTGGGTCCTGGCAGCGACGAACGCCTGCTCTTCTAGCTCGGACAGCGGGTAGGTCCCGTCGTACTGACGCAGGTACGCCTGGCCAGAGGCGATCACCCGTACCGGTTTGCCCGCTGCTGGTGCCTCCAGCACCCCAAGGACCACGACCTGCTCCCCCTCGAACGCCACGACATCGGTGATGACCTGCACCGACGGCTTCAACGCCTGGCGGGCCATCGAGACGACCGCCTGCTGGGCCTTCTTGGTGTCGTACACCGGGCACGCCGCGAACCCCTGGCTCTCGTCGATCCCCAGCAAGATCATGCCCCCACCTGGCCGGTTTGCGAATCCCGACAGCAGGTTCACCAGACCGTCCGGCAAGCCACCGCGGGCCGACTTCGCCTCCACACCAGCTGTGTCGCTGCCCTCGCTCCGCAACAGTGACACCACAGTGACAAGATCCATGTCACTAACATACCCGAGGATGTCACTAACGCCAAGCAGATGTCATTAGTGTCACTAAGGATGTCACTATGGTGTCCGAGTCAGCGGATGGTGGCGGAGGCGTTGCCACCGATGGCGTCGGCGAGTGGCACAGGATAGCGATGCTCACCCTGCGAGTCCGGGGGCCGGATCCCTCACGCGCTGGCGTCACGTGTTGGGCCGCAGGCAGGGGCCACACGGGCTTGGGCCTCAGGGCCGAGCTTGTCTGCACGTGCCCGACGGACAGTCGTGGCCCTCGCTGTCACGTGGCTGGCTGGGACCGAGGCGATGACGGATGCGAGGCCAATGGCGGAAGGAGGGAAGCGTCGACGACACAGGCGAGTAGGTGGACGCGTTCACGGTCACGATCGCCTCGACAAGGGAAGGGGTGGTCGCCCCGAGACCCCGAGCCTAGTTCCTTGACGACCACGTTCACTCTGGTCGAGGCCGTTCACCTTTGTGAACGGCCTCGACCAGAGTGAACGTGGGCGGGGAGCACAGGGCGGGGTGGGCTACGCACACACTGGGGTGGCAGGGCACCGGGGGCCGGGGAGGGGTGCCCATGCGAGTTCCGGTTGCGCTGTGCGGGAGGGGTGGTAATGAGGTTCCGGACGCGACATTGAACAGCTTCTGGCGCGGTTTGTGGCGCGGAAAAGTGGGGCATGGCCTGGGGTTTTGGGGGCGGGAGGGGGTGGGGTAACGCTCGGTGGGACGGTTTTGCGTGTCAAGGACGTCGCGGGCCACACGAGTGATCGCGGGTCGGTGAACCGGACGACTGGGACGTTCTTCTTGGGCTGGGTGGGTGAATGGCCTACGCCGTCACCTGGGAAGGCCGATGGTCGCGGTGAGCACGGACAGCTCGCTAAGCGGCCAGGGATCGGCCATCGAACCTCACAACGAGGGACCACGAGCAATGGGCTTGTTCGACTCAGTGACAGCTGTGGCTATGAACAGCGCGCTCGACGCGCTCGCCCAGCGGCAGCGTGCTATCGCGAACAACATCGCGAACCTCCAGACCCCCGGGTACCACGCTCAGCGTGTGCGCTTCGAGGACGCTCTGAAGGGTGCTGTCGCCGCTGGTCACGGTGCTGCGCGGGCCACCACCAGCCGCAGCCTCGAGCCGACCCGCCTCGACGGCAACAACGTCAACCTCGACACCGAGGTCATTTCCAACATCGACACCAACCTGCGCTACACCCTGGCGACCCAGGCCATGAACGGCCAGTTCGCCGCCCTGCGCACAGCAATGAGGACAGGCTGATGACCACCTTCGGAGCGATCGGCGTCGCCGGCACGGGCATGGATGTCATGCGCAAGTGGCTCGACGCGGTCTCGGACAACCTCGCCAACGCCAACACGGCGACCCCCACGTCTGAGGACGCCTTCCAGGCCCGCTACATCCAGGCCCAGGAGATCACGCGTGGCAACGGTGGCGTCCAGGTGCGTGCGGCGCTGCTGTCAGGCGACACCACCGGGCGCATGGTCTACGAACCGACCAACCCCCTGGCCGACGCCGGTGGTTACGTGAAATACCCGAGCATCGACATGGCGTCGCAGATGACCCAGCTGATCATGGCCCAGCGCGGATACCAAGCTAATGCCGCCGTCGTCGACAGGGCCAAAGCCGCCTACGAAGCAGCACTGCAGATTGGAAAGGCATAATGACCGTCTTGCCCGTGAGCGGCGTCTCAGCGGTATCGCCGAGCTATCTTCCAGGTCTGTACGGCGCGTCCAGCGCGGGCGCGGGCACCTCTGCCAGCCAGTTCGCCTCGGTCGCAGCCGGGGTCGACGCGCTGCAGGCCGCGCAGTCCAACACCAACGCCCTGGCCGTCGCCGCAGTGACTGGCGACCTTGACGACGTGCACAACTACACCATCGCAGCAGCCCAGTCGGCGACCCAGCTTGAGCTGACCGCCGCGCTGCGCAACAAAGCCATCGAAGCGTTTCACGAGATCATGAGGATGAACGCCTGATGCCCGCCCAGCTAAAACCTGCACTGGACCGCATCCTCACCGCGGTCAAGCAGTTCACACTCGCCCAGCGGGTGTTCGCCGTCCTCGCTGCCGCGGGGATCGTCGTGGCAGCGGTCGCCGTCTTCGGGTGGATGTCCAAGCCGACGATGACCCCGCTGTTCTCCGGGCTCTCCGGCGCCGACGCCTCCGCCGTGGTCGACCAGCTGCAGGCCGACGGCGTGAGCTACGAGCTGGCCGACGGTGGTTCCACCGTCTTGGTCCCCACCGACAAGGTGTACTCCGAGCGGATCGCGCTGGCCGCCAAGGGCCTGCCCAAGGACGCTGACGGCGCCGGGTACTCCCTGCTCGACGGGCTGTCGGCCACATCGACCCAGTTCCAGGAGCAGACCACCTACCAGCGTGCGATGGAAGGCGAGCTCGCCAAGACCATCACCGCCATGGACGGGGTCGCTTCCGCGTCGGTCAAGCTGGCCATCCCCGAAGAGACAGTGTTCTCCTCCCACAAGCAGAACCCCACCGCGTCGGTGTTCGTCCGCCAGGTAGGGACCAAACCGCTGGCGGCCAGCCAGGTGCAGGCCATCATCCACCTGGTCTCCGCCGCGGTGCCCGGTATGGAACCGGGCCACGTCGCAGTCATCGACGCTGACGGCCAGGTGCTGTCGACCGTCGGCGGTTCTGGGGTGGGCGGCGCCATGGCCGACCAGCAGACCAACGACTACGAGGCGAAGGTCTCCGCATCGGTGCACAGCCTGCTCGACCCGCTCGTCGGGGCCCAGAACGTCACCGTGACCACCTCCGCCAAGCTCAACTACGACGCCACCAAGCGGACCGTCGAGTCGTACCAGGCCCAAGAAGGCGTCCCGCCGCTGGCCTCGTCGACCCGTACCGAGGAGTACGGCCAAGGTGGCGACGGTGCGACTGGCGTGCTCGGTCCGGACAACATCGCCGTACCTGGCGGGGCTGGCAACGGCGACGGGAACTACCGTTCCACCAGCGAAGACGTCACCAACGCCGTGGGCAAGACCACTGAGGTGACCCAGGCCGCCCCCGGTGGCGTCGAGCGCCAGTCGGTGTCTGTGGTGCTGGACTCGGCGACCGCAGGCAAGCTGGACCTGGTCGCTCTGGAGTCGGCGATCGCCGCCGCCGCTGGTATCGACGTCGACCGTGGCGACACCTTGTCGGTGCAGCGTCTGCCGTTCGACACCACCACCGCCGAAGCCGCCGAGGCCGCCCTGGCCAAAGCTGAGGCTGAGGCGAAGGCCGAGGCGACACGCAACCTCGTCAAGCAGATCATCATCACAGCGCTGGTCCTGCTCGCCGTCGTCATCATGCTGGTCTTGATGGGCCGCCGGTCGCGCAAGTCCCGCCGTGAGGCGCTGGACCTGGGCAACCTCGAAGCCGCCGAGCCTGAGGTGGCGCTGCTCGAGGCCGCCCCGTTGCTGCCCGAGCTGGAGCCGGCCTCCGAGCCGGACCCGATCGTGAACAAGCGCGAGCAGATCGCCGCGCTGGCTGACGACCAGCCCGAAGAGGTCGCCGACCTCCTGCGTGGCTGGATGGCTGAGAGCGGGCGGCGATGAACATGCTGACCGGGTCGCAGAAGGCGGCCACCCTGCTGCTGCAGCTGGGCAAGGAGCGCGCCGCGCGCATCATGTCCAAGCTGGAGGTGTCCGAGGTCGAAGAGCTCACTGCGGAGATCTTGCGCCTGGAGCACATCGACCAGGCCTTGGCCGACGAGGTGCTCGAAGAGTTCTACATCGTCTCGGCGATCGGTCCTGGTCTCGGCGGCGGTGCCGGGCTGGCCCAGCACCTGCTGGAAGCCTCCCTGGGCTCCGAGCAGGCCGCGACCATGATGGAGCGGCTGCTGTCGCACCTGGCCGGGGACCCGTTCGAGTTCCTGCGTTCGGCCGACGCGCGCCAGGTCGTCTCGCTGCTGTCTGGCGAGCACCCGCAGACCATCGCGTTGGTGCTGGCGCACCTGCGCCCCGAGCAGGCCTCGGCGATCATGGCGGGTCTGCCTCCCGCAGAGCAGGCCGACACCGCGCACCGTATCGCCCTGATGGAACGCGCTACTCCCGACGCTGTGCAGATCGTCGCCGACTCGTTGCAGCGCAAGGCGTCAGCGGTGCTGGCCCCGCGCGAGACCACCGCGGTCGGTGGGGTCCAGCCGCTGGTCGACATCATCAACCGGGCCGACCCGACGACCGAGAAGCTCATCCTCGAAGGTCTCAAAGACCGCGACGAGAGCCTGGCCGACGAGGTCCGCTCCATGATGTTCGTCTTCACCGACGTCGTCGTCCTCGAAGACCGCGCCGTGCAGCTGGTGCTGCGCAACGTGGAGACCGGCGAGCTGGCGCTGGCCATGAAGGGTGCGCCCGACGAGGTCAGCGAGACCATCTTGCGCAACCTGTCCGAACGGGCGCGCGAGAACCTGGTCGAAGAGATCGACCTGCTCGGGCCTGTGCGCCTGTCGCAGGTGGAAGAAGCACGTGCACAGATCGTCCAGGGCATCCGGCGCCTGGAGGAGTCCGGCCAGATCACGATCCGAAGGGATGCTGACGATGAGCTCGTCGTCTGAGGCCTTCCGTCCGCTGGCTGCCCAGCGGGCCGCCGACGTCGCCACACGCACCACGACCAAATCAGCGTTGCTGAGCGTCGTGCCTGCCCAGCGCGACCAGGTGTCGCGTCCGGCGTTCGCCGCTGCTGCTATCCGCCGCGAAGCCGCCGCGAGCGTCACCGAAGCCCGTTTCGTGCCGCTGGTCGAACCTGAAGACCGCACCAGCGTCATGTCGAGCCACGAGCAGGCGCGGGCCGCTGGGTTCGCCGCTGGGTTCGCCGCCGGGTCGCGTGAGGCCGCCAAGACCGCCGCCGCCGAGGCTGAGGCCGCCCACCAGCGCGCCGAGCAGGCCGAGGCTGTCCGCTCTGACGAGCACGCCCAGGCGATGGCGACGTTGGCTGGCGCAGTCCGGGCTGTGCGTTCGGCGCGGCTGCCTGTGCTCGACGACGCACAAGACCAGCTGTACGCCGCAGCCGTCGAGCTGGCCGAAGCAGTCCTGGGGGTTGAGCTGCGCGACGCCCCGACCGCCGCCCGGGCCGTGCTGGCCCGCGCAGGGTCGGCCGGGCTGTGCGGTGACGTGGTCGTGCGGATGAACCCCCGTGACGCGGACGTCGTCGTGGCTCCCGAAGGGATGCGGATCGTCGCCGACCCGTCGTTGTCTCACGGCGACGGTGTCGTCGAGCACGGCGACGGCGAGCTTGACGCCCGGATCGCCACCGCCTTGGACCGGGCGCGCACCGTGCTCGGACGGGCCGCCACACAGTCCAGCAACAGCGAACCTCCGGAAGGTATCTGATGAGCACCTGGGCCCAGATGCTGACCGCCGTCGCGCCCGAGAACGTCGGACGCGTACGCGGTGTCGTCGGCCTGTCCGTGGACGTGGTCGGCACCGGTGCCGCCGTCGGCGACCTGCTGCGTATCGGCGACGGGGACGAGGCAGTCACCGCTGAGGTCGTCGCCACCGGCCAGAGCTCAGCGCGCTGTATGCCCCTGGGTCCGGTGACCGGCCTGCGTGCCGGGATGCCTGTGCGCTGCGTCGGTTCTGGTCTGCTGGTCCCCGTCGGCCCTGGTCTGCTCGGACGTGTCATCGACGGTCTGGGCCGGCCCATCGACAGCAAAGGCCCCCTGCGCGACGTGCGCTGGGTCACCGTCGAAGGCCACGCCCCGCACCCGCTGGAACGTTCCCGGGTCTGCGCGGCGCTGCCGCTGGGTGTGCGGGTGCTCGACACGTTGGTCAGCGTCGGGCAGGGCCAGCGCATCGGGTTGTTCGCCGGCTCTGGTGTCGGCAAGTCGACGTTGCTGTCCATGATCGCGCGGGGCACCGAGGCTGAGGTCTCGGTGATCTCCCTGGTCGGCGAGCGCGGCCGTGAGGTGCGCGAGTTCCTCGAGGACGACCTGGGCGCCGAAGGCCTGGCCCGCTCTGTGGTCGTCGTGGCGACCTCTGACGAGCCGCCGCTGGTACGTCTGCGCTCGGCGTTCGTGGCCACCCGTGTCGCTGAGGCGCTGCGCGACGAAGGCCGCCACGCGGTGCTCATGATGGACTCGTTGACCCGTGTGGCTATGGCCCAGCGCGAGATCGGCCTGTCGGTCGGCGAACCGCCTGCCACTCGCGGCTACCCGCCGAGCACCTTTTCGCTGCTGGCCCAGCTGCTCGAACGTGCCGGCACCGGACCGTCCGGTTCGGTCACCGGGATCTACACCGTGCTGGTCGACGGTGACGACCACAACGAGCCGATCGCCGACGCCGCCAGGTCCATCCTCGACGGGCACGTCGTGCTGGACCGCAAGCTCGCCGTGGCCAACCACTACCCGGCCGTGGACGCCCTCGGATCGATCTCCCGGGTGGCCAACCGCGTCATCACCGCCGAGCAGAAAGCCCAGGCAGGAACGCTGCGCGAGATCATGGCCGCCCGCGCGGCCGCGTCCGACCTGCTCGACGTGGGCGCGTACGTCGCCGGGTCGAACCCGCTGGTCGACACCGCTGTGGCCCATGGCGACCAGATCCAGGCGTTCTTGCGCCAGAGCGCTGACGAACCGTCCGCCGCCGCTGACTCGTGGCAGCGCCTGGACGAGCTGACCACCCTGCTGGCACAAGGAGGAGGTTCCTGATGGCACGGGCTTTTGCCCTGGCCGGGCTGTTGCGCGTGAGAGGTATCGCCGAAGACAAGGCGGCTGGTGCTCTGGCCGCTGCGCACCGCGAAGAGAACACGGTGCGTGAACGGGCTGTGAAGACGGCCCGTATGCTCGCCGACTGCGGTGCCGTGGCACCGGCAGACGCCGCGGCGTTCCGTGCGTCAGTCGCTGCCCGGACCGCGTTGTCGGGGCTGCTCACCGAGGCGAAAGCTGATGTCGTCGTCGCTTCTGGTCGGACCGAAGAGCGCACCGAGCAGTGGTCGGTGGCCCGCCGTGCCACACGTAGCGTCGAGCGGCTCGCAGAGCGGCACGACGAGCAGGTCCGCGCCGCCGACGAGCACGCCGAGCAGGTCGTCCTCGACGAGGTCGGCGTCCAGCTGCACCGGCGCAACGCCGACGCTGCGACCGGGGTGCCGCGATGAACGACTTCATGGGTGTTGTCGGTATCCAGACACGGATGGCCGAGATCCGCCAGATGGTCTCGCCGCAGACGGCGCCGACACAGACGGCGACGCTGGACTTCGCGAGCACGCTGCGCAGCGTGATGGACACGGACACGACGGGCAGCGCCATGAGTGCACTGGCCGGGATGTACGGCTCGAGCGGGATCTCTGCTGGCAAGTACGACGCCAGCTCGTGGCCGACGGTGTCGTCTGACGGGACCTACCGGGTCCCCAAGGCCGGTTCAGGCCGTCTAGACCCGTCGACGTTGAGCCAGGTCTCCTGGGCGCCGTCGGGCACCAAGCTGCGCAGCGACGCCGCGCAGGCTCTCGAACAGCTGGACGCCGCGTTCTACTCACGGTTCGGCGAGCACCTGAAGGTCAGCGGTGCTGGCGCCTACCGCGACTACGACGCCCAGGTGAGCCTGCGTGCCTCCAAAGGCGGTATGGCCGCTGAGCCCGGCAAGTCCAACCACGGGTGGGGCCTGGCTGTGGACATCAACAACCTCGGTGGCGAGGGCAGCGTCAAACACGCCTGGTTGCGCGCCAACGCCCCGGCCTACGGGTGGGACCACCCCAGCTGGGCGCGGGTCGGAGGGTCCAAACCCGAGTCATGGCACTGGGAGTACGTCCGATGACGAACACCTTGTGCGTACGTCTGACCGGAACGACACCGAAACCAACAGGAGTGGGTCAATGAGCGTGACCGCCATCATGGCCGTACGTGAGCCCACCGGTGTGGCACCTGCCACCCGTGGCTCGTCGGACGGGTTCGCCGACGTCCTCGCGACAGTGTCTGACACGCCTCGGCCTGCCGACCGTGCAGGCTCCCAGCGTGCAGGTTCCGAGCGTCCTGGCGACGGGCGTGCGACCCAGGACCGCACAGCCGCAGACCGTGGAGCCGCAGACCGCGGAGCCGCAGAAGGTCCCGTCACCGTCGCTGGCGGCGACGCCGAGCCAGCCCAGGGTTCCGGGCCGGTCGGCGAGCAGCCAGCCGGCGCCGCGGTGCCCAGCACTGGCGACCTGAGCGGCCTGGTGGCCGAGCTTGACGCCGCAGCGGCCGAGGTCGGCCCGGTCGCCGAGCAGCCTGCCGCGTTGCTTGGCGACATGCCGCACGACCAGCCCGTCGCGCCTGCTGGCGAGCAGGCTCTTGCCGTCGCACCTGCTGTGACGGCTCCCGCGGCCGCCCCGGCGCCACCTGCCTCGGTGCTCGCCGACATGCCTGTGGCCGTCCCCGCTGACGACCTGCCCACAGCGCCGGCCGCTGGTCCGGCTGCCGCTGCTGGCCAGATTGTTGGTGTCGGGGCACCGGCCAGCCCGGTCTCTGCGCCCGTCGCCGGTCCTGTGGCTGTGGCCCAGCCTGGCGCGGCGAACGCTCCTGCGGTGCCGTCGGAGGATGCCCAGCCTGCTGCCCCGGCACCGTCGGCCAGCACCGAAGCTGCGGTCACCACCACAACGCCGCAGACCCCGGCTCCTGCGGCACCGGCCGGCCACGGCGTCGCCCACGCCCCGGTCTCCGGGCCGTCGCCGACGGCTCCCGCCGCACCAGCCCCGGCTCCGGCGCCGGTGCCCACACCTGCACCGCCGATGGTGGACCAGCTGGGTGCGCACCTGCGGGCGTTGGTCGGGGCACGGGCTGGCACGCATGTGCTGTCGGTCGCGCTGGACCCCAAGAACCTGGGGGAGGTGCGGATCGTCGCACACATCAGCTCTGGTCAGGTGCGTATCGACCTGGCTGGGGCGAACGACGCGGCCCGCGCCGCGTTGCGCGGCACGCTCGACGAGCTGCGCCGCGACCTGCAGTCGGCAGGGCTCGAGGCTGAGCTCGGCCTGGCCGACGAACGTTCCGAACGCGGTACCAAGGACGGTCCGCGCACCACTACCGCCCGACCGGCGACCACCGAGCAGGACGCAGGTGACCGCGACAACGCCACCCCCATCGACCTTGCGTCAGGCCACAGCCTGGACCTCGTCGTCTGACTGGCAAGGAGGAGCTGAAATGACAGACATCCCCATCTCGTCCCTGGGCGGCGCGACCGCCGTGGCGACGCAGAACGCGGCACCGAAGAACATCTTGGACTCCGACGGTTTCCTCAAGCTGCTCATCGCCCAGCTGGCGAACCAGGACCCGAGCTCGCCGATGGACACCAACCAGATGATGGCGCAGACCACGCAGCTGTCGATGATGGAGCAGATGGTCTCCATGGCCAACGACTCCAAGGCCGCCCTGGCCGTGCAGCAGCGGGCCCTGGCCTCGGCGATGGTCGGGTCGCAGGTCACCTACGCCGGGCCGGACGACAACAACGTCACCGGCACTGTCGAGAAGGTCATCTACACCGTCGGCGAACCGACGCTGGTCATCGACGGCCAGTACGTGGCGCTCAGCTCGGTGGCCGCGGTCGCCAGCCGTCCAACACCTGCTGGCACACCACCAGCCCCCGAGACGCCAGGCGGGCAGACCCCCGACGCCGACTCCGACACCAACTCCTGATCTGCTGTTTTTCCACGAAAGGAAGAAAGATGCTCCGCTCACTGTTCTCCGGGATCTCGGGTCTGCGTGCCCACCAGACCATGCTCGACGTGACCGGCAACAACATCGCCAACGTCAACACCACTGGCTACAAGGCCTCCCAGACCCAGTTCCAGGACACGTTGTCGCAGCTGCTCACCGGTGCTGGGGGCGCCCAGGACGGTCGTGGTGGCACCAACCCCGCCCAGATCGGGCTGGGTGTGCGCGTGGCTGGTATCACCTCTAACTTCACGCAGGGTTCTGCCCAGCTGACCAACCGCACCACCGACATGATGATCTCCGGCGACGGGTTCTTCGTCGTGCGGCGCGGTAACGAGACCCTGTACACCCGCGCCGGGTCGTTCGACTTTGACGCCACCGGCATGATGACCCTGCCTGGTGACGGCGCTCTCGTCCAGGGCTGGATGGCTGTCAACGGCGTCATCGACATGAACGCCCCCCTGACCGACCTGCGCATCCCGGTCGGCGCGCTCATGGCCGCCCAGCAGACCTCCACCGCTGTCTACGAGGGCAACCTGCAGGCCGACGCTCCCGACGGGCTCATCCTCAACCGCGACGTCGTGGTCTACGACTCGCAGGGCAACGAGGGCCTGCTCTCGCTGCAGTTCACCAAGACCGCAACCGGCTGGGAAGTCTTCGACGGCGCGACGACACAGCCCGTGACCTTCGACACCACCACCGGGGCCCTGACCGGACCGTTGACCTGGAACGCGGACGTCACCACAGCGATCGGCACGATGCAGGTCGCCGTCGACCTGTCGACAGTGACCGGTTTCGCCGGTGTGGACACCATCAAGAACAAGATGCAGGACGGTTACGCCGCAGGGACCCTCACATCGTTCCAGCTTGGTGCTGACGGGTCCATCACCGGGACGTTCACCAACTCCCTCAAGCAGGTCATCGGCATGATCGCCCTGGCGAACTTCAACAACCCCGCAGGGCTGGAGAAGGTCGGCGGCTCGTTGTTCACCACCACCGTCAACTCCGGTGGCGCCCAGGTCGGCGCCGCAGGCTCCGGCGGCCGAGGCTCGCTGTCCGGCGGCACCCTGGAGATGTCGAACGTCGACCTGTCCAGCGAGTTCACCTCCCTGATCATCGCCCAGCGCGGTTTCCAGGCCAACTCCCGCGTCATCACCACCTCCGACGAGATCCTCCACGAGCTCATCAACCTCAAGCGCTAAGACCATCGCGCGACGCCCACCCGCAGGCCCAAACCCCACAAGGGTCTGGGCCTGCGGTCTTGTCACGGCTGACCGGAAGGCCGCCGAGGACCCGCCCGGAGGGCAAGACTGTCCTGTATGCAGAACAGTCTGGGGTCAGAACTGTTCTGTATAGAGAACAACTGGGGGACAAGCGGGTCCTTGTCAGGGGAGGTAACCGGCTTCGTAGGCCCAGGCGAACAGGCTCTCGCCAGAGTCGACCGGGAGGTACATGCCGGCGGTCAGCAGGTCGTCGACTGTGCGAGCGGCAGCTTGCCTGTTACCGGTTGACAGGTACTCTTCGACGACGATCCACAGGGTGTCGCGGCTCGGTACGCCGAACCTGCGGGCTTGGGCGACGGCGGCGCGGTCGTCGAGGATCGCCGTGAGACCTCGGTGGTGGGCGCAGGCGATGACGGCGCACTCGCCGAGGTGCTCTGTGGGGTGTCCTGCCAACTGGGCTTTGACCTGCAACTGTGTCCAGACCTCGCTCTCGGCAAGAACCGCCAGCTCGACCCAGTCCAGAGTGGTGGTCGCGGGGATGCCGACGTGGTGGGCACGGCCGTTCTCGATCTCGTCATCGACGTCGGTGGGGATCAGGACAGTGCCACCCGGGGCGTGCTTGCGAACCAGGTCGAGGTGGCCGGCCCGAGCCAGGTGGGTGTACACGGTCGTGTCGAGGACCCAGCGGTCGTTCATGTCAGGTGCCCCCATGGGTGGTTCAGGGGCCATGGCCGGTGAACGACGAGTGTAGGTCGTCGCAGGTGACGACGGGTTCGGGCAGGTCGTCGGCGGTGACGGTACCGCGCAACAGCTCCAGGGTGCGTGCGGCGGTCAAGGTGCCGTGGGTGTAGGCGGTCAGGCAGGCAGCGCAGAACTGGGGGCTGAGGTAGCCGCTGGCGAGCTCTTCGGACCAGGTCAGGCCCAGGCGCAGGTAGTCACCGCGGCGTGGTTCGCTCTTGCGCAGCGTGTCGTGCTCGGCCTGGCTGAGCAGGCCGGTGTTGCACAGCTGGCTGACCGCTGCGCTCCAGCTCAGGCGGTAGGT